>OFTX01000107.1_pt1 | contig 51939 bp, 50 predicted proteins | sample 1775051 | NCBI WGS metagenome assembly OFTX01 (sample SAMN08195772, study PRJEB24354) | sludge metagenome | isolation source: sludge from phenol fed wastewater aerobic bioreactor A | place: India: Nagpur | collected 2016-09-15 | reverse complement strand
TTGCTGACCTTCGTCGGCTGGTGGTGGGCCGGCGCGGGGCTGGAGACGGCCATCATCCGCGCCGTGGCGGTGCTGGTGATCGCCTGCCCCTGCGCGCTGGGCCTGGCCACGCCCACGGCCATCATGGCGGGCACCGGGGTGGCGGCCAAGTTCGGCATCCTGATCAAGGACGCGGCGGCGCTGGAGGTGGCGCACCGCGTGGACACGGTGGCCTTCGACAAGACCGGCACGCTCACCGTCGGCAAGCCGCGCCTGCTGGCCCTGCTGCCGGCGCCGGGCGCCGACGACGCCGAGGCGCTGCGCCTGGCCGCCAGCCTGCAAAGCGGCAGCGAGCACCCGCTGGCGCGCGCCGTGCTGGCGGCGGCCAAGGCGCGTGACGTGGCGATCGATGCGCCGCAAGACGTGCGCGCCGTGCCGGGCCATGGCACAGATGGGTTCGTCGCCGGTCAGCGCGTGCTGATCGGCAGCCAGCGCTGGATGCGCGAGCTGGGCGTGGATTTGAAGCCTTTCGAGGCTGCAGCCCAGGCGCAGCAAGCGCAAGGCGCTACGGTTTCGATACTTGCGGTGCAGGCCGACGGCGCACCCGCGCCGCGCGCCCTGGCCCTGCTGGCCTTCGGCGACGAGCCCAAGCCCGAGGCGCGGGCGGCCATCGAGCAGCTGCACGCGCAGGGCGTGCGCACGGTGATGATCTCGGGCGACAACCGCGGCGCCGCCGAGGCCATGGCGCGCCGCCTGGGCCTGCGCCCCGAGGCCGGCGAGGTGCTGGCCGAGGTGCTGCCGGGCGACAAGGCCGAGGCGGTGCGGGCGCTGCAGCGGGGCGATCTTCCCCCTCTCCTGCTGGCGGGAGCGGGCAGGGGTGAGGGTGGGCGGGCCTTGCAAGGCGCCGCGGCCCAGGCTGTGCCCCGGCCCTCACCCCAACCCTCTCCCGCGCGCGGGAGAGGGAGCAATGCCCTGCGGCCTGCGGGGCACCCCGAGCCGCCGCCCGGCCGCCCGAAGGCGGCGAGCGCCCCCTTGGGGGGCAGCGCACCTCGCGCAGCGGGGGAGCGTGGGGGCAGTCATATCGTCGCCATGGTCGGCGACGGCGTCAACGACGCCCCGGGGCTGGCGGCGGCCGACGTCGGCATGGCCATGGGCAGCGGCACCGACGTGGCCATGCACGCGGCCGGCATCACGCTGATGCGCGGCGACGTCGGCCTGGTGGCGGCGGCGCTGGACGTGTCGCACCGCACGGTGGCCAAGATCCGGCAGAACCTGTTCTGGGCCTTCGTCTACAACACCGCCGGCATTCCGCTGGCGGCGCTGGGCTACCTCAACCCGGTGCTGGCCGGCGCGGCGATGGCGCTGTCCTCGGTCAGCGTGATGAGCAACGCGCTGCTGCTGCGGCGCTGGCGCCCGCCGGCCTGAGGCGCGGCGCGCAGACTTGATCCAGGTCAGGGACAGGGCTGCGCGCGCCCCCTAGACTGGGCCTTCACCCTGGAGCCCTTGCCATGACCCCCAGCAGCCTGAAAATCATCCGCGACGAGCACTCGTCGCTGGCCGCGATGTTGCAGTCCACCCGCATGCTGGTCGAGCGCGGACCGCAGGACGATGCGCGCGGCTTTTTCGACGTGCTGCGCGCCATGCTGTTCTACATCGACGAGTTTCCCGAGCGCCTGCACCACCCCAAGGAGACCGAGCTGCTGTTTCCGCGCGTGCTCAAGGCCGCACCAGACACGGCCACCGCCATCGCCCGGCTGGACCACGACCACGAATACACCGAAAAGGCGGTGCGCGATTTGCAGCACCTGCTGATCGCGTGGGAGCTGATGGGCGAGAGCCGGCGCGCGGCCTTCACCAAGGCCTTCACGCGCTATGTCGATCTGTACCTGTCGCACATGCACCTGGAGGAGCAGGAAATTCTGCCCGCCGCCGTCAAGCATTTGACCGCCGAGGACTGGCAGGCGCTGGACGCCGCCTTCGAGGCCAACCGCGACCCGCTGACCGGCCACTACGCGCCCGAGAAGGACTACGAGCGCCTGTTCTCGCGCATCGTGATGGCGGCGCCGGCGCCGATCGGGCTGGGCAGCTGAGTCACTTCGCCGGCGACGCCGGCGCCTGGGCGGCGATGGCGTCGAACCGCGCATCGAGCGCGGCCAGCGCGGCGTCGATGTGGGTGCGCCGCGCCGCGATCCACGCGCCCTGCGCCGCCAGCTGTTCGCGCGCCTGCCTCAGCATGCGCTGCATCTCGACCGGCTGGGGGCCGCCGCGGGTGGCGCGGTTGTTGACGATGGCCACCGGGTCGAGCGTGGCGCGGAATTCGGCCTCGCTCATCGGCAGCTCCTGGCCGTACTTCGAATCCTGCATCGCCTCGGCGTAGATGCGGCGCGCCTGCGCATAGGGAAAGTCCAGCGGCTTGATGTCGTGCGCGCGGGCGTAGGACACGACTTCCGACGCAAAGTGATGGCCGTCGCGAAACGGCAGCCGGTACTTGCGCATCAGCACGTCGGCCAGCTCTTGCGAGGCGGTCCAGTCGCTGTTGAGCTCTTCCAGCGCGCGCTGCGGATTGAGCACCAGGGCGTTCAGCACGCGGCGCCAGCGCCGCAGGGTGGCGATGGCGCTGTCGACCATGGCGCTGTTTTGCTGGACGCTCTTGGGGTCGGCCATGCCGGGCGTGATGTTGTGCGTCTGGATGATCGGGCCCATGGCCAGCGTCACCGTGGTCGAGGCCTCGCTGCGCGTGTCGTTGAGCAGGCCGGGGTTGCGCTTTTGCGGCATGGCGCTGGACATGTAGGTGTTGCCGCCGCCTTCCTGCAGCAGGATCCAGGGCCGCGCCTCGGCGTATTGCGTCATCACGTCCTGCACGAAGTTGCCGGTGCGCAGGGCCAGGCTGGTGACGATGCCGGCCACTTCCACCGGCTGGTCCATGGACGAGATCTGCGCGGCATCGTAGGCGTTGTCCACCAGCGCCTCGAAGCCCAGGAACCGCGCCATGCGCTGGCGGTCCAGCGGCCAGCTGGTGCCGTTGAGCACCGTGGTGCCCATGGGCGAGCGGTCGATGCGCGCATAGGTCTCGCGGATGCGCTGGGCGTCGCGCAGCAGCCCGGCGGCATGGCCCAGCAGGTAGTGGCCGTAGCTGTTGGGCTGCGCGGCGACGCCGTTGGTGTAGTTGGGCACCACCACGTCCCGGTTCTTGTCGGCCAGGTCGACCAGCGTGCTCGTGGTCTGGTCCAGCTGCTCGGCCAGTTGCAGCAGCTTGTCGCGCAGGATGGCGCTGCGGTAGGTGGCGTGCATGTCCTGGCTGGAGCGGCCGGCGTGCAGCAGCGTCACGTCCTCGCCGGCGGCGGCGATCATCAGCGGCTCGAAGCGGATGACGGTGGCGGGGCGCTTGGCGCCGGGCCGATTGCCGTCGGCGATGACCCGGGCCAGGCCGGCCGCCAAGAGCGGCGCGATGGCCGGATCGAGCAGGCCCTGCTCGCTGTTGATGACCAGCGAGGCCTTGTTGATTTCGCCCAGCCAGAAGAAGGGGTCGCGCGGCGCGTCGGGCGCGCTCTGCGCCGGCACCGACGCGGCGCCGAGGGCCAGCACGGCCGCTGCGGCCCGGGCGCGAAGGGTGGGTTTCATGGGGCCTCCGTCGGGGGTGATGGGGTGATTCTACGGAGGCGGCCGGCGGCGGGATGGTTTGCGTAATTTGAATGAAAAAGGCTTGCAGCCGGTGTGCATCAAGCGCTGACAGCTATCAATTGAATAGTTAAACACACAGGGACATCGCACTGCGCCGCCTCGGCATCGGCCGGCATGGGTTAGGCTTGCCGGTTTCGGACGGGCGCAGCCGCACCGCCGGGCGCCCCGAACGTTCCCTGCCAGCCAGCGAGAAACACGCCATGAAATCCCGTGCCGCCGTGGCCTTCGAGGCCGCCCAACCCCTGCAGATCGTCGAGCTCGACGTGGCCCCGCCCCAGAAGGGCGAGGTGCTGATCAAGATCACCCACACCGGCGTGTGTCACACCGACGCCTTCACCCTGAGCGGGGAGGATCCGGAAGGCGTCTTTCCGGCCGTGCTGGGCCACGAGGGCGCGGGCATCGTCGTCGAGTGCGGCGCGGGCGTCACCAGCGTGAAGCCGGGCGACCACGTGATTCCGCTGTACACCGCCGAATGCGGCGAATGCCTGTTTTGCAAGTCGGGCAAGACCAACCTGTGCGTGTCGGTGCGCGCCACCCAGGGCAAGGGCCTGATGCCCGACGGCACCACGCGTTTCAGCTACCAGGGCCAGCCCATCTATCACTACATGGGCTGCAGCACCTTCAGCGAATACACGGTGGTGGCCGAGGTCTCGCTGGCCAAGGTCAACCCCAAGGCCAACCCCGAGCAGGTCTGCCTGCTGGGCTGCGGCGTGACGACCGGCCTGGGCGCCGTCAAGAACACGGCCAAGGTGCAGCCGGGCGACAGCGTGGCGGTGTTCGGCCTGGGCGGCATCGGCCTGGCGGTGGTGCAGGGCGCCAAGCTGGCCGGCGCCGGGCGCATCATCGCGGTGGACACCAACCCCGACAAGTTCGCGCTGGCCAAGACCTTCGGCGCCACCGACTGCGTGAACCCCAAGGATTTCGACCAGCCCATCCAGCAGGTGATCGTGGAGATGACGGGCTGGGGCGTGGACCACAGCTTCGAGTGCATCGGCAATGTCAACGTGATGCGCGCGGCGCTGGAATGCGCGCACCGCGGCTGGGGCCAGAGCGTGATCATCGGCGTGGCCGGCGCGGGGCAGGAGATCAGCACGCGGCCGTTCCAGCTGGTCACCGGCCGGCGCTGGCTGGGCACGGCCTTCGGCGGCGTCAAGGGGCGCAGCGAGCTGCCGGGCATGGTCGAAGACGCCATGAGCGGCAAGATCCAGCTGGCGCCCTTTGTCACCCACACCATGGGGCTGACGGAGATCAACCGCGCGTTCGACTTGATGCACGCGGGCGAGTCGATTCGCTCGGTGGTGCATTACGCATGACCTCACGGCGCGTCGCCGTCGCCGGCGCCACCGGCCTGGTCGGGCGCTGCCTGGTGCAGCAGTTGTGCGCCGAGCCGGCCGTGGCCGCAGTGCACGGGCTGGCGCGCCGACCGCTGGGCTGGACGCATCCCAAGCTGCACATGCACGTCGTTGATTTCGCCGCCCTGCCCGCCCTGCCGCCGGTGGACGAGGTGTATCTGGCGCTGGGCACCACCATCCGGCAGGCGGGCAACCAGGCCGCGTTTCGTGCGGTGGACTTCGATGCCAACCTGGCCGTGGCGCGCGCCGCCCAGGCCGCCGGCGCAGGCCGCGCCGGCCTGGTCAGCGCCATGGGGGCCAATGCAAAGTCGAGCGTGTTCTACAGCCGCGTCAAGGGCGAGCTGGAGGACGCGCTGGCCGCGCTGGGCTTCGACGCGCTGGTGATCGCCCGGCCCTCCATGCTGCGTGGCGACCGCGCCGTGCTGGGCCAGCCGGTGCGCGCCGGCGAGCTGCGCTGGGCCCGCCTGGACGCCCTGCTGCGGCCGCTGATCCCGTCCAACTACCGCGCCATCGACGCCGCCGACGTGGCGGCCGCGCTGTGCCGGCAAGTGCCCACGGCGCAGGGCCGCGTGGTGCTGCCGTCGGGCGCCATGCAGGGCGCCAGCCTGCCAGCCAGCCAGTAGGCTGGGTAGAGCGCAGCGAAACCCAGCAAATTTCGCAGAACCCCGCTGGGTTTCGTGCCTCAACCCAGCCGACTTTGAACTTGAATACAGGAGCGCTTCATGGAACGCATCGAACATCACGCCAGTTTCAAGGGCCGGCAGGAAGTCTGGCAGCACGCCAGCACGAGCACCGGAACGGACATGAAGTTTGGCATCTACCTGCCGCCGCAGGCGCTGGCCGGCGAGCGCTGCCCGGTGCTGTACTGGCTGTCGGGCCTGACCTGCAGCGAGCAGAACTTCATCACCAAGGCCGGCGCGCAGCAATACGCGGCGCAGCATGGCCTGATCGTGGTGGCGCCCGACACCAGCCCGCGCGGCCCCGGCGTGCCCGACGACGATGCCTATGACCTGGGCCAGGGCGCGGGCTTCTACGTCAACGCCACGCAGGCGCCGTGGGCGGCGCACTTTCGCATGCAGGACTACGTGGCCGACGAACTGCCGGCGCTGGTCGAGCAGCACTTTCCGGCCACGGACGTGCGCGGCATCTTCGGCCACAGCATGGGCGGGCATGGCGCGCTCATCACCGCGCTGCGCCATCCGGGGCGCTACCGCAGCGTGTCGGCCTTCGCGCCCATCGCCGCGCCGGCGCAGGTGCCCTGGGGGCAAAAGGCGCTGACCGCGTATCTGGGCAGCGACCCCAAGGTCTGGGCCGACTGGGACGCCGCCGCGCTGATCGCCCAGGCCCGCGCCGAGCGCCTGCCGCTGCTGATCGACCAGGGCGAGGCCGACGAATTTTTGCCGCAGCTGCGCCCCGACCTGCTGCAGGCCGCGTGCGAAAAGGCGGGGCACCCGATCACGCTGCGCATGCAGCCAGGCTACGACCACAGCTATTACTTCATCGCCAGCTTCATGGGCGAGCACGTGGCGCACCATGCGGCGGCGCTGCGCGGCTGAGGCCTACCAGGCCACCGGGGTGTCGAACAGCGCGAAGGCCGGGTCGCGCGTGAGCAGGGTCAACTGCTCCCATTCGGCCTGCGCGGCAAGCATGCGGTCGAACGGATCGCGGTGCGCCAATTCATAGCCGCCGGCCCGCACGGCATGCGCCCAGGTGATGGGCAGATGCTGGAAACCGTCGGCCCGGATCAGCTCATGAAAGCGGGGCAGCACGGCCTCGGCGCCGGGCAGCTTGCCCAGGCGGTGCTTGGTGGCGATTTCCCAGGCGCTGGCCGCGCTGACGAAGACCGGGTTGGCCTCATCGGCCATCAGGGCGCGCGCGCTGGCCGGCAATTGCGGGCTGTCCAGCCACCACCAGAGCAGGACATGCGTGTCCAGCAGCAGCTTCACTTGCGCTCCCAGGCGCTCAGCTCTTCCTCGGGCAGCGGGTCGAAGAACCCGGCATCGAGCGCCAACCCGCTCAGGCGGCCCGGTTGGCGACGCGCGGCCACGGGCGCCAAGGGCACCATGCGGGCGTAGGGCTTGCCGGCCTTGGACAGGATGATTTCCTCGCCCGCGTGCACGCGTTCGAGCAGGCGGGAGAACTGGGTCTTGGCCTCGTGAACGTTGATGACGGTGGACATGGGCGCTCCTTGAGTGCGTCATTATTGACTAAGTCTGCGGACTAAGGCAAAACGTCCGGATGCCCGTTGTTGCCGGGCTGCCCAACGCAGACTCAGTAATTGACCACCACCGTCACCGTGTCGCTGTAGCTGTCGGGTCGAAAGTCCGCCGAGGGCGCACGCACGTACACCGTGTGCGACTTGGCTGCGCCGGTGCCGGTGCTGGCGATCCCGTTGCCAGCGCCGGTGTCCGTGGCGGTGTTGCCCCAGAGGGTGGTCATGCCAGCGTCTTGGTACAGCTGGTAAGGCACCTTGTCGGTATTGCCCCCGCCGGCCGACATCACGCCGGCGCCGGTGCTGCTGGTGTTGGACGGGCTCAGGCCCACGGTGTAGGGCGTGGTGTTGCTGCAGGTGATGGCGATGCTGCCGTTGTTGGCGATGTTGGTGGCGCTGGCGGGGACGGTGCCCAGGTCGATGTCGGTGGTGGCCGTCACCATGCACTGCTTGGTGACGGTGGCGCTGACGGTGAAGGGGAAGTAGTTGGCGGTCTGTGACCAGTCACAGCTCGTCGGCGGGGTGCCGCTCTGAACATCGTTGATGGTCAGCGCGGTGTCGCCGTTCGCGTAGACATCGGCGTAGCTGCCCGGGATGGCCGAGATTTGGCCCCCCAACACTTGTCCGTACAGCGTAGCTGATCCGCTCGTACTGGTATTTTTGGCCAGCGTGATCGACACCTGAAGTGGCGTGAGGAAGCTGCCGAAGTATTGGCTGCCCCAGACCGTGCTGCGATTGGCATCCTGGTACATCTGGAATTTAAGCGTGTTCGCGCCGCTGCTCATCAACCGTGGATTGGTCTGGCCGCCACCGGGCTCGCCGATGCTGAAACACAAAAGCGCTGAATACGTCTTGTTGCCGCTGTTCTTGCAGGTGTAGTTGAGTGTCGCGGTGATATTGGTCTGGCTGGCCAGCGGGTTGACCGAACCGAAATTGAGCCCACTCATCGATGTGCTGCTGCACGTGATTTGGGCGCGTGCCGGCGTCACGCCGAACAGCAGCGCAAGCAGCATCAGCAGGGGCAGCAGGGTGTGCGTCGAGTTTCGCGGCGACATTTTCATCGCGTGGCCTCCGGCTTGCAGGTGAGTGGTCCGATGCGGGGAATGCCGCCGTCGGACTGTTTGTGGTGTTCAAACCGTGCCGTGCAATGTCCTTCGGGCGTTTGCACGGTCAACTGGTTGGTGGCGGCCAAGGTGTCCAGATACACCTCGCCGTCATAGCCGACCACGGCGTTGCCGGCCTGACCGTTGACCGTGACACGACTGCCCAGCGGCAGCGGCTGGCCGGCGGCGTCCACCAGCGTGACCAGCGCGGCGCGCACCGGGGTGATGCCGAACTCGACCAGCGCCCCCGCGCGGTCGGGCGGGGTGGCGATGGCGTCCACGCGGTCGATGCGCAGGTCGGCGGGCAGGTCCATGGGGTTGATGCCCAGCTTGTTGTTCTGGTATGCGTTCAGCGGCGTGACCAGCAGGTGGCCGCTGGCGTCGGTCGTGCCGATGGGGCGGTTTTCCAGCCGCACGGGCACGCCGGGCACACTGTCGGTCGAGACCAGGGCGAAGGCGTCGTAAATCTGGCGCGCGGCAAACAGGTGCCCGCCCATGAAGACCAGCGCGCCGTTGGCGTCGCCGTAGACGGTGCTGGCGCCGTTCACCACGTTGGCGCCGGCGGCATAGCGGCCATAGGGGCCCTGGTAGTTGACCTCGCCCTGCGCACCGTGCTGGCCGCCGCCCTGGCGCAGCTGGGTGTTCCAGCCCCAGCCGCCGTCGCTGGGCGTGGAGCGGCTGGCGCTGGCCGTCAGCTGGGTGCCGGCGTTGTCGCGCTGCAGGTCGGTGCTGGCGCTGGTGCGGCCATCCAGCGCCCAACTCACGTTGAGAAACACGCTGTAGAGCTTGCGGTCCGTGAGGTCGCGGTTGGCGGTGAGCGACAGCGTGGCCTGCCGGCCCAGCGACTTGAACCAGCCGGCGCTGACGTAGCGCGAGGCGGCCTGGCCGGGGTAGTTTTGATACAGGTAGCTGAGCGAGAAACTGCCCACCTCGCCCGCGTTGTAGCCCACGGTGGCGCTGCCGCTGGCGCGCGCCAGCAGGGCGCCGCTCAGCGCCGCCACGTCGCGGTACTGGCCCTGCGTGCGCGTGCCGGTCAGGCCGACGTTGAAGCGCTCGTTGTTCCAGTTGTAGCCCAGGTTGAGTTGTGTGCCATGTCGGTCGGTGCCGCTGGACGCGGCCAGCGCGCCGTTCAGCACGCCGGCGTTGCCCAGCAGCCCCGCTGCGCCGGCGCCCACGTTGGCCAGGCCGCGCGTGGCCTCGGCGTGGGCCGCCACGGTCAGGGTGTCGCTCCAGCCGCGGCGCCAGCTGCCGCTCAGCATCGGGTCGTGGCCGTAGTCGTTGGACACCAGGCCGTAGTTCTGGCGCACGCGGCCCAACTCGACCGACCAGCTGGTGAGCCCGGGCTTGAGCAGCTGCTGCGTGCCGTAGAGCGAGAAATTGAGCGTGGTGCTGCGGCCGAAGGCGTCGGTCAGCACCACCTGGGCGTTGCCGGCGCCGCTGATGCTGGGCAGGGTGTTGAGCTGGAACGGCCCGGCCGGCACCTGGCCGTTGTACTGGCGCATGCCGTTGACGTACAGGTCCAGCTGCGAAGGCAGCGTGGCCGAGCCCAGCAGCGAAGGCACGGGCGTGGTGCTGAGGTAGGGCTGCAGCGCGAAGTTGCTGCCGATCTGGATGCCGCCGATGCGCGTGGCGCGCGTCCAGGGCAGGGCCTGGGTCAGGGTGTCGCCCACGCGCACCGTCAGCAGGCGCTCGGGCCAGGACTGGGACCAGCCGGTGTCCAGGCGCACGGTGCGGGGCTGCTGCTGGGCGTCCACGCTGCCATGGTTGCTGCGCGCCAGCTGGGTGCTGCTGACCACGCCCCAGCGACCGAAGGCGCGCAGCTCGGTGAAGGCGTTGAGCGCGCCGGCGCCGCCGGTGCCGGTGCTGCGCGTGCCGTACAGGTCGTAGTTGAGCAGCAGGCCGGGCGCGGCGCTGACGGGCTGCGCCTCGATGCCCGGCACCGTCAGCGTGGTTTCGGGCAGCTTCAGCAAGGTCAGCGGCGCCGTCAGCGTCACGCGCTGCAGCGCGCGGTCGTACTGCTGCTGCAGGCCGGCCAGATCGTGCAGGGCCACCGGGTCGGCGCCGCCGGCGGGCAGCACAAAGCCCAGCGCGCGCAGGCTGGCGGCCGAGGCCCACAGCTGGCCGGCGCGATCGCCGAAGTGCACCAGGCCGCGCGCGGCGCCATTGAGCGTGACGTCCAGGTAAACGTCCTGGCCCTTGGCGCCCGCCAGGCTGGGCTCGGCCGCGCCCAGCACGGCGCCCGCCGCGTTTCCCGCCGAGGCATCGGCCGCGTGGACGGGCCCCGCCAGCAGGGCCGGCGCCAGCAGCAGCGCCTCAGCGAGGGCGCGCGGCCAGCGGAAGGCTTTGCTCGGTCTGGCCATTGATCATGCCTTGCCACTGGCCGCCTTCGCCGAGCGCCGCCGCGGGCACCTTGACGGCCCAGCGCATGCGCATGCCCGGCAGCACGTAGCCCAGCAGGCCCGGCGCGACGACGCTGCGCTGACCGGCGGGGTCGGTGTAGCTGATGTCGGCCAGCTGCGCATGCGTGCCGCCGCTGTTGCTGACCTCCAGCAGGGTTTTGTCGCCCTCGCGCAGCAGCGCCGCCTGCAGCTGCGGCGCGCTGGGCGCTGCGCCGGCCGGCTGCACGAACACCGGCACCGAATAGCGCAGCACGTACTGCAGGCCCTTGCGCGCCGGGTCTTCGCTGGGCAGCTCGTCGATGATCAGGCGATAGGCGGCCTCGGCACCGCCCGTGGGCGGCGCGCCCAGGCGGATGGCGCGGATCAGCTGGCGGTCGCCTACGGCCAGCTCGATCATGGGTGGGCTGGCCAGCAGCTCCTTGGTGGGCGCCAGCTGGTCGGCGTCGTTCTCCTGCGTCCAGCGGTACACGCGCACCTGGGCTCGCACCGGGTTGTCGCCGGTGTTGCTCAGCCACAGGCCTTCGGCATTTTGCGTCGCCGGCACCTCGATCGACACGGGCGACACCTGCAGGCCACTGGCACAGGCGGCGGCACTTGCCAGAAGGGCCGCGCCGGCGAGGGCGCAGGAAAGGATGCGGCGCATGATGGCCTTGAATGGAAAAGTGAACGAATTTAGTAGCTTACATGGACGCCAACCGGCAACGGGGCGGAGGCGTCGGTCGGCACATCACCCATGGGCAGGGTGGCGCTGACGCGGCCCATGCCGCGGCCCGTGGCCGCTACGCCGGTGCTGGCCGGCGCGGCCAGGCGGGCACTGAACGGCGTTTGATGCGAGCAGCGGATCAGCAAGGCGCCGGCCAAGTGAAAGTCCCAAGGCGGCGGCGGCGCGACGCGGCAGGTGGAGAGCAACTGCACGCGCACCGGGAAGGTCAGGCTGGCTTGACCAGCTTGGACCGCAGCCGCGCTGGCCGAACAACAGGCCAGCATGACGGCACGGACGATCAAATGCAGCCGCACGGAGATGCCTTGTAGTTGCCGTCAAGGGCTGGAGCCAGGGTGACTTGCGTAATCAGTAGTTGACGTTCACCGTCACCGTGTCGATGTAGTTGTCGGGCGTGAAGTCGATGTTGGTGGCCTTGGCGTAGGCGGTGAAGCTGACCGCATTGGCGCTGGCCATGCCGAGACCGCTACCGGACTTGCCGTTGCCCACCGAGCTGGTGGTGGCGGTATTGCCCCACACGGTGGACATGGCGGCGTCGGAGTAGAGCGTGTACGGCACCTTGTCGGTGTTTGTTGCGCTGTTGGCCACGCTCGCCATGGCGCCGGTGCCGTTGGCGGTGCCGCCGTTGCCCGCCGAGGGCGCCAGGCCGATGTAGAAGGGCGTGCTCTTCGAGCAGTTGACCTTGAAGGTGGTCGAGCCATTCATGTTCACGGGGGTGGCGGTGGCTGCGGCGTTGCCCAGGTCGATGTCCGGTGCGGCGGTGGTCACGGCGCAGGTCTTGGTGATGGCGATCTTGACCTTGAAGCTCGAGGTGACGAGGTCGGCGTGCGCGGTGCTGGCGCCGGCAGCGAGGGTCAGCAGGGCCAGCTTGGCGATGAGTTGCTTGTTCATGATGTTTCGACTTTCATGCGGCATGCCGCGTGGGTTGAAGGGCTGGAACAGTGGGTACCGGTTGGGCAAGGACCATGAACCGAAAAGTAGTCATTGCGATGGGTGCGGATCGTAGGGGTCGGCCCCATGGCACACAAGTTTTCGCGGCCCGAAAAATGTGCAGAACCGCACGCTGTGGCGAGGGCGAAATCGCATGCCCCAAGCGTTCGTGAATTAGTGCGCGCCATGCCGGGAGCCGGCGCCGGTGCGGGCGTGACGGTCGCCCGCATCCGCGTGGCGTTGCAGCCACATCCAGCACGCCGGCCGGCCTTGTGATAGCGTGAGCGGGCCTGAACTTTCGCCATGCGAGGGAGAGCGCGATGAGTGATGAACGGCAGCCACCCACCACGTGGCACGAATTGACGCCACCGGAAAGCCGGCCCAACCGGCGCTTCATGCTGAAGGCGGCGGTGGGCAGCGGGGCGGTACTGCTGGCCGGCGGCCCGTCGGCGTCGCAGGCGGCCAAGGCGCTGCTGGACGAGTACAAACCGGTGTACCTCAGCGCTGGCGAATGGGCCTTCGTGCGCGCGGCCTGCGCGCGGCTGATCCCCTCGGCGGGCGACGGGCCGGGCGCCATCGAGGCGCAGGTGCCGGTGTTCATCGACCGGCAGCTGGCGGGCGATTTCGGCAACGCGACGGACTGGTTCATGGGCGGCCCACACGAGGCCGGCGCCGATCCGCAGCGCGGCTTTCAGTCGCCGCTGACGCCGGCGCAGATCTACCGCGAGGCGATCGCGGTCGTGGACGGCTGGTGCACGCAAAACAAGGGCAAGGCCTTTGCCGCGCTGGACGAGGCGGCGCAGGACGAGGTGCTCAAGACGCTGCAGGCCGGCAAGCTGGGCCTGAAGCCCGAGTTGCGCGACTTCTTCAGCTTCTTGCTGCAAAACACCAAGGAAGGTTTTTTTGCCGACCCGATGTACGGCGGCAACCACCAGATGGTGGGCTGGAAGCACATCGGCTTTCCGGGTGCGCGCGGGGCGTTTCTGGAATGGGCCAACGACCAGGACAAGCCCTACCCGCTGGGGCCGGTGGCGATCTCGGGTGCAAGGGGTTGAACATGGCACGGCAAGAAAAGAAAACCGATGCGGTGATCGTGGGCCTGGGCTGGATGGGCTCGATCCTGGCGATGGAGCTGGCCGAGGCCGGGCTGAACGTGCTGGCGCTGGAGCGCGGTGAGGACCGCGACACGGTGCCGGACTTCGCCTACCCGAAGATGATCGACGAGCTGAAGTACGGCATCCGGCTCAAGCTGACGGAGCCGCCCTCGCACTCGACGCTGACGGTGCGCCGCTCGCTGCAGGAGACGGCGCTGCCCTATCGCGTGCTGGGCAGCTTTCTGCCGGGCAACGGCGTGGGCGGGGCGGGCGTGCACTGGAACGGCCACACCTGGCGTGCGCTGCCCGAGGAGCTGCGCCTGCGCTCGTACGTGACCGAGAAGTTCGGCGCCAAGGTGATCGACGAGAGCATGACGATCGAGGACTGGGGCGTCAGCTACGACGAGCTGGAGCCCCATTTCGACCGCTTCGAGTACGTGTGCGGCATCTCCGGCCAGGCGGGCAACCTGGGCGGCCAGACGCAGGCCGGCGGCAACCCGTTCGAAGGGCCGCGCAAGCGCCCGTTCCCGCTGCCGCCGCTGCCCACGCTGCTCAACGGCAAGATGTTCGGCGACGCGGCCAAGGCCATGGGCTACCACCCGTTTCCGCTGCCATCGGCCAACTTGTCGGACACCTGGACCAACGAATACGGCATGCAGCTGGGGCCGTGCAACTTCTGCGGCTTTTGCGAGCGCTTCGGCTGCATCAACTACTCCAAGTCGGCGCCGCAGACCTGCATCCTGGGCGCGCTCAAGCACAAGCCCAACTTCAGCTACCGCACGCACGCCGAGGTGATCCGGGTGGAGCTGGCGGCCGACAAGAAGACCGCCACCGGTGTGACCTACGTCGACGAAAAGGGCGAGCAGGTGTTCCAGCCGGCCGACCTGGTCATCCTGGCCGCCTACCAGTTCTACAACGTGCACCTGCTGCTGCTGTCGGGCATCGGCAAGCCCTACGTGGCCGAGACCGGCGAGGGCGTGGTGGGCAAGAACTACGCCTACCAGATGACCGGCGGCACCTCGATGTTCTTCAAGGGCGTGCACTTCAACCCCTTCGTGGGCGCCGGCTCCAGCGCGATCGTGATCGACGACTACGCCGTCAACCAGATCGACTTCGGCCGCGAGGGCTTCATCGGCGGCAGCTACATCAACAGCGGACAGTTCAACGGCCGACCCATCGCCTCGATGCCGCTGCCGCCCGGCACGCCCGGCTGGGGCGCGGGCTGGAAGCAGGGCGTCAAGGACTGGTACGGCCATTCGATGAGCATCGCCAGCCATGGCTCGGTGATGTCCTACCGCGACTGCTACCTGGACCTGGACCCGACCTATCGCAACCGCCACGGCCAGCCCATGCTGCGCATGACCTTCGACTGGAAGCCCAACGACATCCGCATGACGCAGTTCATGCGCGGCAAGATCGAGGCCATCGCCCAGTCGATGAATCCCACGCACTGGGCCTCGGGCTACAAGGGCGAAGGCGCGCACTACGACGTGCGGCCCTACCAGACCACGCACAACGTCGGCGGCGCCATCATGGGCACCGACCCCGGCCGCAGCGCGGTCAACCGCTACCTGCAGACCTGGGACGTGCACAACGTGTTCGTGATGGGCGCCAGCGCCTTTCCGCAGAACCTGCAATACAACCCCACCGGCACCGTGGGCGCGCTGGCCTACTGGTCGGCGCGGGCCATCCGGCAAGACTATCTGAAGAACCCGCGGCCGCTGGTCTGAACCGCAAGGAGCCCACCATGAAAGCGCTGCTTCGCGTCGTCGGCGTGCTGATCGTGATCGGCATCGTCGTGGTTCTGGGCCTGATGTTCGTGCCGCCGCAGCGCACCGCGCCGGCGACGGCGCTGCCGGACGACTACCAGCCGCCGCCGGGCGCGGGCCGGGCGGTGGCCGTGGCGGGCGACTGCATGGCCTGCCACACGGCGCCCAAGGGCCAGCCCTATGCCGGCGGGCTGGCCATCGCCTCGCCCTACGGCGTCATCTATTCGACCAACATCACGCCCGACAAGGACAACGGCATCGGCAACTACACGCTGGACGACTTTCGCGCCGCGCTGATCGATGGCGTGCGCAAGGACGGCACGCCGCTGTATCCGGCCATGCCCTACCCCAGCTACCGCAAGATGAGCGAGCCCGACGTGCGCGCCCTGTACGCCTACCTGATGCACGAGGTGGCGCCGGTGCGTGCCGTGGCGCCGGTGACCGAGCTGAAGTTTCCGTTCAACCAGCGCTGGGGCATCCGGGCCTGGAACTGGGTGGCCCTGCCCAAGGCGGGCTTCGAGCCGCACATGGGCGACGCCCGGCTCGATCGCGGCGCCTACCTGGTCGAAGGACTGGCGCACTGCGGCTCCTGCCACACGCCGCGCAGCACCTTGACGTTTGCCGAAAAGGGCTACGACGCGAGTTCCGGCGACTTCCTGACCGGCGCCGTGCTGAACGGCTGGCCGGCGCCCGACCTGCGGGCCAAGGACAGCGACGCGCAGCGCTGGAGCGCGGCGCAGCTGGCGGCGCTGCTGGCCACCGGCCGCAGCGACAGCACCGGCGTGACGGGCGAGATGGCGCTGGCGGTCGACCACTCGCTGCAGTACCTGCCCAAGGGCGACCTGGACGCCATCGTCGCCTATCTGCAAGCCATCCGCCAGGACCGCCCGGTGAACGGCCTGACGGCGCTGCGCGCCAGCGCCGTGGCGACCACCCAGACGCTGAACGGCGCCTCGCCGCAGATGGAGCTGGGTGCGCGCCTGTACCTGGACAACTGCAGCGCCTGCCACTTCACCAACGGCAAGGGCGCCAAGGCGGTGTTTCCGCAGCTGGACGGCAACGCCCTGGTCACCGCCAAGGAAGCGGGCGGCCTGATCGCCGTGATCCTGAACGGCGCGGCCATACCCTCCACCCAGTTGCGGCCCGCGCGCCTGGCGATGCCGGACTTCGGCTGGCGCCTGAAGGACGACGAGGTGGCGGCGCTGGCCAGCTTCGTGCGCCAAAGCTGGTCCAACGACGCGCCGGCGGTGACGGCCGCCCAGGTGGCCCAGGTGCGCGCGGCGACGGCGTCGACCCACTGAGCCGATTCGCACCGAATTGCCATCAACGCGTTGAGAGCGCCGGGCGGGCGGTGGCGCGCCAAGGGGCGTGGGTGGGCAGCTCCGCTCCTGTCCCCCGCTGTCCGTCTGCGACGGCCATCTCCTCCTTGACCTCGCTGCGCTGCCCACCCAAGCCCCTTGGCGGGATGCGGCGGTCATACACCAGGCGGCGGGTTCGGCCCCCAACGGCCTGATCCCCCCCCCGCGGCCGGCATGTCTTGTCCAACGCGAAACCGCTTCAATCCCCCAGCGCAGGATAGTCGGTGTAGCCGTGGGCGCCGCCGCCGTACAGGGTGGCGCGTTCGGGCGCGACGAAGGGCAGGTCGCGGCGCAGGCGCTCGGTCCAGTCGGGCATACTGATGAAGGCCTTGCCGAAGGCCACCAGGTCGGCGTGGCCCGATTCGAGGGCGCTGCGCGCCGCCGCGCCGTCGTAGCCGTTGTTGACCATCCACGCGCCTTGGCCGCCGCCCTCGCGGTAGGCGGCCTTCATGGCGGCGTAGTCGAAGGGGCGGCCTTCGACCTCGCGGGGGCCGCCGGTGGCGCCTTCGATGACGTGGACGTAGGCCAGCGGCAGCGCCCCCAGCTCGCGCATCAGGTGGTCGAACAGCGGCTGCGGGTCGGCGTCGACGATGTCGTTGGCGGGCGTGACGGGCGACACGCGCAGGCCGGTGCGCCCGGGGCCCACGGCGTCGGCCACGGCGCGCGTCACCTCCAGCATCAGGCGCGCGCGGTTGGCGATGGCGCCGCCGTAGTCGTCCTCGCGCTGGTTGGCGCCGGTCTTCAAAAACTGGTCCAGCAGGTATCCGTTGGCGCCGTGGATTTCGACGCCGTCGAAGCCGGCCGACTGCACGGCATTGCGCGCGGCGACGGCGAACTCGTGCACCAGGCCGGGGATTTCGCGCCGGTGCAGCGCGCGCGGCTCGCTGGTGGGCGTGAAACCGCCCTTGCCTTCGCCGTCGATCACGTAGGTCTTGGTGTTGGCGCGGATGGCCGAGGGCGCCACGGGCGCCTGGTGGTCGGGCTGCAAGAGCTGGTGCGATACGCGCCCCACGTGCCACAGCTGGCAGAAGATGAGGCCGCCGGCGGCATGCACGGCTTTGGTCACCTGCTGCCAGCCGTCGAGCTGCTCGCTGTCGTACAGGCCGGGCACGTCGGCGTAGCCCTGGCCCTGCGGGCTGATGGCGGTGCCCTCGCTCACGATCAGGGCGGCGCCGCGCCAGGGGTCGGCGCGTTGGCGGTAGTACTCGGCCATCAGCGCCGTGGGCACGGCGCCGGGCGCGCGGTTGCGCGTGAGCGGCGCCATGACGACGCGGCTGGGCAGGGTGAGCGCCCCCAGGCGCAGGGAAGAAAACAGCGGGTGGGACATCGTCGGGCTTTCGGGTGACAAGGACAGCAGCGCCCATTGTGCGACGGCCGCGGGGTGTCTTGCAGGCCCCGGGCACGCGGCCCCCCGCGGGGCTGCGCCACAATCGGGCGATGACCGCACCGCCCGCCGCGCCCGCCGGCCCCGCCCCCGTTTATCTGGCCCTGGCGCTGTCGCTGGGCGCCGCCGTGTCGCTGGGCATCACCCGCTTTGCCTACGGCCTGCTGCTGCCGGTGATGAAGGACGACCTGGCCTGGAGCTACACCCTGGCCGGCGCCATGAACACCGTCAACGCCGCCGGCTACCTGCTGGGCGCGCTGGTCACCCCATGGCTGCTGCGCCGCTGGGGCGCGGCGCCGCTGCTGCTGTGGGGCTCGGTGCTGGCCAGCGTGTTCATGGCGCTGTCGGGCTTTTTCATCGAGGCGGCGCCGCTGCTGCTGCAACGCCTGCTGGCGGGCGTGGCCAGCGCCTTCGTGTTCATTGCCGGCGGCCTGCTGGCCGCGCGGCTGGGCACGCGCGCGCCCCAGCAGGCCGGTCTGCTGCTGGGCCTGTACTACGGCGGCGTGGGCTGGGGCATCGCCCTGTCGGCGCTGGGCGTGCCGCCGCTGCTGGCGGCGGCGCGCGACGTGGCGCACGGCTGGGCCTGGGCCTGGTGGGGCATGGCGGCGCTGTGCCTGGCGGCCACGGCGGTGCTGGTCTGGCCCGCCAAGATACTACAAAAACAAGAGCTGTCCGCGCAGATTGGACAAGCACCAGAAGCCAATTTGACCGAGAAAATCTCCTGGTGGTCCATGCGCTGGGCGCTGACGGGCTACACGCTGTTCGGCGTCGGCTACATCGGCTACATGACCTTCGTGATCGCCCTGCTGCGCGAGCAGGGCGCCAGCGCCGGCGCGGTGACGCTGTTCTACACCCTGCTGGGGCTGGCGGTGGTGGCCTCGGCGCGCATCTGGGCGCGGCTGCTGGACCGCGCCCAGGGCGGCGGCGCGCTGGCGCTGCTAAACGCCCTGTTGGGCGCGGCCACCATCGCCCCGGCGCTGACCGGCGCGTGGCCGGTGGTGCTGGCCTCGGGCCTGCTGTTCGGCGCGGTGTTCCTGTCGGTGGTGGCCTCGACCACCGCCTTCGTGCGCCACAACCTGCCGGCGGCGCAATGGGCGGCCGGCATCAGCGCCTTCACCATCCTGTTTGCCTTCGGCCAGATCGTGGGGCCCACCGTGGTGGGCTGGATCGCCGACGGCCCGGGCGGGCTGGCGCGCGGCCTGCTGTATTCGGCCGCCGCGCTGTGGCTGGGGGCGCTGGCGGCGTGGCGGCAACGGCCGCTGGCTCGGGCTTAGATCAGGCCTTCGGCCTTCATCGCGCGCTGCACGGCCGGGCGCGCGGCGACGCGCTCGCGCCAGGCGGCGAGGTTCTTCAGGCCGCTGATGTCGACGCCGGTGGGCTTGGCCCAGTTGGTGATGGTGAACAGGTAGGCGTCGGCGACGCTGAAGTCCTCACCCATCAGGTATTTCTTGCCGGCCAGCTCGCCGTCGACCCAGGTCAGGCGGCTGAGCAGCCGCTCCTTGGTGGCCTGCTTGACCTCATCGGGCGTGGCGGGGTTGAACAGCGGGCTGAAGGTCTTGTGCACCTCGGTGCCGATGAAGTTCAGCCAGCTCTGCAATTGATAGCGGGCGAGGGTGCCGTTGGCGGGCGCCAGCTTCTTGGCCGGCGCCTGGTCGGCGATGTATTGGACGATGGCCGGGCCTTCGCGCAGGCCGGTGCCGTCATCGAGCACCAGGTAGGGCACGTAGCCCAGCGGGTTGATCTTGCGGTAGTCGCTGCCGTCGGGCAGGACCTTGGTCTTGGTGGGCGCGGAGATGGCCTCGTACTTGATGCCGGCTTCTTCGAGCGCGATGTGGGGCGACAGCGAGCACGCGCCCGCGGAGTAGTAGAGCTTCATGGTTTGAAAAAGGGGAGAGTTGGACCTGAACCCGGCGGCGCGCGAACGGCCGCCGGGGCGCACTCAGCGTAGCAGAACGCGGGATTTTTTGCCGGGCTTGGGGGGCACAATCAAGGATACAGCCCGCGCAGGTCGCGCGCGTTCAGGATGCGCGTGCAGGCCACGATGTAGGCCGCGGTGCGCAGGCTCACCTGGTGCTCCTGCGCGGTCTGCCACACGGCGTCGAAGGCGTGCTTCATGATGCCGACCAGGCGGCGGTTGATCTCGTCCTCGTCCCAGAAGAAGCTGGAGAAGTCCTGCACCCATTCGAAATAGCTGACGGTGACGCCGCCGGCGTTGGCGATGACGTCGGGCACCACCAGCACGCCCTTGTCGTGCAGGATGTCGTCGGCCTCGGGGGTGGTGGGGCCGTTGGCGCCCTCGATCAGCATCTTGGCCTTGATCTTGCCGGCGTTGGCCCGCGTGACCTGGCCTTCCAGCGCGGCGGGCACCATGATGTCGCAGGTGCAGGCCCAGAAGTCGGCCGCCGTGATGGCCTCGCCGCCCTTGAAGCCGGCCACGCCGCCGGTCTTGGCCACGTGTTCCAGCAGCTTGGGCACGGCCAGGCCCTTGTCGTTGGCCACGCCGCCGGTATGGTCCTGCACGGCGACGATCAGCGCACCGGCCTCGGCAAACAGCTTGCCGGCGATGCCGCCGACGTTGCCGAAGCCCTGCACGGCCACGCGCGCGCCCTCGATCGGCAGGCCGATCTGCTTGGCGGCCTCGCAGGCCACGGTGAACACACCCCGGCCCGTCGCCTCCTTGCGGCCCAGCGAGCCGCCCATGTCCACCGGCTTGCCGGTGACCACGCCGGTGGCGGTGGAACCCACGTTCATCGAGTAGGTGTCCATCATCCAGGCCATGATCTTGTCGTTGGTGTTGACGTCGGGCGCGGGGATGTCCTTGGACGGGCCGATGATGATGCCGATCTCGCTGGTGTAGCGGCGCGTCAGGCGCTCCAGCTCCTTGTGCGAGAGCGTGCGCGGATCGACGCGGATGCCGCCCTTGGCGCCGCCGTAGGGCACGTTCACCGCCGCGTTCTTGATGCTCATCCAGGCCGACAGCGCCATCACCTCGGACAGCGTCACGTCCTGGTGAAAGCGCACGCCGCCCTTGCCGGGACCGCGGCTGGTGTTGTGCTGCACGCGGTAGCCCTCGAAGTGGGCGATGGTGCCGTTGTCCAGCTCGATCGGCACGTCGACGATCAGCGCGCGCTTGGGGCGCTTGAGCGTCTCGACCCAGCGCGCCAGGTGGCCCAGGTAGGGCGTGACGCGGTCGATCTGCTGCAGGTAGATGCCCCAGGGGCCGAGGTGATTGGGGTCGAGGTAGGACGGCAGGACGTGCGCGGTGGACACCGCTGCCGCGGGTTTGGCGTTGGCCATGGACGAGTCTCCTTCGGTTGAAACCATCGCGCGGCTGGCACCGCCAGCGGGCGACGTGCCCATTGTCACGCAGGCGACCGAGGCGGGCGACGGCGGGCCGGCTTGGCGGTGTTTCCAGTGCGGGCAAGCGGGGGGCGGGAATGCTATATAAATAATAGCTGTCTGCGGCGACCCGGCAACGGTCAAGGTCGATTTGCTCATAAAATAGGCAGTTTGCCCGTGCCAGCCTGGCCGGGCGGCGCTGGAGCCCTGTCGTGACGCCCTATCTGCACCCCGAATCCTTTGATGTCATCGTCGTCGGTGGCGGCCACGCCGGCACCGAGGCGGCGCTGGCGGCCGCCCGCATGGGCGCGCGCACCCTGCTGCTGACGCACAACATCGAGACCCTGGGGCAGATGAGCTGCAACCCCAGCATCGGCGGCATCGGCAAGGGCCACCTGGTGCGAGAGGTGGACGCGCTGGGCGGGGCGATGGCGCTGGCCGCCGACGAGGCGGGCATCCAGTTTCGCATCCTGAACGGCAGCAAGGGCCCGGCCGTGCGCGCCACGCGGGCGCAGGCCGACCGCGTGCGGTACAAGGCCGCCATCCGCCGCCGGCTGGAGAACCAGCCCAAGCTGGTGCTGTTCCAGCAGGCGGTGGACGACCTGCTGCTGGAGGGCGACCGCGTGGTCGGCGCCGTCACCCAGGTGGGCATTGCCTTTCGGGCGCGCGCGGTGGTGCTGACGGCCGGCACCTTTCTGGACGGGCGCATCCACGTTGGCCTGGACAATTACCCCGCCGGCCGCGCGGGCGACCCGCCGGCGGTTTCGCTGTCGGCGCGCCTGAAGGAACTCAAGCTGCCGCAAGGGCGCCTGAAGACCGGCACACCGCCGCGGCTGGATGGGCGCACGATCGACTTCGGCCGTTGCGAGGTGCAGCCGGGCGACGGCATGCCGGGCGGGCAGAACGCGCGAATGCCGGTGTTCAGCTTCATGGGCCGCGCGGCGATGCACCCGCGCCAACTGCCGTGCTGGGTGACGCACACCAACGAGCGCACGCACGCCATCATCCGCACCGGGTTCGATCGCAGCCCCATGTTCACCGGCAAGATCGAGGGCGTGGGCCCGCGCTATTGCCCCAGCGTGGAAGACAAGATCAACCGCTTTGCCGGCAAGGACAGCCACCAGATCTTTCTGGAGCCCGAGGGCCTGGACACGCACGAGGTCTACCCCAACGGCATCTCGACCAGCCTGCCGTTCGACATCCAGTACCAGCTGGTGCGCAGCATCGCCGGGCTGGAAAACGCGCACATCCTGCGGCCGGGCTACGCCATCGAGTACGACTATTTCGACCCGCGTGCGCTGAAAGGCAGTTTCGAGACCCGCGCCATCGCCGGCCTGTTCTTTGCCGGCCAAATCAACGGCACCACCGGCTACGAAGAAGCGGCGGCGCAGGGCCTGTTTGCCGGCATCAACGCGGCGCTGCTGTGCCGGGGCGAGAGCGCCTGGCTGCCCGGCCGCGACGAGGCCTATCTGGGCGTGCTGGTGGACGATTTGATCACCAAGGGCGTGACCGAGCCCTACCGCATGTTCACCAGCCGGGCCGAATACCGCCTGCAGCTGCGCGAGGACAACGCCGACATGCGCCTGACCGAGACCGGCCGGCGCCTGGGCCTGGTCGACGACGCGCGCTGGGACGCCTTCAATCGCAAGCGCGATGCGGTTTCACGTGAAACCGAGCGGCTCAAGGCCACCTGGGTCAACCCCGCGATCCTGCCGGCCGAGGAGTCGGCGCGCGTGCTGGGCAAGGCCATCGAGCATGAGCACAATCTGTTCGACCTGCTGCGCCGGCCGGGCATCGACCACGCGGCGCTGATGAGCCTGGACGGTGGGCGCTATGCCGCCGGCGCTGTTCCACGTGAAACGCTGGGCGATGCGGCGGACGAGGTGATCGAGCAGGTGGAGATTGCCGCCAAGTACGCCGGCTACATCGACCGTCAACGCGACGAGGTGGAGCGCGCCGCGCACTACGAAAACTTGCGACTGCCGCCCGACCTGGACTACATGCAGGTGGGCGCGCTGTCGATCGAGGTGCGGCAAAAGCTGCAAAAGCACCGGCCCGAGACCCTGGGTCAAGCCGGGCGCATCTCCGGCGTCACGCCGGCCGCCGTGTCGCTGCTGCTGATTCACCTGAAGAAGAAGGGCGGCTTGCCGCAGGCGCTGCAGGCGAGCAGCGCCGATGCGGACGCGCGCGCCGCATGAGCGGCGCGGCGGATCGCGCCGAGCGCCTGCGCCAGGGCGCGGCGGCGCTGGGCCTCGCGCTGGACGAGGCCGCGCAGACCCGGCTGCTGGCCTATCTGGACCTGCTGGCCAAATGGAACCGCGTCTACAACCTGACGGCGCTGCGCGACCCGGCGCAGATGCTGACGCACCATCTGCTGGACAGCCTGGCCGTGGTGGCGCCGCTGAGTCGCCACACCCAGGGGCGCCCGGCGCGGCTGCTCGACGTGGGCAGCGGCGGCGGCTTGCCGGGCGTGGTCATCGCCATCTGCTGCCCCGAGATCGCCGTCACCTGCGTGGACGCGGTGGCCAAGAAGGCGGCCTTCGTGCAGCAGGCGGCGGGCGCATTGAGCCTGGACAATCTGGCGGGGCGCCATGCCCGGGTCGAGACGCTGCACGAGCCCTTCGACATCATCGCCTCGCGTGCCTTTGCCTCGTTGGCCGACTTCATCAGCTGGTCGCGCGGCGCTCTGGCGGAGCAGGGCGTCTGGCTGGCCATGAAGGGCAAGCGCCCCGACGACGAGATCGCGGCCCTGCCGGCGGGGGCCGAGGTGTTTCACGTGGAACCCCTGCAGGTGCCCGGCCTGGACGCCGAGCGCTGCCTGGTGTGGCTGCGACCGACCGGTTCCACGTGAAACATCCGGGGCGAAATCCCGTCCGGCGGCGCGCCAAAGTCCCGTAAACTCGCCACTCACCTCCGAGAAATTTCAAGCATGTTTGGCATCACCGACTACGCCGCCTTCGTTGCCGCGTTCTGGCTGTTCTTGATGATCCCCGGCCCCGGCAACCTGGTGATCGCCACCGGCGCCACGCAGCACGGCATGCGCGGTGGCCTGGCCGCCACGCTGGGCGTCATGGTGGGCGACCAGGTGCTGATCGGCTGCGCGCTGGGCGGCGTGGCGGCGCTGCTGCACGCCTATCCGGTCGCGTTTTCGGCGCTGCAATGGGTGGGCGCCATCTATCTGGCCTGGCTGGGCATCCGCATGTGGCGCCTGCACCCGGGCGAGGGCGAGGGCACGGCGGTGGCGGCGCCCACCACGCGGCGGCATTTTCGCCAGGGGTTCTTGATTACCCTGTTCAATCCCAAGGCGATCGTGTTTTACGTTGCCTTCCTGCCGCTGTTCATCGACCCGGCGCGCCAGCAGGGCATGGTCACCTTTGCCGCCCTGGCGGCCACCGCCGCCGTGCTGACCCTGCTGTACGGCCTGATCGAGTCGCTGCTGGTGCACCGCTTTGCCGAGCGCCTGCGCGCCAGCGCTCGCCTGAGCAGCCTGCTGCGCAAGCTGGCCAGCGTGTTCCTGATCGGCTTCGGCGTCAAGCTCGTGACTTCGCACTGAACCCCCGATGGCTCACATCTTCTGCATCGCCAACCAGAAGGGCGGCGTCGGCAAGACCACCACCACGGTCAACCTGGCCGCCGCCCTGGCGCACATCGGCCAGCGCGTGCTGCTGGTTGACCTGGACCCGCAGGGCAACGCCACCATGGGCTCGGGGGTGGACAAGCGTGCGATGGAGCTGTCGGTGTACGACGTGCTGCTCGAATCGGCCAGTATTGCCGAGGCCGCCGTGCTGCCCGCCAGGCTGAAGGAGGCCGGCGCCGGCTACGCCGTGCTGGGCGCCAACCGCGAGCTGGCTGGCGCCGAGGTCGAGCTGGTGGGCGAAGAGCGCCGCGAGCGCCGCCTGAAGGACGCGCTGGCGCAAGTAAGCGCCGACTACGACTTCGTGCTGATCGACTGCCCGCCCAGCTTGAGCATGCTCACGCTCAACGGCCTGTGCGCCGCGCAGGGCGTGATCGTGCCCATGCAGTGCGAGTACTTCGCGCTCGAAGGCCTGGCCGACCTGACCAACACCATCCGCCAGGTGCACGCCAACCTCAACCGCGACCTGCGCCTGATCGGCCTGCTGCGCATGATGTTCGACGCCCGCATCACCTTGCAGCAGCAGGTCAGCGACCAGCTCAAGGCGCACTACGGCGACAAGGTGTTCGACGCCATCATCCCGCGCAACGTGCGCCTGGCCGAGGCGCCCAGCTACGGCCTGCCGGGCGTGGTGTTCGACCCCGCCGCCAAGGGCAGCAAGGCCTTCGTCGCCTTTGCCGAAGAGCTGGTGGCGCGCGGCCTGCGCGCATGATTCAGGGTCAAATGGGTCGTTTGCCCGGATGTGGCAAGCGCAGACAGCTATCAAAATGATAGATCATCAAGCCACGCCCCGCGTGCTGACCTTGCCCGGCTGGCTGGGCAGCGGCCCCGGCCACTGGCAAAGCCGCTGGGAGGCCCAGCACGGCGCCATCCGCGTGCAGCAGCACGATTGGCAGCGCCCGCTGCGCGGCGACTGGACGGCGCGGCTGCAAGACATCCTGTTGGCGCAGCCGGCCCCGGTGCTGCTGGCCGCGCACAGCCTGGGCTGCCTGCTGCTGGCCTGGTGGGCCGCGCATTCGCGCGAGACGGCGCGCGTGGCCGGCGCGCTGCTGGTGGCGCCGCCCGAGATCGAGCGCGCCGACCTGCGCCAGCAAATCCCCGGCTGGGCGCCGCCCGCGCGCCAGCGCCTGCCTTTTCCCTGCCTGGTCATGGCCAGCAGCGACGACCCCTACGCCCGCCTGGACTACGCCCGGCAGCTGGCGCAGGACTGGGGCGCCGCCTGGCAGGACCTGGGCGCGCGCGGCCACCTCAACGCCGACTCCGGCCTGGGCGACTGGCCCGAAGGCTGGCAAGCCCTGCGCGCGCTGGCCGCCACGCCCGCCGCGTCCTGAACGAACCTCTGCATTGGAGCCCCCACCATGGTGACCAAGAAACCCAAGGGCCTGGGCCGCGGCCTGGACGCACTGCTGGGCCCCGCCACGCTGGCCCCGGATGCCACCACGCCCGCCGGCACCCCCATGATGCTGGCGCTGGATCAGCTGGCGCCCGGCCAGTACCAGCCGCGCACCCGCATGGACGAGGGCGCGCTCTACGAACTGGCCGAATCCATCAAGGCACAGGGCATCATGCAACCGATTCTGGTGCGGCGCATTTCTAGGTCGAATGGGGCTCCAGCCCTTGATGGTCAAGCGCGAGCAGCTATCGATTCAAGAGCTGACTACGAGATCATCGCCGGCGAGCGCCGCTTTCGCGCCGCCCGCCTGGCCGGCCTGAGCGAGGTGCCCGCCCTGGTGCGCGAGGTGCCCGACGAATCGGCCGCCGCCATGGCGTTGATCGAGAACATCCAGCGCGAAGACCTCAACCCGCTGGAAGAGGCGCAGGGCATCCGCCGCCTGGTGCAGGAGTTCGGCCTCACCCACGAGCGCGCCGCCCAGGCGGTGGGCAAGAGCCGCAGCGCCGCCAGCAACCTGCTGCGCCTGCTCAACCTGGCCGAGCCGGTGCAGACCATGCTGATGGCGGGCGACCTGGACATGGGCCACGCGCGCGCCCTGCTCACGCTGGAAGGCGCGGCGCAGATCACGGCGGCCAACCAGGTGGCCGCGCGCAAGCTGAACGTGCGCCAGACCGAGGCGCTGGCGCGCAAGCTGTCGGCCGAGTTCAACCTCACCGCGCCGCGCAAGCGCAACCAGCCGGCCGACAAGTCGGGCGACGTGCGCCGGGTGGAGGAAGAGCTGTCCGACCTGCTGCTGGCCCAGGTCGAGGTGCGCGTGCGCAAGGCCGGCCGCCGCGGCGCCGCCGACGCCCAGGCGGGCGAGCTGGCGATCCAGTTCGCCTCGCTGGACGAACTGAACGGCCTGATCGAGCGGCTGCGCGGGGCTTGACCCCGGTCAAGGGTAAACACGGGGTGCGGCCCCATTGCCGGCCGTCGGCGCGCACGCGCAAAATTTCCGCGACCCTCGCGCCGGCGCGCCCCCGCAGTCTGAGGTGATGCGCCGTGCGCCCGTGACCGCAGAACCGGAGTCGCCCATGACCACCCAGACCGCCGCCCAACTGGTGCAAGAGGCCAAGTGCCAGATCGAGAACCTGAGCCCCGACCAGGTGCAGGCCGAACTGGCCGCCGGCGCCGCCACGCTGGTGGACATCCGCGACGCGCCCGAGCGCGCCCAGGGCTGCATCGCCGGCGCGGTGCACGCCTCGCGCGGCATGCTGGAGTTCTACGCCGACCCGAGCAGCCCCGCCCACAAGCCCGAGCTCGACCCGCAGCGGCGCGTCATCCTGCACTGCGCCTCGGGTGGGCGCTCGGCGCTGGCCGTGCTCAGCCTGCGCGCGCTGGGCTACGTCGACGTGGCGCACCTGGACGGCGGCATCAAGGCCTGGCAGGCGGCGGGTCAGCCGGTCGAGACTTGACCGACGTCGGTGGCGGTGGATGTCCGGCGGCGTGTCACGAGCCGTTGTTGTTGCAAGACAAGGCAGAGCCGGTCCGCTCGAAATGGCCATTTGGCGTATTGCGTAAACGAGATGAAGCTGCTGAAAATTTTCACGTTCAACAACTGAAAAGAGGACGGTGAGCCATGAAGCGACAGTTCTTGCGCACGGGATTGACGGCGGTCGGCGCGCTGGCCGCCTGGGGTCTGGCACCCAGCGCTTGGGCGGGCATTCCGGTGGCTGGGGCCATCGTCTACGGCCCGCTGTCGGCGGCAACCGTGCCCACCTTGGGTGAATGGTCGCTGCTGCTGCTGGCGCTGCTGGTGATGGCGGTCGCCTATCGCGCCCTGCGCGACCGGGTCGACAGCCGCTTGCTGACCCATCTGCTGTTGGGCGGCGGCTTGGCGGCCGGGGGACTGGCCAGCGGCCACTGGGTGCAGTCGGTGCAGGCGGTGGTGCCAGGGGTCACAATGACGTCAGCGAGCGGGGGCACGGTGAACGTGAGCGTCATCGGCGCTCCCGTGATGGTGACCAATGGCACGGCCGTGTCCCAGCAGATCAAGTCCCTGACCACCAATACCCCGGGAGTAAGCTGGGTTGCACCGGACTCCGGCTCGCCCCAATGCTTGGTGGGCACCGTGGTGGCGGCCGGGGCGAGTTGCTACGTCCAGTTGGCGGGAGGACCACCGGTTTAACGGGGCGGTGCGCCGCGCTGCGCGCCGCCGATGCTTGAATGAACCAGATCTACCTGGGCGCCGCCGTGCTGTGCATGGCGGCGGTTCTTTTTCTCGAATCGCTGTCTCCCCTGCACGCTGTCGGGGCGCCGCTGCGGCGCTGGGCGCGCAATGGGGCACTGTCGGTGCTGGCGGTGGGCACCACGCTGGCGACGCCGCTGCTGTTCTGGGCGGTGGCCGGGCCGCTGGGCCTCACGATGCCGGGTGGCCTCGTGCAGTGGGGTTGGCCAGTCTGGGCGCAGTGGGTACTCACATTCTTGGTGATGGAAGGCATGGCCTACGCGCTGCACCGCCTCTCGCACGCCATGCCCTGGCTGTGGCGCCTGCACGCGGTGCATCACAGCGACGTCGAGCTGGACGCCACCACCACGCACCGCCACCATCCGCTGGAAAACCTGGTCGGCGCGCTGCTCACCCTGCCCGTGCTGATCGCCCTGGCCCCGCCGCCGCTGGCGGTGCTGGCCTACAGCCTGGTGGTGCTGGCTGTCGCCACCCTGTCGCATGGCAACCTGTGCCTGCCGGCGTGGCTGGACCGCGGCCTGCGCTGGCTGGTGGTGACGCCCGCCTACCACCGCGTGCACCACAGCGCCCATCGGCCGCAGACCGACAGCAACTACGCCACGCTGCTGCCGCTGTTCGACCATCTTTTCCGCAGCGTGGCCCCGGTGCCGCCGGACGGGGGGCGCGGTCTGACCATGGGGCTGGAGCGCGGGCGCGACGCGCGCAGCCAGTCGCTGGCGGCCCTGCTGCGCGCGCCGTTCAGCGCTGCGGCCGCGCCGGTGGCTGAGGCGGCCCGGCCCCGCGCCGCCCGCGACGGCGCGTGACAGTCTCTTGCATGTGCGCCCCCGGATGAGCCCGATTCGATGGCGGCCGGGCGCGGCAACGGTGTAAGCTGCGCGCTCGCCGCCCTCGCTGCGCCACGCCCATCGCCATGCCCCACAGCCGCGTTCCCCCACCGATCGAGATGGTTGCCCTGGCCCGCGCCTTGGCGGTGCGCCCGGTCAGCGCCGTGCGCAAGGCGCGCGCCGGCGTGGTGCGCATGCGGCGCGCGGTGTCGCGCTCGCCGCGCTCGCTGTTCTTGCGCGAGCTGATGGCCCAACCCCTGGCCGTCGGCGCCATCTGCGCCAGTTCGCCCTACCTGGCCGCGCGCATGGCCGCGCTGGTCGACCTGGCGGACGAGGGCTGGGTGGTGGAACTGGGCGGCGGCACCGGCGTCATCACCGCCGCCCTGCTGGCGCACGGCGTGCCCGCCGCGCGGCTGGCGGTGGTCGAGCAGTCCGACCGCCTGGCGGCGCACCTGCGCCAGCGCTTTCCGGCCATCCAGGTGCTGCACGGCGACGCGGCCGAGCTGCCGGCGCTGCTGGCGCGACTGGACGGCGCCGGTGCGTCGGTGCGCGTGCGGCACATCGTCTCGGGCCTGCCGCTGCTGTCCATCCCGGCGCCGGCGCGCCAGCGTATCCTGCAGGCCGGCGCGCAGGTGCTGGCGCCGGGCGGGCGGCTGCTGCAGTTCACCTACGCGCTGCACGGCCCTTCGCCCTGGCAGCAGGCCGGCCTGGTATGCCAGCGCCGCGAGCGCGTGCTGGCCAACCTGCCGCCGGCGCGGGTGGACGTGCTGGCGCACGCGCCGTCGGCGTGACGGCATAGAGCGTAAACCGCACTATCTTCCGCCAGCCCATGCGCTTATCATGGGCGCCCGCTTTTCGGGCCGCGCAGGCCCGGCCAAGCAACCCAAAAAACCAGACACCCCGAACCGGGAGGACCTCCGCATGTTGACGATCCAACGCACCGCACTGACGACCACCGCCCTCCTGGCCGCCCTGGCCCTGGCCGGCTGCGAAACCACCGACCTCAAGATGGGCGGCTCGGACAGCAAGACCGTGGCCACCGGCAGCGCCGCCGGCGCGGGCTCGGCCAACGCCAATTCCGAGCTGCAGCGCTGCGCCTCGCCGCTGGGCACGGTGTCGCTGGTCGAGAACCAGAACGCCGGCTGGTACACCATCCTGCGCAACGAATACAAGCTGCCGCCCACCTCCAACCTGCTGCGCCTGATGATCCAGCAGTCCAACTGCTTTGTCGTCGTCGAGCGTGGCGCCGCCGGCATGCGCGCCATGAGCCGCGAGCGCGAGCTGATGCAGTCCGGCCAGATGCGCCAGGGCAGCCAGATGGGCGGCGGCCAGATGGTGGCGTCCGACTACGGCCTGTCGCCCGAGATCGTCTTCAACGAGGGCAACACCGGCGGCATCGGCGGCGCGCTGGGCGGGCTGTTCGGCGGCGGCGGCGCGGTGCTGGGCGCGGTGGCCGCCGGCACCAAGACGCGCGAGGCCAACGTCATGCTGACCCTGGTCGACAACCGCTCGGGCGTGCAGGTGGCGGCGTCGGAGGGCAGTGCCTCCAAGACCGACTTCGGCGGCATGGGCGCGCTGTTCGGCGGCGGTGCGGGCGCCGGCCTGGGCGGCTACCAGAACACGCCGCAGGGCAAGGTCATCACGGCGGCCTTCATGGATGCGTACAACCAGATGGTCGTCGCGCTGCGCAACTACAAGGCGCAGTCGGTGCAGGGCCAGGGCCTGGGCGGCGGCGGCCGGCTGGGTGTGGACGGCGGCGCCGGCCCTTCGCGAACCTCGATTCCCGGCCAAGGCGGCAAGACCCTGTCCATGCGCGAGGCACAGGCGCGGCTGAACGAGCTGGGCTACAACGTCGGCACGCCCGACGGCGCCGCCGGCCCGCGCACCGCCGCGGCGCTGCGCGCCTTCCAGCGCGACAACAGCCTGCAGCCCAGCGGCCGGCTGGACGCCGCCACGCAGGACGTGCTGTCCGGCAAGTGAGCGGGTGGGGCCCGGCCCCATCCCTCTTCTTGCGGCAGGCCATGGCTGAGGGGTGAATCCCATGCGCTGGCCCCTCTTGGCCCTGTGCCTGGCGGCCGCGGCCCATGCCGACGGGCCCGCCGAGCCGGCGCGCAGCAATGCCTTCAACGACCCCTTCGTGCAGGTCACGTCGGCCATCGCCCATTGCCCCGTACCCGAGGGGCCGCTCTACACCGAGCAGCAGGTGCGCGAGCAGCAGCACGAGCGCACCCAGCACGGCACCAGCTGCTACACCTCGGGGCGCTGCCGCCTGCCCAATTCGTACCAGTACGACGCCGAGATCATCCCGCGCGTGCAAAAGTACATCCAGTACGACCCGCGCTTTGCCGACACCAGCGTGTGGGTGCTGGGCCAGCGCCGCATCGTCACGCTCAAGGGCTGCGTGCGGTCGGTGGAACAGGGACGCTTGCTGGAGCAGACGGTGGGCCTGGTCGACGACGTGATGGGGGTCGTCAATCAGTTGTATGTGCTGGGCGAGACCCAGGAGCCGGTGCCGTACAGGGTGGCTCGGTGAAACGAGTGAATGCTGAGCTGGTTGCGCGACGGTGATCCGCTCGACCGTCGGCGTGCAACAGCAGGCGCTGAGCGATGAAGCGCTGGTGGTGCGGGCGGTTTACGCCATGGGCTGCCGTTGGCGCCGCACGCCAATGAACTTATAATGATTTTAATGGGAACCATTAAATATCATTGAAAGCTTCATTGGATCGCTTAAATTGCCGCCCTCCACTCCACTGCCGGTACAACGCGCCCTGCTCAAGCTCGGCGCCGACCTGTCCTTGGCGCGCCGGCGTCGGCATGTCTCCCAAGCCTCGCTGGCCGAGCGCATGGGTGCGTCGCTGTCCACGGTGCGGCGCATGGAAAAGGGCGATGCGCGCGTGCCCATCCATTTTTTTGCTCGCGCGCTGCATGTGTTTGGCGAGCTGCAGGCCCTGGAACATCTGCTGGACACGCCAAAGGATGAAATCGGCTTGGCGCTGATGGATGAGCAGTTGCCTCAGCGGGTGCGCAGCAAATCCCGCACGCCCTCGGGAGCCCTGTGATGGTGGCCCCCGCGGCGCTGCGCCAGGAGGTTCAGGTCGGCATCGGCAAGGTCGGGCTGGCGTTGGGCACGCTGGTGTACGCCCGGCAGGGGCGGCGCGAGCACTGCGCCTTTGCCTATGACCAGGCCTGGCTGAACAACCCCGTGCGCTTTGGCGTATCGGCCGACCTGCCGCTGGTGGCGGGCTACCAGGCGCACAAGGCGGCCAGCGCGCAGGACTCGGTCTTCCATGGCGCGCTGGCCGATACCGCGCCCGATGCTTGGGGGCGACGCGTCATCGCCCGCGACCACGCCAAGCGCCGCCGCGCCGACCCGCAACTGCCCGCGCTGACGGAGCTGGACTATCTGCTGGCGGTGGACGACTTCAGCCGCGTGGGCGCGCTGCGGCTGGGTGGCGCCGACGGGGCTTGGCAGCGCACCGTGGCCCAGGGCCAGCGCAGCACCCCACCCCTGATCGAACTGGAGCACATCTTCCAGGCCAGCCGTGCAGTGGAGCGTGGACAGGAAACCGCCGAAGACCTGCGCTACTTGCAGGGCAAGGGCACGTCGTTGGGCGGCATGCGGCCCAAGTGCACGCTGATCGACGCAGACGGCCGTCTGGCGATCGGCAAGTTCCCCAGCGTGCAGGACGCGCGCAGCGTGACGCGCGGCGAGGTGCTGGCCTTGCGCCTGGCCGCCTTGGCGGGCGTGGATGTGGCGCCCGCACGCGTGGTGCTGCTGGGCAGCGGCAACGAACAGGTGCCGGTTGCCGTCATCCAGCGGTTTGACCGTGATGGCGAGGGTGGGCGCATTCCCTATCAATCGGCGGCCTCGCTACTGCAAGCCTCGCGCGAGGACGAGCGCAGCTACACCGAAGTGGCCGACGCCATCCGCTCCCATGGTCATGCGCCCACTGAAGATGTGCGCCAGCTCTGGCGGCGGCTGGTGTTCAATCTGTTGATCACCAACGTGGACGACCACTTGCAAAACCACGGCTTTCTGCATGTGGCGCACGGGCAGTGGCGGTTGGCCCCGGCGTTCGACCTGAACCCCTTCCCCGACAAGGAGCGCGAATCCAAGACCTGGTTGTCCGAGCGGGACGGGCCGGTCACCGACGTGGCCATGCTGCTGGCGCGGGCTGCCTACTTTGCCCTGGGCAAAGCCGAGGCCTTGACTGTCTTGGGCGAGGTGTACGCGGCGGTGTGCCAATGGCGGCAGCTGGCGCAAACGCCGGGGGTGGGATTGCGTGCGGAAGAGCTGGACGACTTCGCGCCCGCCTTCGAGCATGTGCAACTGGACGCTGCGGCCCGCCTGCTTTGATGGCGTCGGCCGGGTGACGTCCTCGAGTTCAGGCCCGGTTGTCCATGAGCAAACCTTGAGTTGCGCAGGGGGGGCTCAACTCAACTGAACACCTTCCCCGGATTCATGATGTCCAGCGGATCCAGCGCGCGCTTGATGGTGCGCATCAGGTCCACCGCGCCGGCGCCGGCCTCGTCCAGCAGAAAGCCCATCTTGTGCAGGCCCACGCCGTGCTCGCCGCTGCAGGTGCCGCCCAGCGCCAGGGCGCGCGCGACGACCTGGCGGTTGAGCTGCTCGGCGCGCGCGCGCTCGGCGTCGTCGTCGGGGTCGATCAGGTAGCCCATGTGGAAGTTGCCGTCGCCCACGTGGCCGACCAGGAAGTAGGGGATGCGGCTGTCGTCGGCCTCCTTCACGCTGTCGAGCAGCGCGTCGGCCAGGCGCGAGATGGGCACGCACACGTCGGTGGTGATGCAGCGGCAGCCGGGGCGGCTTTGCACGCCGGCGAAGTAGGCGTTGTGCCGCGCCGCCCACAGGCGCGAGCGCTCCTCGGGCGTGTCGGCCCATTCGAAGCCGGCGCCGCCGTGCTCGGCCGCGATGGCCTGCACGGTCTCGGTCTGCTCCTTCACGCCGGCGGGCGAGCCGTGGAACTCCATCAGCAGCATCGGCCCCTCGCGCAGCGTGAGCTTGCTGTGCTGGTTGACGATGCGCACGGTGTGGCCGTCCAGCAGCTCGACGCGCGCGATGGGCACGCCCAGCTGGATGATCTGGATCACGGTGTTGACCGCGTCGCCGATGCTGGGAAACGAGCAGATCGCGGCCGCCACCGCCTCGGGCAGCGGGTAGATGCGCAGGGTGGCCTCGGTGATCACGCCCAGCGTGCCTTCGCTGCCGACGAACAGGCGCGTCAGGTCGTAGCCGGCGCTGCTTTTCTTGGCGCGCGTGCCGGTGCGCACGGCCTCGCCCGCGGCGGTGACGACCTCGAGCGCCAGCACGTTCTCGCGCATGGTGCCGTAGCGCACGGCGTTGGTGCCGCTGGCGCGCGTGGCGCACATGCCGCCCAGGCTGGCGTTGGCGCCGGGGTCGATCGGAAAGAACAGGCCCGTGCTCTTGATCTCGGCGTTGAGCTGCTCGCGCGTGACGCCCGGCTGCACCGTCACCGTCAGGTCCTCGGCGTTCACGCTCAGCACCCGGTTCATGCGGCTGACGTCGATGCTGATGCCGCCCTGCACCGCCAGCAGGTGCCCTTCCAGCGAGGAGCCGACGCCGTAGGGAATCACCGGCACCTTGTGTTGCGCGCACAGCTTGACGGCGTCCTGCACGTCGGCCGTGCTGTCGGCAAACACCACGGCGGCCGGCGGCGGCACGGTGGTGAAGGCCGACTCGTCGCGCCCGTGCTGCTCGCGCACGGCCTGCGCCTGCGAGAACTGCGCGCCGAAGCGCTGTTTGAGCGCGTCGATCAGGGCCGCCGGCACGGGGCGCGGCTTGATCTCGGGCGTGACGTGGGCGGCTTGGGTGGGGGCGTTCATGGGGGGCTCCTGCGGATGAGGGACAGTGTACGGTGGCGCGCCCGGCGGCGTGTGCTTGGCAGCGGCGGGGCCGGATCGAAGGCGACTTTTAAAATGATAGCTGCTAGCGCTTGATGAATGGGCGCTGCAGGCATATTTTGCTTGCAATCCTGTCCGTTCACATCCCCCGGCCGGCTACGCCCCGCGCGGCGCCAGCATCGCCATGGTGATGCGCGACACGCAGGTCGGCTCGCCGGCGTCGTTGCTCAGCTCGATCGCCCACACCTGCGTGCTGCGGCCGATGTGCACCGGGCGCGTGATGCCCGTCACCCAGCCTGCGGTGGCGCCGCGCAGGTGGTTGGCGTTGATGTCCAGGCCCATGGCGCGCCAGCCCTCGGGGCAGCAAAAGGCGGCGCCGCACGAGCCCAGCGTCTCGGCCAGCACCACGCTCACGCCGCCGTGCAGCAGGCCGTAGGGCTGGCGCGTGTGCGTATTGACCGGCACGCGGGCGCGGATGAAATCATCGCCCACCTCCAGAAACTCGATGCCCAGGTGCTGCACCGTGGTGTCCACGTGGATGGCGGTCAGCCGCTCCACCGAAATCGCTTGTTGCCAGATGCGCATGGCGCGGGCCCTCTTTTCTTGATTGGTCGATGCATCAAGCCTACCGCAGCAGGCGGGCCGCTACCATCGCCCCATGCCCGACCGTTACGCCGTCATCGGCCACCCCATCGCCCACAGCAAGTCGCCCTTCATCCACGGCCTGTTCGCCCAGGCCACGGGGCAGGACATGACGTACGAGGCAATCGACGGCGGCGTCGCGCCCGGCGGCTTCGAGCGCGCCGTGCAGGCCTTTCGCGCCGCCGGCGGGCGCGGGCTGAACGTGACCCTGCCCTTCAAGCTGGCCGCGCTGCGGCTGGCCGACGAAGCCAGCGCGGATGCGCGGCTGGCGGGCGCCGCCAACACGCTGATCTTCGAGGGCGCCAAGGCGCGGGCGCACAACACCGACGGCATCGGCCTGGTGCGCGACATCGAGCACAACCTGGGCACGCCGCTGGCCGGCCGGCGCGTGCTGCTGCTGGGTGCGGGCGGCGCCACGCGCGGCGTGCTGCTGCCGATCGCGCGCGCCGGCGCGGCGCGCATCCTCGTCGCCAACCGCACGGCCGACAAGGCGCACGCGCTGGCGCGCGAATTGGCGCCGCACTTGGGCGGCGTGCCACTGGCCGGCGGCGGGCTGGACGCGCTGGCGGGCGCCGGCGCTTTCGATGTCGTCGTCAACGCCACCTCGGCCAGCCTGAGCGGACAGGCGCCGGCCGTGCCGCCCAGCGCCTTCGCGCCCGGCGCGCTGGCCTACGACATGGTCTACGGCCAGGGCCTGACGCCGTTTCTGGCGGCGGCGCGCGCCGCCGGCTGCGCGCGCGTGGCCGACGGCTTGGGCATGCTGGTGGAGCAGGCGGCCGAGTCCTTCGCACTGTGGCGCGGCGTGCGGCCCGACACGCGCGCGGTGCTGGCGCGGCTGAGCGGCTGAAAATCTTTCCTCCATGCTCGCCAAAGCCCGAGCTACGGCTGCGCTTTGCTCCTCGAACCATGCGCGCAGCAATGGCGTGCATGGCGTGGTCATCACCGCCGGCCAGGTCTGCGGCTTCGACTTCGATTCATGCCTTTATGGGGCCGCCGAACAGCGCGCCTTCGTCGTCCTGGGCGAGCATGAGCCTGTGCGCGACGCCCCGCGCCGCTACCTCAAGCGCCTGTCCGATTTGATGTTCGTGTCGGCGCGCGTGCTGAACCGGCATCGGGCCGATGGTGGCGGGGGGATGATGGATGTGCAATGGAAGAGCGAGCCGTTGAGGCGTTTCTGATGGATTGGAGGGGACGTCGTAGGCTGTGGGAGGAGGAATGAAATCCGGCGTCTTGCCTTGACGCTTGTCGGGCCACGCTGGGCTGATCCAGTCTACGAGATTGCAAGTCGAATCGGCCAGCAGCGCTTGTCCACCAAGCACCGCCAACTATCAAAATAGCAGCATTCGCCGCCGTCATGCTGTCTGTTTCAAATACCGCTGGTGCCATGGCAGCGCTTCTTGAAGCCCCGGAGTACACGGACGGGAAACGACGCGATCAGGCCGGGTGCGTCTGCAGCGGATGTACCGCCTTTACGGCGGTCTGCAGCGCCTCGTCCGACTCGGCCAGGCGCAGGTCGTAAGCCGTTTGCAGGTTCAGCCAGGACTGCGCATCGCCGCCGAAAAAACGGCTCAGGCGCAAGGCGGTGTCGGCGGTGATGCCGCGCCGCTCCAGCACGATGTCATTGATGCGCGAAGCGGGCACGTGCAGTTGCCGCGCCAGTGCGTTGGCGCTCATGGCGATGGGCTTGAGGTAATCCTCGCGCAGCACCTCGCCGGGGTGCACGGGGCGCATGCCGTTCTTGAACATTTCCATCTCCTTGTCTTGTGGCCTTAGAAGGTGTGAATGAATCCAGAGTGCCCGAAAGGATCGTCAAAAGCCGGCCGATCAAGGCGCAAAGCGCAGTCGTAGCCGGGGTTACGGCGAGCATTTGCAACGCCGAGCGGGCGGCTTTTGGCGGTCAAGGCGGGCATGAAGGGCTCGTTCACATCTTCTTAGTGGTAGTCGACGATTTCCACGTCGGTCACGCCTTGTTTCGTCCAGACAAAGCACACGCGCCACTGGCCGTTGATGCGGATGCTGTGCTGGCCCTGGCGGTCGCCGCTCAACAACTCCAGGCGATTGCCCGGCGGGCTGCGCAGGAAGTCCAGCGTTTGCGCGGCATCCAGTTGCGCCAGCTTGCGTTCGGCCACGCTCTGGATGTTGGCGAAGCGACGGGTCTTGCCGCTGGTGAACAGGCGCTGCGTGTCCTGACACTTGAAAGAGAGGATCGCCATGGGGTGGGAAGGATTGTATAGCGTTTACCGATATTCGGTATATTTATCCGATCGCCATACGCGACGGGTGCCGTCGCTTGTGTCGAGGAACGAAACCTCGCGTTTTCTCTTGGCGTTGGCTGGATTGCGCTGCGCCGATCCAGTCTACGAGATTTCAGGTCAAATCGACCCGCAATCCCCGCTCATCAAGCACAAATAGCTATCAAACAAGAAGCATCAAGCCGCCTTCACGTCGAAGAACGTCGATGAGGCGGCCGCACCGGGCCGCATATCCCTGCTGGCAGCGTTCTTCATAATGGCAGGCATGAAGCTCCTCGTCCTGCACGGCGTCAACCTCAACATGTTCGGCCAGCGCGATCCGGCGCACTACGGCACGGCCACGCTGGCCGACATCGACACTGGGCTGCGCACGCTGGCGCAGGAGTTGGGCGCCGGCGTGGAGTGTTTTCAGACCAACCACGAGGGCGCGCTGTGCGAGCGCATCCACCAGGCGCACCGCGACGCGGCGGACGGCGTGCTGATCAACGCCGGCGCCTGGACGCACACCAGCCTCGCCATCCGCGACGCGCTGGCCATCCTGCGCTGCCCGATCGTCGAGGTGCACATGTCCAACATCCACGCGCGCGAGCCGTTTCGCCACCGCTCCTTCATCGCGCCGATCGCCGCCGGCCAGGTCTGCGGCTTCGGCGTCGATTCATACCTTTTGGGGCTGCGCGCCCTGGTGGGGCAAGCGCAAGCAGCTATCAAAAAGTGAGAACACCATGGGAAAACGCCTGACCCAGATCGCCACCCGCACCGGCGACGACGGCACCACCGGCCTGGGCAACAACACCCGCGTGTCCAAGGCCAGCGCGCGCCCGCAGGCCATGGGCGACGTGGACGAGCTCAACAGCCACATCGGCCTGCTGCTGTGCGAACCCCTGCCGGCCGACGTGCGCCAGCTGCTGACCGACATCCAGCAGCAGTTGTTCAACCTGGGCGGCGAGCTGTCGATCCCGGGCTTCACGCTGCTCAAGGACGAGGCGCTGGCGCAGCTGGACGCGGCGCTCAAGACCTACAACGCGCAGCTGCCGCGCCTGCAGGAATTCATCCTGCCCAACGGCACGCGCGCCGCCGCGCAGGCGCACGTGTGCCGCACCGTGGCGCGCCGCGCCGAGCGCGCGGTGGTGGCGCTGGGCGAGCACGAGGAGCTGCAACCCACGCCGCGACGCTACCTCAACCGCCTGTCGGATCTGATGTTCGTGCTGGCGCGGGTGTTCAACCGCGACGCCAGCGGCCACGAGCTGAACGACGAGGTCTACTGGAAGAGCGACAAGCTGGAGCGCACGCAGCACGACGAGTGAGCGCATGGGGTGAATCCCGGGTTTTCGGGGCCCGCATCGTCCCGTACCATCGTTTCCTTTGTTGCCATACGCAAGAGAGGAGCAAGGCAAGATGCGTTTGAAAACCACCCTGGCGGCCGGCCTGATGGCCGGTCTGCTGGCACTGGGCGGGGCCGCCCTGGCCCAGAAGCCGCAATTCATCAACGTGCTGACCGGCGGCCAAAGCGGCGTGTACTACCCGCTGGGCGTGTCGCTGGCGCAGATTTTCGCCAAGGCCATCCCCGACGCGCGCGCCACGGCGCAGGTCACCAAGGCCTCGGCCGAGAACCTCAACCTGCTGCAGGCCGGGCGCGGCGAGCTGGCGTTTTCGCTCGGCGACGCCGTGGCCGACGCCTGGGCCGGTGACGCCGAGGCGGGCTTCAAGGAGCCGCTGAAGAACCTGCGCGGCTTTTCGGCCACCTACAACAACTACATCCAGATCGTCGCCAGCGAAGACTCGGGCATCAAGACCCTGGCCGACCTGAAGGGCAAGCGCGTGTCGGTGGGCGCCGCCAAGTCGGGCACCGAGCTGAACGCGCGCGCCATCTTCAAGGCCGCGGGGCTGACGTACAAGGACCTGGCCAAGGTCGAGTACCTGCCGTTCGGCGAATCGGTCGAGCTGATCAAGAACCGCCAGCTCGACGCCACCCTGCAGTCGGCCGGCCTGGGCGTGGCCTCCATCCGCGACCTGGCCAGCTCGGTCAAGATCCGCGTGGTGGCCGTGCCCAAGGAGGTGGTGGCCAAGATCGGCAGCCCGGCCTACGTGGCCACCGAGATTCCGGCCGACACCTACACCGGCCAGACCGAGGCGGTGCCGACGGTGGCCATCCCCAACTTCCTCATCACGCAGTCCAAGGTGCCCGACGAGCTGGTCTACCAGATGGCCAAGGCCATGTACGGCAACCTCGACACCCTGTACGCCGCGCACAACGCCGCCAAGGCGATCAAGCTGCAAAATGCGCTGACGGGCATGCCCATTCCGCTGCACCCCGGCGCCGAGCGCTACTTCCGCGAGGCCGGCGTCTTGAAGTAAGACGCCTTGCGAATGTTGGAAGGGTGAAGTCATCGAGAACCGGCGCTGCGAAGCGCCGGTTTTTTGATGGGCGCGCGCCCTGTTTTGCCACCCGTGCGATAGAAAGCTCGCCATGACCGATGCCGCCGCCGTCAGCCACACGCCGCTCGACGCTCCCCCCGCCCCCACGCACGACAAGCTGGCCTGGCGCAGCGCCGTGTTCTGGGTGGCGCTGGTGTTTTCCAGCTTCCAGGTCATCACGGCCGCCTTCAGCCCCATCTCCAGCCAGGTGGTGCGGGCGGTGCACGTGGGCTTCGTGCTGCTGATGATCTTTTTGATCGAGCCGGGCTTCAGCAAGAAGCACGGCGCCCGCGCCGGCTTCAAGCCGCTGGCCTGGGCGCTGGGCCTGGCGGGCTTCGCCACCGGCATCTACCAATGGATCTTCGAGGCCGACCTGGTGCAGCGCGCCGGCACCCTGAGCGACGCCGACTGGGTGGTGGGCGTGGTGCTGCTGGTGCTGGTGTTCGAGGCCGCGCGCCGCACCATGGGCTGGGCGCTGCCCATCATCTGCGGGCTGTTTCTGGCCTATGGCCTCTGGGGCCAATACCTGCCGCAGGCCTTCCAGCACCGCGGCTACGGCCTGGACCAGATCATCGGCACGCTGTCGTTTGGCACCGAGGGCATTTACGGCACGCCAACCTACGTGTCGTCGAGCTACATCTTCCTGTTCATCCTGTTTGGCGCCTTCCTGGAGCAGGCGGGAATGATCCAGCTGTTCACCGACTTTGCCATGGGAACGGTGGGCCACACGCGCGGCGGGCCGGCCAAGGTGTCGGTCATCAGCTCGGGGCTGATGGGAACCATCAACGGCTCGGGCGTGGCCAACGTGGTGACGACGGGGCAGTTCACGATTCCGCTGATGAAGCGCTTTGGCTACTCGAGCGGCTTTGCCGGCGGGGTCGAGGCGACGTCGAGCATGGGCGGGCAGATCATGCCGCCGGTGATGGGCGCCGTGGCCTTCATCATGGCCGAGACGCTCAACATCCCCTACGTGGACGTGTGCAAGGCCGCGGCCATCCCGGCCATCCTGTACTACCTCACCGCGTTCTGGATGGTGCACCTGGAGGCCGGGCGCAAGAATCTGCTGGGACTGCCCAAGGAGCAGTGCCCCGACCCCTGGCTGGCGATCCGGCGCCAGTGGTATTTGCTGCTGCCGCTGATCGGCCTGGTGGTGCTGCTGTTTTCGGGCTACACGCCGCTGTTTTCGGGCACCGTGGGCCTGGGCCTGACGGTGATCCTGATCTTTGGCGCCGCCTGCATGCAGGGCGTGGGCGGCATGGCGCTGCGCGTGCTGTTCTGGGTGCTGCTGGGCTTTGCCACGGCGGGTTTCTTCGAGTTTGGCGTCGGCACCTTCTTCGTGCTGGCGGCGCTGCTGGTGGCGCTCAGCTTTGCGCTGCGCAAGGGGCGCGACGCGCGCCGGCTGGCGGTGCAGGCGCTGATCGACGGCGCGCAGCACGCGCTGCCGGTGGCGATTGCCTGCGCGCTGGTGGGCGTCATCATCGGCATCATCAACCTCACCGGCGTGGCCGCCGAAATGGGCGGCTACATCATTGCCCTGGGGCGCGAGAGCCTGCTGCTGGCGCTGGTGCTGACCATGCTCACCTGCCTGGTGCTGGGCATGGGCATTCCCACCATTCCCAACTACATCATCACCAGCTCGCTGGCCGCGCCGATCCTGCTCGAGCTGGGCGTGCCGCTGATCGTCTCGCACATGTTCGTGTTTTATTTCGGCATCATGGCCGACCTGACGCCGCCGGTGGCGCTGGCGGCCTTTGCCGCGGCGCCGATTGCCAAGGAGTCGGGGCTGAAGATCAGCTTCCACGCCATCCGGGTGGCCATTGCCGGCTTCATCACGCCCTACATGATGGTGTATTCGCCGGCGCTGCTGCTGCTGGGTGACAGCTGGAGCGCCAGCGCCTACGTGGTGGCCAAGGCGCTGCTGGCCATCGGCCTGTGGGGCGCGGCCGCGATCGGCTACCTGTGGACGCCGCTGAACTGGGCCGAGCGGCTGTACTGCCTGCTGGCCGCGTGCTTCCTGGTGACGGCCATGCCCTGGACCGACGAAATCGGCTTTGCCGCCACCGCCGCCTTCGTGCTGTGGCACGCGTGGCGCACTCGCCAGGTGCGCGCGGCCGCGTTGGCATGAGCGTCACGGCCGTCCTGGGCGTGTGCCTGGCGCTGGCCGCCGGCCTGCCGCCGGGCGCCGATGCGAACGGCGCGCTGCCGGCCGCGAGCGATGCGCGCGCGCGCTTCGTGCCGCAGACGCGCTTCACCCTGGCGTGGATGCATTCGATCGAGAAAATCCGCTGGGAAGAGGACTACCAGGTGCAGCGCGACGGCGCCGGCCAGCCACGCCTGCGCCTGACGCGGGCGCGCATCCAGGGCACCGGCGCCGGCATGGAGCCACCGCCCGACGCCGTGCACCACGGCGCCTGGTACGACTACGTGCCCGCCGACCAGCCGCAGGGCGCGCTGCGCCTGACGCGCTCGCCCTACACGGCCGATTTCGAGTTGTGCCCGGCCGACCAGCCCTGTCGCCCGATGGGCGCCTGGCTGCCGTCCGACGGCGACATCACGCTGCTGTGGGCGTGCGAGGGCGTGGGCGGCTGAAAACTATTGAATTGATAGCTGCCTGCGCTTGATTGGTAGGTGCTAGAGGTCGATTTGACATTCAACTACCGGCCTTGCGCCGCAGCAACAAGGCCGCCAAAAACACCGCCCCGAAGGTCGCGGTGCCGATGCCGCCCAGGGCGAAGCCGCCGAACTTGAGGGTGAAGTCGCCGGTGCCCAGGATCAGGGTCAGCGCGGCGATCAGCAGGTTGGCCGGGTCGGAAAAGTCCACCTTGTTGTCGACCCAGATGCGCGCGCCGGCAATGGCGATCAGGCCGAACACCACGATCGACACGCCGCCCATCACCGGCAGCGGAATGGCCTGGATGAGCGCGCCGAACTTGGGCGAGAAGCCCAGGCACAACGCCACGATGGCGGCGACGATGAACACCGCCGTGGAGTAGATGCGCGTGGCGGCCATCACGCCGATGTTCTCGGCGTAGGTGGTCACGCCGGTGCCGCCGGCGCTGCCCGACACCATGGTGGCGATGCCGTCGCCGATGAAGGCGCGGCCCAGGTACGGATCCAGGTTGCGCCCGGTCATGGCGCTCACGGCCTTGATGTGGCCCAGGTTCTCGGCCACCAGGATCAGCGCCACGGGGGCGATCAGCAGCATGGCCGCGCTGTCGAACACCGGGGCCTGGAACTTCGGCCAGCCGACCCAGGCCGCGTGGGCGATGCCCGAGAAGTCCATCGGCTTGCCCAGGCCCATGCCGTTGGTCAGCACCAGGTAGATCGCGGTGGCGATGGCTAGCCCCACCAGGATCAGCAGGCGCTGCACCATGCCGCGCGTGAACACCGCCACCAGCGCCACGCAGACGAAGGTGACGGCCTGCATCCAGCTGTCGAAGCCGCTGGCGGCCATGTTCTTGACCGGGATGGAGGCTAGGTTCAGGCCGATCACCGCCACCACCGCGCCGGTTACCACCGGCGGCATCAGGCGCTCGATCCAGGCCGTGCCGATGGCCTGCACCACCACGCCGATCAGCGCGTAGATCGCCCCGCACACGATGATGGCACCCAGCGCCACCGGAATGTTGGCGTTGGGCCCTTGGCCCGCGTAGGCGGTGGCGGCGATCACCACGCCGATGAAGGCGAACGACGAGCCCAGGTAGCTGGGTACCTTGCCGCCGGTGATGAAATAAAAAATGAGCGTGCCGATGCCGCTCATGAAGATCGCCAGGTTGGGATCGAAGCCCATCAGGATGGGTGCCAGCACGGTGGAGCCGAACATGGCCACCACGTGCTGCACGCCCATGGCCGTGGTCTGGGGCCAGGGCAGGCGCTCGTCGGGGGCGATCACCCCCTCGTTGGCCAGCGCCGCGACCGGCTTTTCTTGCCAGTTGAACAGGCTCATCTTCTCCGCTCCTCGGGGGTTTTTGATGGCCCCGATGGTAGTGGAGAAGCGAGGGCTTTCAGTGCCGTCCGTGCGGCCCGGCGATGTGCTGGTGCGGCGGCGCCGCGCCCACCGGCGGTGCGTCGGCGTGGCTCAGCCCGGCCAGGATACCGCAGTGCGCGGTGTCGCTGGCCTGCCGGCACTGCGCGCGCAGTACCTTCAGCTGGCGCTCCAGCGCGCGCAGCTCGCGGATGCGGGTGGCGATGTGGCGGATGTGCTCGTCCACCAGCGCGTTGACCGCCCCGCAGTCGGCGCCGGGCTCGGCCTGCCAGCGCAGCAGGGTGCGGATTTCGTCCAGCGACATGTCCAGCCCGCGCGCCTGGCGGATGAAGGCCAGGCGCGCGGCGTGGCCGGCGTCGTAGTGGCGGTAGTTGTTGCCGGTGCGCGCCGGCACCGGCAGCAGGCCGGCGCGCTCGTAGTAGCGGATGGTGTCGGCCGGCGTGTCGGTGGCGGCGGCCAGTTCGCTGATCTTCATGGCCCCATGATAAGCGCTTGACCTTGGAGTTGCTCCAGGGTTTCCAATGGCTGCATGAGCACCACCAGCGCCACCATTGACCAACGGGTCTACCGCATTCCCAACATGGATTGCGCGGCCGAGGAAGCCGAGATTCGCCACGCCCTGAAGGACATTGCCGGCCTGCGTGGCCTGCGCTTTCACCTGGGCGCGCGCGAGCTGCACGTCGAGGCCGCGCCGGGCAGCCTGCCCGCGGTCGAGGCCAGCCTGCGCGCGGCCGGCTTTGCGCCGGCGGCGGACGCGACCGACGCCGCCGCGCACGCGCACGACCATGAGCACGATCGCCAGGCCCGCGCGTTCGACTGGCGCCGGGCCTTGCTGGCGCCCACGCTGCCGCGCATCGTGGCCGCGCTGGTGCTGGCCCTGCTCGCCGAGCTGACGCACGCCGTGGCGCCGCCCGCCTGGGCGCCCCTCGGTGTGGTCATGGCGGTGCTGGCGGTGGCTCTGTCCGGCCTGTCCACCTACTGGAAGGGGCTGCTGGCGCTGCGCCGCGGGCGGCTCAACATCAGCGCGCTGATGACCGTGGCCGTCACCGGCGCCCTGCTGATCGGCCAGTGGCCCGAGGCCGCCATGGTGATGGCCTTGTACGCGCTGGCCGAGCACCTGGAGGCGCGTGCCGTCGACCGCGCGCGCGGGGCCATCGGCGACCTGTTGCGCATGGCGCCCGACGACGTGGAGCGGCTGGACGTCGACGGCGCCTGGCGCATCGTGCCCGCCACGCAGGTGGCGGTGGGCGCGCAGGTGCGCGTCAAGCCCGGCGCGCGGCTGGCGCTGGACGGCGTGGTGACCGAAGGGCGCAGTGCCATCGACGAGGCGCCGGTGACGGGCGAGAGCCTGCCGGTGGACAAGGGCGTGGGCGATGCGGTGTACGCCGGCACGCTCAACCAGACGGGCCTCTTGGTACTGCGTGTGACGGCCGCCGCGCGCGACACGCAGCTGGCGCGCATCATCCACGCGGTGGAGCAGGCGCAGGCCAGCCGCGCCCCCACGCAGGCCTTTGTCGACCGCTTCGCGGGCGTCTACACGCCGCTGGTGTTCGCGCTGGCGCTGGCGGTGGTGCTGCTGGGTCCGTGGGCGATGGGCTGGGCCTGGCACGACGCCCTGTACAAGGCGCTGGTGCTGCTGGTGATCGCCTGCCCCTGCGCGCTGGTGATCGCCACGCCGGTCACGCTGGTCAGCGCACTGGCGCAGGCGGCGCGGCGGGGCCTCTTGATCAAGGGCGGCGTGCACCTGGAGCGCGCGCGCCTGACGAAGGCCATGGCCTTCGACAAGACCGGCACGCTGACCGTGGGTCAGCCCGCGCTGGTGGCGAGCGAAGCGCTCACGGGCACCGTGCCCGCCGCCACCTGGCAGCGCTGGGCCGCCACGCTGGCCGCCGCATCCGACCACCCGGTGTCGCGCGCCATAGCCGCCGGCCTGGCCGCGCAGGGCGTGCAAGCCGGCGCCAGCGAAGGCTTTGCCGACGCGCCCGGCAACGGCGTGAGCGCGCAAATCGACGGCCAGCGCCTGCGCCTGATCGGCTGGCGCGCCGCGCAGGCGCTGGGCCTGGGCAGCGAGGCCGTGGCGGCGCGCCTGGCGCCGCATCAGGCGCAGGGGCGCAGCGTGTCGCTGCTGGCGCGCGACGGCGAGGTGCTGGCCCTGCTGGCGGTGGCCGACACGGTGAAGGACCACGCGCCCGAGGCGCTCGCCGAGCTGAAGGCCATGGGCGTGACCACCGTGATGCTGTCGGGCGACCACCCGGCCGCCGCGCGGGCGGTGGGCCAGGCGGTGGGCGTGAGCGAGGCCATCGGCGGCCTGCTGCCGCCCGACAAGCTGGCGCGCATCGCCTCGCTGCGGGCCGCGCACGGCCCCACGGCCATGGTGGGCGACGGCATCAACGACGCGCCCGCGCTGGCCAGCGCCGATCTGGGCGTGGCCATGGGCGGCGCCGGCACCGACATCGCCATGGAGGCGGCCGACGTGGTGCTGATGAACGACGACCTGCGCCGCCTGCCCGAGCTGCTGCGCCTGTCGCGCCGCGTGCACGGCGTGCTGTGGCAGAACATCGGGCTGGCGCTGGGCATCAAGGCGGTGTTTTTGGTGGCGGCCGTGGCCGGCATCGCCACCATGTGGATGGCGGTGTTCGCCGACATGGGCGCCAGCCTGGTGGTGGTGGCCAACGGTCTGCGGCTGCTACGGCGCTGAGGGCATCTCGCCGCAGCGCTGCGGGCTGCGCGGTTCAGCGGCCACTCATGCGGATGGGCCGCAACGACACGCGGTTGTGCGCGTCGACCAGCACGAAGTGCCGCGCCGGCACGTCGCGCCAATGCTGGCTCTCGCGCGTCAGCGGTTCGGAGGCGATGAGAACGGCTTGCTCATGGTGCGGCGCCGGCGCCATGCGGCAGCCGCCGGCATCGCAGACGTAGTGGCTGCCCTCGGTGTGGTGCAGCGATGCGGGCGCCACGCCGGGGTCGTCGCAGTGGCGCGCGGCGACCAGCGCGCGACCGTCGGTCACGACCATGTTCAGCCCGCTGGCCTGCGTCACGCCGTGCGCCGCCTTCAGGGCCGCCAGCTCGTCGAACATGGCCTGCAGCGCATCGGCCATGGCCTCGGCGTCGCGCCCGCGCCGGGCCAGGTAGCGGTCGAGAAACAGGGCGAACAGGTGTTCCGAGTCGGTCTGGCCCTTGAGCCAGAGAAAGCGCTCGTCGGACAGCCGCTCGACCAGGGCGCGCTTGATGCGTGCAAACGGCCGCACGCTGCCGTTGTGGGCCATCAGCAGGTTCTGGTGGTGAAACGGGTGGCAGTTGAACTCCGACACCTGCCCCTCGGTGGCGGCGCGCACGTGCGCCAGGATGCAGGGCGACACCAGCTTGGGCGCCATGTAGCGCAGGTTGCGGTTGTTCCACGCCGGCGTGACCGAGGCGAACACCGCCGGCTCGCGCGTGACGTCCGGCTCGTACCAGCCCAGGCCGAAGCCGTCGCCGTTCAGCGGCTCGGAGACCTCGTTGGCGTGATGACTCTGCTGGACCAGCGAGTGGTCGGGCCGGTAGAGCAGGTCGTCCACCGGCAGCGGACGACCCTTGTAGGCGAGCAGGCGGCACATGCGCCCGGTATACGCCGGCGCGCGCGCCAAGGCAAGCCGCCCCCGGGCGGGGCGCTTATTTCAGCAACTTGAACTGCCCGTCCTGGATGGTGATGAGCTCGCGCCCGCGCTCGTCGAAGCCGCTGTGGTCCTGCGGCGTCATGTTGTAGACACCCTGGGTGCCGACCAACTCTTTCGTTTGCTCCAGCGCGTCGCGCAGGGCCGACCGAAACGCCGCCGTGCCGGGTTTGCCCGCTTTCTCGGCCTTGGGCACGGCGTTGGCCAGCAGCAGGCCGGCGTCGTACACGTTGGCGCCGAAGGTGGCGGGGGCCTCGCCGTTGAGCTTCTTGTAGGCGTCGATGTACTCGGTGGCCAGCTTCTTGGACGGGTTGCTGTCGGCAATCTCGGGCAGCACCAGCATCAGGCTGGCGGCCAGGATGGTGCCCTCGACCTTCTTGCCGCCCAGCTTGATGAAGGCCGGCAGCGCCGCGCCGTGGGTCTGGTAGATCTTGCCCTTGTAGCCCTTGTCCACCAGGCTGACCTCGGGCAGCACCGAGGGGCCGCCGGCGGCGCCGACCAGCACCGCGTCGGGGTTGGCGCCCACCAGCTTGAGCGTCTGCCCCACCACCGAGCTGTCGGTGCGGGCAAAGCGCTCGTTGGCGATGATCTGGATGCCGTGCTTGGCCGCCAGCTCGCTGGCCACGCGGTACCAGTTCTCGCCATAGGGGTCGGCCATGCCGATGTAGCCCAGGGTCTTGATGCCCGTCCTGGCCATGTGGTCGAACAGCGCGGCGCCGATGATTTCGTCGTTCTGCGTGGTCTTGAAGACCCACTTCTTCTGCTCGTCCATCGGCTGCACCACGGCCGCCGTGCCCACCGGGGCCAGCATGGGCACGCCGGCGTCGGCGATGAACTGGATGACGCCCATGGCATTGGGCGAGCCGCTGGGGCCGATCAGCGCGTCGATGTGCTGCTCGGCCAGCAGCTTGCGCACGTTGTTGACGGTTTGCGTGGGGTCGCTGGCGTCGTCCAGGCCGATGTATTCCACCGTCAGGTCGCCGATCTTCCTGGGCAGCAGGGGCACGCTGTTTTTTTGCGGAATGCCCACCAGCGCGGTCGGGCCGGTGGCCGAATAGACCACGCCCACCTTCATCTGGGCCATGGCTGCGCCGCAGCACAGGCCGAGCGCGGCCAGCAGGGCGATGGGTTTGAACGGCGAGGTCGATGGCATGGTGCGGGTCTCCGGATTTGGATGGATGAAGGTTCAGAAGGGGCAGCGTGCTTGCACGGGCCGTCACATCCGCCCAAAGGCCCAGCCGCTGTCGGCGGCCGTGCCCTCGACCTGGTCGACCAGGCGCAGCAGAGGTGTCAGCTCGCGGTAGCGCGCCGCGGTGTGGCGGATGTAGGCGATGAAGCGCGGCGCGTCGGCCAGGTACTTCGGCTTGCCGTCGCGCAGCGTCAGGCGCGCGAAGATGCCGGCGACCTTCAGGTGGCGCTGCAGGCCCATCCACTCGACCGCACGCCAGAAACTGCCGAAGTCGCTGTGCCAGTCCTCGAAATCCATCAGGCCGAGCTTCCTGGCGCGCTCCCAGTAGCGGATGGTGATGTCGAGCACGAACTCCTCGTCCCAGCTCAGAAAGGCGTCGCGCATCAGGCTGGCGATGTCGTAGGTGATGGGGCCGTACACGGCGTCCTGAAAATCCAATACACCTAGCCTTGAATTGCGCTGGCCATCCAATTCCGCGCCGCCGGGCCGCCCCAAGGCGCGGACGGCCCCCTCGGGGGGCAGCGCAGACACGTCGGTGCGGAGCGTGGGGGCCATCAAATTTCTCGGCATGAAGTCGCGGTGCACGTACACCCGGGGCGCCGCCAGGTTGCGCGCGACGATCAGCTCGAAGGTCTTGGTCAGCGTCTCGCGCACCGCGCCTTGCACCGCCACGCCCCGGTGGCGCGCCAGGTACCAGTCCGGAAACAACTGCAACTCGCGCTGCAGCAGCGCGGCGTCGTAGGGTGGCAGCTCGTCCGGGCGCGAGGCATGTTGCCAGGTCAGAAGCACGTCCAGCGCCTGCTCGTACAGCGGGCGGTTGGCCGCGGGCCGCTCACGGTCGATGACTTCCATCATGGTGCGCGCGCCCAAGTCGGTCAGCAGCATGAAGCCCTGCGCCTCGTCCCAGGCCAGCACGCGCGGCGCGTTCAGGCCCGCGTCCTGCATGAGCTGCGCCACCCGCACGAAGGGGGCGCAGTTCTCGTGCGCCGGCGGGGCGTCCATGATGATGCGGGTGCCGCCGTCTGCGGTGTCGATGCGCAGGTAGCGCCGGAAACTGGCGTCGGCCGAGGCGATGCGCAGGCTTTCGGGGCGCAGGCCCTGCGCGCCGACCTGGGCGCCAAGCCAGCGTTCGAAGGCCTGCTGGCGGGCCGGATCGTCCCACGGCGGGGCGGCGGAGGGCAGAGTGGGCGCGGTGGGGCTCATGGATAATTGATTCTAGGGCGCGCCTTGGCGGTGCGCCGTCTGTTTGCCCGTGCCTGATTGCTTCCTTTCCCGTGGCTTGCGTGGTCTGTGCCGGCCATCACCGTCTCTGCGGCCGGTGGTGGCCGCGGCGCTGGCGTGCCTGGCCGGTGCCGCGCTGGCGCAGCCGGCGTCGCTGCCGGACGACGCGCCGCTGCGGCTGCGCGCCACGCCCAGGCTGGCCGAGAAGCTGCCGCCGGGCCAGCCCTCGGTCACCTTCGTGTCGGGCGACGAGATCACCGGCCGCGCCGACCTGGAGACCACGGTGCAGGGCCACGCCGAGTTGCGCCGTCCCGGCCTGGCGCTGTGGGGCGACACGCTCAGCTTCGACCAGAGCACCGACGTGGCGACGGCCACGGGCAACGTGCGGGTCAACTCCAAGGGCGACCGCTACACCGCGCGCGAGGGGCAGTTGCAGGTCGACGCCTTCGAGGGCTTTCTGCTGCAGCCCACCTATCGCCTGCTGATCAACGATGCCCACGGCGACGCGGCGCGCATCGACTTTCAGGACCGCGACCGCGCTACCCTGACCGATGCCAACTACACCACCTGCGTACGACCGGGGCCCGACTGGGTGCCCGACTGGATCCTGCGCGCCGACAAGCTGACGCTGGACCACGAGGACGACGTGGGCCAGGCCGAGGGCGCGGTGCTCGACTTCAAGGGCGTGCCCATCCTGCCGGTGCCCTCGATGCGCTTTCCGCTCAGCGACGCGCGCCAGTCGGGCTGGCTGCCGCCCACCATGGGGCTGGACAGCACCAGCGGCCTGCTGCTGTCCGTGCCCTGGTACTGGAACATCGCGCCCAACCGCGACGCCACCTTCACCCCCACCGTGATGTCGCGCCGCGGGGTCGATGCCGGGGGCGAATTCCGCTATCTCGAAAACAACTACCAGGGCAGCGTGACCGGCAACCTGATGCCAAACGACCGCCTGCGCCAGCGCACGCGCTGGGGCCTGTTCACGCGGCACAACGGCACTTATGAAACCGGCCTGTCGGGCGTCGGCAGCCTGGGCCTGGCGCTCAACCTCAACCGCGTGAGCGACAACGACTACTGGCGCGACTTCAGCAGCCGCGGCATGCCGCTGACCACGCGCCTGCTGGCCAGCGACGGCGGCCTGTCCTGGGGGCGTGGCGACTGGTCGGTCAACCTGCGCGCGCTCAAGTGGCAGACGCTGCAGGACCTGAGCGCGCCGATCGTGCCGCCCTACGACCGGCTGCCGCAGCTCAGCGCGCGCTGGGGCCGCACCGGCGACGGCGGGCTGGACTATTCGATCGACCTCGAT
>OFTX01000106.1_pt1 | contig 52028 bp, 46 predicted proteins | sample 1775051 | NCBI WGS metagenome assembly OFTX01 (sample SAMN08195772, study PRJEB24354) | sludge metagenome | isolation source: sludge from phenol fed wastewater aerobic bioreactor A | place: India: Nagpur | collected 2016-09-15 | reverse complement strand
GATCGGCGCGGGCGCCGCGTCGGGCGGCACGCTGGACGCGTCCAACCTGCTCAAGCCCGCGCTGTCCAGCGGTCAGCTCAAGTGCATCGGCGCGACGACCTACACCGAATACCGCGGCATCTTCGAGAAGGATGCGGCACTGTCGCGGCGCTTCCAGAAGGTCGACGTGGTGGAGCCCACGGTGCCCGAGACCATCGAGATCCTCAAGGGCCTCAAGACCCGCTTCGAGGAGCACCACGCCGTCAAGTACGCCACGGCGGCGCTGCAGGCCGCGGCCGAGCTGTCGGCCAAGTACATCACCGACCGCCACCTGCCCGACAAGGCCATCGACGTCATCGACGAGGCCGGCGCGGCGCAGCGCATCGCGGTGGCCAGCAAGCGCAAGAAGACCATCGGCAAGCACGAGATCGAAGAGATCGTGGCCAAGATCGCGCGCATTCCGCCGGCCAGCGTCAGCAACGACGACCGCGGCAAGCTGCAGACGCTGGAGCGTGATCTGAAGAGCGTGGTGTTCGGCCAGGATGCGGCGCTGGAGGTGCTGGCCGCCGCCGTCAAGATGGCGCGCTCGGGCCTGGGCAAGGGCGACAAGCCGATTGGCTCGTTCCTGTTCAGCGGCCCCACCGGCGTCGGCAAGACCGAGGCCGCCAAGCAGCTGGCCTACATCATGGGCGTCGATCTGATCCGCTTCGACATGTCCGAGTACATGGAACGTCACGCGGTCAGCCGCCTGATCGGCGCGCCCCCGGGCTATGTCGGCTTCGACCAGGGGGGCCTGCTGACCGAGGCGATTAGCAAGAAGCCGCACTGCGTGCTGCTGCTCGATGAAATCGAGAAGGCGCACCCGGACATCTTCAACGTGCTGCTGCAGGTGATGGACCACGGCACGCTGACGGACAACAATGGGCGCAAGGCCGACTTTCGCAACGTCATCATCATCATGACGACGAACGCCGGCGCCGAAACCATGAACAAGGCGACCATCGGCTTCACCAACGCGCGCCAGCAGGGCGACGAGATGGCGGACATCAAGCGCCTGTTCACGCCCGAGTTCCGCAACCGGCTGGACGCCATCGTCAGCTTCAAGGCGCTGGACGAGCAGATCATCCTGCGCGTAGTCGACAAGTTCCTGCTGCAGCTGGAGCAGCAGCTGGCCGAGAAGAAGGTCGAGGTCACCTTCACCGACAAGCTGCGCAAGTTCCTGGCCAAGAAGGGCTTCGACCCGCTGATGGGCGCGCGGCCGATGCAGCGCCTGATCCAGGACACCATCCGCAAGGCGCTGGCCGACGAGCTGCTGTTCGGCCGCCTGACCGAAGGCGGGCGCCTGACGGTGGATCTGGACGACAAGGACGAGGTGCTGCTGGACATCGTCCCGACGCCCAAGAAAGACCGCGCCAAGTCCGAGCCGGCCGAGCCCGAAGAAGAGCTGGCGGCCGACTGATCCGTCGCAGCCAGACACCGACCACCGCCACCCGCTGCGCCCCGATGCGCAGCGGGTTTTTTTGCCGCCGGGCCGCCCCAAGGCAAAAACGCCCCCTTGGGGGGCAGCGTACCTCGCGCAGCGGGGGAGCGTGGGGGTCTTTTTTGCCGCCGGGCCGCCCCAAGGCAAAAGCGCCCCCTTGGGGGGCAGCGTACCTCGCGCAGCGGGGAAGCGTGGGGGTCTTTTTTGCCGCCGGGCCGCCCCAAGGCAAAAGCGCCCCCTTGGGGGCAGCGCACCTCGCGCAGCGGGGGAGCGTGGGGGGCTTTATTGCATCAGCGCCGCGCCGCTACCCAGATGCCGGCGACGATCAGCACGAAGGCCAGGGCGTGAAAGGGCTGCGGCGCCTCGCCCAGAAACAGCGCCGACAGGATGGCCGCGAACACCGGTGTGAGGTTGGCGAAAAAACCCACCAGTGCCGGCCCCGCGCGCTCCACCCCCAGGCCCCAGCAGCGGTAGGCCAGCACGGCGGGACCGATGGCGACAAAGGCCAGCGCGGCGGCCAGCGGCCAGCCCCACACGATGCGGGCGTCGGGGTGGATGGCCCATTCGCCGGCGGCGAACAGGCCCGACCAGCCCAGGCCGAACACCACCTGCGCCAGCAGCAGCGCGGCCCAGTCGCCGCGCAGCCGCGCCGGCTCGCCTGGGCGCGCCGGCAGCAGCCACGAGTACCAGGCCCAGGCGATGGTGGCCAGCACCATGTACAGATCGCCGGGCACCAGCTGCAGCGCGGCCAACTGCTGCCAGCGCCCGCGCGCCAGCACCACCCCCACGCCGGTGATCGACAGCAGCACGCCGGCGACCTGGGCCAGGCTGACCCGCATGCCGAAGAACAGCCGTCCCAGCGCCAGCATCCACAGCGGCATGCTTGATGCCACCAGGGTGACGTTCAGCGGCGTGGAAGTGCACAGGGCCAGGTATTGCAGCGCGTTGTAGCTGCCCACCCCCAGCAGGCCCAGCAGGGCGTAGCGCCGCCACAGCGGCCACAGCCCGCTGCCGCGGCCCAGCACCCAGGGCGCCAGCGGCAGCAGGATGACGAAGGCCAGCAGCCAGCGGATGAAGTTGAGCGTGATCGGCGGCACCAGGCCGACCACCGCGCGCCCCACCACGGCATTGCCGGCCCACAGCAGGGTCGAGGTGGTCAGCAGGGCGGCGGTGGAGGCGGTCAGGCGCATGGGGCAGCGAAAGGCGGTGGTGCAAGATTTGGCCAAGCCATGCCCCCGGCCGAACACCGATGGCGCGCGCCGTGGCACCATCGGCGGGAATCGCGAGCTTAACCTCAGGAGAAAGTCCCCATGTCCCTTGCAGTCCAGATCGCCCGCCAGGGCGGCATCGAAGAAATGAAGCTGGTCGACGTCGCGGTGGGCGACCCCGGCCCGGGCGAGGTGCGCATCCGGCACCGGGCCATCGGCCTGAACTACATCGACGTTTACCAGCGCAGCGGCGTGTACACCCTGCCCACGCCCCTCACGCTGGGCATGGAGGGCGCCGGCGTGATCGAGGCCGTGGGCGCGGGCGTCACGCACCTGAAGGCCGGCGACCGCGCCGCCTACGCCAGCAACCCGCCCGGCAGCTACAGCGAGGTGCGGGTGCTGCCCGCCTTGGCCGTGTGCAGGCTGCCCGATGCGATCGACTTCGACACCGGCGCCGCCATGATGCTCAAGGGCCTGACCGTGCAGTACCTGCTGCGCCGCACGCTGCCGGCCGAGGGCCTGCAGCCGGGCGACTTCGTGCTGTGGCACGCCGCCGCCGGCGGCGTGGGCCTGATCGCCTGTCAATGGGCCAAGGCGCTGGGCTATCACCTGATCGCCACCGCGGGTTCAGAGAAAAAATGCGCTCTGGCCCTTGCCAATGGCGCGCAACACGCTATCAATTACAGAGCTGAAAATTTTACCGAGCGGGTGCACGACATCACCGGCGGCGCGGGCGTCAAGGTGGTTTACGACTCGGTGGGCAAGGACACCTGGGAGGGCTCGCTGCAGTGCCTGCGCCCCTTCGGCCTGATGGTGACCTTCGGCAACGCCAGCGGCCCCGTGCCGCCGTTCGCGCCGGCCATTTTGGCGCCCAAGTGCCTGTACGTCACGCGCGCCACGCTGTTTGCCCACATCGCCACGCGCGAGCGCTGCCAGGCCATGGCCGACGATTTGTTCCAGGCCGTCGAGAGCGGCCAGGTCAAGATTCACATCGACCAGCGCTTTGCACTGGCCGACGTGCAGGCCGCGCACCGGGCGCTGGAGGCGCGCCAGACCACGGGTTGCAGCATCCTGACTCTGTGAGCGAACATGGCATTGCAGCAGGGGCCCCCAACCCAAGTGAAGGAAATGAACGATGTCACCTCGAAATCATCGCGACGGAAGTGCGGGCTCGTCGACCCGGTTGTGCCGGCTCGCACTGGCCTCCGCGCTGGCCCTGGGCGCCGTGCCCTGGGCGCAGGCGGCCGAGGTTGCCATCACCCAGCCGACCAACGAGCAGACCATTCACAGCAACCTCGGCGAGGTGATGGTGAGCGTGCAGGTGAGCGACGCCGCGCCGGGCAGCCGCGTGCGCCTGAGCGTCGATGGGCGGGCGCTGCCTTCGGACGGCGGCAGCATGATCGCGCTGCGTGGACTGGATCGCGGCACGCACGTGCTCAAGGCCGAACTGCTGGCGGCCGACGGGCAGGTTGTTGCCACGTCACCGCCGGTCACGTTCTATCTGTGGCACGCCTCGAGCCGCAACCCGCATCGCGCCAAGTGAGGTCCGTCGCTCGGGCTGACTACCCGTTGCCCGCTGTCCGTGACGGCGTCACCCCCGTCCGGCGAGGGCGGCAGGGTGGCAAACGGCGCCATGGACGGTGAGTTGGTCGCTTCACTGGCATTTGGGGCTTGGTGCGGTCTATCCCGTCTGGCCGACCAGCGGCCAATTGCCTTTTCCCGGTTTGCGGCTTATGGTGATCGGTCGCACTGTCACCAGCCTGCGCGCACCATGAAAATCCTGATTGCAGACGATCATCGGCTCATCATCGATGCGGTGGCGGACAAGCTGTCGGAGCTGGAGCCGGGCATCGAGTTCGTGGCCGCGGTCGATGCGCGCGAGTTGCTGGAGCGGGTGGGCGAGCCGCTGGACTTGGCGCTGGTCGATCTCAGCATGCCCGGCGCCGACGGCCTGTCGCACATCCAGCAGGTGCGCCAGCGCTGCCCGGACTTGCCGATCATCGTGCTGTCGGGCCAGGAAGACCCGGCCGTGATGCGCGACGTGCTGGACTGCGGCGCGCAGGGCTACATCCCCAAGGCCTACTCGCCGGCCGTCATGGTGTCGGCCGTGCGCCTGGTGATGGCGGGCGGCGTCTACGTGCCGCCGATGCTGCTGTCGATGTCGGGCCGCGATGCCGGCCCGAGTGCCGACGCCGCCGGTCAGCCCGCCGAAGCGGCCAGGGGGGAGGCGCTGGGCGACCTGCTGACCGAGCGCCAGGTCGACGTGCTGCGCCTGCTCTCGCAAGGCCAGCCCAACAAGGTGATTGGCCGCAGCCTGGGCATCAGCGAGGGCACGGTGAAGATTCACCTGGCGGCGATTTTTCGCGCCCTGAATGCGCGCAACCGCACCGAGGCGGTGATGAAGGCCCGCGCGCTGGCCGACAAGCCGGGGTCGATGTCGCGCGTGGTTTGAATCCGGGCGCGGCCGGCCGGGCGCCGTTGCGACCGTTTATCTGGCGCGCCGCACCCGCAGCAGCTCATCCAGGATCAGGCCGACCGCTCCGGCGGTGATGGCCGCGTCGGCCAGGTTGAAGGCCGGAAAGTGGCCGCGGTAGAACAGGCCGCTCAGGAACGGCCAGTGAAAGTCGAGGAAGTCGACCACGTAGCCGTGTTGCAGGCGGTCGACGACGTTGCCGACGGCGCCGCCCAGGATCATCGACAGCGAAAAGGCAAACAGCCGCTGCCCCGCATGCTGGCGCAGCAGCCAGACGATGAAGCCGGACGCGGCCAGCGCCAGGGCGACGAAAAACCAGCGCTGCCAGCCGCTGCCGCCGGCCAGAAACGAGAACGCCGCGCCGGTGTTGTGGGCGCGCACGATGTTGAAGAAGCCCGTGACGGGGGTGGCGTCGCCCAGCCGGTAGTGGCCCAGGATGAGCCACTTGCTGAACTGGTCGAGGACCACCACGAGGGCGGCCAGCGCCAGCCACAGGGCCAGGCCGGCGCCGCCGGATTTGCCGCGCGCCATGTCAGGCGATGCTGCGCGTCTCGCCCGCGCCGTACAGGTTGCTCACGCAGCGCCCGCACAGGGTGGGGTGCTCGGCATGCTGGCCGACGTCGGGCAGGTAGTGCCAGCAACGCTCGCATTTTTGGTCATTCGAGCCGCTGACGCTGATGGACAGTGCGCCGCCAGCTTTCAATTCGATAGCAGACACGATGAACACGAAGCGCAGGTCGGCCCCCAGGCTGGCCAGCAGGGCGTGGTCTTCGGGCGGCGCGCTCAGCACCGCCGTAGCCTGCAGCGACGAACCGACCTGGCCTTGCTCGCGCAGGGTTTCGATCTGCTTGTTGACGGCTTCGCGGATTTCGCGGATGCGCGCCCACTTGGCCAACAGCGCGGCGTCGGGCGCGTCGAAGCGCCAAAACTCTTCCAGAAAGATCGAGTCGCTTTGGCCCACCAGCTTCCAGGCCTCCTCGGCCGTGAAACTGAGGAAGGGTGCCATCCAGCGCAGCAGCGCCTGCGTCAGCTGCCACAGCGCGGTCTGCGCGCTGCGCCGCGCCAGGCTCTTGGGCTGGGTGGTGTACAGGCGATCCTTGAGCACGTCGAGGTAAAAGCCGCCCAGGTCTTCGGAGCAAAAGAGCTGCAGCTTGGCCACCACGGGGTGAAATTCATACACCTCGTAGTGCGCCAGCACCTCGGTCTGGAAGGCGGCGGCGCGCGCCAGCAGCCAGCGGTCGATCTCCAGCATGTCGGCCGGCGGCACGGCGTCCTGGGCCGGATCGAAGTCGCTGGTGTTGGCCAGCAGAAAGCGCAGCGTGTTGCGGATGCGGCGGTAGCTGTCGATCACGCGCGCCATGATCTTGTCGTCGCCGGCGATGTCGCCCGAGTAGTCGCTCGACGCCGTCCACAAGCGCAGCAGCTCGGCGCCCCATTTCTTGTTGGCCTGCTGCAGGTCGATGCCGTTGCCCAGGCTCTTGCTCATCTTGCGGCCCTGCGAGTCGACCGTGAAGCCGTGCGTCAGCAGGCTGCGGTAGGGCGCGCGGCCGCGGATGGCGCTGGCCAAGAGCAGCGAGGAGTGGAACCAGCCGCGGTGCTGGTCGTGGCCCTCCAGGTACATGTCGGCCTCGGGGCCGCTCTCATGGTGCTCGTCGGGGTGGGTGCCGCACAGGACGTGGTCGAAGGTGGAGCCCGAGTCGAACCACACCTCCAGGATGTCGTTGAACTTGCGGTAGTGCTGCGCTTCTTCGGCGCCCAGGATTTCCTCGGCCGTCACGCGGCTCCAGGCCTCGATGCCGCCCTGGGCGATGATGTCGGACGCTTGGTCCAGGATTTCCAGCGTGCGCGGGTGCAGTTCGTCGGTCTCCTTGTGCAGGAAGAAGGCGATCGGCACGCCCCAGGCGCGCTGGCGGCTGATGACCCAGTCGGGGCGGCCGGCAATCATGTCGCGCAGGCGGGCCTGGCCCGAGGGCGGGTAGAACCTGGTCTGCTCGATGGCGCGCAGGGCGGTGGTGCGCAGGGTCTCGGCAGCCTTGTCCTTGGTGAACACGCCAACGCCTTCGTCCATGCGCACGAACCACTGCGAGGCGGCGCGGTAGATCACGGGCGACTTGTGGCGCCAGCAGTGCGGATAGCTGTGCTGCAGGCTGCTGGTGGCCAGCAGGCGACCGGCGTCCTGCAGGGTCTGGATGATGACGGGCACGGCCTTCCAGATGTCCAGGCCGCCGAACAGCGGAAAGTCGGCCGCGTAGCTGCCTCCGCCTTGCACCGGGTTCAGGATGTCGGCATGCGCCAGGCCGTGCGAGACGCAGGAGTTGAAGTCCTCCACGCCGTAGGCCGGCGCCGAGTGCACGATGCCGGTGCCGTCGGTGTCGGTGGCGTAGTCGGCCAGGTACACGGGCGACAGGCGCCGGTAGCCGGCATCGACGTCGTACAGCGGATGCTTGAAGTTCAGCCCGGCCAGCTTCTCGCCCTGGGTGGTGGCGATCACCTTGCCATCGATGCCATAGCGCTTGAGGCAGTCTTCCACGCGCGCCGTGGCCAGCACCAGCAGGCCCTTGGGCGTGTCGACCAGCGCGTATTCGATCTGCGGGCCCAGGTTGAGCGCCTGGTTGGCCGGGAGGGTCCAGGCGGTGGTGGTCCAGATGACGACGAAGGCGGGCTTGTCCAGCTGGGGCAAGCCGAAGGCGGCGGCGAGCTTGGCGGGCTCGGCCGCCTCGAAGGCCACGTCCACCGTGGTGCTCTTGCGGTCCTGGTATTCGATCTCGGCCTCGGCCAGCGCCGAGCCGCAGTCGAAGCACCAGTACACGGGCTTGAGGCCCCGGTAGACGAAGCCGCGCTCGATCAGGCGCTTGAAGACGCGCAACTCGCGCGCTTCGTTGGCGAAGTTCATCGTCTTGTAGGGGTTGTCCCATTCGCCCAGCACGCCCAGGCGCTTGAAGTCCTTCATCTGCAGGGCGATCTGCTCGGTGGCGTAGGCACGGCCCTTGGCCTGCATCTCGTCGCGGCCGAGGTTGCGGCCGTACAGCTTCTCGATCTGGTTCTCGATCGGCAGGCCGTGGCAGTCCCAGCCCGGCACGTAGTGCGCGTCCATGCCCTTCAGCTGCCGCGCCTTGACGATCATGTCCTTCAGGATCTTGTTGACCGCGTGGCCGGCGTGCAGCGTGCCGTTGGCATACGGCGGGCCGTCGTGCAGGATGAACTTCTCGCGCCCGGCGCGGGCCATGCGCAGGCGCTTGTATAGGCCCTCATCTTCCCACTGCTGCACCCAGCCGGGCTCGCGCTTGGGCAGGTCGCCGCGCATGGGGAAGGGCGTGTCCGGCAGGTTCAGCGTGGCGCGGTAGTCGGTCTTGGTGTCGGAGCTCATGGCGTGCAAAATTTTGAATCAAACAGGGCGTTGGCCCGCGCCCAGCCAGCGCGAGCAGCTATCGAGTCAGGAGTGGGGCAGGGTGCGGGCGCTGGCCGTGGCGGCAGGCGAAAAGCGGGGCCCGCGGCCCCATCAAATTCGCGCCGGGTGGGCGGCCAGCCAAGCGCGCGCATCAGCCAGGTCGCGCGCAATGCCGTCGGTGAGCGCCGCCAGGCTGTGATAGCGCAACTCGTCGTGCAGTTTGTGCAGCAGTTCCACGCGGATGATTTTACCGTAGGCCCCCTCGGCGCCCAGCCGGGCGGGCCACTGCAGGCAGTGCGTCTCCAGCAGCACGCGCCCGCCGTTCACGTCATTGGGGTCAAGCGAGGGGCGCACGCCCAGGTTGGCCACGCCGGGCAGCGGGGCGGCATCCAGCCCGTGCACGCGTACCACGAAGATGCCGCTGGCGGCGGGTTTCCAGGCATGCGAGCGGCGCGAAAAGCGCAGGTTCAGCGTGCGAAAACCGTCGGCACGGCCGGCCGCGCTCTCGCCCAGCTTGCGGCCCAGGTGACGCCCATGCACCACGTGGCCGCTGATGGCGTAGGGGCGGCCCAGCAGCGCGGCGGCGTCGCGCATGCGGCCCTCGGCCAGCGCCGCGCGCACGGCGGTGCTGGACACGCGCACGCCGTGCACCTCGTAACTTTGCATGCGCGCCACGTCGAAGCCGCGCTGCGGGCCGGCCGCGTCCAGCATGGCGTAGTCGCCCGCGCGCTGGGCGCCGAAGCGAAAGTCGTCGCCCACCAGCACGTAGCGCACGCCCAGGCCGCGTACCAGCATGTCGTCGATGAAGGCCTGGGGCGGCTGAGCGGCCAGGCGCGCGTTGAAGGGCAGCACGATGGTCTGGTCGATGCCGCAGCGCGCCAGCTCGGCCAGCTTGTCGCGAAAGGTGACGATGCGCGCGGGCGCCAGCTCGGGCTTGTTCAGCAGCGCAGCAAAGTGGTCGCGCGGGTGCGGCTCGAAGGTCATCACGCAACTGGGCACGCCGCGCTGCGCCGCCTCGCCGCGCAGCAGCGCCAGCATCGCCTGGTGGCCGCGGTGCACGCCGTCGAAGTTGCCGATGGTGAGCGCGCAGCCCGGCGCGATGCCGGGGTGATGCAGGCCGCGAAAGATCTTCATCGATTATTGAATTGATAGCGCCCCGCGCAAGCTGCACCCGCGCCAGACGGTCAAATCCCCGCAAAAAAAAGAGTATATTGCCTGTGCGCCTGTCGGATTTCCGCGGGCGCAGGGCGGCTGGCGCTGGCAACGCCGGCCACACACAGGGCTTCCGTGTCAGGAGTCGTTTTGTGAAGGTGCTCAAGCTGTCGGCCCAGGGGCTGCCGCAATCGTGGATTTCGCTCGAACAGGCGGTGATTCATTACGCCGCCGAAGAGGTGCGCTGGGAGGCCGGCGGCCGCATCGCGGTGTTTCATGGCGGGCACAACGCCGTCACCGGCGCGCAGTCGATCATCGAGGTCAACAGCATCATCGGCACGCGCGGTGTGCCGGGCATCAACCCGTTCGACCTGCGTCCGGGCCTGACCAACGCCAAGCTGTTCGCGCGCGACCGCAATGTCTGCGCCTACTGCGGCGGACACTTTCACGAAACCGAACTCACGCGCGAGCACATCACCCCGCTGGCCCAGCGCGGGCGCGACCACTGGATGAACGTGGTCACCGCCTGCCGCGCCTGCAACCACCGCAAGAGCGACCGCACGCCCGAGCAGGCACGCATGCCGCTGCTGTATGCGCCCTACGTGCCCAGCCTGTGGGAAGATTTCATCCTGCGCAACCGCCGCATCCTGGCCGACCAGATGGAGTTTCTGATGGCGCACCTGCCGCGCAATTCGCGCCTGCACGCTTAGCCGGTCGCCGGCAGGGGTTGGCCTGCGGCTATGCTTGCCGCATGCCCCGTCTCATCTTCTTTTGCGGCCACGCCGGCACCGGCAAGACCACGCTGGCCAAGCGCGCCCTGCCGCTGCTGCACCAGCGCAGCGGCGAATCGTTCTGCCTGCTGGACAAGGACACGCTGTACGGCGGCTACAGCAGCGCCGTGATGGGCGTGCTGACGGGCGACCCGAACGACCGCGACAGCCCCCTGTATCTGCAGCACCTGCGCGCGCCCGAGTACGCGGGCCTTTTGGGCACGGCGCGCGAGAACCTGGCGCTGGGCGTCAACTGCATCGTGGTCGGCCCGCTGTCGCGCGAGGTGCGCGCGCACCAGCTCGCCGATCGCGTCTGGCTGGGCGTGGGCGCCGACGTGAGCGTGCACATCGTCTGGGTGCATCTGCAAGAGGCCGAGGCGCGCCGGCGCATCCAGGCGCGCGGCAACCCCAACGACGCCTGGAAGCTGGCGCACTGGGACGACTACCGCACGCGCCTGTTCATGCCCGAGGCCAAGCAGTATCCGGAGCTGCTTCTCTACGACAACACGCAGGCGCCCGATGCCGCTTTCGAGGCCTTGCTGGAGCAGCTGGAGCAGGGCTGAGGCGTTACAGCACCACCGGCACCTCGGTTGCCGGCGGCGTGTTGCGGCTGCGCCCGCAGCGCACCAAGCCGTCGATCATCACCATGCCGATGCCGGGGATGTCGCCCAGCTGAACGCTGTCCAGCAGGTCGCGCCCGGCGCTGTGCTGCGCCTTGTCCATGAAGACGAAGTCGGCCGCGCGGCCCACCTCGATCAGGCCGCAGTTGAGCTTTCGCATGCGTGCCGTGTTGCCGGTGGCAAAGCCGAACACCACCTCGGCCGGGATGCCGGCAAAGCTGGAGATCAGCGCAATCATGCGCAGGATGCCCAGCGGTTGCACGCCCGAGCCGGCGGGGCCGTCGGTGCCCAGTATGACGCGGTGCGGGCACTTCAGCTCGATGGCGGCGCGCGCCGCCTCGATGGCGATCTTCTCGTTGCCGTTGTGCACCAGCTCGATGGCGCGGCCGGACTTCTCGCACAGCTCGCACACGTGCTTCCAGGGCAGGGCGGTGTGGCCGCCGTTGATGTGGCCGATGATGTCGGCGTCGGCCGCCAGCACCACGTCCTTGTCGATCAGGCCCGAGCCGGGAATGGACGGTCCGCCCGTGTGAATGGTGCTCTGGATGCCGTACTTGCGCGCCCAGGCCACCATCCGGCCCGCCTCCTCGCCGGCCTTGACCGAGCCCAGGCCGACTTCGCCCAGCAGCTTGACACCCGCGTCGGCCAGGTCCTTGAAGTCCTGCTCGACCATGCCCTTTTCGATCACCGGCGCGCCGGCCAGCACCTTCACGCCACCGGGGCGGAAGTTGTCGAACGCGCGCTGCGCCGTGATGGCCAGCGCCTTCAGGCCCACCACGTCCTTGGGACGGCCGGGCAGGTGCACCTCGCCGGCCGAGATCATGGTGGTCACGCCGCCGTTCATGGTCGACTCGATCCAGCCCAGTTGCCCTTGGCGCGGCGTCCAGTCGCCGAACACCGGGTGCACGTGGCTGTCGATCAGGCCGGGCGCGACGCAGGTGCGGCGCGCGTCGATGGTGTGCCTGGCGCCGGCGGTGTCGCAGTCGGCGGCCTTGCCCACGGCGGTGATCAGCCCGTCGTCGACCACGAGGGTGTCGGCGTCGAGGATGGGGCGGTCGATGTCGCCCGACAGCAGCAGGCCGATGTTGGTGATGACGACCTTGCCGGACTTTTCGGTGCTTGCGGCTTCTGCCATGGGGTGCTCCTGCGGTGTGGAAGGGGGTCAGGCGCGCACGGCGCGCAGGACGGTGTCGATGACCTGCCGGTGCCAGTGCTCCAGCGCCTCGGGGCTTTCCAGCCGGGCGCCGAAGAAGGCCGACAGCGTGTGGCGGTTGGACAGATAGAAGTAGTTCAGGCTGGCGATCATCAGGTAGATGTCGCGCGCCGACAAGCCGCCGCGGAACACGCCCTGGGCCACGCCGCTGGCCAGCACCGCATCGATGATCTGCGTGGCGGGCGAAGAATAGTCGTGCGCGCGCAGCGACTTGGCGATGTGCTTGCCGCGGTGCAGGTTCTCGTCGTTGAGCAGGGTGATGAACTCGGGGTTGCGCTGGTAGTAGGTCCAGATGAAGCGGATGACGGCCACCAGCGCCTGCTCGGGCTCGCCGACGTCCAGCGCCAGCGCCGCCTCGGCCTCGTTGAAGCGCCGGTACAGGTTTTCGAGTACCGCGATGTACAGCCCTTCTTTGCTACCGAAATAGTAGTAGATCATGCGGTCGTGCGAGCGCGCCGCCCTGGAGATTTGCTCGATGCGCCCGCCCGAATAGCCGTGCTTGGCAAAGATGCGCGTGGCGGCCCGCAGGATGGCGTCCTGCGTTTCCTGCGCCGCCTGCTCGCGCACGCCCGGCTTGCGTCCGGGCTTGGCGCGGCCGCGGGAGGGTGGTTGCACGGGGGCGAGGGCCAGGTTGGTCTTCATGATTCGGCAAACGCCCGTTCGATCACGAAGTCGCCGGGACGTGTGGTGTTGCCTTCCCTGAAGCCGCGCGACTCGAGCAGCTGCCGCAGGTCCTTGAGCATGGCCGGACTGCCGCAGATCATGGCGCGGTCGTGCGCGGCGTCCAGCGGCGGCAGATCGAGGTCGGAGAACAGCTTGCCCGACTCGATCAGGTCGGGGATGCGCCCGACGTTGCGAAAGTCCTCGCGCGTGACGGTGGGGTAGTAGCGCAGCTGGCTGGCGACCATGTCGCCCAGAAATTCGTGCCGCGGCAGGTGGTCGAGGATCACGTCGTGATAGGCCAGCTCGCCCGCCGTGCGCACGCCGTGCACCAGGATGATCTGCTCGAATTTTTCGTAGCTCTCGGGGTCGCGGATGATGCTCATGAAGGGCGCCAGGCCGGTGCCGGTGGAAAACAGGTACAGGCGCTTGCCCGGCAGCAGGTAGTCCACCACCAGGGTGCCGGTGGGCTTGCGCCCGACCACGATGGTGTCGCCCGGCTGGATGTGCTGCAGGCGTGAGGTGAGCGGGCCGTCGTCCACCTTGATGCTGAGGAACTCCAGGTGGTCCTCGTAGTTGGGCGATGCGATGCTGTAGGCGCGCAGCAGCGGCTTGGCGTCGATGCGCAGGCCGATCATGGTGAAGTGGCCGTTGGAAAAGCGCAGCGCCGCATCGCGCGTGGTGGTGAAGCTGAACAGGCGGTCGGTCCAGTGGCGGACCGTCAGCACACGCTCTTCGATGAAGGCACTCATGATGCGAGTCGGCGGCGGGTTCAGGCTGGCAGGCTGGAGCACTGGCAGCCGGTACAAGCAGCGGTCACGACATGGGTCATCAAGCTTCCTCGACTGGAAGTCGGGCAGTGCCGGCGTTCAGGGCGACGGTCACGTCCGACGCATTGATGCAGCGCGGGCTGCATCGGAATTCGGAGAAGACTACATGAAAATTTTGCCAACTCGTTCAGGGTTTACTCCATGTCGATTTAGTGGTTACTACATTAAATTGCGGGTTCGTTCGCGGCCGCGTCGGGCCGCAAGGGCCATTCGCGACATGACCGAACACACCCGAACCGATGGTTTGCCCGAGCTGGCCGAGCCGCAGGTGCTGGAGCGCGCGCGCCCACGCAACGAGCGCATGGCGGCCACCAAGGTCGAGTGCAATGCCTGCCCCATCCTGTGCCAGATCGCCGAAGGCCGCACCGGCGCGTGCGACCGCTATGCCAACCAGGGCGGCGTGCTGATCCGGGTCGACCCGGTGCTGCTGCTGCGCCGGACGGTGGACGAGCAGCGCGCGCCGCTGGTGCAGTTCAGCGGCCGGGTGGTGCAGGACACGGGCCAGCCCGCGCAGGACGTGGCGCAGGCGCCCGACTGGAACGGCGACCTGCTGCGCGCCGACGAGGTGTTCGTCACCGGCGTGGGCTCGTCCACCACCTACCCCGACTACAAGCCGGCGCCCTTCATCGTCGGCTCGCAGGTGCAGGGCGTCGACATGGTGACGGTGGTGACCGAGGGCATCTTCAGCTACTGCAGCCTCAAGGTGAAGATCGACACCGACCGCTACCTGGGCCCGGAGCAGGCCAACGTGCGCTGCAAGGGCGAGGTGGTGGGCCATGTCACCACCGCCGAATACGGCTCGCAGATGCTGTCGCTGGGCGGGGTGCATCACCTCACCGGCGGCAGCAAGAAGGAGGGCCGCGTCACCCTGGAGGTGATGGAGCAGCTGGGCAACCGGCAGCCGATGGAGCTGTCCATCGACGGCGGCGCGCAGCTCGTCATCCAGGCTGGCCGCCCGCCCATCGTCAACGGCGTGGAAGAGCAGCGCATGCGCGTGGGCTGCGGCTCGGCCACGGTGGGCATCTTCGCCAAGCAGCTGTACGGCCATGCCGACGAGGTGGTGGTGGTCGACGACCACATCACCGGCGTGCTGACCGAGCACCAGGCCGGCCGCTGCCTGGACATGCGGCCTTCGGGCATCGCCATGCGCGGACGCAAGTCCACGCCGGGGCGCTATTTTCAGGTTGCCAACCCCGGCACCGGCTGGGGTGGCACGTCGATCGACGACCCCCTGACGGTGCTCGACCCCTGGGACGCCAGGCAGGGCTGGCCCGGCCTGCGCCTGCTCATGACCTCCACCACCGGCGAGCATGCCGCCTGGTACGTGCTGGACGAGCAGCTGGTGCCGCGCGAGCAGCCCATGCCCGATGCGGTGCGCGCGGTGGTCGAGCGCATCGGCGAAAACTGCGAGCCCTCGCTCACCACGGTGCTGTTCCTGGGCGGCGCGGGCGGCAGCCTGCGCGCCGGCGCCACCGAAAACCCGGTGCTGCTCACGCGCGCCATCAAGAACGCGCTGGTCAACGTCACCTGCGGTGGCGCACCGGCCTATGTGTGGCCGGGCGGCGGCATCACGGTGATGGTCGACGTGATGCGCATGCCCGAGCACAGCTTCGGCACCGTGCCGACCCCGGCCATCGTGGCGCCCATCGAGTTCAGCATGCGCCGCGACGACTATGCGGCGCTGGGCGGGCATGTCAGGCACGTGCGTTCGCTGGAGGACGTGCTGCGCGCCGGGGCCTGGCACAACGACGGCGCGCCCACGCGCCGCGCATGGGCGCCCGTCCATCCCGCCAACCCCTGGCCGCTGGGTCATCCGCCGCAACTGGGCTGAACCATGGGCGCGCAAGGCATGCTGCTGGACGATGGCCGCTTGCACCTGCAGCACGGGCCGATCGACATCGTCATCGGCGCCGATGGCCAGCCGGCCGCCGTGCAGCAGTCGCACGAGGCCGCGTGGCAGCGTTTTCGCGGCCTGCTGCAGGAGTTGGTGGGCGAGCTGCCCGCTTTGCGCGCGCCGGTGCGCGGCGCGTGTCCCGTGTACGGCGTGGTTGCGCAGCGTATGTGGCAGGCGGTGTACCCCTATCGTGCGGCCTACATCACGCCGATGGCCGCCGTGGCCGGCGCGGTGGCGCAGGAGCTGGCGGCGGCCTATCAACGGCCGGGCGTGCGCCGGGCCTGGGTCAACGATGGTGGCGACATCGCCCTGCACCTGACGGCCGGCGAGCGCTTTCGCGTCGGCCTGTTTGCCGACCTGGACCAGTGGCCGCGCGCCCTGGCCGCGCGCGGGCTGGCGGTGGACGGCGTGTTCGACGTCGGCCACGACAGCCCCGTGCGCGGCGTCGCCACCAGCGGCTGGAAGGGCCGCAGCTTTTCGCTGGGCATTGCCGACAGCGTGACCGTGCTGGCTGCCACCGCGGCGCAGGCCGACGCCGCGGCCACCATCGTCGGCAACGCCGTCGACCTGCCGCACGCAGGCATCGTGCGCCGACCCGCCAACACCATCCGCGACGACAGCGACCTGGGCACGATCCCGGTGACCGTGCAGGTGCCGCCACTGACGGCCGCGCAGGCCCAGGCGGCGCTGGCGGCCGGCTGCACGAGGGCGCTGCAGCTGCGCGCTGCGGGCCACATCGTTTCGTGTGTAATCACCTGCCAGGGCTGGGCCGCGTCAACCGATGGCGGCCCGGCGCGTTTTTTGCCTCTTGACGCCACCGCGCCGGGGCGTGCGCAGCACCTGCTGCTGGAGACCGCATGATCGAGATTCGACGCACTTTTACCCACGTGGAAGACATCTTCCACGAGTTCGGCCCGCCGGCGGCCGAGCCGCTGCAGCGCGGTTTCGTGGCCGCCGTGCTGAGCAACCCGTTTGCCGGCCGCTACGAGCCCGACATCCTGCCCATGATGGAGGCGCTCAACGCCGTCGGCACGCAGATGGCGCACCAACTGCTGGGCGCCATGGCCGTGCCCGCCGAGCGCATCGAGAGCTACGGCAAGGGCGCCATCGTGGGCGCCGCCGGCGAGCTGGAGCACGGCGCGCTGTGGCACGTGCCGGGCGGTTACGCCATGCGCGAGCTGCTGGGTTGGAGCGGCGATCGCGCGGCCTACACCCAGGGCCAGGGCGAGGCCAAGACCGGCCAGCCAGCCAACGCCCTGTCGATCGTGCCCTCGACCAAGAAGGTCGGCCCGCCCGGCTGCACGCTGGACGTGCCGCTCACCCACATCAACGCCAGCTACGTGCGCAGCCACTTCGACGCCATCGAGGCGCGCGTGCCCGGCAGCCCGTGTGCCGACGAGGTGATCTATATCCTGGCCATGTCCACGGGCGCCCGCGTGCATGCGCGGGTGGGCGGCCTGAAGGCGGCCGACATCGCCAAGTGGGACGGCCTGCGCTGACCCGTCTGATAGAAAGGAACACCATGGCTGCAAAGATTCGCAAATTGCTGGTGCAGGTCGATGAAACCCGCATCGAGATGGGCCAGGCCGTCGACCCGCCCACGCGCCGCGCACTGGCGATGGCGGTGATCGAGAACCCCTACGCCGGCCGCTACGAACCCAAGCTGGACGCCCTGATCGACATTGGCGAGGAGCTGGGCGCGCTACTGGGCCGAAAATGCGTGGCCGCGCTGGGCATTGCGCCCGGCCAGGCGCAGAGCTACGGCAAGGCCGCCATCGTCGGCGAGGCCGGCGAGCTGGAGCACGCCGCCGCCGTGCTGCATCCCAAGCTGGGCGCGCCGCTGCGCCAGGCGGTCGAGAAGGGCGCCGCGCTGGTGCCCTCGGCCAAGAAGCGCGGTGGCCTGGGCACGGCCGTGGACGTGCCCCTGGGTCACAAGGACGCCGCCTTCGTGCGCAGCCACTTCGACGCCATCGAGGCGCGCGTGTCCGATGCGCCGCGCGCCAATGAAATCGTGGTGGCCGTGGCCGTTACCGACAGCGGGCGCCCGCTGCCGCGCATCGGCGGCCTGCAGGTCGCCGAGATCAAGGGTGAAGACGGATTGAGGTAAGCGGCCTCTGAAAATGTGTTCGACGACTGATTCAATCAAGGAAGGAACGATCATGTCCAAATTCAAGATGAACGCCCCGCGCCGCGCCCTGTTGGCCGCCGCCGCGGGCCTGATGCTGGCGGCGGGCGTCCAGGCGCAGGGCACGCTCAAGATCGGCGAGATCAACAGCTACAAGGCGCAACCCGCTTTCCTGGAGCCCTACAAGAAGGGCATGGAACTGGCGGTGGACGAGATCAACGCCTCCGGTGGCCTGCTGGGGCGCAAGGTCGAGCTGGTGATCCGCGACGACAACGCCAACCCCGGCGAGGCCGTGCGCGCCGCCGAGGAACTGCTCTCGCGCGAGAAGGTGGACGTGCTGATGGGCGGCTTCCTGTCCAACATCGGTCTGGCGCTGACGGATTTTGCCAAGCAGAAGAAGACCTTTTTTCTGGCCGGCGAGCCGCTGACGGACAAGATCGTCTGGGCCGACGGCAACCGCTACACCTACCGCCTGCGCGCCTCCACCTACATGCAGGTGGCCATGCTGATCCCCGACGTGGTGGCGATGAAGAAAAAGCGCTGGGCGCTGGTCTACCCCAACTACGAATACGGCCAGTCGGCCGCGGCCAGCTTCAAGACCTTGCTGAAGGCGGCGCAGCCCGATGTCGAGTTCGTGGCCGAGCAGGCCCCGCCGCTGGGCAAGGTGGACGCTGGCAGCGTGGTGCAGGCGCTGGCCGACGCCAAGCCCGACGCCATCTTCAACGTGCTGTTCGGCGCCGACCTGACCAAGTTCGTGCGCGAAGGCAACACGCGCGGCCTGTTCAAGGGCATCGAGGTGGCCAGCCTGCTGACCGGCGAGCCCGACTACCTCGACCCGCTCAAGGACGATGCGCCCAATGGCTGGCTGGTGACGGGCTACCCGTGGTACGGCATCAAGACGCCCGAGCACGAGGCCTTCCTGAAGGCCTACCAGGCCAAGTTCAAGGACTACCCGCGCCTGGGCTCGGTGGTGGGCTACTCGGCCGTCAAGTCGATCGAGGCGGGCGTGAAAAAGGCCGGCTCCACCGATTCCGAGAAATTGGTCGTCGCCTTCAGCGGACTGAATGTGGTGACGCCCTTCGGTCCCATCGTGTACCGCCCCGAAGACCACCAGTCGACCATGGGCGCCTACGTGGGCCGCACCAAGAACGTGGATGGCAAGGGCGTGATGGTGGACTTCCGCTACATGGACGGCGCCAAGTTCTTGCCCTCGGCCGCCGAAGTCAAGAAGCTGCGTCCGGCGGATTGATCTGATGACGACGGCGATGAAGCACCCGGCTGGGCGCTGCTTTGGCACGGGGCCCGGCGCATGAACCTGTCCGGCCTGGCGGTCCAGCTGCTCAACGGCCTGGCCGGAGCTTCGTCGCTGTTTCTGGTGTCGGCGGGGCTGTCGCTGATCTTCGGCGTCACCCGCATCGTCAACTTCGCCCACGGCTCGTTCTACATGGTCGGCATCTACGTGGCCTACGCGCTGGTCGAGCGGCTGGACTGGCTGGGCTTCTGGGTCGCGGTGCCGGTCGCCGCGCTGGTGGTGGGGCTGCTGGGCGTGGTGGTGGAGATGACGGTGCTGCGGCGCATCTACCGCGCGCCCGAGCTGTTCCAACTGCTGGCCACCTTCGCCCTGGTGCTGGTGATCAAGGACGCCATGCTGTGGCTGTTCGGCCCCGAGGAGCTGCTGGGCCCGCGCGCGCCCGGCATGAAGGGCGCGGTGGCCATCCTGGGGCGCAACTTTCCCACCTACGACCTGTTCCTGATCGTGGTCGGCCCCATCGTGCTGGGCGCGCTGTGGCTGCTGTTCACGCGCACGCGCTGGGGCACGCTGGTGCGCGCGGCCACGCAAGACCGCGAGATGGTGGGCGCGCTGGGCGTCAACCAGGTGTGGCTGTTCACGGCGGTGTTCGCGCTGGGCGCGGCGCTGGCGGGTCTGGGCGGCGCGCTGCAGCTGCCGCGCGAGCCGGCCAACCTGGAGATGGACCTGAACATCATCGGCTCGGCCTTCGTGGTGGTGGTGGTGGGCGGCATGGGCTCCATTCCGGGCGCCTTCGTGGCGGCGCTGCTGGTGTCGGAGATCAAGGCCGTGTGCATCTGGCTGGGGCTGGTCGATGTCTTCGACCTTGAAATTTCGTTTTCCAAACTGACGCTGGTGGCCGAGTTCGCGGTCATGGCCGTGGTGCTGGTGGTGCGCCCCTGGGGCCTGATGGGCAAGCCGCAGGCCGCGCCGCGCGTGATGGGCGAGGCCGAGTTGCCGATTCGCCCGGCCGACCGGACGGCGCTGGGCGTTGCCGCCTTCGTGGTGCTGGCGCTGATCAGCCTGCCGGCCGTGTCCAGCAGCGACGCCTATGCCGTGGTGCTCGCCATCGACCTGCTGGTGGCCGCGCTGTTTGCCGCCAGCCTGCACTTCATCATGGGGCCGGCCGGCATGCATTCCTTCGGCCACGCGGCCTATTTCGGCCTGGGGGCCTACGGCGCGGCGCTGGCGGTGCGCAGGCTGGGCCTGCCGATGGAGGTGGCGCTGGTGGTGGGCCCATTGGTGGGTGCCGTGGGCGCGCTGATCGTGGGCTGGTTCTGCGTGCGCCTGACCGGTGTCTATCTGGCGATGCTGACGCTGGCGTTCGCGCAGATCGTGTGGGCGGGCGTCTATCAGTGGGACGCCGTCACCGGCGGCAGCAACGGCCTGACGGGCGTGTGGCCCGCGCCCTGGCTGGCGGGCAAGCAGGCCTACTACTACCTCACCCTGGCGGTGGTGCTGCTGGCACTGTGGCTGCTGCGCCGCTTCCTGTTTTCGCCCTTCGGCTACGCCATGCGGGCCGGGCGCGACTCGCCGCTGCGCGCCGACGCCATCGGCATCGACGTCAAGCGGCAGCAATGGGCGGCCTTTGCCATCGCAGGTGGTTTTGCCGGTGTGGCGGGGGCGCTGTTCGCGTTTTCCAAGGGCAGCATCTCGCCCGAGACGCTGGGCGTGGGCAAGTCGGTCGACGGCCTGGTGATGGTGCTGCTGGGTGGCATCCAGACCCTCGTCGGCCCGGTGGTGGGCGCCGTCAGCTACACCTGGTTGCAGGACGTGATGGCGCGCAGCACCGACTACTGGCATGCGCTGCTGGGCGCGGTGATCCTGATCCTGGTGCTGCTGTTTCCGCAGGGCATCGCGGGCTTCTTCGGCCAGCTGTGGCAGGCGCGGCGGCTGCCGACGGGGGGCGCGCGATGAGCCTGCTGCAAGTCGAGAACCTGGGCAAGTCCTTCGGCGGCGTCAAGGCCGTGGACGGCATCAACTTCCAGCTGCAGGCCGGCGAGCTGCTGGCGCTGATCGGGCCCAACGGCGCGGGCAAGTCCACCACCTTCAACATGGTCAACGGCCAGTTGCGCGCCGACCGCGGCTCGATCCGGCTGGACGGCACCGAGCTGGTGGGCCTGCAGCCGCGCCAGATCTGGCGCCTGGGGGTGGGGCGCACCTTCCAGATCGCCGCCACGTTTTCCTCGCTCACCGTGGTCGAGAACGTTCAGATGGCGCTGCTGTCGCAAGACCGCAAGCTGTTTTCGCTGTGGGCGCCCGCGGCGCGGCATCGGCGCAGCGACGCGCTGGACCTGCTGGACCGGGTGGGCATGGCCGCGCAGGCCGATCGGCCGTGCAGCGTGCTGGCCTATGGCGACGTCAAGCGCGTGGAGCTGGCCGTGGCCATGGCCAACAATCCCAAGCTGCTGCTGATGGACGAGCCCACCGCCGGCATGGCGCCCAAGGAGCGCAACGAGCTGATGGCGCTGACCAAGAAGCTGGTGGTGGAGCGCGGCATCGCCGTGCTGTTCACTGAGCACAGCATGGACGTGGTGTTCGCCTACGCCGACCGCATGGTGGTGCTGGCGCGCGGGCGCCTGATCGCCGAAGGTCGGGCCGAGGCCATCCGCAACGACCCCAAGGTGCAGGAGGTGTACTTCGGCAGTGGCAAGACCTTCGAGCGGCGCGGCGCGCGGGCCGCGCAGGAGCAGGCGGCATGACGGCGGCGCACCGCGATCACGCCGACGTGCTGCTGGACGCGCACGGCCTGTGCGCCTGGTATGGCGCGGCGCAAATCCTGTTCGACCTGAACCTGCAGGTGCGCCGTGGCGAGGTGGTGGCCCTGATGGGGCGCAACGGCGCGGGCAAGTCCACCACGCTCAAGACCCTGATGGGCCTGATGGACAAGCGCAAGGGCACGGTGCAGTTCATGCAGCGCGACATCTCCACGCGCCAGCCCTACCAGATCGCCGCGCTGGGCATGGGCTTCGTGCCGGAGGACCGGCGCATCTTCGTCGACCTGACGGTGACCGAGAACCTCGAGGTCGGCCGCCAGCCGCCGCGCCGCTGGCCCGACGGCTCGGCCGCGCCCCGGTGGACACCGCAAGAGCTCTATCAGCTCTTTCCCAATCTGGGCGAAATGCCCGACCGTCCCGGCGGGCGCATGAGCGGCGGCGAGCAGCAGATGCTGACCGTCGGCCGCACGCTGATGGGCAACCCCTTCCTGGTGCTGCTCGACGAACCGTCGGAGGGCGTGGCACCGGTCATCGTCGAGCAGATGGCGAACATGATCTCGGAGCTCAAGGCCAAGGGCGTGAGCATCCTGCTGTCGGAGCAGAACCTGCATTTCGCCGAACTGGTGTCGGATCGCGCCTACGTGCTCGAAAAGGGCCAGATCCGATTCGAGGGGACGATGGACGAACTGGCGCAGGCCGAGCTCGTGCGTCGAACCTACCTGAGTGTCTGAACCCGCCGACTGGAGCCGACCATGAACCCTGCGAGCCCCGTCAACGCATCCGCCGACTACCACGTGACCGACCAGGTCGGCCACCTGCTGCGGCGCGCCTATCAGCGCCACACCGCCATTTTCCAGTCGGTGGTGCCGGCCAGCCAGCTCAGCGCGGCGCAGTTCGTCGTGCTGTGCGTGGTGCGCGAGAGGCCCGGCGCCACCATCGCCGAGATCGCGCAGGCCAGCGCCATGGACGAGCCCTCGGTGCGCGGCCTGGTCGAGCGGCTCAAGTGGACCGACTGGGTGAGCGTGGCGCACGAGCCGGGTGACAAGCGCCACGCCACCGTGACGCTGACCGAGCAGGGCCGGCGCACCGTGGGCGAAACCTTGCCGCACGCGCAGCAGATCACCGAGCTGACCTTCGGCGACCTGAATGCCGAGGAGCGCCAGCAGCTCATTCGCCTGCTGCGGCGCATCAGCGGCGCCGCCGCGGCCTGAGGGGCGGGCGCCTGCCATGGCGAGCGGCCGCGGCCCGATGCGGGACATCGTCGTGGATGTCAACGGAGCGCGGCACGCGCTCACCGTCGACCGCTCGGCCACGCTGCTGCAGGTGCTGCGGCACGACCTGCACCTCAACGGCCCCAAGTACGGCTGCGGTCTGGGCCAGTGCGGCGCCTGCACGGTGCATGTGGACGGCGTGGCGGCGCGCGCCTGCGTGATTCCGGCGGCGCAGGCGCAGGGGCGGCGCATCACCACGCTGGAGGGCCTCGGCGATCGTGCGCAGCCGCACCCGGTGCAAAACGCCTTCATCCAGGCGCAGGCAGCGCAGTGCGGCTACTGCCTGAACGGCATGATCATGACGACGGCCGCCCTGCTGGCACGCGAGCCACGGCCCAGCGCGCAGGCGGTGCGCGATGCGCTGGCCGGCAACCTGTGCCGCTGCGGCACGCACGTGGAAATCCTCGCGGCGGTCGAGCGCGCCGTCGCAGCCATGCCATGCAAGGCCACGAGCGCCTGAGCCAGCTGCGCACGCGCGGCGACTTCCTGCGCGCCCAGGGCGTGCTGCTGGTCACACGCGAGCCGCCGCCGCCCCCGCCACCCACGCCCGGGCAACCCCCGTTCATCGCCAGCAACCCCGCCGAGGGGGTCGAGATCCTGCTGGCGGTGTGGGACGACGGCACCGCGTTGGGGCTGAACGGCCACGTCGATCTGGGCACCGGCATCCGCACCGCGCTGGGGCAGATCGTGGCCGAGGAGCTGGACCTGCGGATGGACCAGGTGGACATGGTGCTGGGCGACACCGGCCGCGCGCCCAACCAGGGCCCCACCATCGCCAGCGCTTCCATCCAGATCAGCGCCGTGCCGCTGCGCCAGGCGGCGGCGCAGGCGCGTGCCTGGCTGCTGGCGCAGGCGGCCGAGCGGCTGCAGGTGGTGCCCGATCAACTGTGCGTCGATGCGGGTCGCGTCAGCGTCCGGGACGATGCCGCGCGCGGCGTGGGCTATGGCGAGCTGCTGCAAGGCCGGCGCGTGGTGCTGACGCTGGATGCCGACGTTCCCGTCAAGCCCGTGGCCGAGCACCGGGTGGTCGGCCAGAGTGCGCCGCGCGTGGACATCGCCGCCAAGGCCTTCGGCGAGGCGGTGTTCGTGCACGACGTGCGCCTGCCCGGCATGCTGCATGGCCGCGTGTTGCGCCCGCCGTATGCCGGGGCCGACCACGGCGAGTTCATCGGCAACACGCTCGAATCGGTGGACGAACGCTCGATCGCGCACATCCCGGGTCTTCGCGCCGTGGTGGTGATCCGCGACTTCGTCGGCGTGGTGGCCGAGCGCGAGGAGCAGGCCGAGCAGGCCGCCGCCCAGCTCGTCGTGCGCTGGAAGCCCTGGCCCGGCATGCCACCGCTGGGCGACGTGGCCCAGGCCCTGCGCGACAACCCCGCCACCGCGCGCCAGGTGGTCGACGAGGGCGACGTCGACGCGGCGCTGGCCGGTGCCAGCCAGGTGCTGGAGCGCACCTATGTGTGGCCGTACCAGCTGCACGCGTCCATCGGCCCCTCGTGTGCGGTGGCCGACTGGCGTGGTGAAGGCGAGGCGCCCACGCTGCGCGTGTACGCCGGCAGCCAGCACCCGCATGCGCTGCGCGCCGATTTGTCGCGCCTGCTGGGCCTGCCCGACGTGGCCATCGACGTGGTGCGGCTGGAGGCCTCGGGCTGCTACGGCCGCAACGGCGCCGACGACGTGGCGGCCGATGCGGCGTTGCTCGCCCGCGCCGTGGGCGCGCCGGTGCGCGTGCAGCTCACGCGCGAACAGGAAAACCTGTGGGAGCCCAAGGGCGCCGCGCAGCTGATGGAAGTGCGCGGCGGCGTGACGGCCGAGGGCGGCATCGCCGGCTACGACTTTCGCAGCAGCTACCCGTCCAATGCCGCGCCCACGCTGGCGCTGCTGCTGACGCGCGCGGTGGAACCCGGTGCGCACGCCTTCGCCATGGGCGATCGCACCGCGCGCCCGCCGTATGACATCGCCGATCTGCGCGTCACCATCAACGACATGGCGCCCATCCTGCGCGCGGCCTGGCTGCGCGGCGTGTCGGCCCTGCCCAACAGCTTCGCGCACGAGAGCTACATCGACGAATTGGCCCACGCCGCGGGCGCCGACCCGGTGGCCTTTCGCCTGCAATACCTGAAAGACCCACGTGCCCACGAGCTGCTGCAGGCCACCGCCACGCGCGCCGGCTGGCAGCCCCACACCACGCCGCAGCAGCAGGGCGCCCGCGGCGACTGGCTGCAAGGCCAGGGCGTGGCCTATGCGCGCTATGTGCACAGCAAGTGGCCGGGCTTCGGCGCGGCCTGGTCGGCCTGGGTGGCCGACGTGGATGTCAACCGCAACACCGGCGAGGTGCACGTCAAGCGCGTGGTGGTGGGGCACGATGCGGGCCTGGTCGTCAACCCGGCGGGGGTGGAACACCAGGTGCATGGCAACGTGCTGCAGACCACCAGCCGCGCGCTCAAGGAGCAGCTGCGCATCGACAGCACCACCCAGCTGCCCGCCAGCCGCGAATGGGGCAGCTACCCGATCCTGAGCTTTCGCGAAGTGCCGGTCATCGAGGTGATGCAGATGCCCCGGCCCGGCGAACCCCCGCTGGGCGTGGGCGAATCGTCCTCGGTGCCGGGCACGGCGGCCATTGCCAACGCCATTTTCGACGCCACCGGCGTGCGCCTGCGCCAGCCGCCCTTCACGCCCGAGGTGGTGCGCGCGGCGCTGAACCCCACGCCCTTGCCATCCGCCTCCGCCACGCCTTCAGGCGCCACGCCGGCCCTGCCGCAGCCGCCGGCCGATGCGCCCTGGCCGCGCCGGCGCAAGCTGAAGGTGGGTGCGCTGCTTGCGGGCGCGTTCGGCGTCGTGCTGGGCCTGCTGGGTTGGCGCCCCTCCATCGCACCGGTGGCGCCGGCGCCGGCCACGGTCTATACGGTGCAGACCATCGAGAAAGGCCGCCAGCTCGCCGCGCTGGGCAATTGCGCGCAGTGCCACAGCGCGCCCGATGGCCCCGCGCTGGCCGGCGGGCTGGCCATGGACACGCCTTTCGGCACCGTCTACAGCACCAACATCACGCCCGATGTGGCGACGGGCATCGGCGCCTGGTCCTTCAGCGCCTTTCAGCGCGCCATGCGCGAGGGCGTTGCGCGCGACGGCCATCGCCTGTACCCGGCCTTCCCCTACACGGCGTACACGCGGATGACGGACGAGGACTTGACGGCCCTCTACGCCTGGCTGATGAGCCAGCCGCCGGTGCGCGCCGAAGCCTCGTCCACGCAGCTGAAGTTTCCCTTCAGCCTGCGCCTGCTGCTGGTCGGCTGGAACGCGCTGTACCTGGACGCCGGCCCGCGCCCAAGCGGCGAGGCCACGCGCTCGGCGCAGTGGCAGCGCGGCGAATACCTCGTCAATGGCGTGGGCCACTGCGGCGCTTGCCACACGCCGCGCAACGCGCTGGGCGCGGAGCAGGGCGGCGCGGCCTTTCTGAGTGGCGCCATGGTCAAGGGCTGGGAGGCGCCGTCGCTGACGGCACGCCAGCCCGGCCCCGTGCCTTGGACCGAGCAGGCCTTCCATGACTACCTGCGGCGCGGCCACAGCCCGCAGCACGGCGCGGTGGGCGGCCCCATGGCCGAGGTGGTGCGCAACCTGCAGGAGGTGCCCGAGGCCGACGTGCGCGCCATGGCGCACTACCTGGCTTCGTTCGGCACCGGGGCCACGCCGCAGCAGGCCGAGCAGGCGGCGGCCGCCGCCATCGCCCAGGGCGCGCAGGTCGCGCCCGCGCTGCTGGGGCCGGCGCAGCGCCTGTTCGAGCAGGCCTGCGGCGCCTGCCACCACGACGGCCAGGGCCCGCGCGTGCTGGGCCTGAACGTGCCGCTGGCGCTCAACGGCAACCTGCACAGCGACCGCCCCGACAACCTGCTGCGCACCATCCTGGAGGGCGTGCAGGAGCCGGCCACGCGCGACATCGGCTTCATGCCGGCGTTCAGCCAGGCGTTCGACGATGCGCAGCTGGCCGAGCTGGCCGGCTATATGCGCGCGCGCTTTGCACCGCAGCGCCCGGCCTGGCGCGACCTGCCCGAGGCGGTGGCACGGGCGCGGGCGCAGGCCGCGCCCTGATCACACGTCGTCCACCGCGTGGCCGGGCGCGGGTATCGCGTGGCGGCCCTGCTCCAGCTGCCAGAAGATGGCGGCCGAGCCCATGGTCATCACGCCGATGGCGACGAAGGCGGCGCGAAACACCGGCAGCCCGTGGCCGCCACCGTCCGAAAACCAGTTGCTGAAGGCCACCAGCAGGGCCGCCGCGCAGGTCACGCCCAGGCTCATGCCCAGCATCTGCACCATCGAAAACAGGCTGTTGCCGCTGGCCGCCTGCTGCGGTGCCAGGTCCTTCAGCGTCACGGCGTTCATGGCGGTGAACTGAAACGAGTTGATGGCGCCGAACAGCGCCAGCTGCACGATGCGCGCCCACAGCGGCTGATCGGGCCCCATCAGGGCGAAGGAGGCGATCATCGCGCCCAGCAGCAGCGTGTTGCTGACCAGCACCGGTTGGTAGCCCCACTGGGTGATGATGCCCGTGGCCGCGCGCTTGCTGAGCATGCCGGCAATGGCCACCGGCAGCATCAGCATGCCGGCCTGCGCGGGCGAATAACCCAGCGCCAGCTGCAGCAGCAGCGGCAGCAGATAGGGCATGGCGCCCGAGCCGATGCGCGCGAACAGGTTGCCCAGCAGGCCCACGCGATAGCTCTGCATGGTGAACAGCGCGGGCGAGAAGATCGGCGCCGGGCTGCGCAGCGCGTGCAGCCAGTAGGCGGCCAGCGCGGCCAGGCCCAGCACCATCAGCAGCACCAGCAGCGTGTGCGCCCAGCCCAGGCCCGACAGGCCATCGAGCGCCAGCGAGGTCGCCACCATGGCCACTGCCAGCAGCAGGTAGCCGGCCAAATCGAAGCGGCCCGGCTTGGCGGCCAGAAAGTTGGGGATGTAGCGCTGCGAGGCCATGATGCCGATCAGCCCGACCGGCACGTTGATGAGAAAGATCCAGTGCCAGCTGGCCACCTCGACCAGCCAGCCGCCCAGCGTGGGGCCGATCAGCGGGCCGACCAGCGCCGGGATGGCGACGAAGCTGATGGCCTCCAGGAACTGCTCCTTGGGGAAGGCGCGCAGCACCACCAGGCGCCCCACGGGCATCAGCATGGCGCCGCCCACGCCCTGCAGCACGCGCGCGGCGATCAGCTGGTTGAGCGTGGCCGAGGCGGCGCAGGCGATCGAACCGGCGGTGAACAGGGCGATCGCCAGCGAGAAGATGCGCTGCGTGCCGAAGCGGTCGGCCAGCCAGCCGGTGGCCGGGATGACGACCGCCATGGTGAGCGCGTAGGACACCACCACCGCCTGCATGCGCAGCGGCTGCTCGCCCAGGCTGCGCGCCATGGCCGGCAGCGCGGTGTTGACGATGGTCGAGTCCAGCAGCTGCATGAACATGCCGATGGCGATGATCCACAGCACCAGGCGCGGATTGGCGGGGCCTCGGGGGGCGTCGGCGGGCGTCGGCATGGGCAAAAACAAAAACGGCGCTGCACATGCGCAGCGCCGTTCGGCATGATAAGCCCGCGCCCCGGGGGGCGTGCGGGCATCGGGGTCAGGCAAACACGCCGGCGGTCTCGGTCATGTGCTCGCTCACCTGGCCCAAGTGGTGCAGGGTGTCGCCCCAGCTCAGCTCCAGCTGCGTCAGGTACTTGAAGTAGTGGCTGCCGATGTACTCGTCGGTCACGCCGATGCCGCCGTGCAGCTGCACCGACTGCTGGCCGACAAAGCGCATCGACTGCCCCAGCTGCACCTTGGCGCGCGACAGCGCCTGGCGGCGCTCGGCCGCGGGCGCGCCCAGCTTGAGCGTGGCGTAGTAGCTCATCGAGCGTGCCAGTTCCAGCTGCATCTTCATGTCGGCCACGCGATGGCGCAGCGCCTGGAAGCTGGCGATGAGCACGCCGAACTGCTTGCGCTGGTTCATGTACTCGACCGTCAGCTTCAGCGTCTGGTCCATCGCGCCCACGCCCAGGGCGCAGGTGCAGGCGACGCCGACATCCGACGCGAGCTGCAGCGCCGCCAGACCGTCGGTGGTGATGAGCTGCGCGGGCGCGCCGTCCAGCTTGAGGTCGGCCGCGCGCGCCTCGTCCTGCGTCGGGTAGCCGCGGGTGGCGACGCCCTGGGCCGAGCGCTCGACCAAGAACAGCGCCAGCTGGCCGTCCAACATGGCGGGCACCACGAAGGCGTCGGCCTGGTCGCCGGCGGGGACTATGTTTTTGAGAGCTGTCAGCGCATATCCGGCGCCCGCTTTGGTGGCTTTTGCTTCGCAAACGTCGAGCCGGTAGCGCGCGGGGCGCTCCTGCTGCGCCAGCACCACCAGGGCCTGCCCGCTGGCAATTTTGGGCAGCCAGCTGTTCTTGACCTCGTTGCTGCCATGGGCCTGGATGACGGTGCTGGTGACGAAGGCCTGCGCCAGCGGCTCGCACACGATGCCGCGGCCCAGCTCCTCCAGCACCACCATGGCCTCGACCGGGCCCATGCCCAGGCCGCCGTGGTCCTCGCCCACGCAGATGCCGGTCAGGCCCAGCTCGGCCAGCGCGTCGTAGGCGCCGCGGTCGAAGCCGCCGGCCGCCACGATGGCCTTGCGGCGCTCCACGTCGTAGCTTTTTTCAACCCACTTGGCGACGGCGTCGCGCAAGGCCAGTTGATCGTCGGAAAAATCGAAATCCATGATGGTCTCCCTTGGAGTCTGTCAAGGCAGAACAGCCGAACGCAGAGAGCGCAAAGATGACGCAGAGGGCGCAGAAGAATTCAAAAACATGTTTTGGTTTTTCTTTTGCGTCCTCTGCGAATCCTTTGCGTCCTCTGCGTTCGGCTGTTTCTGGCGTCAGGTCAATAGCGCCTCTCAGCCCAGCACCGTCTGCGCGACGATGTTGCGCTGCACCTCGTTGCTGCCGCCGTAGATGGTGGTCTTGCGCATGTTGAAGTAGGTGGGCGCCAGCGGCGCGTTGTCGACGTTGCCGCCCGGAAAGCCCTGCAGCCCGGCCGCGGCGGCCTGGTCGCCCTGCCAGCCGGCTTCCATGGCCTCGAAGATGTAGGGCAGGGCGTAGGGCCCGGCGGCCAGCATCATCAGCTCGCTGTAGCGCTGCTGGATCTCGCTGCCCTTGATCTTCAGCAGGCCGGCGATGTCCAGCGCGTTGCGGCCCGATTTTTCGGCCGACAGCACGCGCAGCACCAGCATCTCCAGCGCCACGATGTCGACCTCCAGCAGGGCGATCTGGTCGCGAAAGCGCAGGTCGTCGTACACGCCCTCGGCCTTGGCGATGCGCTTGAGCCGCTCCAGCTCGCGCTTGGCGCGGTTGACGTCGGCGATGTTGGTGCGCTCGTGCGACAGCAGCAGCTTGGCGTAGGTCCAGCCCTTGTTCTCCTCGCCGATCAGCTGGTCGGCCGGCACCTCGACGTTGTCGAAGAACACGTCGTTGACCTCGTGCCCGCCCTCCAGCAGCTTGATCGGGCGCACGCTCACGCCGGGCGACTTCATGTCGATCAAGAGGAATGAAATGCCGGTCTGCGGCTTGCCTTCGCTGCTGGTGCGCACCAGGTTGAACATCCACTCGCCGTACTGGCCCAGCGTGGTCCAGGTCTTCTGGCCGTTGACGATGTACTTGTCGCCCTTGCGTTCGGCCTTGGTGCGCAGCGACGCCAGGTCCGAGCCCGAGCCCGGCTCGCTGTAGCCCTGGCTCCACCACACCTCGCCGCTGGCGATGCCGGGCAGAAAGCGCTTTTGCTGCTCGGGCGTGCCATAGGCCATGATGACCGGCGCCACCATCACCGGGCCGAAGGGCACGATGCGCGGCGCGCCGGCCATGGCGCATTCCTCTTCGAACAGGTGCTTTTGCACGGCGGTCCAGCCTGGGCCGCCGAATGGCTTGGGCCAGCCGTAGCCCAGCCAGCCCTTCTTGCCCAGGATCTTGGCCCAGGTTTGCATGTCGTCGCGCGTCAGGTTTTGCGCCTTGTGCACCTTGGCAGCAATCGCCGGTGGCAGGTTTGCCTTGACCCAGGCGCGAATCTCGTCGCGAAACTTCAATTCGTCGGGGGTGAATGCCAAGTCCATGGGGGAGATCTCCTTGTCAGCGCTCGGTTGTAGCATGCGCCGGCGGGTTGGTCGGTCCGTCAGGCGACACGCCCAGCTCGGCGCACAGGCGGGCCACCGTCGCGCTCAGGGCCGCCAGCTCCGCTTCGAGCCGGGCAATGCGCTCGGATTGAGCGTCGAATGTGCCTCCAGCGCTTGTTGGATGTGCGCCGGCAGCTATCAATTCGATAATAACCGGCCCGCACAGCAGCTGCACCCAGCGCGCCTCGCGCTCGCCCGGCGCGCGCGGCAGCAGCCGCGCCAGCGGCCCGCCCTTGTCCTCGGCGCGTTCGGCCAGCTCGTTCAGAAAGCCCTCGACCGAGGAGATGTCGGCAAAGCGGTACCAGCGCTCGGCGTTCAGGCGCAGTTCGGCGGCGGTCTGCGGCCCGCGCAGCATCAGCAGGCCCAGCAGCACCGCCGACTGCTCGGGCACGCCCAGGCGGCGCTGCAGGTTGTGCTCGTACTTGGTCACCCGCCCACCCTGCGACTCGTTCACCAGAGCCAGGCGCCGCAGCTCATCCAGCGCCTCCTGCGCCTGCGCGTCGCTGACATTCATCACCGGGTCGCGGCTGGTCTTCTGGTTGCAGCCGGTGACGACGAGGTTCAGCGACAGCGGATAGGTGTCCGGCACCGTGCGGGCCTTTTCCATCAGCGTGCCCAGCACGCGCGCTTCGATCGGGGTGAGGGGGCGCAGGTCGGTCATGCCGGCAAGGATAATCGCCTCGGCATGAAAAACATCGTCATCCTGATCTCCGGCACCGGCAGCAACATGGCCGCCATCGTGCGCGCGGCACAGCGGCAGGACTGGACGCGGCGGCTGGACGCGCGGGTGGCCGCCGTCATCGCCAACCGGCCGGACGCCAGGGGCCTGCAGACCGCGCGCGAGGCGGGCATCGCCACCGCCGTGGTCGATCACAAGGGTTTTGCCGACCGCGAGACTTTCGACGCCGCGCTGCAGGCCGAGATCGACCGCCACGCCCCCGCGCTGGTGGTGCTGGCCGGCTTCATGCGCATCCTCACGCCCGGCTTCGTGGCGCATTACGCCGGGCGCCTGATCAACATCCACCCCAGCCTGCTGCCCGCCTTTCCGGGCCTGCACACGCACCAGCGCGCCATCGACGAGGGCTGCCGCGTGGCGGGCGCCACCGTGCACCAGGTGACGGCCGAACTGGACCACGGCCACATCCTGGCGCAGGCCGTGGTGCCGGTGCTGGCGGGCGACACGGCCGACGCGCTGGCGGCGCGCGTGCTGACGCAGGAGCACTTGATCTACCCGCGTGCCGTAGCCGAATTACTGCAAAAAATATAGCTGCTCGCGCTTGTTGTGCAAGCGCTGGAGCCCGATTCGATTCATAAGGCACCGCCGCGGTGCGACAATCCCGTCATGCATCCCAAAGCCCTGCTCGACGCCGCCACCGAACTGGTGCGGCGCGTTCTGCAACTCGAGCACCCGGCCGACGCCGTGGTGTCGCGCTTTTTCCGCGAGCAGCGCGCGCTCGGTCCGCGCGAGCGGGCCACGCTGGCCGAAACCGCCTACGCCGTGCTGCGCCGCAAGCCGCTGTTCGAGCACCTGGCTCGCGCGGGCACGGGCTCGCGCGAGCGGCGGCTGGCCATCCTGGGCTTTCACGCCCCGCGCGACTTTCTGAAGCAGGCGCTGACCGAGCCCGAGAAGGCCTGGCTCGACGCCTGCGACGCCGTGCCGCCGGCCGAGCTGGCACCCGAGTACCACCACAATCTGCCGGCCTGGCTGGTGGCGCCGCTGCGCGCGCAGCTGGGGGATGAGTTCGACGCCCTGGCCGCCGCGCTGCTGACGCCGGCGCCGCTCGATCTGCGCGTCAACATCTTGAAGGAAAAAAGGCCTGCAGCGCAGGCGGAGCTTGCGCAAGCAGCTATCAAATCAGTAGAAACTCCGTACTCGCCCTGGGGCCTGCGCATCGACGGCAAGCCGGCGCTGCAAAAGCTGGATGTGTTCACGCGCGGCGCGGTCGAGGTGCAGGACGAGGGCTCGCAGCTGCTGGCGCTGCTGCTGGATGCGCGGCGCGGCGAGATGGTGGCCGACTTTTGTGCCGGCGCCGGCGGCAAGACGCTGGCCATCGGCGCCACCATGCGCAGCACCGGGCGGCTGTACGCCTTCGACGTGTCGGCGCACCGGCTGGACGCGCTCAAGCCGCGGCTGGCGCGCAGCGGCCTCAGCAACGTGCACCCGGTGGCCATCGCGCACGAGCGCGACGAGCGCATCAAGCGCCTGGCCGGCAAGCTGGACCGCGTGCTGGTCGACGCGCCCTGCTCGGGCCTGGGCACGTTGCGGCGCAACCCGGACCTGAAGTGGCGCCAGTCGCCCAAGGACGTGGCCGAGCTGGTGGTCAAGCAGCAGGCCATCTTGCAAAGCGCGGCGCGCCTGCTCAAGCCCGGTGGGCGGCTGGTGTACGCCACCTGCAGCGTGCTGCCCGACGAGAACGAGCAGGTGGCCGAGGCCTTCCGCGCCGCGCACGCCGACTTCGAGCCATGCGCCGTGGCCGACATTCTGAGCGGACTGAAGGTGCCGCAGGCCGCCCGCCTGTGCGTGGGTGAGGGGCGCTTTCTGCGCCTGTGGCCGCACCGGCATGGCACCGACGGCTTTTTTGCCGCGGTGTGGCAGCGCAAGGCTTGAAGCGCGGCGGCCAAGTCAGCGGCGCTGGCGTCCGCCTGCAGGCAATTGAATCGAGTCCTAAAATTTTGGCACCTGTTGTTTCGACATGAGGTGTGCCATGAGACGAAGTACTCTTGCGCATTCATTGGGTGCGCTAACCCTGTTGATGACCTTGGGCGCCAATGCCCAGGCGGCCGACATCAAGATCGGCATGGCCGAGGCGCTGACCGGCGGCGCCGCGCAGTACGGCATTTCGATCCGCCACGGCTTCGAGCTGGCCGCCGGCGAGATCAACGCCGCGGGCGGCGTCGACGGCAACCAGCTCAAGCTGATCGTCGACGACGACCAGGGCAAGAAGGAAGAGGCGATCAACGTCTTCAAGAAACTGATCTTCCAGGACAAGGTGCTGATGGTGTTCGGCCCCACGCTGTCCAACTCGGCGCAGGCCGCCGACCCGATCGCGCAGGGCGCCAGGACGGTGGCTTTCGGCACGTCCAACACCGCCGACGGCATCACCTCCATCGGCGACTACGTGTTTCGCAATTCGGTCACCGAGGCCGATGTGCTGCCCGAGACCCTGCGCGTGGCCGTCAAGCACGCCCACATCAAGAAGGTCGCCGTGATGTACGGCAACGACGACGTGTTTACCAAGAGCGGCTATGACAACTTCAAGAAGGCGCTGGAGGCCGCGCACATCCCGGTGACCACCACCGAGACTTTCGCCAAGGGTGACGTGGACTTCAAGGCCCAGCTCACCAAGATCAAGGCCACGCATCCGGACGCGATCGTGCTGTCGGCCCTGCTGGCCGAGGGCGCGCCCATCATGGTGCAGGCGCGCCAGCTGGGCATCAACGTGCCCTTCATCGGCGGCAACGGCATGAACTCGGTCAAGGTCTTCACCCTGGCCAAGGGCGCCTCGGATGACCTGTACGTGGGCAGCCCCTGGTCGGCCAGCAACGACAGCGCGGAGAACGTCGCCTTCATCAAGGCCTTCGAGGCCAAGTTCAACACCCCGCCCGACCAGTTCGCGGCCCAGTCCTACGACGCCATGCACATCATGGTGCAGGCGCTCAAGACCATCAAGCTGAGCGGCGACCTGGCCACCGAGCGCACGGCGCTGCGCGATGCCCTGCCCAAGGTCAAATGGACGGGTGCGACCGGCGCCTTCCAGTTTCACCGCGCCATGAACAAGGCCGGCAAGCCCGCCGGCTACGACGCCCAGCAGACCGCCATCGTCAGCGTGACCAAGGGCGAACAGTTCGTCATCGAGAAATGAGCCCGGCGCGCGCCGGTGGCCGGGTGCCGCCGCCGCGCGCCTGACGAACGGGGAGGACCCTGGCCGTGCTGGCCCAGCAGCTCGTCAATGCCCTGTCGCTCGGCTGCGTGTACGCGCTGTTCGCGCTGGGCTTCACGCTGATCTTCGGCGTGCTGGGCGTCATCAACCTGTCGCACGGCGCGGTGTTCATGGTGGGCGCCTACGCCGCCGAGCAGGCCGTGGCCCACTGGGCCTTGCCGCTGTGGACGGCCTTGTTGGTGGCCTTCGGCTTTGCCGGCGCCGTGGGCCTGCTGATCGACGTGCTGGTGCTGCGCCCCTTGCGCGCGCGCGGCGCGCCGCACCTGATCCCGATGATCGCGACCATCGGCGTCGGCATGATCCTGACCAACGTGGTGCAGGGCGTTTTTGGCGCGCAGAACATCCGCTTTCCGGCGGGACTGGTGTCGCAGCGCAGCCTGTCGCTGGGTGGGGTGGACATCACCGCGCTCGAACTCGGCATCATCTTCCTGTCCTTCGCGCTGATGGCGGTGCTGCTGCTGGCGCTGCAAAAAACCCAGCTCGGCCGCGCGCTGCGGGCCATTGCCGAATCGCCGCGCGCCGCCTGGCTGCTGGGCATCAACGTCGAGGGCCTGTTCATGCTCACCTCGTTCGTCGCCGCCGGGCTGGGCGGGGTGGCCGGCGTGCTGATCGGGCTGTACTCCAACGCGCTGTATCCGCTGATGGGCAAGTCCATGCTTGAAAAGGGCATCGCGGTCATCATCCTGGGCGGCATGGGCGACATGCGTGGCGCGCTGATCGGCGGCCTGTTCCTGGGCCTGGCCGAGGTGTTGTCGGTGGCCTACGTGGGCTCGAGCATGCGCGACGCGGTGGCGTTCGGCCTGCTGTTCGTGATCCTGCTGGTGCGGCCCAAGGGCCTGTTCGGCCGTGTGATGGAGCGCAAGGTATAGACATGGCGGCCTGGCTGGGCACCTTCTGGGACGTCTACAGCAACCTGGTGCTGTCGGTGGGCACCAACGCGCTGCTGGCGCTGTCCATCTGGCTTACCCTGGCCTGCGGCATGTTGTCGATCGCCAACGCCGGCTTCATGGCCCTGGGTGCCTACGCCTCGGCCCTGCTGACCGTCGATCTGGGCTGGCCGTTTCCGGTGGTGCTGGCCGCCGGCATGGCCGTGCCGGCGCTGATGGCGTTCCTGATCGGCAAGCCGACGCTGCGCCTGTCGGGCGTCTATCTGGCCATGGCCACGCTGGCCTTTGGCGAGGTGGTGCGCATCGTGCTGCTCAACGCCGACGCGATCACCGGCGGCGCCCTGGGCCTCAACGGCATTCCGCAGCTGACCCAGTGGTGGCACGTGGCGCTGGCCCTGGTGGCGGTGCTGCTGCTGCTGTGGCGCCTGCGCGTGTCGCGCATCGGCCGCGCGTTCGAGGCGATCCGCGAGGACGAAGTCGCGGCCGGCCTGATGGGCATGGACGTGGACGGCTGCAAGATGCTGGCCTTCGTGCTGGGCGCGGCCATCGCCGGCCTGGCCGGTGCGCTCAATGCACACCTGACCTTTTTCATCGGCCCGGACGAATACGGCTTCGACCGCGCGGTCGAGATTCTGACCATGGCCATTCTGGGCGGTATCGGCAGCCTCACCGGGCCGGTGCTGGGCGCCGTGATCCTGACCGTGCTGCCCGAGCTGCTGCGCGTGCTGCAGCAGTTCCGGCTGGTGATCAATGGCCTCATCCTGGTGCTGATCGTGCTGTTTCTGCCGCGCGGCATCTGGGACGTGGCGCGCTTTCGGCAGTGGCGCGATGCCGCGGCGCGGAGGCGGCCATGAGCGAGGCGGTCCGCGCGTCGCAGCCGGCGCCGCTGCTGCGCCTGGCCGGACTGTCGCGCGCCTTCGGCGGCCTGAAGGTGCTGCAGGAGGTCAACCTGGACATTCCGCGCGGCGGCATCTTCGGCCTGATCGGCCCCAATGGCGCGGGCAAGACCACGGTGTTCAACCTGATCACCGGCCTGCTGGAGCCCACCGGCGGGCGCATCGAGTTCGAGGGCCGGCCATTGGCCGGCCTGGCGCCGCACCAGATCACGCGCCTGGGCTTGGCGCGTACCTTCCAGAACATCCGCCTGTTCAAGGAGATGACGCTGCTGGACAACGTGATGGCGGGGCTGCACGCGCGGCTGCACTACCGCATGCATGACCTGGTCTTCGGTACGCCGCGTTTTCGCGGCCAGGAGCGCCAGGCGCGCGAGCGCGCGCGCGAGCTGCTGTCCTGGGTGGGGCTGGACGCGCGGCTGGACGATCGCGCGGACAACCTGTCGTACGGCGATCAGCGCAAGTTGGAACTGGCGCGCGCGCTGGCGAGCGAGCCCAAGCTGCTGCTGCTCGACGAGCCGGTCGCCGGCATGAACGGCGGCGAGAAAGACGAGCTGATGGACGAGGTGCGGCGCATCAGCGCACGCGGCTACACCATCTTCATGATCGAGCACGACATGCACTTCGTCATGAACCTGTGCCAGGACATCGCGGTGCTCAACTTCGGCCGCATCATCGCGCGCGGCACGCCCGAGGCCATTCGCAACAACCCCGAGGTGATCGAGGCCTACCTGGGGCGTGAGGACGAAGAAGACCATGCGTCGTTGCCGGAGGCTCGTCCATGAGCGATCCACGGCCAGTGCTTCAGGTGCAGGGCCTGACGGTGTCGTACGGCAAGGTCGAGGCCGTGCGCGGCATCGACCTGGAGCTGCGCGCGGGCGAGATCACCACGCTGGTGGGCGCCAATGGCGCCGGCAAGTCGAGCACCCTGCTGGCGCTGTCGGGGCTGGTCAGGAAGGCCGGCGGGCGCGTGCTGTTCGACGGGCAGGATTTGACGCACCTGGCGCCGCACCGCATCGTCGCCAGCGGCGTGGTGCAGGTGGCCGAGGGACGCGCCATCTTGAGCACGCTGACGGTGCGCGAGAACCTGGAGCTGGGCGCCTACACGCGGCGCGATCGCGGCGAGCGCGCGGCCGACATGGCGCGGGTCCACGCGCTGTTTCCGGTGCTGGCCGAGCGCGCCGACGGTCTGGCGGGCAACCTGTCGGGCGGCGAGCAACAGATGCTGGCGATCGGCCGGGCGCTGATGGCCAGGCCGCGCCTGCTGCTGCTGGACGAGCCCTCGATGGGCCTGGCGCCCATCATCGTGCAAGGCATTTTCCGCACGCTGCGCGAGATCAACCGCGCGGGCCTGACGATCTTCCTGGTCGAGCAGAACGTGCGCCAGGCCTTGAAGATCGCGCAGCGCGCCTACGTCATCGAGACCGGGCGCATCGTGCTGCAAGGCAGCGGACGCGAGCTGTTGGACAACCCGCGGGTGCGGCAGGCCTATCTCGGCGGTTGACACGGAGCCTGGGCCGTCCGTGCGTCCCACCTACGCCACCGCGCCGGTCCGGCGCTTTGGTTTCAGTTGATGGCCACCTTGGCCTTCTCGACCAGGCGCGCGTACCGCTCCTGCTCGGACTTCAGAAACTGCGCGCTGTGCTCGGGCGTGTCCAGGATCAAGAAGTCGTCGCGCTGGGCAAAGCCGGCCTTGACCTCGGGGTCGTTGAAGGCGGCGACCAGCGCGTCGTGCAGGCGCTTGACCTGGGCCGGCGGCAGACCCTTGGGGCCGACGGCGGCGAACCAGCCGGCGACGTCCACGTCCGGAAAGCCCTGCTCGGCGATGGTCGGCACGTCGGGCAGCGATTTCACGCGCTGCTTGCCCATCACGCCGATGGGACGCAGGCTGCCCTGCTTGATCTGGCCCTGCACGGCGGCCACGGCCGAGGCGCCCATCTCCACCTGGCCGCCCATCAGGTCGGTGATCATCGGGCCCATGCCCTTGTACGGAATGTGGCGCGCGTTGCCGCCGACGGCCTCGATCATCATTTCGCCGGCCAGGTGAATGATGGTGCCGTTGCCGGACGAGGCGAAGTTGAGTTCGCCGGGCTTGGACTTGAGCAGCGCCTGCAGCTCTTTCGCGTTGGTGGCCGGCAGCTTGGGGTTGACCACGAACACGAAGGGCGAGCCGCCGATGACGGTGATGGGCGTGATGTCGCTCAGGCTGTCGTAGGGCAGCTTCTTGAACACGCTGGGGTTGACCGAGTGGTTGTTGGAAACGATGGCGATGGTGTTGCCGTCGGGCGCGGCCTTGACCAGCGCCTGCGTGCCGGTGATGCCGCCCGCGCCGGGCATGTTCTCGATCACCACCGCCTGGCCGTCCAGCGCCTTGGTCAGCGCCACCTGCGCCGAGCGCACGATCACGTCCACGCCCGAGCCGGCGCTGACCGGCAGGATGACGCGCAGCGGCGGCGCGGCGGTGGCGGCGCTGGGGGCCAGCGCGGTCGCCAGCGCGGCGACGGCCAGGCTCAGCAGGCCGCGGCGTGCCAGGGTGGAAGGGGTCATGTGTGTCTCCTGATGGGGGTTGAGAAAGAAAGGTGCCAGACGGTTCAGAAGGTGTGAATGAATCCAGAGTGCCCGAAAGGATCGTCAAAAGCCGGCCGATCAAGGCGCAAAGCGCAGCCGTAGCCCGAGCTACGGCGAGCATTTGCAACGCCGAGCGGGCGTCTTTTGGCGGTCAAGGCGGGCATGAAGGCTTCGTTCACACCTTCTTAGGCGGTGGTCTTGAGGGACGAGAGGATTTCGTCGGTGTGCTCGCCCACCTTGGGCAGGGGCATGCGCACGCCGGGGCGGCGCCCACCCATGGTCAGGGGCAGCAGCACCACGTCGGTGCTGTCGCCGTCGTCGGTCTGCATGGGCACCAGGCCGCCGCTTTGCCGCAGATGCGGGTCGTCGACCAGCTGCTCGGGGCGCGACACCGGGGCGTAGGGAATGCCCGCCGCCTCCAGCCGCGGCGTCAGATCCGCGACGCGGTGCGAAGCCAGGATGCCGCCCAGCTCGGCCAGCAGCTGCGGGCGCACCGCCACGCGCGCGGCGTTGTCGGCGTATTCCCGGCGCTCCATCAGCTCGGGCCTCCCCAGCACGCGGCACAGCGCGTTGAACTGCTTGTCGCTGACGGCGCCGATGAACAGTTGCTCGCCCTCGGCCAGCGTGAAGATGTCGTACACGCTCCAGGCCGACACGCGTGCCGGCATGGGCGGCGGCGCCTCGCCGGTCATCAGGTACTGCTGCATGTGCTGCGACGACAGGAACACGCAGTTCTCGAACAGCGCGCTCTGCACCTCCTGGCCGTGGCCGGTGCGATCGCGTTCGCGCAGCGCGGCCAGCACGCCGATGGCGCCGAACATGCCGCCCATGATGTCGTTGACGCTGGTGCCGGCGCGCAGCGGGCGGCCCACCGGCCCGGTCATGTACGACAGCCCGCCCATCATTTGCACCACCTCGTCCAGCGCCAGGCGCTTTTCGTAGGGGCCGGGCAGAAAGCCCTTGTGGCTGACGTAGATCAGGCGCGGATGGCGCGCGGACAACGCGTCGTAGTCCAGCCCCAGCTCCTGCATCAGGCCGGGGCGAAAGTTCTCCAGCACCACGTCGCAGGTGCCGATCAGCTCGACCGCCGTCTCGCGTCCGGCCGCGCTGGTGATGTCCAGCACCACGCTTTTCTTGTTGCGGTTGAAGCTGCGGAAAAAGCCGATGCCCAGGCCCGGCAGCTTGCGCGTCTTGTCGCCGCCGGGCGGCTCGACCTTGATGACCTCGGCGCCCAGGTCGGCCAGGATCATGCCGCAGGTCGGGCCCATCACCATGTGGGTGAATTCAAGGACACGGATGCCGGCCAGCGGCAGAGTGTTTTCGGTGCTCATGACGGATGAATGCGATGAAGTCGGTTGGGTCTTTGGCGGCACCGTGATGCGTCAGGCGGCGGTCGCGGCAAAGGTCTTGGGCAGGCCGGCGCGCCACAGCGTGCCGTGCGTGGGTTCGCCGGCGATCCAGCCGGCCACCCGAGCGCGCAGCGCCAGCAGCGCAGGGATGTCCAGGCCCGTGTGGATGCCCATGGCTTCCAGCATGAAGGCCAGGTCCTCGGTCGCCGCGTTGCCGCTGGCGCCGGGCGCGTAGGGGCAACCGCCGATGCCGGCCAGCGAGGCGTCGAAGCGGGCGATGCCCAGCAGCAGGGCGGCGTGGACATTGGCCAGCGCCAGGCCGCGCGTGTCGTGAAAGTGGCCGCAGGACAGGCGCTCGCCGGCGATTTTCAGCGCCTGCTCGAGCAGTCGGCTGACCGAGGCCGGGTCGGCGTAGCCCACGGTGTCGGCCAGGCTCACGCGGTCGGCGCCGGCGTCCAGCAGCGCCTGCATCAGGCGCAGCACCTCGGCCGGCTCGACACGGCCCTGGAGGGTGCAGCCGAAGGCGGTGCCGACGCCGCCCTCGATCAGGGTCTTGCGGCCCGAGGCGTCGCGCGCCGCGCGGATGCGGCCCAGTTCGGCCACCACCTCGTCCGGCGTCTTGCGCAGGTTGGCCAGGCTGTGCGCGTGGCTGGCCGACAGCGGCAGGATCATCAAGTCCGCGTCGCCCGCCAGCGCCTGCTCGGCGCCGCGCAGGTTGGGCACCAGCACCGAGGCGAACAGGCCCGGCAGCGTCTTGGCCTGGGCCAGCACCTGCGCGGTGTCGGCCATTTGCGGCAGCAGCCGCGCCGGCACGAAGGAGCCGACCTCGATCTCGGTCTGGCCGGCCGCCACCGCCGCGCGCAGCCATTCGAGCTTGTGCGCCGTGGGCACCACGGTGGCGATGCTTTGCAGGCCGTCGCGCAGGCCGACCTCGCGGACGATGGCGTGACGGGGCAGGGACGAAGTGGCAGCGGTCATGGGGGTGTGGCGCAGTCGGAGCGATGGCGAACGGAATGTAGAATTTCCTAATCAACGGGTAAAGCGATGATTTTTCCGCCTGAAGTTTCCATTTCGGCATGGCTATCCGCGACCTCGACCTGACCACGCTGCGCCTGTTCGTCGCCGCCTGCGAGCTGCGCAACATGGCGCGCGCGGGCGAGCAGGAGCACATCGGCGCCTCGGCCATCAGCAAGCGCCTGGCATTGCTGGAGGAGCAGGTCGGCGCGCCGCTGCTGGAGCGCCATCGGCGCGGCGTGGTGCCGACGGCGGCGGGCGAAATCCTGCTGGAGCACGCGCGCGCGCTGCTGGCCACGTCCGACCGCGTGGCGCGCGACATGACGGCGTATCGCCATGGCGTGAAGGGGCAGGTGCGGGTGCTGGCCTCGATGTCCTCGATCACCGAATCGCTGCCCGACGACATCGCCGCGTTCCTGGCCAAGCCGGAGCACGCGCAGATCCGGGTCGACATCGAGGAGCGCACCAGCTCGGCCATCGTGCAGGCGCTGCGCGAGGGGCTGGCGCCGGTGGGGGTGTGCTGGGATGCGGCCGATCTCGAAGGCCTGCAGACGCGGCCCTACCGCAGCGACGAGCTGGTGCTGGTGGTGCACCCGGGCCATGCGCTGGCCCGGCTGCGTGCCTGCCACTTCGCGCAAACGCTGGCGCACGACCATGTGGGCCTGCCCACGCACACGGCGGTGCACACCATGCTGGGCCGGGCCGCCGCCATCATCGGCCAGCCGATCGCCTACCGCGCCGTGGTCTCGACCTTCGACGCCGCCCTGCGCTGCGTGCAGGCCGGCCTCGGCGTGGCCGTGGTGCCGCGCGAGATCGTGCGCCGCGCGGGCGATGCATCGCGCATGAAGATCGTGCCGCTCAAGGACGCCTGGGCCAGGCGGCGCTTTGCGATCTGCTTTCGCGACTACGAGCGCCTGTCACCGGCGGCGCGGCTGCTGGTCGACCACCTGAGCCAGGGCTGAACGCTGCCGCAGCCGGCACACGCGCAAGCCCCACTACGGTGCCGCCTTGCCGGCCTCGACCCGCGCCGCCTTCGACACGGTGGCCTCCTCGCCGATCAGCCCGCGCGGGCGCAGCACCAGCACCGCCATCAGCACCAGGCCGATCAGGATGATCTGCGCCGCGCCGCCCTTGACCTGCATGGTGGCGGGCAGCAAGACCTGCGCCGCGCTGCCGCTGAGCGTCCACACCGCCCACATCAGCACGGCGCCCAGCACCGCACCCTTGTTGTTGCCGCTGCCGCCGACGATCAGCATGCTCCAGATCTGGAAGGTCAGGATCGGCATGAAGTCTTCCGGGCTGATGTAGCCGATGAAGCTGGCGTTGAGCGCGCCGCCCAGGCCCATCACCGCCGAGCCGATGACGAAGGACTGCAGCCGGTAGCTGAAGGCGTTCTTGCCCAGCGACTCGGCCGCCGCCTCGTCCTCGCGGATGGCCTTCAGCACGCGGCCCCAGGGCGAGCGCACCATGGCCTCCAGGGCGGCGTACAGCACGATGACGATGACGACCAGCAGCCCCAGCAGCAGCCCGTTGCGCCCCGACACGCTGGCGATCAGCCCCGGCAGCGGGCGCGGAATGTCGGTGATGCCGCGGCTGCCGCCGGTGAGCCACGCGGTGTTCAGCGCGATCAGCTGCAAGGTGATGCCGATGCCGATGGTGACGATGGCCAGGTAGTCCTCGCGCAGCCGCAGCGTCGGGATGCCGACGATGAAGGCCACCACGCCCGCGGCCAGCATGGCGCCGACCAGGCCGACCACGAAGGGCAAGCCCCAGCCCGCCACGATGCCCACATGCGCCGGCCCGCACAGCAGGGCGAAGGCGTACGCCCCCACCAGGTAGAAGCCCGACACGCCGATGTTGAACAGGCCGGTGTAGCCCCATTGCAAATTGAGCCCCAGGCACACCACCGCGAACACCAGCGCCTGGATCAGGAAGAACACGAGGTAGGAGATCAAGCCGCTCATGTCTTCTCTCCCAGGATCCCCGTCGGGTGGACCAGCAGGATCAGGAACATCAGCGCAAACGCCACCGCCGGCTTGTAGCCCGGGTCGATGAAGGCCACCGACAGCGACTGCGCCACGCCGATGACCAGGCCGCCCAGCACCGCGCCGTAGATGCTGCCGATGCCGCCCAGGATGGCGGCGGCGAACATCGGCAGGATCAGGGTGAAGCCCATCTCGGGCGAGATCTGCACCGTCAGGCCGAACATCGCGCCGCCCACCGCCGCCAGGCCGCCGCCGATGATCCACACCCAGCGGATGATGCGCCGCACGTCGATGCCGGTCACCTGCGCCAGCGCCGGGTTGTCCGACACGGCGCGCATCTGCTGGCCCAGGCGCGTGCGCGTCAAGAACAGGTGCAGCGCCACCATCAGCACGGCGGTCAGCACGACCACGAACACTTCGTTGGCCGACAGGCGCACGCCCGGCAGCACCTCCTGCGCGATGGCGATGCTGCGCGTGTAGTACTCGGGCTGCGAGCCCCACACGAACACCACCACGTTGCGCAGCATCAGCGAGGCGCCGAAGGAGGCGATCACCAGCGCCACCGCCACGTCGCTCTTGCGCAGCGGTCGGTACAGCACCCAGTCCAGCACCAGCGCCAGCACGGCCGTCAGCACCAGCGCCAGCAGCAGCCCGCCCAGAAAGCTCCAGCCGAAGGTGAACGGGCCCAGCGTGGCGCCGCCGCTGAAGGCGCCGACGAACAGCAGCGCGAAGTAGGCGCCGAAGGTCAGAAATTCGCCATGCGCGAAGTTGGCGAAGCGCAGGATGTTGTAGGTCAGCGTCAGGCCGATCGCGCCCAGCGCCAGGGTGGCGCCCAGCACGACGCCGTCGGCCAGGTATTGGGCAATCATGTCAGTGTCGCCCAGCCGCCCGAAGGCGCTGAAGCCCCCTTGGGTGGCAGCGAACAAAGTGAGCGGGATTTCATGTCAGTTCCCTTTTTGCACCCAGGTACAGCGCGCCGACCTCGGGGTTGGCCAGCAGTTCGGCGGCCGCGCCGCTGACCTGCTCGCGCCCTTGCGCCAACACGTAGCCGCGGTCGGAGATGGCCAGCGCGGCGCGCGCGTTCTGCTCCACGATCAGCAGCGTCACGCCCAAGTCGCGCACCTCGCGCACCTTGGCGAACACCACGCCCACCAGCTTGGGCGACAGGCCGGCCGAGGGCTCGTCCAGCATCAGCATCGTCGGGCGCGCCATCAGCGCGCGCGCCACCGCCACCATCTGCCGCTCGCCGCCCGACAGCGTGCCGGCGGCCTGCCGGCGCCGCTCGGCCAGGCGCGGAAACAGCTGGTACATGCGTGCCAGGTCTTCGGCGATGCCGGCGCGGTCGTGGCGCGCGCAGGCGCCCAGCTCCAGGTTGTCCTGGATCGTCAGGCGCGCGAACACGTTGGCGGTCTGCGGCACGTAGGCCAGGCCGCGCCCGACCATGCGGTGCGCGGCTTCGCCCACCAGGCTGTGGCCGAACAGCTGCACCTCGCCGCTGCGCACCGGCACCAGGCCGGCGATGGTCTTGATCAGCGTGGACTTGCCGGCGCCGTTGGGCCCCAGCACGGTGACGATCTCGCCGCGCGCCACCTGCAGGTTGGCGCCGCGCAGGATGTCGACCTCGGGCGTGTAGCCGGCCACCAGGTCGCGGATCGACAGCGCGAGTTCGGACTGCTGGCTCATGCTGCCTCCCCGCCGAGATAGGCCTCGAGCACGCGCGGGTCGCTGCGCACGGCCTGCGGCGTGCCCTGCATCAGCAGCCGCCCCTGGGCCAGCACCAGCACCGGGTCGCACAGCTGGGCGATCAGGTCCATGTTGTGCTCGATGATAAGAAAGGTGATGCCGCGCGCGTGCAGCTCCTGCAGCTTGTCCATGATGGTGGCCAGCAGCGTCGGGTTGACGCCTGCGCCGGGCTCGTCCAGCAGGATCAGCCTGGGCTCGGCCATCAGCACGCGCGCCAGCTCCAGCAGCTTTTGCTGGCCGCCCGACAGGTTCTTGGCAAACTCGCCCGACAACCGCTCCAGCCCGACGAAGTCCAGCACCTGGCGCGCCTGCTCGCGCACCCGGCGCTCCTGGGCGCGCACGGCGGGGCGCGCGAACCAGTTGTTCCACAGGCGCTCGCCGGCCTGCCCGGCGGGCGCCAGCATGGCGTTTTCCAGCACGGTCATGCTGGCGAAGGGCCGCGGGATCTGGAAGGTGCGCACCAGCCCTGCGTGAAAGATGCGGTGCGGCGGTTGGCCACCGATGGCCTGGCCCAGAAACGAGATCGAGCCGGACGTGGGCCGGTGCGCGCCGGCGATGGTGTTGAACAGCGTGGTCTTGCCGGCGCCGTTGGGGCCGATCAGCCCGGTGATGGTGTGCGCGGCGAGCGTGAAAGACACGCCGTCCACCGCGCGCAGACCGCCGAACTCCTTGACCAGATCACGGACCTCGAGCATCGCTGTCCCCCTTTGTTGTTGTCACGTGGGCGGCCGATCCAGCGCCGCCCACGCGGGGCTTTCAGGCGGCTACTTCCTGGCCGTGCGCATCGCGTCGATCTGGGCCACGGTCACCATGCCCGTTCCTTCGACCTTGCCTTGGGCCGAAACGTTCCACACCTGCATGGGCGCGGCGATGTCGCCGTTGGCGTCGAACTGCAGCGGCCCGGTGGCACCGACGTACTGGATGCTCTTGCCTTCGGCCAGCAGCTGCGCGGCCTTCTTCAGCTCGGCCACGCCGGCGTAGACCTTCTCGCCCTTCGGGTCGGTCACCTTGCGGATGGCGTCGCGAATGGCCGGGCCCTTGCTGCTCTTGGCCTGCTCCATCGCCAGCCCGATCAGCACCGTGGCGTCGTAGGCGTTGGGGATGTAGGCCTGCGTCGGCAGGGTGCCGAACTTGGTCTTGAACTCGCCCTGGAAGGTGGCCAGCGAAGGCGTGGTGTCGGTGCCCGGCGCGGTGCCGTGCACGTCCTTCATGTACTGCGCGCCGACGTCGTTGACGAAGTCCTGCGACTCCAGCCCGTCGGGAAACAGGAACTTCTGCGGCCCGCCGGCGGCGATCCATTCGCGCGTGATGGTGGTGCCGTCGCCCGGATAGCCGATCAGGAACAGCGCGTCGGGCGTCGGGCCGAGGGCCTTGCCGACCTCGGCGCGGTACGACGGCTGGCTGGGGTTGTAGACCACGTTCTCGGTCACCGTGCCGCCCAGCTGCTTGAAGCCGGCCGTGAACTCCTGGCTCAGGCCCTGGCCGTACGGGTTGTTCAGGTACATCACCGCGACCTTCTTCAGGCCCGCGTCATGCGCCACCTTGGCCATGGCCAGGCCCTGCAGCGCGTCCGACGGGCAGGTGCGGAACCAGAAGCCGCCGGTCTTGCCCTGCTTGGCCAGGTCGCTGAAGGTCGGCGAGGTCGATGCCGGCGAAATCTGCACCACCTGGCTGGGCGCGGTCACCGAGGTCAGGATGGCGGCACTGACGCCGCTGGACAGCGCGCCGATGATGGCCGGCACCTGCTGCACGTCCACCAGCTTCTTGGCCGCGTCCACGCCCACCGAGGGGCTGGTCTGGTCGTCCAGCAGCGACAGCTTCAGCTCGCAGGTGTTGCCGCTGCGCGCGGCGTTCAGGTCGCTGATGGCCAGCTCGCTGCCCTTGGCGATCTGTTGGCCCAGCACGCCCAGCGAGCCGGTGAGCGACATCACGGCGCCCACCGTGGTGCTGCAGGCGGCTTCGGCGGGCGTCATGCCCAAGGTTGCCAGCGCAAGGCCGATGGCGGCCAGTTTCAGAGACGGATGTTTCATGTCGAAAACCTCCACAAGGTCAACACGCCACAAACGGCGGCAACGGACCTGTCCCGAAGGAATGAAGGATTCGAGGCATCTGCCCAGCATCGGATGGCAATCCGAAAAACAGCGGGGAAAGTCATCTGGTGTTGACGATCCGGTCGCCGGGCACCGAACACTTTACATCGCATCGACTGACTTTGCAGGGAAGCGCTCGGCCTGCCTGGCGTATGAAAGAATGCCGCCATGCAAGACGCAGACGTGCTCATCATCGGCGCCGGCATGGCCGGCGCGTCGCTGGCCTGGCGCCTGGCGCGCGGCGGCCAGCGCGTGCGGCTGCTGGAGCGCGAGAGCCAGCCCGGCATGCACAGCACCGGCCGCTCGGCCGCCATGTTCATGGAAAGCTACGGGCCGCCTGGCGTACGGGCGCTGACGCGCGCCAGCCGCGATTTCTACCTGCATCCGCCCGCCGGTTTTGCCGACGTGCCCCTGCTCACGCCGCGCCGCGCGCTGTTCGTGGCGACTGCTGGGCAACGCGCCGCGCTGGAGCGCATGCAGGCCGAGCTGGCGGCCAGCGGCACCGTCTTGACGCTATTGAATTCGCAGCTGCTCGCGCAGGCGGCGCCTGCGCTGCGGGCCGATTTGTTTCAAATCGCGCTGCTGGACGAAAACGGCTTCGACATCGACGTCAACGCGCTGCTGCAGGGCTTCTTGCGCGGCGCGCGCCAGGCCGGCGCGCAGCTGGTGACCGGCACGCAGCCGCAGGCGGCCGAGCGCACCGCAGGCGGCTGGCGGGTGCAGCTGTCCGACGGACAAAGCGTGCAGGCGCGCGTGGTGGTCAACGCGACGGGCGCCTGGGCCGACGAGCTGGCGCCGCTGTTCGGCGCCGCGCCGATCGGCCTCACGCCGCGCCGGCGCAGCGCCTTCACCTTTCGTCCGCCGGCAGGCGTGGACGTGTCGGACTGGCCGATGGTGGCCGACGTCGACGAGGCCTGGTACTTCAAGCCCGACGCCGGCCAGTTGCTGGGCTCGCCGGCCAATGCCGATGCGGTGGCGCCGCACGACGTGCAGCCCGAGGAGCTGGACATCGCGCTGGGCATCCACCGCATCGAAGAGGCCACCACGCTGCGCATCGAGCGGCCCACCGCCACCTGGGCCGGGCTGCGCAGCTTTGTCGACGACGGCGAGATCGTGATCGGCTTCGACGATGCGTGCGCGGGCTTTTTCTGGCTGGCCGGGCAGGGCGGCTATGGCATTCAAAGCGCGGCCGGGGCCAGTGCGCTGGCGGCCTGCCTGGTCACCGGCGCGCCGCTGACGGACGAGTTGATCCGTCACGGAGTCGACCCGCGGGTCGTGGCGCCGCGGCGCCTGCGTTGACGATGGGCGTACGTGCCCTGGGCTTACGCGCCGGCCAGCGAACGCAGGCCGTTCACGTTGAGCAGGCGCAGCTGGCGCCCGCGGCCGGCGATCAGCCCGCGCTCGCGCAGCTGGCGCAGCACGCGCGAGAAGGTCTCGGGCGCGATGCCCAGTTGCGCGGCGATGGAGCGCTTGCGCTGGCGCAGCGTGACGGCCGGCTGCGGCGATGCGTCGGGCGCGGGCTCGACGTGGCGCAGCAGCCATTCGGCGCAGCGCGCCTCGGCGTCCTTGCCCAGCCGGCTGACGGCCAGCTCGGCCTGCTGGCGATGCGCCTGAGCCAGGTCGCGCACCAGCGCCAGCGTGGGCGCGGGCAGGGTGCCCAGGTCGGCCGAGAACTCGGCCAGCGGCACGGCGCGCGCCTCGACCGGGGTGTCGGCCACCACGTCCATCAGGGGGGCTTGCCCCAGCACGGCGCTGCCGGGGTCGAGCCAGCATGGGCCTTCGATCCAGCCCAGCTGATGCGCCAGGCCGTCGGGGCCCAGCAGGCCCATGGCCAGGCGGCCACGGGCAATGTGGTAGATGGCGTCGTGGGGGCGGGCTCGGCGCAGCAGCACCGCGCCGGCCGGCAACAGGACGGCCTGATGGGTCGGGTCGGGCAGGGGAACGGTGAGCATGGGCGCACTGTGCCTTTGGCCCGCGGCCGGGGCATTGATGCATATCAACCACGCGAAAGTTGCTGAGGGCGCGCGCCGCCCTTGTCAAGGAGTGCTGAGGTGACGCAAAAGACCGCGGGTGCCACGTGCCCGCAAGCTGCCGCGATGTCATGGCATCGCTGGGCGTGCACCGTCGCCGGCCTGGCCCTGGCCGCCGCCCTGGCCGCGTGCGGCGGCACGGGCGAGCTGGCGCGCCCGCGCACGATGGACATCACCGTGCTGGGCTTCAACGACCTGCACGGCAACCTGGCGCCGCCGGGCTTGGCGGTCAACGCCGCCGCGCCGGACGAAGCGCCGGTGCCGGTGCCCGCTGGCGGCGCGGCCTACCTGGCCACGCTCGTCGCCCAGCAGCGCGCGGCGCACCCGCACAGCGTGCTGGTGGCGGCAGGCGACCTGATCGGCGCCTCGCCCATGGTGTCCTCGCTGTTTCTGGACGAGCCCACCATCGAGGCGCTGAACCTGATGCAACTGGACTTTGCCGCCACCGGCAACCACGAGTACGACCAGGGCTGGCACGAGCTGCTGCGCCTGCAGCACGGCGGCTGCGAGCGCTTCACGGCCAAGGTACCGTGCCAGCTCAGCCAGCCGTTTGCCGGCGCGCACTTTCAGTACCTGGCGGCCAACACCGTGCGCGCCGACGGCCAGCCGCTGCTGCCCGCCACCGGCATCCGGTTCTTCGAGCAGGACGGCGTGCGCATCGGCGTCGGCTTCATCGGCCTGACGCTGAAGAACACGCCGCACATGGTGCGCCCCAGCGGCGTGGCGGGCCTCAGCTTTGCCGACGAGGCCGCCACCGTCAACGCGCAAATCGCGCCGCTGCGCGCGCAGGGCGCCGATGTCATCGTGGTGCTGATCCACGAAGGCGGCCGTACCCGCAGCGGCTTGCAGGACGCCAGCTGCGCCGGCCTGTCGGGCGACATCGTGCCCATCCTCGACCGCCTGTCCGATCAGGTCGACCTGGTCGTCTCCGGCCACACGCATCGCGCCTATGTGTGCGACTACGCGCGCGTCAACCCCGCCAAGCCGTTCTGGCTGACCAGCTCCGGCCTGTACGGCACCCTGCTGACCGAGGTGCAGCTGACGGTGGACGTGCGCACGCGCCGCGTGGTGCGACGCGCGGCGCGCCAGCACATCGCGCAAGGCCAGGCCTTCACCGGGCCGCGGGGCGTGGTGCCGCTGCAGCCGGCTTGGCCCGTGCTTGCGCCCGACCCGGCGGTGGCCGCGCTGGTGGCGCGCTACGAGGCCGCCGCCGCGCCACTGGCCGCTGCCCCGGCCGGCCGCCTGGCCGCGCCCGCCACGCGGCAGCCGGGCGCCCACGGCGAATCCGTGCTGGGCCGCATCGTCGCCGACGCCATCCTGGCCGCCACGCAAGGCCCGGCGGCCGGCGGCGCGCAGCTGGCCTTCATGAACCCGGGCGGCGTGCGCGCCGACCTGCTGCCGGCCGCCGACGGCCGCGTCACGTATGGGCAGCTGTACGCGGCGCAGCCCTTCGGCAACACGCTGATGACGCTCACGCTCAGTGGCGCGCAGATCCGCCAGCTGCTGGAGCAGCAGTTCGACAGCGGCACCAACACCGTCGCCAGCCCGCGCATCCTGCAGGTATCGCAAGGCTTCGACTACGCCGTCGACCGCAGCGCCCCCGCCGGCCAGCGCATCGGCGCGATGCGCCTGCACGGCCAGCCCATCGAGCCGCAGCGCGCCTACCGCGTCGGCGTGCAAAGCTACCTGGGCGCGGGCGGCGACAACTTCAGCGTCTTCACCCAGGGGCGCGACATCATCGGCGGCGGGTTGGACGTGGACGCGCTGGCCGACTACATCAGCGCGCAAAGCGCCAACGGACCGATGACACTACCGCTGGCGCCGCGGATTGTGGGGTGGCACCGGTGAAGGTCGAAAGTACCTGTCGCATCCCGGACGATCATAAGGTCGCTTGTGAAACAGATGCGGGCTCTCCTGATACCACTGCTTCATGGCCTGCATAGGCGTCTTGCTGCCCAGCGCTGACTGCGGCAGTTGGTGGTTGTACAGGGCCACATAACGCAGCAAGGTCTGCTCCATGTCCTCGCGGCTGTTGAACCTGTGCGTCTTGAGCACGTCGGCAATGCGACCGTTGAACCTCTCCACCATGCCATTGGTCCTGGGCGTTCTGGGCTTGGTCAGGCGGTGTTCGATCCCCAACTCGTCGCACAACTGATCGAACTCGTGGTTGCCGCTGGGCTGGCGCTCGCGGCTGGCAAACAGGCGATCGGTGAACTCCTTGCCGTTGTCGGTCAGCAGCTTGTGGATCTTGATCGGGCAGGCCTTGTGCAGTGCCTTCAGGAAGGACTGTGCACTGGCG
>OFTX01000105.1_pt1 | contig 52064 bp, 31 predicted proteins | sample 1775051 | NCBI WGS metagenome assembly OFTX01 (sample SAMN08195772, study PRJEB24354) | sludge metagenome | isolation source: sludge from phenol fed wastewater aerobic bioreactor A | place: India: Nagpur | collected 2016-09-15 | reverse complement strand
CGGCCACGCACACGTGAGGCCGTTTCGGTCTTCGAGATCCAAATCGGCTCGAGCGCCTTCATGACCAGAGCGGTGTCTAGCTCGGCGATTGGCAGCGACCCAAAATGAGGGGAGGCGTAGGTCGCGAGCGTATTGCGCCACTGGTCGGCGTGCTTCGCGTTCTTCCAGCCACTCGAATGAGCGTCAATGTAGGCCGCAGAGCATTCGTCAAACGTGGTCACCTTGACTGCACTGGCCTTGACCAGTGCCTGAACTTCTTGCTTCGCGTCGAGCGGATCGATTCCCTCAAGAAGCTGTTTGCGGACTTCGAGGGCCTTGATGCGAGCATCTGACAGGCTGACTGTATGGACGGGGCCAAGACCCATACCACGAGCTCGACCGTTCCTCATATACCGGAACAGCCAAGATTTGACCCCTCCCTTAGTGATCTGCAAGTAGAGACCTGCCCCGTCCCCATACAGTCCAGGCTTCGATAGTCGATTGACCTGGAGCGCGCTAAGTTTGTTGATTGCGTGTGCCATACTGGGATTCTATCCGTTGACTATCAAAATGACTATCAAATTGTCGTTGGATTTGTCTGGAATGTTATGGACGTCGATGGCCCTATCCATCGCCAGATCCCTTGTAAAATATGGGGTCGATAGATCTTCTAGGTATCTCCTGGAATTTGGATTGGCGGACCCTCTCTCCGCCACCGACACACAAGGCTTTGCGCGGTAGTGCCTGCTCCGATTGGGCGATAGATCCCCACTTGGGCGATAGAGCGGGCTTCGCAAGGTTCAATTCAGCACACGCAACTCAAATCCGTTGACCGATCCATTAGCGTTGTCGCCACCGACAGCAGGGCCTGGATCCTCGGTTTGAAGCCGATTGGCCGATCGGCCGCTTACGAACCTACTAGCCCATCAACCGGAACACCCGCGCACGGTGATCTCGTTGAATCCCAGCGGATACGCGACCGCCCGATAGCCGAACGGCGGTGACTTCTCGATCAAAGCCTTGATCGCCGCGCCGAACGTCAGTCTTTTCCTCGATCAGGACGTGAGCAGGTTTCCACCGCCTCATAAATTTATTCCAATGCCGATGGAATACAACCAGGCGCGCCGCCACCACTTCCGACCGTGACAAATTCGGGCGCAAAATCCGAGTCAAATCCATTGCGCGACGCCCCCCGTTGCGTGCAGGCGCCGGAAAAGCATAGGAAATACCGATAAAAGCGGATCGAAAATTCCCACTTGTTCGCTCTGGCCCAGCGTTCTTAAACTCCGCTCTGTCGCACCGGATTCGACTACGAACGGTGTGAGCAAACCACACTAACAAGATGCGGAGACTACCCATGCTGATCGAACCTCTCGGTCATCCCGGGCGCGAGTTCGGCGCCGTCATTCACGACTTGCGCCCGGAAGAACTACGGACCGAAGCGACCATCGCCATGCTCAATGACGCACTCGCACGGTATGCCGTGGTAGGCGTGCGAGGTATGCCGCTCGATGACGAAGCCCAACTCGCGCTTGCCGATCGATTTGGCCCCATCCATCAGTCGATCCTCGACGCGTCTCGCCGGCGACTCGCCGACCGGCGACTTAACGACGTTGGAAATATCGACGTCAAGGGCAACCTCAAGGACGCGACCGCTCCTGCTTACGGAGATTCGAATTTGCTCTGGCACTCGGACCTGACGTTTCTCGCGCGTCCGGCTCGAATTACCTTACTGTCCGCGCGTGCGCTCCCGCCCGAGCCACCACCCACCGAGTATGTCGACATGCGAGCGGCATGGGACGCCTTGCCGTCCGATCGCAAGGCGCTGCTCGCATCGCTTGAAGTCGAACACAGCGTGCTCGTACAACGCGCCAAATGCGGGTTCACGGATTTCACCGACGAGGAGCGTCGTCAGGCGCCCGCCGTACGCCACGCATTGGTCCGCCAGCACCCCGTGAGCGGCCGACGGTCGCTCTACCTGTCGTCAAGCGCATCGCATATCGTGGGCTGGCCGCTTGATCAGGGACGCACCCTGATCGAGGAATTGCTCGAGCATGCCACCCAACCGGCTTTCCTGCTGAGCTACGCCTGGCACGCGAACGACCTGCTTCTGTGGGACAACAGCGTCACCATGCATCGCGCGACGCCCTTCGAATCGACAGAGCATCGTCGTGAGCTGCGCTGGACGGCTGTCGTCGAAGCCGCCTGAGCCTCATATATAGAATGCGCCAAAGCGCATCGCCAGGAGACACATCAATGAGCACGGCTTCCCCGTCTGTATCTCTCGATCTTGCCGACGCCGAGCGCGCCGCATATCGCAAGATCGACCTGCGCATCGCAGCGGTCCTGTTCGGCTGCTTCGTTCTGTCGTTCATCGATCGCGTGAACATCAGCTTCGCACACCTTCAGATGCGCCAGGACATCGGTTTGAGCGACGAACAGTACGGCTTCGCGGTCGGCCTTCTGTTCTTCAGCTATGTCCTTTTCGAAGTGCCCAGCAACTTGTTGATGGTGCGGATCGGGGCACGCAAGACGCTCTCGCGCATCATGATTGCGTGGGGCATTGTTTCCACACTGACGTTCGCCGTGCAGACGCCCACGCACCTGTACTTCGCGCGTCTCGCCCTGGGCGCGGCCGAGGCAGGCTTTTTCCCCGGCGCACTGCTGTTTTTCACGCATTGGTACCCTGCCAAGCGGCGCGCACGAGTGATCGGAATCTTTGCACTTGCCGTACCCGTTTCCGGATTTCTCGGTGGCCCGCTCTCGGGCTGGATTCTGCATGCGATGAACGATGTCGGGGGAATGGCGGCGTGGCGTTGGCTATTCGTGATCGAAGGGATTCCCTCCATCGTGGCGGGGGTGCTGCTTTACTTCTTCCTGACCGAGCGGCCTAAGGATGCCCGATGGCTGACCGACGCGGAAAAGACGCTGATTGTCAGTGCCCTCGAAGCCGAGCGAAACGCCAAAGGTCAGGACGCAGCGTCGCATCACTTCGGCGCGGCATTGAAATCCCCGCGCCTTTACATTGCGGCGCTGGTCTATACCGCGGTGCCGTGGGTCGCCAACGTCATCACCTACTGGAGTCCGGCCATCATCAAGCAGGCCGGCGCAGCCAACGCCTTCGATGTCGGCCTGATATCGATGATTCCCTATGCGATCGGCGCGGTCGCCATGCTGCTGATCTGCCGCAGTTCTGATCTGTGGCTCGAACGCCGCTGGCATTGGGCTGCGTGCGGGACACTCGCAGCGGCGTCGCTTGTCGGATTGTCGTTCGTCATGCACGACCTCATGCTGACCGTCGTCGCCATCACGTTCCTCACGATCGGCTTTCTCGGCATCGCGGCGCTGTTCTTCACGATTCCGCTGGCATATCTGTCCGGCACGGCGGCAGCGGGCGGGCTCGCGTTGATCAGTGCGCTCGGTCAACTCGCCGGTTCGCTGGCGCCCATGGCGATCGGACACATCAAGCAGCAGACCGGCAGCGTTGCCGGAGGCTTGTACCTCGTCGCCGCCGTGGTAATGGCTGCCGTGGCGGTGGTTCTCTGGCTTATCCCGTCACGCACGCTGCACGAGCGCGACTGACGCTCGAATATCGGCGCCCAAGTGCGCCTGCCCAAACCGACCACTTCGTCGACCACTTCGTCGACCATTTTGGGCATCACAACCATTGGAGACACGATGAACAAGGTGCTGCGCCTCTGTGCGCTAGCGCTCGGGGCAACCTGCGCGCATTCATCCTACGCAGGCTCGAGCGTAGCGCTTTACGGACTGATCGACACCGGCATGACCTGGTCCAGCAACCAGAACGGAAGCCGCAACCTGGAGATGACCTCCGGCAAGCTGTCGGGCGCGAGATGGGGCGTGAGAGCAATCGAAGACCTCGGCGGCGGACTGCGTGCGCTCGGGGTGCTCGAGAGCGGCTTCAACTCCGCGAGCGGATCGACGCTGCAGAACGGCAGAATGTTCGGACGTCAGGCGTACGTGGGGCTCTCGGACAACCAGTACGGCACGCTGCGCTTGGGTCGGCAGTACACGCCGCTGGCCCTTTATGGCGGCTTTCTCACCGCCGCGCTGCGGTGGGGAACGTCGCTGATGGTCCATCCGCTCGATCTCGACTTGCTCGGTGGAACCACTCGCTTCAACAATGCGATCGACTACGAAAGTCCGAACTATGTCGGCGTGACGTACCGGTTGCAGTACGCCTTCAGCAATCAGGCCGCTACGGACAGCGGCGGCTTCGCCAATAACCGCGAATGGGGCGGGGCGGTTCGTTACGTAGGCCATGGACTCGAACTGTCTGCGGGCTACACGCAGATCGACCGGCCCGACGCCTTATCCAATTCCGCAGGGGCCGCGGTCGGCGACTATCAGACGGCGCTGCCATTATGGATTCGGCAGGTGGACGCCAAGATGTCCGGCGGCCCATCGACGGCCGCGCTGGCCGTGGGCACACAGAAAACGGGGATGGTTGCCGCCGTGTACACGATCGATCGCTGGAGTGTCGGCGCCGTGCTCTCCCGAACACTCCTGAACGATAACCGTATGACGCTTGCTCGCACATCGGGGCTCAACGGTCCCGGTAGCCTGGCGCTGAACGTCGCGGAAATCAACCTTGCATATCAGGCGACGCCCGCCAACGTCACCGGCATGATGCTGACGTACTCGTCGGGCCAGTTCCGTAGCGGCAGCACGCATAACGCTCCGCATTGGTGGCAGATTGGCATCGCCAACGACCACTTCTTGTCCAAGCTTACCGACGTCTACGTTGCCGCGGCATACGAGATCGGTTCGTCACCCGATGCAATCGCGCAAATCACGCTTAACGCCCCCTCATCGAATCGAACGGAAGCCGGAGTGAGCGTCGGTTTGCGTCATCGCTTCTAGGTGCACGAACATGAAACTCCTTTCATTCACGCATGGCGACGCCTCGCGGTGGGGCGCACTCGTCGATCGCAACGCGCACGGCTTCGACGTGGTCGACGGTCAACGGGCAACGCATGGCCGTTTCGCGACGCTCGACGAGGTGCTCCGCGCCGACGCCCTGGTCGATGTCGCCCAGGCTGTCTCGCAATCCGCGCCCACTTTCCGTTCCGACACGATCCGGTGGCGGCCTCCATTGCAGCGGGGCAAACTGCTTGCGGTCGGCGGAAACTATGCGGAACACGTGAAGGAAATCGGGCTGCACGCACAGGCGGCGCCGATATTCTTCAGTCGCTTCCATGACTCTCTGGTGGGCTCCGGCGAGCCGCTGATTCGTCCGCGTGTCTCCGAGCAGCTTGATTTCGAGGGTGAACTTGCGGTGATCATAGGCAAGCCCGGGCGCTACATCGATGCCGCTGATGCGCAGCGGCACATCGCCGGTTATTGCTGCTTCAATGATGGGAGCGTGCGCGATTTTCAGAAGGCGTCGATTGCGGCGGGCAAGAATTTCTGTGCGTCCGGTTCGCTTGGACCGTGGATCGTCACCGCGGATGAGCTGCCGGACCCGACCCGATGCGTGCTTCGTACGCGAGTCAATGGCGAGGTGATGCAAAGTGCGCCGCTGTCGAATCTGATTCACCCCATCGCGTCACTTGTCGCTTACGCATCGACCTTCACCCAGTTGGCCGGTGGCGATGTGATCGCAACGGGGACGCCGGCGGGCATTGGCGCACGCCGCACGCCACCGCGGTGGCTGGCGCCCGGCGACGTGGTGGAAGTGGAGATATCCGGTGTAGGCGTGTTGAGAAATCGGGTGGTCGACGAGTTATCGCAAGGGGCGGCGCGCATTGCGATGTAGCGCATCGTACTCAACGATACGATCCACCACCTGTCGAATGATGGACTGACGCTCGTCCGTACGGTAAGCAAGGGTCAAATCGTAATGCTCCGGCGGCAAGTCGGCCGATAGGTCTTTCACCCGCGCAGCCTCGAGCAGCGGTTTGGCGAGCGCCGATGCCACCAGTCCGATGCCGCCGGTCCATTCGATCATTTGCAGCATGCTCACCATGTTGCTGCAAGTGTTCACATTCGAAAGCGACGCGCCGTGGCGCCTGAGCGTCTCGAGGGAGCGCGGAAAGAACTCGGAGGGGCGTGACACAAACCACAGTGGTCGTTCGTTCATACAAGACGCAATGTCGGCGGACTGCGCGCTGTCTTCGTCAGCCGTGCGCACACCCATCAGCCAACGAAGCTCTTCCGGGGCGAGCCGCGAAGTTGCGAGCACCGGGTGGTCTATACGCCCCGCGATCACTGCGAGATCCAGCTTTCCGGACTCCAGCTTGTGCAGCATGTTCATGCTCAGATCGGTGTCGATGTCGTATTGCACCAGGGGCATGTCGCGGCGCAGTTGCGCGAGGACTTCGCCGAACCACGTCATCGTCACGATGCCGATGCCGAGTCGCAGCGTGCCACGTGCCGACGCCGTGTCGGCGTGCGTCGAGACAGCCTCTTCAAGCTTGATGACGAGCGGTTCGACACGTTCGATGAATTGTCTCCCTTCTTCCGTCAGTTCCATGTTGCGTCCGCGCTTTCTGAAGAACTGGATGCCGAGGGATTGCTCGAGCTCGCGTACTCGCCCCGTCACCGTCGGTTGGGACGCATTGAGTCGTTCCGCCGCAGCGGAAAACGTCCCGGCGCGGGCGATGCAGCACACGGTCTCGAGATTGGTCAGGTTCAGTCGACTCATGGATAGTGGGGCGCCGCAAAACGATTGGAAAGATCGATCGGATGATATTGAAAATCCCGGCTTATTTGAATAGGCGCTAGCACGTAGACTGCATTGAACAGGAGACACTCGATGCAACCGACTTACGTTGAAAAGCTCGCCACCTTTATTGCTTCACGCACGGCCGACGCGCTTGGCAGCGCCTTGATCGACAAGCTGCATGCTTGCCTGCTGTTCAATCTCAGCGTTGCGCTGGCCGCACCCCCTGCCGATAACGTGCGCCGGGCGCTCGAGCACACACATGCCGCGCCCGGCGATGCCCGATGCTGGCGAACCGGTGCGGCGCTGTCGCCCGCGGACGCGGCATTTCGCAACGCGGCGTTGATTACCGCGCGCGGCCAGAACGACACCCATGCCGCCATGAATGGACATATTGGATGCGTTGCGATTCCGGCAGTCATTGCGCTGGCGGAGGAAACCGGCGCGTGCGCCGGCGACGTTTGCGCCGCGCTGGCTTGTGCCTACGACGTTGCGCCGCTCGTCGCGCGTTCTGCCGCCATGAAGAGCGGCGAGCGTGGCTTTCGTGGCACGTCGTTGTATGCCGTATTTTCCGCGGCGGCGGGTGCGGCGCGCGTTCTGAGACTCGACGCTGTGCAATGCGCGGCGGCGCTGTCGATCGCGAGTCAGTTCAGCGGGGGCACAATGCAATGTTGGGCGGAGGGGACGCCTGAATGGCTGTTGCAGGTTGGCACGGCGAGCCGTGCTGGCGTCGTGGCGGCACGCCTGGCGCAATATGGCATGGGCGGCGCTGCCCATGCACTGGAGGGACCTAACGGCTTCTATCGTGCTTTTGCTGGAGAGGTTCCGCAGTGGCAATGGAATGGCGAGGCGCCAGACGAAATCCTGGCGGTGACCTTCAAGCCGTTCCCAGGCTGCACAATCAACCAGCTACCGGTCAAGACGCTGATCGACGGGAAGCGCCGCGACGGCTTTACGGTGAGCGATGTCGAACGCATGACGCTCGCCTTGCATCCCGCATACGCCCGTTATCCCGGGGTGGACCGTCATGGGCCGTTTGATAGCGCTTCCAGTGCCATCATGAGCGCGGCATTCATGCTGCAAACCGTGCTCGAGAACGACACGCTGACATTGGCCGACTTTACGCCAGGGCATGCGCCTGCCGCGTTGCACGACAGGAGCCGCCGAATCGAGGTGGTCGCGGACACGTCGCTTGCGCCGTTCCATTGCCGAATCGATGTTGTATTGCGCGATGGCCGCGTCGTGCGACTGGACTCCGGCGCACCGTCGGCGCTTGCCTATACGTTGGACGAAGTCAAGTCGCTGACCCGACGGATGTCCACTGAGTGGCGAGTTGCCGAACGCGACGTCGCGTACGATCGACTGTCGCGCCAGTTGGCCCAACTTTGCACGCCGGGCGCAAGCGAGCGAAGGTTTGACGAGGTCTTCGACCTCGCTCCCGTTATTGGAATCTCGCAACGGCGCGCGAAAATGGCCGGAGTATAGCTGTTGCCCATTCCTTCGAGGTGAAAGAGAATTTCGGCAATTCACCTCATGCCTGGATCGCGCCAATGGAACGCCGAGAGTCGCTTCCCCCGCTAAACCCTGCACGTGCTTTTGAAGCGACTGGGCGCTTGTTGAGCATTACAAAGGCGGCGAACGAGTTGGCGGTGACACCGGCGGCGGTCAGCCGGCAGGTGAGGGCGCTTGAGGATTACCTTGGCGTCGATCTGTTCGAGCGGGTGAAAGGTCGGCTCGAACTGACTGCCGCGGGTGCCAGCTATCTGGCCGAATTGATGCCGTTATTTTCTGCGCTTCGCGACGCGACCACAGGCATTCGCTCGTCGGGACGTCGGGCTGCCGTATTGAAGATTCGCTCGCCTGCCACCTTCGCAGTGAGGTGGCTGATCCCCCGGTTGGCCAATTTTCACCGGTTGCACGCAGACATCGAGGTGCAACTTACGACGTCTCCTGCGCCGCTGAATTTCGCTCGTGAAGCCATTGACGCCGGCATTCAGTTGGGAGACGGCACCTGGCCTGGGGTCAACGTACAACGCCTGATGCGCAACGTCCTTGTCCCGGTGGTGGCGCCGTCATGCCCGATCAACCGCGACGGCCAGCTTCGTTGCGAAACGCTGCTGCATTCGCTTGCGCGCCCCGAGGATTGGAATCTCTGGCTCAAAGCCGCAGGCATGCCGTTGAATCCGCGGCGACGTGAGATGCGCTATGAGACGTCGTTGCTTGCCTATCAGGCTGCGATCGAAGGCCACGGCGTCGCGATTGCGCAGGAAGCGCTGGTGCTTCCCGAGCTGGCCAATGGCACGCTCATCGCGCCGTTCTCGTTTCGGCTGGACCGCGGCGAACACACCTACTACTTTGCCTGGCCCGAGACGCGCCGCGCCTCGCCGGCGCTTGAAACCTTTCGGGATTGGCTGGTGACGTTAGTCGCCGAGTAGCCGAACCTCTTAACAAAAAGTCAAAGCGTCGGTTCGAAAAAGTCGATTGTCGCGTGCGAGCGCGCTACCTATGCTCGCCTGATGGCTTGGCATTCCGGCAAGTCAGGAGACAGGACAATCGAAAATGTTAAGAGACAGCCTAAGTCGCGTGCGAGTGCTCGATTTCTCGCACGTCCTCGCGGGTCCCGTGTGTTCAATGACGCTGGCGGATCTCGGCGCGGACGTCGTCAAGATCGAGCCGCCGGAAGGGGAACTGGGACGCAAGATCGGGCCACCTTGGGTGAATGGCGAGAGCCCGGCATTCATGAGCGTCAATCGCAATAAGCAGAGCGTTGCCATCAACCTGAAGACCGAGGCGGGTCGGCGCGTGGTTCGCAAGATGCTCCGTCATGCGGACGTCCTTGTCGAAAATTTCCGCCCGGGCGTGATGGCATCCATGGGGCTCTCTTTTGCGTCGGTGCGCGAGATCAACCCCCAGCTCGTTTACTGCTCCATCTCGGCGTTCGGGCAGGGCGGGGCCAATCGTACCCGCCCTGGCGTCGACGGAATCATCCAGGCGGTGAGCGGACTGATGAGCACCTTGGGATCGGCCAACGCCGATCCCCTGAAGGTTCCGGTGCCGATTGCCGACATGGTGGGTGGCTATCTGGCCGCGGTCGCCATCCTCGCGGCGCTCCACCGTGTCCGTGACGGTAAGGGGGGTCAGTATCTCGATGTCAGCCTTTACAACGCAACGGTGATGCTGCAGCAGATCGGCTTCTCATCGTTCTTCGCGTCCGGTCGAAATCCCGACAGAGTAGGCAGTGCCGCACCCTATGCGGCGCCCAACGAAGCCTATCCGACGCAGGACGGATGGATGGTCGTCGTCGCCTATCACCCGGCGCGTTGGCGCGCATTGTGCGACGAATTGGCTGTCCCCGAGCTTGAGGCGGATCCGCGGTTTTTCGACAACGACGCGCGGGTGCAAAACCGCAACGCGCTCCACGAACGGCTCTCCGCGATATTCGCTGAGCGGTCCACAGCCGAGTGGATGCGGCGGCTCAGTGCGCGCGACATCATTTGCGCTCCGGTCGCGACGTACAGCGATGTCATCGAGTCCCGGGAGTATGCCGAAAGCGGGCTGGCGGCGACGATGGCGCATCCGGTCGCGGGGCGCATCCGGACGAATCGATTTGCATTGAGTGCCGCGGAAGGGGCGCCTGACTACGAGGACAGGGCCGCGCCGCTCAACGGCGAGCACACAAGGGACGTGCTCGCGAGTTATGGCGTCAGTCAGGAAGAGATTGCCAAACTGCTCGATGACGGCGCCATTCATCAATCTTCGAAGGGAGGCGCAGTTCATGCCAACGCAAGTTAAGGAGGGCGGGTCGCCGATTCTGACGTCATTGGATTCGGGGGTCTTGACGATAACGTTGAATATCCCGGAGAACGGGAATGCGCTGACCGTCGAGATGTCCGGTGCGCTCTCGGACACGCTCGAAGGGATTGGGCGCATGCCAGATGTCCGTTGTGTGCTGCTGCGCTCGTCGGGCGAGCACTTTTGCACCGGCGGCAACGTGAAGGACATGCAGAGCGGGAGTGATCTCATGGACGGCGGCGTAGAAGCAGTGCGCGAGCGCTTGCTCGGGTGTTTGCATCGCATTACGCGAGCACTCAGTGACATGGAGGTCCCGTCCGTGTGCGCCGTCAATGGTGCGGCGATCGGTGCCGGCTTCGATATTGCATTGATGTGCGATATCCGCATCGCTGGCGAGCGGGCCGTTTTTGCGGAGAGTTTTCTGCGGCTCGGTCTGGTTTCCGGCATCGGAGGCGCGTGGTTTCTCAATCGTGTCGTGGGACCTGCCAAAGCGCTTGAGATGACGCTGACGAGCGAGTTTGTCGATGCGTCGGAGGCTCGTCGCCTGGGCATTGTGTCGAAGGTCGTACCGGACGATCGCCTCGATGCCGAGGCATTGGCCCTGGCCCGGAAGATTGCTGCGCATCCACCGAAAGCCGCGCGCATGGCGAAAAGTCTGGTGCGCCAGTCGGCGACCGCTTCCCTCGCTGCCGCACTGGAAATGGCTGCCGGCATGCAGGCCATCCTGCTTTGCGGAAGTGAGCATAAGGCGGCGGTGACGACCTTTCTCGAGAAGCGGGCCGCGGCAAAGCGGCACTGGCAGCAGGCAGAACAGAGCCGACGTCGCGATCGATCCGATTAACGACGCAACGGCCCGACAACCCATACATGGAGACACCCATGCTCGTCGATCAACGGGCGGCGCATGCCCGCCCCAGCATGTTTCGCATCATCGCCAGCGCAAGCGTCGGTACTTTGCTTGAGTACTACGATTTCTTTGTCTACGTCGCCCTGACCTCGACGCTCACGGGACTTTTCCTACCCTCGGCGGATCGGGTGGTTGCCGCGCTGGCCGGGGTGGCGACGTTCGGCATCGCCTACGTTGCGCGGCCAGTAGGCACGCTGATTTTCAGTCCGATGTCCGACCGTATCGGGCGAAAGAGGACCTTCGTCATTACGTTGTTGATCATGGGCGTGGCGACCGTGGGTATCGGATGTCTGCCCACCTACGCCGTCATAGGTAGTGCGGCGCCGGTCGCGCTGCTCTTGCTTCGGATCATTCAGGGTGTCGCGCTCGGCGGAGAGTACGGATCCGCGGTCGTCTATGTGATGGAGCATTCGGCACCGGGGCGCAAGGGAATGGCGACGAGCGTGCTTCAAAGCACGGCAAGCGTCGGCTTGCTGATCGCGTTGCTGATCGTCGCCGGTCTCAAATGGGTTCTGGATCCGGAGAGTTTCCTTTCATGGGGCTGGCGCGTTCCGTTCCTGCTCTCCGCACCGATCGTTGTCGTCGCCACCTGGGTTCGGCTCGGCATGACGGAGACGCCGATTTTCTCCGAACTCAAGGACGCAGGGTTGCTCTCCGCATCGCCGCTGAAGGATACGATCAAGAGCAGAACGTCGTGGAAAGCGATTTTCGTGACGATGTTCGGCGCTCAGGGCTCCACGTCCGTCTCGCTCTACACATCGATTGTCTACATGCTCTATTTTCTGGAGAACGTCCTGAAAGTCGAGACCGTGAGGGCGAGTCTTTGTCTCGGCATCGCCATCGTGATCGCCGCGCCGACTTACCCGCTGTTCGGGCGGCTGTCCGACGCGATCGGCCGCGCCAGAGTGATTCTGATCGGCATCGTGCTTTGGTGCGCGGCGGCCTACCCATGTTTCACCGGTATCCGCGCGAATGTACTGACGGCTCAGTGGACGTACGTAACAGCGCTAATTACGATCCTCGCGCTGCTCACGGCAATGATCATGGCGCCGCTGCCCGCCTTCATCGCCGAGTCGTTCCCGCCGCAAAGCCGAACCACCGGATTCGGGCTGTCGCAGCAGTTGGGGAACGTGATGTTCGGCGGGTTTCTTCCGCTCATCAGTCTGACGCTTGTCAATCTCACAGGGAATCAACTCGCCGGTGTCGCCTATTCGATCGTCTCCATGATCCCATGCCTGTTGGTGACGTGGTTCTGGGGGCTTCGACAGGACGCCCGCCGCCTCCGTGCCGCGGAATCCGCCGGGCGCCTTTCCATCAGTGCGCCAGGAAGTCGATGACCATGCGATTGAATGCGTCCGCGTGTTCCCACTGCACCCAGTGTCCGCAGCGATTGAACACGTGCAGTTGGGCGTTCGGCAAGCCGGCCAGCAGGCGCAGGCCGACGTCCATCGGCACGAACCGGTCTTCCCGTCCCCAGACGATCAGCGTCGGCGCCGCGACCTCGCCCAGCCGTGCACCGTAGTCGGTGAACTGCTTCGGATTCGCGGCCAGGCTCTTCACGAAGTTCTGGAGGTGTTCGCGATTCGCGAGCATGTTGTCGAGCCGGGCTTGCATCAGCGCATCGGTGATCGAGCTCGCGTCGAAGACGAACACGTTCATCATGCGCTTCAGGTTCTCGAGCGTCGGCGCCTTGTACAGACCGTTGAGCAGCTTGATGCCTTCGGTCGGCATGGCCACGAACTGGCTCGGACCGCCAGTGCCGCCGCCCATCAGGATCAGCTTGCCGACTCGCGCGGGATTCGCCAGCGCGAACGCCACCGTGCTGTGTCCCCCCATCGAATTGCCGATGATGTGCACGCGCCCGATGTCCAGCGCGTCGAGCACCGCCTTGAGCACGCGCGCATTCAACTCCGACCGCGACCCGGTATTCACCACCGGATCGCTTTTTCCCCAGCCGGGGCAATCGACCAGCAGCACCCGGTAGCCGGCGTCGACCAGCGGCTCGACGTTGCGGCTGAAGTTGGCCCAGCCCGTCGCGCCCGGCCCGGAGCCGTGCAGCATCACGACCGTCTCGGCGCCATGGCCGGCGTCGTTGTAATGAATGCGAAATTCCGTGTCCGCGTCGCGGATCGTCACGAAACGGCTCGTGGACGCTTCCGTGAGCGTCGCGCCAACCGGTTGCGTTGTCGTCATGATGACTCCCTCTACGAATACTCAATTGTTGATGGCGGCGCATTTCGCATCGAAACGCGCCGCCTGCTCAAGAAACTTCCGGGCATTCGACGATGCTCGGTGCTGCCGGGTCAGCGCCCTGACTGAGCCATCCCGGCGACAACGCGCGGCGCGAACGTGCTCACCACGCTGAGCGCGGCAATCGCCGCGATCACGATCAGCGGAATGCTCGACGACACCAGCATCGACGCACTCTGTCCCAGCGCGAACAACTGGCCGGCGATCAGCGGCCCCAGGATCGAACCGAGACGCCCGACGGCCACGGCCGCGCCCACGCCCGTGCCACGCACCTCCGTCGCATATGCCTGACCGGCCATCGAGTACAGCACCGATTGCCCCCCCACCAGGAACAATCCACAGAAGAACGCGCCGCAGGCCATCGTCAGGGCGCCGTTGGCCGCCGACAATCCGGCCAGCGACAACGCAATGCCGAGATACATGCCGATCACGGTCAGGCGCGGCGAACAGCGATCCATCACTCTGGCAATGCCGATCGCGCCGATGCCGCCCCCGATGTTGAACATCATGATGGCCATGCCAGCCTGCGCGCGGGACAGTCCGTTGGCCACGACCATCGACGGCAACCAGTTCATCAGGAAGTACAGGACGATGAGTGTGCCGAGGTAACTCACCCACAATGCAATCGTCGTACGAGCGCGCCCTTCCTGCCAAAGCGCATGCGTGATGCTCGGTGTCGCGTCCGGCACGGCGTTCGCCGCGGCTGTGCCGGAACCACGTCTGGCACGCGAAGCAACGAACTGCGCGGACTCACGCAGACAAAGTCCCAGCAACGGCACCATCAGCAACGGACCGAAACCACCGACGTAGAACACGTGGCGCCATCCCTCGTCGCCCGGACTGACGATGCCGATGACGGCCGCCAAAGCCGCACCGAACGGCATGCCGCAATACATGGCGCCAACGGCCGTGTTTCGCTGGCCGTCCGGCGCGGCCTCGGCACACAGCGCAATCAGGTTGGGCATGGCCGCCCCCATGCCGAGACCGGTCAGAAAGCGCGCCGCGAGCAGCGATTCGAAGTTCCAGACGTGTGCCGTGACGAGCGAGAAGATGCCGAACAGCGTGACCGACAGCATCAGCACCCGTTTGCGTCCCCAGCGGTCGGCAAGACGCCCGCCGAGCGCGGCGCCCGGCAGCAGGCCGATGGCTCCTGCGCTGAACGCCCATCCCATCTGCGCCACCGACAGCGCAAACTCCTTGGCGATGCGCGGCGCCGCCACGCCTGCCGATTGCAGGTCCAGGCCTTCGAGCAGGGCGATGGCCAAACACAATCCAATGGTCGCGAGGCTACCCCTCGTGGGTGCCGCGCCTTGCGATGATGATGCTTGCATTGCTTTGTCTCCGGTTTCGGGAAAGTCCGCTCTTGTCGGCGGTCATGTGATATCTCGGGAATCGCGCTTGTTACCTCTCGATGCTCGTCCAGGCGTCCTCGGGGGTTCTCATGCGAACGTGGCGCGTACGCTGCCCAGGCCATGAATTTCCGTCACGAACGTGCCGGCCCCGGTTACCGGGACCATCGCACCGAGCGCGCCGGTGAGCACCACGTCGCCCGCGCGCAGCGGCGTGCCGAGTTGTGCCATGCGATCGGCAAGCCAGACCGCGGCATTGAGCGGGTTGCCAAGGCACGCCGCACCGTTGCCGCGCGAGAGCACCTCGCCATTGCGCGACAGTGTCATCTCGCAGGCCGTCAGGTCGATGTCGGCGAGTGGGACGGGCCGGCTGCCCAGCACGAACATCGCGCTCGACGCGTTGTCGGCCACGGTGTCGACGAAGCGGATATTCCATTGCTCGATGCGACTGTCGACGACTTCCACGGCGGCGACCGCATAGGCGGTGGCGCGCAGAATGTCGGCGAACGTGTGCTTCTCGCACGTGAGATCGCGCTCGATCACAAGCGCGATCTCGGCCTCGACCTTGGGTTGGATGAGGCTCGCGAGCGGCATCGGTTGTGCGTCGCCGTAGGCCATGCCGGCAAACAGCGCGCCAAAGTCCGGCTGGTCCACGCCGAGTTGACGCTGCACCGCGAGCGACGTCAGGCCGATTTTCCGGCCGACGATGCGCTCGCCCGCGGCCACGCGCGCGTCGACGTTGCACTGCTGCACGGCATAGGCGCTCGCCATGTCGTCGGGGGCGATCTCGCCGCGAACCGGCGCGATGGGCGTGCGCGTGGCCTCGGCATGGCGAAGACGCTCGGCGAGGGTTTGAATCAGCGGGGAACCCGACATCGAAAACTCCTTTTATCAGGCCGCGACGGCCAGTGACGTTTGCGGCGCGGCATGCATTGCGGCAAAGCCGGCGATCCACTCGGGAATCGCACGGTAGTAATCGAGCGACGCGCCGTATTCGCCGTAAGCGGCGAGTGCCGCGAATGCGGCGACCCACGTGCGGATTTCGTGAGCCGACTTGCCACCCTCGCGTGTGATGGAATCATTGCTGATGGCGTCGACGGCGCTCAGATTCCCGCTGGCGAGCACGTCGAGAAACGCGCGGTCCCACTGCGGATTGAGCGGATGCAGGTGACTCTTGCCCGCCGTGAATGCTTCGGCGGCAGCCACCGTGCGTGCCTGACGCGCCGCGCGCGACTCGGCAGACGGATTACGCCCGGCGATCAGGCGCTCGGCGACTTCCTCGGTCGCGCCAATCAACTCGGGCACGGGGGGCTCATGCGAGATGCCGCCCGACCCCACCACCAGCACCCGCTTGTCAGTGCGTGCCAGGTAACGGCCGATGGCGTCTCCCAGCAGGCGCGAGCGACGCAGCGTCGCCATCGGCGGTGCCACGGAGTTGATGAACACCGGCACGACCGGGTAGGCATCGAGTCCGCCCGCGAGCACTTCCAGGGCATAGGCGCACCCGTGATCGACCTGCATGCGGTACGACAGCGAGACATCGACCTCCGACGCCAGCACGTGCTCCGCGAGCGCATGCGCGATGTGCGACGGCACCGGCAACTCGCCGGCCAGACTGTTGAAGTCGCCGATGGCCGTGGCCGCCGCGCCGATGCAGAAGGGCGGCATCACGTCGTAGAAGAAACCGTTGAAATGATCCGGCGCGAATACGACGACCAACTCGGGATCGAACGCGCGCACGCGCTCGCGTGCCTGCGCCTGCACCCGCTTCACTTCCGACACGACCTCGTCGGGAGGATCGAAGTAGCCATGCAACGGTGTATGCGAAATACATTCGAGATGAATCGGCATCGCTCAGGCTCCGGCAACGCGTTGCTGTGGCCGTACGACGGCCCCGGCGTGGTTCGTTGGCGCGCGCAGTGGCGTTGGCTGAGGCATGGCGATGTCGGCGAGCGCTACCTTGCCCGCCAGTTCGATCAGGGTGTCCGACACTTCCTGAGGTGCGCAGACTCCCGCGATGAAGCGATCGGGGCGCAGCAGCACCACGGATTGCGAACGCGCGCCGAACCAGTCCTTGAGGCGGTTGTGCGGATCGCCGATCGCGATCACGCCCTGCGGCACGTCGTCGGTATGCGCCATCTGCACGTCGGGCTTGGCCAGCACGAAGCGCACGCCCAGCTTCTCGGCGACAGCGCGCGCACGCGGCGTCAGGCCGAATGTCGGATCGGACCCCCAGCCGAGCACGACAAAGTGATTGCCGATCACGTCGTCCAGACGCTGGACCTCGCCCGTCGCCGTGCGCACCCTGGGCTGAATGAACAGGCGGCCGACCGGTGAACTGGCGAACGGGTCGCGGCCATATACGCAGCGCCCAAGCCACGAATCCCGCTTCTCGCTCATCAGGCCCAGCAGACGGCCCGGCGCCGAATTGCCCGAACGCTTCAGCAAACGGGCCAGCCAGCCGCCGGTCGATTTCGCGGGCGGAAGCAGCACCACTCCCGATTCGTAGCGCGGCATCGGCTTGAAGCGCATCTCCACGAAGTAGCGCTTGACCGACGGAAACAGGGTGAAGCTGCGCACGAACGCGTCGCGAAAGCGCACGCCGAAGCGCGTCGTCGGCGCGAAGATGTCGCCCGCGACCTCGGACAGATGGATCATCGAGCGCGCATGCGGCCGACGCTCGGCGGTGTAGGTATCGAGCAGGTCCGGCAGACTCTGCCCCTTGACCACCATCGCGAGCTTCCAGCCAAGGTTGTTGGCGTCGCGAATGCCGCTGTTGTAGCCCTGGCCCTGCCAGACGGGCATGATGTGTGCCGCGTCGCCCGCCAGCAGCACGCGATCCACGCGGAACGTTTCCGCCAGTCGCGCGTTGTGCGTGTAGACGCGCTTGCGGATGTAATCGACACGGTCCGGGTGCGTGACTACCTTGCGAATCAGCGCGGCCATGTTCTCGGGCCGGGAGAGTTCTTCCTCGGTCTCGCCCGGCATGACCATGAACTCGAAGCGGCGAATGCCGTGCGGCAGGGCCGCCGAAACATAAGGGCGCTCGTGATCGCAATGCATGTAGACGTGGGGGGCACCCACCGGGTCGTTGCGCACGTCGACCACGATCCACTGGTTGGGCTTCGTGCGCCCTTCGAACGGCACCTGAAGCAGGCGGCGAATCATGCTGTTGCCGCCGTCGGCGCCCACAACGTACGCCGCGCGAATCATGCGAACGTCGCCATCGTTCGTTCGTGTGGTCAGCGTCACGCCCCGAGCGTCTTGCGCGAGCGCCTCGACGCCGTGGCCGAAGCACACGTCCACATGAGCGAAGCGCTCGAGTCCCTCGAACAACACCCGGTCCGCGAGCGGCTGGATGAATGCGTTGCGGCGCGACCAGCCGAACTCGTCGGTCCGCGGCTCGATCGACGCGAAGCAATGGCCTTCGCTGGTGAGGAACCGCATCCAGTGATCGGGGGTGGTGTGCGGAAGCAGCGCGTCGGCCAGGCCGACCGCCTGGAACACCCGCAGGGCCTCGTCGTCCAGGCCGATGGCTCGCGGGTAATCGATGAGTTGGTCGAGTTTCTCGACGATCGTGACGCGCACGCCCTGCAAGCCGAGGATGTTGGCGATCATCAGCCCGACCGGTCCGGCGCCGACGATGGCCACGTCCGTCGTGATGTCGGGCGTGGTGTCGGCCGCGGTATTGGCGGTATTGGCGGCATTGACGAATGCACTCATGTGTCTCGCTCCTGTTTTTTGAGCGCGAGCGCGCCCCGCGCGCCGGGCTGGCGCGTTCGAATGGCGTACTGCGTTCGTTGATTCAATCGCGGCTCGTGTCGTCCGCTAATCGTCGGGCTGGGGCCGGCCGTCGAGCGACGCGTGTTCGGTCATGCTCGTCCGCACGGAAAGGAGGGTGTCTCCACTAGCTCTCTGATTTTTCGATGAGTCTAGGCAGCTGACAAAAAGCGCTCAACAATTTCGCCGAAATGTGCATAGAATGCACATCGTTGATTTTAAAAACTATTTAATGAGCAAATATCCGAATGTACGGGGGCTGTCGCGCGGCCTGCTGGTGCTCCGGGCGCTCAACGCGATGGAGCGCGGACGTGCGACGCCGCAACAACTGAGCGAGGCGACCGGGCTCCATCGCACCACCGTGCGGCGACTGCTGGAGACGTTGCTGGAAGACGGATTCGTGCGGCGCAGCACGTCCGACGACACCTTCCGCCTGGCGCTCGCGGTGCGCTCGCTCAGCGAGGGTTTCACGGATGACGAGCGCATCGCGACGATCGCGCCGCCGATCATGGGGCAGTTGATGCAGCGGGTGGTGTGGCCCTCGGATCTGACCACGCCGGACGGCGACGCCATGATCATTCGCGAGACGACGCATCGTTTCAGTCCCTTGTCCTTTCACCGCGCCATGGTCGGTCGACGCCTGCCCATGCTGTTTACGGCTGCCGGGCGCGCGTACTTCGGCATGTGTCCCGAGGCCGAGCGCGAGGACATTCTCGATTTGCTGCGCACGGGCGCGGGCGGGGAGTTGCAGCAACGCTTTGCCAGCGACGATGCGTTCATTCGCAATCTCGTGCGCCAGACGCGAGAGAACGGCTTCGGCTCCAATCATGGCGACTGGCTCGACCAGCGCAAGATCGGTGCGGTGGCGGTTGCCGTTGCGTCGCAGGGGCGTGTGTTGGCGAGCCTGAACGTGATCTATCTCGACCAGGCAGTGAGCCCGGCCGAGGCCGTGCGGCGATTCGTGCCACCCCTGCAGGAGGCGGCGGCGCAGATGGCGGCGGCAGTCGCTCAGGTGGACGCCGCTCGCCAACTCTGAACTCGCGGTCGAAGGTCTGTCGAGCGACGCGTCTTTGCGCATTCTCGTGTTGCGGGAATCGGCGGCGATTCACCCTTAAGTTTCGGTATCCATAATATATGTTGAAGCACAACGTGAGGTTTATCCGGAGAGGCAAGGCATCGTCAGAGGGGAGTCGCTGACAACGGTGTCGATCATTGGGCGAACAACTGCTTGCGGGACGGGCCAGCCTAAAGTTTCGTCTGCACACGCCGATAACCCGATATGTGGGGTTCTGCGCCGACATTCCGCTGGTGCGGTGTTCGCGCAGGACCCGGATTGCATAACGGTCGACTGAAGGGTCGAATATCCGGACCTGGTGAAGTCATGCCATGTGGGGGAAGTGTGGACAGTGAATTTGAAGACGTGCAGATCACCGCACTCGAAAAGCTGGATGCTCAGGGGATGGATGCGTTGCCGTTCGGCGTGATCGGGTTCACCTCGGACGCGATGGTGACGACATACAACGCCACGGAGTCGAAAAATGCCGGATTGAGCCCGCAACGCGTATTGGGTAAGCATTTTTTCGAAGAGGTCGCGCCTTGCATGAACAACTTCATGGTTGCGCAACGCTTTGACGATGCGTCCGAACTGGACGAGATCATTCCGTATGTCCTGACGCTGCGCATGCGCCCGACGCCGGTGCGTTTGCGGTTGCTCAAAAGCGCGCATTGCGCGACGCGTTATGTCCTCATCGAGCGGAGGACGGGCCAGTGAATGCACCGAATACGGACAACTACGACCTCGAGTCCGAGTACGAAGCCTTGCTGTCGTTCATGTATCTGTCGCCGGTCGGGATTGTCCGCAGCGACAAATCCGGCGCTGTCGACATGATGAACCCGCTTGCCGCGCAGCTGCTCATGCCGCTGGTGAGAGGCGGGAGCATCGAGAACGTCTTCGACAGCCTGGCATCCGTCGCGCCGGAGCTTCGCAATCTGGTGGCCAGTTTCGAGGCCGAGCGCGGGCCGGTTTGCGAGAATCACCGGATTTTCGTCACGCCGGCCAAGGACGACGCCGTCGTGCTGGCATGTTCCATCATTAAGGTGAGCGCGGACGTGCTGATGATGGTGCTGACGGACATCTCACGCCAGGTCGCCGCCGAGCGTCGGGCGCGACAGACCGAGTCGTGGCTTGCGGGCATCTATACGAGCGTCAACGATTTCGCGTACTTTACGCTCGATGCGCAGGGCTGCATCGACACCTGGAACCCGTCGATCGAGCGTCTGACGGGCTATGAAGCCGCCGACGTGATCGGGCACATGCTGTCGCGCTTTTACGCCGACGACGAGATTGTCCTGCACCGTTCGCCAGAACATATGGCGCTCACGCGCGACGACGGTTGGCACGTGGAGGAGTTCTGGTGCAAGACAAGATCCGGACGGCGCTATTGGGGGCAACTGCTCGTTGCGGTGCTGCGTGAGGAGGACGGGGAGATATCGGGATATTCCGCCATGCTCAGGGACATCACGGAGCGGAAGATCCACAGCGACAATCTCGCGCGCCTCTTGACGACGGACCATCTGACCGGCGTGACCAACCGTGCGCACTTCTTCGAGATCGGGGAATCCGAAGTCGCCCGGTCAAAGCGAAACGGTCGTACATTGTCACTGGTGATGCTGGACGCGGATCACTTCAAGCAGATCAATGACAATGCCGGGCATCAGGCCGGCGACGAGGTCCTGAAGCGGATCACGGACGAGGCACGGGCGCTTCTGCGGCGATCGGACATTGTCGCCCGGCTCGGCGGGGAAGAGTTTATCTTGCTGCTCCCGTCGACAACCGCGCAAGAGGCAATGGCGGTCGCGGAGCGACTGCGCGTCGCCGTCGAGCAGGCGGCGATCGAAACGGCGGTGGGGCAATTGAATGCGACGATCAGCCTTGGGGTCGCCAGTCTGGAAGATGAGAACCAGACGCTCCAGGACTTGCTGGCTGCCGCCGATCATGCGCTGTATGACGCGAAGCAAGCCGGTCGAAACTGTGTCCGCGGCTTCGTCGTACCGACGGAAGATGCCGCGAATGTTGTCGGTGAATCCGGCAACGCGGTGTCGACGTAGCGATCGTCCGGCGACGGCCGCAATGTTTGCAGACTCAACCAACCCATAGACGCAGCCGGAAGAAAGATGAATGCTTTCAAGATTCACAGCCACGACGAGGCGGCCGCGCAATCGGCAAGTTGCGCCGGATGCAGGAACACGGCGCCCTTGCCGGTCGAGATAGATTTCGCCTTTCAGCCCATCGTCGACGTCGACACCCGGGCTGTGTTCGCATGCGAAGCCCTGGTGCGGGGTGCCAACGGGGAATCGGCATATTCCGTGCTCTCGCAGATCGACGATGCCGCGAAATACCAGTTCGACCAGTACTGCCGACAAACGGCAATTGCCCGCGCGGCGGCGTTGGGGCTCGACGCGTTTCTGTCCATCAACTTCATGCCGAACGCCGTCTACCGACCGGAGGTCTGCATAAGGAGCACGCTGGACGCCGCGCAGGCAAACCATTTCCCGCTCGAGCGGATCATCTTCGAGACGGTCGAAGGAGAGCATCTGGCCGACCGTACTCACCTGGTCCATATTTTCAGAGCCTACAAGGAATACGGGTTCCTGACGGCAATCGATGACTTCGGCGCCGGATACTCGGGGCTTTCGCTCCTGGTGGACTTCCAGCCCGACATCATCAAGCTGGATATGGAACTGCTGCGCGGCATCGACACGGACACCGTGCGCCAGCGAATCGTTCGGAATGTCATTTCCATGTGTCACGACCTCGGCATCAAAGTCGTCGCGGAGGGTATCGAAACCCGCGGCGAGCGCGATTTCTTCATCGCGCATGGCGTGAGCCTGATGCAGGGCTACTTCTTTGCAAAGCCGGCCTTCAAGGCGATTCCGGCGATCGACGACGCGTCCTATCTGCGCTGAGCGTCGCGCGACCGGTAGGCGCGACGTCGACAGGGTCGTCGCCGCGCCTCCGTTCGTCGAGTCCGCCGACTACGCCGACTACGCCGCCATTGCCGCGCCGTCGCTGCGCGGGTCGTGCGCGCCGCTGGCCAGACCGTCGTCGGCGATGGCGATGACACCCGCCTGACCTGCCAGGGGGCTGTGCGGCGGCAGCGGCGCCACCGCATGACCTCGTTCGGCGAGCGACACGAACACGGCTTCCCCGGCATCGCGCTCCAGCTTCAGATTGTCGCGACTGTCGGAGAATGTCCTCCCCAGCAGGAAGCGCGGATGCGACAACGCCTCGTGCGGCGGCATGCCATAGTCGATCAGGCGCGTGAGCAGCGCGCTCAGCGTTTGCGGCTGTCCGTCCGCGCCCTGTGTCCCATACAGCAATCGCGCCCGTCCCGCCCGAAGGTACATGCCGGGATTGAGCGTGTGAAAGGGCCGCTTGCCGGGCACCAGCGCATTGGGATGCGCACTGCCCGCGGGCCGGAACGCCGCGCCCCGGTTGTGCCACAGCACGCCGGTGTCGCCGGCCATCACGCCGCTGCCCCAGTCGAAGTAAATCGTTTGCAGCACGCTGATCGCCCGACCGGCCGCGTCCGTGGCGGCGAAGTACACCGTGTCGCCCTCTCGGAACCGATGTGGCCAGTCGAGCGCCACACGGTCGTCGATGCGAGACGCCGCCTCGCTCAGATACCAATCCGATAGCAGCGTCGTCACCGGCACATCGACGAACGCCGGATCGGCGACGTAGCGATCGCGCGCGATGAACGCCTGCTTCACCGCCTCGACCAACCGGTGGTAATACGTCGCGCTGCCGTGCGCGCAGTCCTTCAGTCCCAGGCGTGCCAGGATTCCCATGATCTGCAGCGTCGTCACGCCTTGCGTTGGCGGCGGCAACGTCGCCAGCACTCCGTCGCCGTATGGCAGCGTCAGCGCGGGAGTGAGATGCACGCGTGTGGCCGCGAGATCGTCGCGTGTGATCGGCGAGCCCGCCGCATGCAATCCATCGGCCAGACGCGTGGCCAGCTCACCCTCGTAGAACTCCCGGGGGCCGCCGTCTGCCAGCCGCCGCAGCGTCCACGCCAATGCCGGCTGCCGGAAACGTTCGCCAACCGCCGGTGCGCGGCCATCCGGCAGGAACTCGCGCGCGAAGCCCTGCCAGGTCGAAGCGTCGCGCATCTCCTCGGCGCGGTACGCGTACCAGAAATCCTGCGAGGCGCTGGTCGGGAAGCCGTCCTCGGCGGCGGCAATGGCCGGCGCCAGCAGCGATGCCCACGACAGGGTGCCGCCCCATTGTTCCCGACTGACGCGGTACGCCGCTTCCCATGCCGCGACCGTGGCCGCCGTCGTCAACGCCGAGCCGGGCCCGCGCGAGGGAATGGCCCCGCCGTCGCGCAGTGCCTGCGGCACGTGCCGCGCCGCCTGCCCGATGCCGGAGATGGCCAGCGGTGTGTCATCGCCGACGTCGCCGGGCTCGCCGCGGGCCAGGAGCCAGAAGCCGTCGCCGCCCAGCCCGGTGAAGTGCGGCATCGTCACGCACAGCATCGCTGCGATGGCGATGCCCGCTTCGATGGCATTGCCGCCTTGACGCAATACGTCGCGGCCGGCGGCGCTCGCCAGCGTGTGCGGGCTCGTGACAAGACCCGCGCGCCCGATGGCGCAGGTGGGCGGAGCCGGGGGCACCGACTCGCGCGCCGTCATGCCGCGGCTCCCGCCTCGTGCGCACCGCCGAGGTAGGCCGCCGCGAGCCGAGCGTCGCCGGCGAGCTCGCTCGCCGGGCCGCTCACCGTCACCCGGCCTTCTTCGAGCACGTAGCCCCGGTCGGCGATCGACAGGGCCATCGCCGCCATCTGGTCGACGAGGAGCATCGACAGCGATTCCCGCCGCAACGCGTCGAGCGACGCGAACAGATCCGCAATGATCTTGGGCGCGAGGCCCAGCGACGGCTCGTCGAGCAGCAGCACGCGCGGCGACGACATCAGCGCCCGCGCAATCGCCAGCAATTGCTGCTCGCCGCCGGAGAGCAGGCCGGCGCGCTGATGCTGCCGCTCGCGCAGACGCGGGTACCGCGTGAGCATCTGCTCGATGCGAGCCTCGAGCGTGGCGCGCGGCAAACGTCCGCAAGCAAATGCGCCGAGACGCAGGTTGTCGAGTACTGACAGCTCCGGGAACACCTGACGCCCTTCGGGCACGAGCACCACGCCCAACGCGGCGATCTTCGCGGCGTCCAGGCGCGACAGGTCGCGCCCGTTGAAGGTGACACCACCACTCACCGGACGATGCAACCCGGCAAGCGCGCGCATGAGGGTCGACTTGCCCGCGCCATTGGCCCCGAGCAGCGCAACGAGTTCGCCCTCGCGCACCTGTATCGAGACGTCGTGCAACACCGGCGCCGCGCCGTAGCCGGCCGTGAGCTTGCCGACGCCCAGCACCTCGGGGTTCGTGGACGCCACGCGCGCGACGGGCACGGCGGCGTCGGCCGAGACTGCGCCGAGATAGGCCTGACGCACGCGCTCGTCGTGGCGGATTGCCGCAGGCGTGCCCTGCGCGAGGAAACGGCCCGCATCGATCACGACAATGCCGTCCGACAGGCTCATCACCAGCGACATGTCGTGCTCCACCAGGCCCACGGCCACGCCGCTGTTCGCGATCTGGCGCAACAGCCTGCCCAGTTGTGCCTTGTCCTGCGTCGACAGGCCCGCCGCCGGTTCATCGAGCAGCAACACGCTGGGGCGGGTGGCGAGCGCTCGCGCAATTTCCACGAGACGACGGTCGACGTGCGCGAGATCGGACGCCATCAGATCGACATCGCCGTGGTAGCCGCACGCGCGCAGCAATGCCAGCGCCTCGCCGCGTCGCACGCGGCTCTGCATGCGCGCCACGCCGAGCAGACCGCCAAGGCGTCCCGCACTCAGGGCGAGCGTCACGTTGTCGAGCACGCTCATGCCGCCGAACAACTGCGATGTCTGATACGTGCGTGCCACGCCGTTTCGCGCGCTGTCGCACGCGCCTGCGGCCGGAAGTGCCTGCGTGCCGAGCGAGCGGGTACCCGCGAGCGGCCGGTAGAAGCCCGAGAGCATGTTGAGCACGGTCGACTTGCCTGCGCCGTTCGGGCCGATCAGGCTCGTGACCCGCGCCGCAGGAAGTTCGAAGGACAGGTCCGACACCGCCTTTACGCCGCCGAACGTCATCGTCAGCCCGTGCGCCGCGAGTCCCTTGCGCTGAGCCGGCGGCAGCGCCGGCAGTGTCAACGTCGACGCCGTACCGTCGCCGGTGTCCTTTGGCGAGGCGGGCCGTCGCGATTTCCACCATTGCCCCAACACGCCGATCACGCCGTTGGGCGCGCCCCACAGCACCATCAGCAGCAAAACGCCGAAGCACAGCAGGCGCAGGTTCTCGAGACTGGCGAGAAATTCGGGCAGCAGGCCGACGATCACCGCACCGACCAGCGGTCCGGCAATGGTGCCCGCGCCGCCGATCATCACCACGAGGACGAACAGGATCGATTGCAGGAAGGAGAACATGCCGGGGGTGACCATGCCCTGCAGCGGTGCGAACAGGCCACCCGCCAACCCCGCGAGCGCGGCTGAGAACGCGAACGCCACGGTCTTGACCACAAGCGGGTTGACGCCGATCGATGCCGCGGCCGTTTCGCTGTCGCGCACGGCCCGCATCGCCGCGCCCCAGGTGCCGCGAGAGATGCGTGCGTAGACGATCAACGCGACGGCGAGCACGGCCAGCGAGGCGACGGCCACCACACGTTCGCTGCCCGCGAAGCCGAACACACCCGGCGGCGTCACGCCCATCAGTCCGTTCTGCCCGCCGGTCAGTCCGCGCCATTCGACGGCGCCGTGCTCGACGATGAACCCGAACGCGATCGTCACCATGGCGAGTCCCGGCCCGCGCACGCGCAGCGCCGGCAGCGCCAGCACCGCGCCGGTGACGGCGGCCGCGGCCCCGCCGGCGAGCCAGGCGAACCAGAACGGCCAGCCCGCCTGCGTGGTCAGAATGGCTACGGCATACGCGCCGATCGCGTAGAAGCCCACATGGCCGAACGACATCTGCCCGGTAAGTCCGAGCAGAAGATTCAGGCCCACGCCGCAAATCGCGAGCAGGGCGACACCGGCGATCACCACCACGAAATAGCCGTTCACGACACACGCCGCACCGGCCATGGCCAACAGGGCAATGGCGAGGGCGCCGGAAAGCGCAAGGCCGTCGCGCGTGGGCCCATCGCCGGAATGCGCCGGCGATTGCGCGTGACGGCGCGCCAGCGGCAAAGAAGAATTGCTCATACCTTGCGCACCTCCGCGCGGCCGAACATGCCGTCCGGTCGCATCGCCAGCAGCACGATGACCAGGCCGAACGTGATGATTTGTGTGTAGCTCGAACCCAGCGTCGCCGTGATCATCGACTCGGTCACACCGAACAGCAGACCGGCGATCATCACGCCCCACGCACTGGACAACCCGCCGAGAATCGCCACGGCGAAAGCCTTGAGACCAAAGACCGTTCCCATGTCCGCCTGCACATTGAACAACGGCGCGATCAGCACGCCGGCGATACCGGCGAGCAGCGTCGAGATGGCGAATGCGCCGGCAATGGTGCGCTGGATGGGAATGCCCATGAGTCGCGCGGCATCACGGTTCTGTACCACCGCCAACATCGCGATGCCCCAGCGTGAGCGGCGCAACACGTAATGCAGCAGCGCGGCAAGCGCGAGTCCGACGACGGGGATCAGCAACTGTAGCGGGTAGACGCCGAGGCCCGCGTCGCCGATCCGAAGCGAGCTTTGGGCGAGCGGCGAGGGCAGGCTGCGCGGCTCCGTGCCGAACGTGAGCATCACGAGGTTGTCGAGCACGATACCCAGCGCCACCGTCGCCATGAGCCATGCGCTCGAACCGCGTCGCACGAACGGCTGCACGGCGAGGCGCTCGACCGCCAGTCCGTAGACGGCGCAAAGCGCCAGCGCCGCGACGATCGCCAGCGGCATGGGCCAGCCGAGCGTCTGCGAGAAGGTGTAGGCGAGCACGGCGCCGAGCATCATCGAGCTGCCTTGCGCGAAATTGACCGTCGCGCTCACGGCGAATGTCAGATGAAAGCCGAGCGCCATGAGCCCGTACATGCTGCCGAGCCCGAGGCCGGCGACGAGCGCCGAGATCCATTGCATGAGATGTCCTCCGCGACGCCGCCTCGCGGCGCCGCTTCATTGCAGGTGTCGAACGACTTGCGTTGAACGACTTACTTCGCGGCCACCTTCGCGGCCACTTTCGCACCGGTCGGCGATACCGGCACGATGCGGTTGTCGATGAACTGCGCCCACACATAGTCGTGCGCGGAAAGGGCGTCGTGCTGTTGTTCGCTGAACGGCTTCACGTACGTCTTGATCAGTCCTTCGTAGCGGTCGATCTTGTAGAAGCCGGTGCGGATCGCGTCGCCGTTGGTCGAACCCGCGCGATCGATGGCGAGCGCGGTGAGGCGCATGGCGTCGTACGCGTTTGCCACGCCCACCGCCGGGGTGATGTCATCCGGTCCCTTGATGTCCGGGTACTTCGCCTTGAGGGCCGCCACAACGCGTTGGCTGACCGGTGTGGTCGCGCCGAAGAAGCTGTACGTCTGCACGAAGTGCACGGTCTTCGCGTTCGGGCCCGCCAGTTCGGTGAAGCGCCCGCCCGCGGGCCCCCAGTGCGAAACGATGGGCACCTTCCAGCCCATGCGGTCGAGCGACTTCACGACCTGTGCCGACGGACCGACGTTGCCGACCATCAGCAGCGTGTCCGCGCCCGCGGCTTTCAGACGCCCAAGCTGCGGCGTGACGTCCACGTCCGTTGCCTCGAATTTCTCGATCGCGGCCGGCTTCATGCCCTTGGCCGCGAGCGAGGCGACGATGCCTTTCTCGTTCGACTCGCCCCATGGGTTGTTCACGAGAATCAGGCCCAGCTTCTTCGCACCGAAGGTCTGCTGTGCGTAGTTCACCATCGCACCGTCGACGATCTCATCGACCGCCGACACGCGAAACACGTAGTTCGGATTGGCGCCGTTATGGGTAATCGGCGTGCCTGCGGCCCACGGCCCCATGAACGGCACCTTCTCCTGATTCGCAATGGGCACGATGGCCATCGACACCGGCGTGTCCAGACCACCGAAGAGCACCGCCACCTTGTCCTTGTAGATCAGCTCGCGAGCGGCGAGCACGCCCTTGGCCGGGTTGCCTTCATCATCGCGGCGCACCAGTTCGAGCTTGCGACCGCCGAGCACGCCGCCGCTCGCGTTGATCTCGTCGATGGCGATGGTCATGCCGCGCGTGAGCGCTTCGCCTGCGCGAGCCGACTGGCCCGAAAGCGCCGTGACGAGGCCGATCTTGACGGTGTCGGCGGCGTAACTCGACAGACTCACGAACCCACAGGCGGCCGCCAGCGCCACGGTGCCGTGGCGAAGCCAGCGACGGCGGGAAGGGACGGATACCGAGGTCGCGGCGCTGGCGCCGACGGCGAGGTGACTTGCAGAGGCAGACATGGGCAATCTCCGTGAGGACACATCGAAGCGATGCATCGGAAGCGAATCGAAAGGGACGCAACGGCGCCCCGGCAACGGGCGCGGCCCGCCATGTCCCCGCCGTACGCAAGAGGCATGCCACCTCGTCGACATTTCGAGCGAATGGCGTTGCGCGATATGAATAACAAGGTGTTGACGATCTGGCATTGAAATTGCGAACGATTGACTATGACGTTCGTTGACGATGCGCTTTGCGCCAACTCGGAACGCGCCCGCACTGCGGCGGTGCGCGAATGTTTCAAGGCGACACACGATGACCCTTACGCTTCCCCTTACGCTTCCCCTTTCGCTTCCCGTCTCGCAACCTGACGATGTCGAGACCGGCGACGTGCGCTTCGGTGCACTTCGCACGCATGATCGCTTCGACTATCTGCCGATCACGGCGCGCGACACTTACCGCTGGCCCAATGGTGCGCGCCTGGCTGTCTATCTGGGCTTCAATCTTGAGCATTTCGCCTTCGGGGAGGGGCTCGGGGCGAATCTTGGCCCCGTCTCGCCACAGCCGGATGTACTCAACTACAGCTGGCGCGAATATGGCAACCGGGTTGGCGCGTGGCGATGCCTCGATCTGTTCGACGATCTCGCGATGCGCGTCGGCGTGGTGCTCAACACGGCGCTGCTCGATCACTGTCCCGACCTTGTGCATGCGTGCGTGGCGCGTGGCGACGAGCTGATCGGGCACGGGCATACCAATGCCCATCGCCAAAGCGATTTCGAATATGCGCACGAGCTCGATCTGCTGGCGCATTGCCGCTCGCGCCTGGCGCGGGCAACCGGCCACACGCCGTCGGGATGGCTCTCGCCGTGGATTTCAGAGACGCATCACACGCCCGACCTGCTCGTTCGCAACGGTTACCGCTATACCTTGAACTGGTGTCACGACGACCGCCCGGTGCGCATGCGCACTGCCCACGGCACGCTTTGGTCGGTGCCCTACCCGCAGGAAGTCAACGATATTCCGATGATCGTCGGGCGTCAGATGGACGGCGCCGCATTTGCCGACATGATTGCCGACAACTTTGACGAGATGTTCGCTCAGGCAGAGCATCCGACGCGGGGACAACCGCTGGTCATGGGCATCGCGCTGCACCCGTACCTGGTGGGCCAGCCCTATCGCCTGCGGCATCTGCGACGTGTGCTCACGCCCATCGCTCAGGCGGCCGGACGTGGCGAAATCTGGCTGGCCACGCCGGGTGACATCGCCGCGCACGTGGACTCAGTGAGTGTGGCCGAGCCCGGTGCCATCATGGGATGAACCCGGCATGACGCTCAAACGCCATTGCCCCGACTGCGCGATTTCGACCTTACTGCCCTCGTCATCCATGCCTGCTGCCAAACCCCCCCTGACGCCACGTCGCCGCGCCGCCGACGTGGCTGCGTCCGCCGCTGACGACCGGGACACCGAATCCCGTCTGCGCTCGCTGCACTCGCCCGTGGCGAGCGATGACGAGCAGAGCGCCGAGACGCGCATCGAGACGCACATCTATCGCACGATCGTCGACGGCGTGCTAGCACATCGCCTGACGCCCGGCACGAAGCTGCCCGAGCCGGAGCTTTGCCAGTTGTTCGACGTGGGACGGGCGGTCGTGCGGCGCGTGCTGGAGCGTCTTGCGCATGACGGCATCGTCACGCTCCGACCGAACAAAGGCGCCGTGATTGCGGAGCCGACGCCCGAGGAAACGCGCGAGATCTTCGAGGCGCGTCGCGCGCTCGAACGTTCACTGGTCGAGCTCGCCGTGTCGCGCGTGACCGACGACGACCTCGCCATGCTGCGCCGCCAGCTCGATGCCGAGCACGACGCCATGCATCGTTTCGATCAGCCGTCGTGGGCGCGTCTGGCGAGTGATTTCCACCTGCGTGTGGCCGCGCTCGCCGGTAACGCCGTGCTGCTGCGCTACCTCACCGAGCTGATCTCGCGGTGTTCGCTCATCGTGGGGTTGTACGAGCCGCCAGGCTACGCGCCGTGCGAGCACGATGAACACGCGGCCATCGTGGCATGCATCGAGGCGCGCGACGCCGCGGGCGCTATCGCCCGCATGCAGGCGCATCTCGAGGAGCTGGAGCGTCGCATCGAGACGACCCGGATGCGAGGTCAGAAGAGTCTGGCGTCGCTGCTGGGTCTGCCGGAGGTGGTTGAGCCCGGGCACGATGCGTCACCGCCCGCGCCCGTCAGGCGCACTGCTCGCAAACGCGCTTGAGACGCAAGGGATATCGCATGGAAATCGACTTTCGGGAAATCACCGCTTACCAGCGCTACAAATTGATGGCCAGCCTGATCGTGCCGCGTCCGATCGCGCTCGTCACGACGATCAACGAAGGCGGCGCCATCAACGCCGCACCGTTCTCGATGTTCAACATGCTTGGCGAGGAACCGCCGATCGTGATGCTGTCGATCAACCGGCTCGACGACGATTCCCTCAAGGACACCGCCACCAACATTCTCCGGGATCGGGAGTTTGTCGTGCATCTCACCGATGAGGCGATGACTGCCCGCATGCACGCGTGTGGCGAGCGCTTGCCGCCGACCGAGAGCGAGCTGACGCATGCGGGATTCACGCCGGTGGCGAGCCGTCTCGTCGCGCCACCGCGCATCGCGCAGGCGCCGGTGGCGTTCGAGTGCAAGCTGTGGGAGACGCTGGAGACGCCGAGCCGCCACATCTTCATCGGGCGCGTCGAGCGCATGCACGCGCGCGACGAGCTGATCGACACCGAAACCTGGCGGGTCCGGTTGCAGAACTACTTCCCCGTAGGGCGTTTCGGCGCGAGCTTCTATGTGGACACCCGTAATCGTTTCTCCCTGGAGCAACACGACGGTCAGCCTACCGCCGCGACAGCCGTCGACGAGATGTGAAGGGGCCGGTGAGTCAGCAGGATGAAGGTTCGGAGTCCGTCGATATTGATGGGGCGGCCAGGATTGCGGGGGGCGGTTTTCGTCAGGAAATCCTGTATCAAACTAATAGAATTGATGTGGTTTCCTGATAATTCGGATGCCGATTTTAAAATAATGAAAATATATCAACGGCACGTTTAATATTTCTTTTTAAATGCGTGTGGGCCTTTACCAGAAAGGCTCCCGCTTGGAATTCTTTCGCTTTTTCGCGGCGGTTAAGGTCCGGGATCGGAAAACTTCGATCGATAACTTAAAGAAATTTCGGAACCCTTCCGTAATGCTCTGTCTGGGCCGGTTCTCACTGGCTAGGAATTCGAAGGGCGCGGCACTCTGCGCAAAGTCGGCACGACACGATAGCCGGCGCGCGGGGCGCCGTTCGGGGACCGCACGGGGCAGGGCGATGGCCATGCCCGCTGCGGCCTTCGGATGTTGCGAGCGGTACGACAACCAGAAAAACGAAAGATCAGATGCCTTGGCAATCAACGCGCGAAGTCTCGCCGTTGGCCGGCGGGATTGACGGGCACACTTCACACGGTTCGGGGATTCAGCGGTTTCGGGCGTCTCAGACGCGTCAAACGGTAAGACGGGTATTCGGCTTCGGCCTGGCGACGGTACTCGCCATGGCCGCGCATTGCCGTGCCGCGGGCATCGTTCCCGACGGCGGCACGGCGACGTCCGTCACCATTGGCGCCGATGGACGCCAGAACGTCGCGATCGCCCCGCCGGTGCGCGGGGTGTCCCATAACACCTACGCCAGCTTCAGCGTCGATCGCGCCGGGGCGACCCTCAACAACAGCGGGGTCAACGCGCGCACCATCGTCAACGAAGTGACGGGTACGGCCCCCAGCCTGATTCAGGGCCAGATCGCCGTGACAGGACCGCGAGCGAACGTCGTGCTCGCGAATCCCAACGGCATCACGGTCAATGGCGCTACCTTCGTCAACACCGGCCACGTCGCGTTGAGCACCGGACAAGTGTCGTTCAGCGACGTCCTCGTCGCGCCCGGCGTGTATCAGCGCAACGTTGTGCTCGACACCGGACGCGGCACGATCGAAGTCGCGGGCGGCGGGCTCGCGGGAACGCTCATCGGCCTGGAGCTCATCGCTAAGACGGTCAGGGTGAGCGCGCCGATCACCAACGACTTCTCGTCGCCTACCGCTTACGTGCGCGTGATTGCGGGCAGCAGCCGGGTGTCGCTCAACACCGGCTTCTCGCCCGACGACAACAACAACGACTGGGTCACGCTCGCGAGCCGGCAGCAGGCGAACCCCGATGCCATCGCGCTCGACGTCGAGCCGTCCGGCAGCATCACGTCCGGGCGCATCCAGCTGTTGACGACGGATCTCGGCGCCGGCGTGCGCCACGCCGGATCGATGATGGCCAACGCCGGGGATTTCTCGCTCACCGCCGCTGGCGATGTGCTGCTCGCGCCGTCGAGCCGGATCGATGTCGCGAACAACCTCTCCTGGCAGTCGGCGGGACAGACCACCCTGCAGGGCGCGGCGGTGCTGACCGGCGGGTCGATTCGGCTTTCGAGCCACGGCGTGCGCATCGCCAACGCCGGCGCCACGCAATCGACGCTGGTGTCCCAGCGCAGCGGCGTCGTGATCACCAGCCAGGGTGACATCACCAATGTCAGCAGCCTGATCCAGGGCGTGACGCGCGATACGGCGATGACGACGTCGGCTGGCGCGGTCACCCTCGACGCCACCGGTACCATCACCAACACCTCCGACGTGTCCCGCCCGGGCGGTGCGTTCGGTGTGGTGTTCGGTGTGAACGACGACGTCGTGATGCGCGCTGCCGGCGATATCGTCAATCTGAACGCCCGCGTCGAATCCAATCAGTCGGTGTCGATGCAGGCGCAGGGCGACCTGAGCAATGCCATTTCGCATCTCGATGGTGCGAACGGCGGTGTCGCGACGGCCTATGCGAACAGCGGCCGGCGCTGGCTGCTCTTCTCCACGCGCGACGAAGGCTTCTCCGTCGACTACGGCGCGATCCCGGCACCGGGGCAACTGTCCTACATCATTGCCGACGCCGGCAACGTCACCCTCTCCGGCCGCAATGTGTTCAACACCGGCGGCACGGTGCTGACCAATGGCGGGAACATTCAGGTGACGGCGACCGATCAGCTCGTCAATCAGGCGGTCATGGTGGGGCAGGCGTCGTATCGGCGATCCTGCTTCATTTTCTGCAGGGCGGAGGCGTCCAGCACGACGACCTCATACGGTGGGCAGATGCAGGCGGCCGGAAGCATTGCACTGCGTGCCGGACAAAGCGCCAGCAACGTTGGCGGCAACGTGATCGCGTGGTCCGGCAATCTGACGGTCGATGCCCCGTTCGTCACCGCGCAGGGCCTGCTCGGGTATACGGCCTACAACGGCACGCGTGGCCTGAAGGCCTGGTTCGGCAATCACTGGGCCGCCATCTATGCCCAAAACGACGGCGGTCTGTTCTCCGCCGCCTCGGGCGAAGTCGTGCTGACGGGGCGCGGCTTGATCAAGGGCGGCGTGATCACCGGGGCCAGGGGGGTGAAGGCGGCGCAGGGCATCGAGACGGCCTACGTGCCGTACCGTGAACCGGCACGCATCGGCACGCACCTTGGCCTGACGACGTGGTTCGGGCTATGACGATACGCTCAACGATCGCCGCACGTGTCTGGGCCGCGGCGCTGGTGTTCACGGGGACCGTGAGCGTCGCGTTCGCGCAAACGCCACCGGTACCGGCGTTGCCGCCGGGCATGGTCCCGCAGCAGGATCCCGGACAACGACTGCTGGAAGAGCAACGCAACAACGCGCTGCAACGCGAGCTCGATCGTGGGCCTGCACAGATCGAGACGTCGCCCGCGGCCGCGCCCGGGGTTCCCGATCTGCCCGCGAACGCCGACGTCGATACCCTGCCCGACCCGGAGCCGACCTTTCGCATCGATCGGATCGTGTTCCGGGGCGACGCGGTGCTCGCGCCGTCGCGCCTCGACGAGATCTGCGCGCCATTCCTGCACAAGGCCCTTGGCCGTCGCCGCATCGATCTGCTGCTGCGTCGCCTGACTGAGGCATTCGTGGCGGACGGGCTCATCACCACGCGTGCCTATCTCGCCACGCCGCAGAATCTGTCCTCCGGGACGCTGGCTATTACGCTCGTCGCGGGGCGAATCAGCGGCTTCACGTTGAACGGCGGTGCGTTGCGTCCGGCGGGACAGGGCAAGCCGGGCGATGGGGGAGGGCTGCTCACGGACGCGGGCACCGCGTGGGCCTTCCCCGCATCGGTCGGCGATGTGCTTACGCTGCCCGCGCTCGAACAGGGTGTCGACCAGATCAACCGGCTGCGCCGCAATCAGGCGCAGATCCAGATATTGCCGGGGCAAGCGCCTGGCGAGTCCATCATCGCGATTCAGAACCCCTTCGGCAGCCGCCTCAACTACAACGTTGGCCTGGACAACTACGGCAGCACGGCAACGGGACGGTGGCGCACGCGGGCATCCGTGGACGCCGGCAACGTCATCGGCTTGCAGGAGTCATTGAGCCTGGCCTACACCGGCACGCGCGACAGCAACGCGCTCGTCGTCTCGGCTGCCGTTCCCTACGGCTATCAAACGTTCAGCTACACGGCGGCGCTCTCCGAATACCAGCAGATCATCGGGGGCACCGCGCTGCTCTACGGCCGAACCCTCAGTCAGATTTTCGGCTGGAACACCGTGCTCAGGCGATCGGCGTCGCAACGCGTGAGTCTGGACGCCACGCTCACCAAGCTGTCCACCGAGCGCGACGTCAACGACATCCCGCTGTCCCCGCAGGCGCTCACGATCCTGCGTGTCGGTATCTCCGGACTCTGGCGCTTCACCCGAAACGGGCAGCCGGGTGCGTTGACCGCGTCGCTGGGCGTCTCGCAAGGCCTGCCGTGGCTTGATGCCACGCGCGACTTCGACGGTATCCAGAAGCCGGACGCGCATGCGCAGTTCACCAAGGTGGACGCCGGCACGACGGTGCAAATGCCGCTCGCGCGAATCGGCCCCACGCAATGGACGTGGCGTACCACGTTCACCGGCCAATACAGCGCCGTGGCGCTCTTTGGCAACGCCCAGATTTTCCTCGGCGGCTCGGACTCGGTCCGCGGCTTCATGCAGGGCGGCATTGCCGGCGACAGCGGCTTCTATCTCCGGAACGAGGCCGTCTGGGCCAATGCCCCGGTATGGCAGGGACTGCGCTGGGAGCCTTACGCGTTCCTCGACGGCGGCAAGGCTCACCTGGTGGCCGAGCCCGGCTGGCCGACGCTGATCGGCGCGGGAGTCGGCGTGCGTGCGCAATGGCAGTTCCGGGGGCAGACGTTCTCGGGCGAGCTGATGGCCGGGCGCGCACTGGTGCAGCCCGCGTCGCTCGGCCCGAAGGGCAGTGTCGTGCTCGTCACGCTCAACTGGGCGGGATGAATTGTGAAAACGCAGGCGTAAGGGCCATTCGCTCGCGGCGCCTGCCAACGTTGTGGGAGAGATGTCGATGAAAGCGAAGTTCATCCGGGGGTGGGGTGTGGCGGGTGCCGCGGGCGTATGGGTGGCGCTGAGCGTTGCGATGGCGCCGGCGATGGCAGCCAGGGCGGCCAAGACCGACAGCCGGCCCGAGACGAAAGCCGGGGAGAAGGTCGAGAGCAGGACTGCCGCGCCGAAGCCGCTGGGCGCCGATGTCGTCGCCAGCGTCAACGATGTCGGGATTCCGAAAGCGTCGGTGGACGCGATGGTCAAGGCGAGCGGCCAGCCGGACAGCGCGCAATTGCGCGAGCTGTTCAAGGGGCAACTGATCGCGAACGAATTGCTCAGGCAGGCGGCGCTACGGCAGCACTACGAGACGCGCCCGGAAGTGCAGGCTGCGCTGGAAGCCGCAAAGACGGTGATCGTCACGCGCGCCTACATGACCGAGCATGCGAAGGCCGCCCCGGTGAGCGATGCCGACGTCAAGGCCAAGTACGACGCCGTGGTCGCCTCGCTGGGCGAGAACGAATATCACGCCAGTGCGATCGCTGTGCGCGATGCCGCCACGGCACAGACCGTGCTCGACGAGATCCGGAAGGGGGGCGATTTCGCGGCGTTGGCGCGTCAGTACAGCCAGGGGCCGAACGCTGCGCAAGGCGGCCAGTTGAACTGGGTGTCGTTCAAGACGCCGATCACGGCAGGCAATACGCAGAACTGGCCGCAGCCGATCGCCGAGGCGCTGGTGAAGCTGCCCAAGGGCGGCGTGTCCGCCGAGCCCCTGAAGGTCGGCGAGCAGTTCTGGATCCTGCGCGTCGACGACAGGCGCGCCACGCAGATCCCGAAGTTCGAAGAGAGCGCACCGTTGCTGCGCAAGCAACTCGAGCAGGTGGCGATGGAAAAGGCCACGGCGCAAATGATTGGCGATCTCGTCAAGAGCGCACGCATCCAGCAGTAACCCGGGAGTCATCGATCGACGCCGGGCGCGGTCGAGCCGCCCCGCCGGGCGTCGTTCGACCTTGTCGCGTTTCGCCGAATCGCGGTTTGCCGCTCGCAGTCGTCGGCGGTTAGCAGTCAGCAGGTCATCGAGCCGCCGCATGTTGCGTGGCGGTCTCGCGCTACACACGTCCAAAGAACGAACAGGTCACGTCATGAACGCATCTTCGCGAGGAATCACCGAAGTTGGGGAAAACGCACGTCAGTCGATCAATGTCGACGACGAGGCTATGGATTCCCACTTCCCGGAGAAGCCCGCGATTCGAGTGTGGCAGCGCGCCATTGCGGCGTGCGTTGCGCTGACGCTGCTCATCAGTCCGATCTCGGTGACGTTCGAACTGAGCCAGTCAGCCGCTCGCGAATTGGCCGCCAACGCGACCGGTAAAGCGGGCTTCGACGAAACCGCCCTGACAGTGCTGCGCTCGGTCGCGTCGTTGCGTCTTCGTGTCGGCATGCAGACGGTGTCGGCGGCGCCGATTACGGATCCGACGGCGCCGGTCGTCTTCGCACCGAAGATCACGACGAGCGGTAACGGCGTGCCCGTCGTCAACATCACGGCTCCCAACGCGGCGGGCATCTCGCTCAACCAGTACCAGAGCTTCAACGTCGATGCTGCCGGACTGATTCTCAACAACAGCCTTCTCAACGGCACGTCGCTCAACGGCGGGACGATGGCCGCGAACCCGAATCTGTCGGGCCGCACCGCGAGCACCATCGTCAACCAGGTGACGTCGTCGGGCGGCGCTTATGCCTCCGCGCTCAATGGCCCGCTCGAAGTGTTCGGTGCGCCCGCCACGGTGATCATTGCGAACCCGAACGGCATTTCCGTGCGCGGCGCGGGCTTCACCAACACCATCGGCGTGACACTGACGACGGGGACACCGCAATTCCTCTCCGGGCCGGGCGGCACGCCTACCGATTTCGCTAACGCCAACGCGCTCGGCTACAACGTCACCGGCGGCCATATCCAGCTGGAAGGGAATGCGGGAATGACCGGCCCCGGCAGCGGCATCGAAGGCACCGTCGGCGCTATCGATCTCATCGGTCAGACGGTCGGCATCAACGCGCCGTTGTATGCGGGCACGCGCATCAACGTCATCACCGGAAATCAGCAGGTGCTGACACGGGCAGTCGACGGCACGGGTACGCGCTACATCACGTCGGCAAACGGCACGGCCAATACCGCGCAAGCCATTCAGAGCGCTACGGGCAACGCGCAGGCGTTCGCCATCGACGCGACGCGCTTCGGCGCGATGACCGCCGGGCAGATTCAGGTCATCGGCACGACGGCTGGCCTTGGTGTGCGCATGGCGGGCGATCTCGCGTCGACGGCCGGCGACCTCACGCTCTCGTCGGGCGGCGACCTCACCGTTGCCAACCACGCGGCGCAGCAGCAGGTGCAGATGACGAGTGCGGGGAACGTGGCGCTCAGCGGCACGGGACTCGGCGAGAACGGCTATCGACTGACGGCGAGCGGCGATGTGACGTCGGCCGGTTCGCTGCAGTCGGGTAAGGCGATGGACGTGCAGGCGGGCCGCAATCTCACGCTCGCCAACCTTCAGTCGAACGGCGACACCGCGTTGAGTGCAACGAAGGCGCTGGCGCTGAAGGAAGCGCAAATCGGCGGCAATCTGTCGCTGGCGACGCAAGACAGTGCGCTGGGCGACATCCGTCTGACGGGGCCGGTGACCGTGGGTGGCACCCTCGTCGCAAACGCCGCGCGCAGTCTTGTCGTCACCGACAGCACGGGCGCGAACGGTAACGTGTCCGTCGTCACCGGCGGCGATTTCCAGATCGCGCAAGGCGCACGTCTGACGGGCCATGGCGCGGTATCGACGCAATCGGGTGGTGACACGCGCATCGATGGGACGCTGGCGTCCGGCGCGCAACTCGACATGACGTCGAATCGCCGTCTCGACGTACAGGGCGATGTGGCGTCGAGCGGCACCGCGCACCTGAGCGCGGGCGAAACGCTGAACGTCGACGGCACGTTGCTCGGGCAAGCCGACTCGGCGCTGCGCGCAGGCAGCGACATCACGGGCAAAGGCAAGCTCGCTTTCGGCATGGATGCCACATTGCGTGCCGGGCGCGACATCTCGCTGACCGGGGCGTTGCTCGCAGGTGGATTGGACGTCGAAGCCGCGAACGGCCTCTCACTGGCCGATGTGCAGAGCACGGGTGTCGCCGCATTGCGTGCGTTGGGCAATGCAGGCGGCGGTGACATCGCCCTGCAAGGCAAGGTCTCGTTTTACGGCGCGGCGGCGCTCACGGCAGCGCGCGACATTCTCGTGAACGGCACCACGGCGGGTGCGGATGCTGTGACGCTGAACGCTTCGCGCGACGTCAACGTCGCAGGCTCGCTTCAAACGGCGGGCACCGGGAATCCGCTGACGATCGCTGCGGGCAATGCCGTCACCGTCCCGGGCACGATTCAGGCGAGCGCGGACCTCAAGACGAATGCCGGTACGACGCTCGATGTAGCAGGTGCCGCGACCGCGGCGGGCGACGTCGCCCTGCAATCCGGCGGTGACATGCGCGTGACGGGCAACGTGTCCGGTCAACTCACCGGCAAGCTCGACGCAGGTGGCAATCTCGACATCGGCGGTGGCGCGCATTTCCTCGGCGACACCTGGCTGACGTCCGGTGCGAACGCCACGCTGAGCGGCAAGTTGCAGACGGCGAACCTCGTCGTCACGAGCCGCAACGCGGTCACGCTGGGCGATGTCCAGACCGGCGGCACGCTCGACGTGCTGGCGCGCGGTCTCGACGGCAGCGGCGACATCCGCGTGGCCGGACCGTTGGCGTCCTTCGGCGTGGCGACGTTGAATGCCGCACGCGATGTCGCCATTGCGAGCACGGGCAAGATTGAAGCGAACGACAGGCTCGTCATCACGGCACAACGCGATGCGCAACTCGACGGTAGCGTGGCGGCAGTCGGCGACGTGGCGATTACCGCGACGTCGGGCAATCTGAACACGACGGCGAATCTGAGCACGAATAGTCAGCTCGCATTGACCGCCGGGCAATCCGTGACGCTCGGCGCACCGCAGACGAGCGCCATCGGCAACGCCACCGTCACCGCGGGACAGGACATCGTGCTCGGCGGCGCGCTGGTCGGACTGGCGGGCGTCTTGCAGGCGGGGCGCGATCTCGTCGGCGCAGGGGCGTCGGCGTTCACCGGTACCGCGACCCTCGGCGCGAACCGCGACGTCAAGCTGACGGGCATTCTGCAAGGCAACGGCGTGCGCGTGACGGCGGGCAACAGCACGACCGTCTCCAGCGTGACCTCCAACGGCCTGTTCTCGGTATCGGCCAATGGCAATGCGGGTGGCGGCGACGTCGTCGTCAACGGTGAGTCCAGTGTTGTCGGCGGGGTCAGTTTGACGGGGGCGCGCGACGTCACTGTCGCAGGCACCTTGCAGACGGGCGAAGATGCCACGCTCACCGGCTCGCGCGACGTCAATATCACGGGCACGGTCCGCTCGGCGAAGGACGCGACGCTGACGGCGACGCAAGGTAGTGTCAACGTCGACACGCAGGGCAAGCTCGGCGTGGGCGGACACCTGACCGCGTCGGCGGGGACGGATGTCGTCATGGGCGGGCAGACGGCCGTTGCGGGCAACACGACGCTGACCTCGGGGCGCGACACGCTCGTGCAGGGCGCGCTGAACGGTCAAGGCACCGGACGCATCGATGCAGGCCGCGACGTAAGCGGCGCGGGTTCGGCATCGTTCACCGGTGCGCTCGACGTGAGCGCCGCGCGCGACGTCGACCAGAGCGGCTTGTTGCAGGGCGGTGGTCTGACGGTTGTTGCGGGCAACAGCGTCGCCGTCAAAAATGCACAGTCGACCGGCGCATTGACGCTGACTGCCAAAGGCCTCGCAGGCGGCGGCGACATCGTCGTCAACGGCGAATCCGGCGCACCGGGCACCGTATCGTTGCAGGCCGCGCGCGACATCAACGTGGCGGGCACGCTCGGCGGCGGCGCGGGCACCACGCTCGAAGCGCAACGCGACATCGTCGTGGATGGCGCGATTCAATCGGTAGGCGACGCCAACCTGACGGCGCAAGGCGGCCGCATTCGCGCGACGGGCGGTGTGAGTGGCGGCGCGAACCTCATCTTCAACGCGGCGCAGGACGTCGCGCTCGGTCAGTCGACGAGTGCGTTGGGCGACGTCAGGATCAACGCCGGACGCGATCTGCAACTGGGTGCCGTGCTGCTCGGCGTGAATGCGAATCTGACGGCAGGCCGCACGTTGCTCGACACCGGCGACGGCAGCAGCAAGGCCGTCTTCACTGGCAATGCGACGCTCGCTTCGGCGGGCGACACGCGTCTGACCGGCGGCATGCAGGCCAATGCCATCGACGTGACGGCGGGTGGCAACGCGACTTTCGGCGTCCTCAATTCGGCCACCGGCGTCAAGGTCACGACGACCGGCACGGCGGGGGCGCTGGGTGGTCCTGGTGACATTGTCTTCAACGGTGCGGTGTCGTCACCCAATGCGTTCTCGGCAGCGGCTTCGCGCGACATCCTCCTTGCAGGCAGCTTGGCCTGCGGTGCAGCATGTGAATTGACCGCGCAACGCCATCTGTCGGTGACGGGCACGGCGCTCACGATGGGCGACCTCTCGCTTGTCACGCGCATGGGGGACCTCGCCATCACTGGTGAGGTGACGACAGCAGGGGCGCTGCTGGCAACGAGTGCGGGCAACGCGGCGCTTGGCGGCAAGTTGAGTGTGCAGGGCGACTTGCGCGCAACTGCCTTCAACGATCTCACGCTGACGGGGCAAGCCAACGTGCAGGGTGTCGGCGCGTTGCGCGCCGGTCGCGACATCCTCGGGGATGGCACGGCATTGTTCGGCGGTGACGTCACGCTCGACGCGGGGCGTAACACGGCGCTGACGGGCGCATTGTCTGGCCAGAACGTCGACGTCCACGCCGCGAACAACGCGGGTCTGCATAGCGTGCAGGCGACCAAAGCACTGACGGTGACAGCGGGCGGCGGCGATGTGGCCATCACCGGCGACGCCGTCGCACTCGGCACGGTGACACTGACTGGCGCACGCGACGTCGCCGTGACCGGAAAGACCGTCGGCGGCGACAACGTCACGGTGACCGCCGCGACGGGCGACATTCATCTGCAAAGCGACACGGCTTCCGAACGCAACCTCACGCTGACGGCGGCGAACGGTGCGATCACGACGGCTAATGCGGGCGTGCAGGGGGACGTCACCGTCAATGCGGGCAAGTCGCTGACGATGCAAGGCGACACGACGGCCAACGGTCTGGTGCGTTTGACGTCCAGTGGCGACATGACGCTGGGCAATGTGCGCAGCGTCGTCGCAGATGCCGTCGCCGGGCTGTTGACGGCAGGTGGCAAGCTCAGCGCCACGTCGCTCACGTTCGGCAATGGTGGCCTCACTACTGTGTCAGGTGGCGCGACGCAAGTCACGGGAGCCATCGCCGCAGGCAATGCCCTGACGATGACGATGACAGGCGACCTGACCGCGGGCGCTATTCAGGCGGGCAAGGCAGCCATGCTCACGGCAGGCGGTGCGGGTGACGTTCGCGTTGCGGGCGACATCGGCACGGGTACGAGCTTGACCGTCAATGCAGGACGCGGTGTGACCCTCGGCGGCGCAGTGACAGCGGGTGAGGGCGTGAGCGTCACGGCCGCACGCGACCTGTCGGTGACCGGCGCGCTGTCGGCGAATCAGGACATCGCACTGACCGCGACGCAAGGCAGTGTCACGCTGACCGGCCCCGTTACTGCGATCCAGAACTTCACGGCGAAGGCGGGCGGCGCGCTGGCGATGGGCGCCGCGCAAGTCAACGGCGACACGACGTTAACGTCCGGCGCGACGATGGCGCTGGGCGGACATCTCATCGGCAAGGGCGTGGCGATGCTGCAATCCGGCGGCGACATCACGGGAAGCAACGGTGCGCTGACGTTCGGTAAGGACGTCGCGATCATGTCCGGCGGCAAGCTGACGCTCGGCGGCGTGGATACGGCAGGCGATGTGAAGGTGACGTCGGCAGGCGACGCGTTGCTTGGCGCATTGACCTCGATGGGTAAGGCGTCGCTCACCAGCACGTCGGGCAGTCTGACGGTGGACAAGGTGCTCGTCGGCGGCACGCTCGACATGACCGCTGCGACCAACCTGACGGCGCTGCAAGGCTTGTCGAGCATGGGCGCGATGACGTTGACCGCGCAGAACGGCAACCTCAACGTCGCGAACGTCTCCGGCAACGACACGGTTTCGCTGCGTGCGGGACAGACGCTCACGCTGGGCGGCACCAACACCGTCGTCGGCGACGTGACGCTCGATGGCGGCAACGTCGTTATCAATGGTGCAACGACGGCTTCTAAATCCTTCACTGTCACGGCAACCGGTGCGCTCGATGCAAGCGGCGGGCAACTCTTCGTCACCCAGGACGCGAAGCTGAGCGGCGCGCGCATCGACACGGGCGCGATGATCGTCGGTGGCGCGCTGGATGTGACCGCGACGCAGTGGATCAAGACGCACGGCCTCGCGCTCGTCAATGGCGCGACGACCTTCAACGCAGGCGCAGGAACGTTCACCAACTCGGCGGGGGCATCGGTGCTGAGCGCCGGGCCGTTGTCGGTGACGGCGGGCGGCATCGTCAACGAGGCGAACGGGCAACTGGCGTCGACGAAGGCACTGACGCTGACGTCCACCGGCAACGTCGTCAATAAGGGGTTGATGAACGGCAGCACGACGTCCGTCACAGCGGGCGGCGCGCTCACCAACACGGGGACGGTGCTTGGGGCGAACGGCGTCACGCTCAACGTCGGCGGGTTGAACAACAACGGCGGCATGATCCTCGCGGGCGACGTGACGGGCGCGACACCGGCGAGCGCCGATCTTGCGCTGACGGTGACGGGCGGCGGTACGGTCACGAACGCGGGCGGAGAGCTTGCTGCCACGCGCGAGTTGTCGGCACTGATGCGCTCGGCGGTATTCGATGCCACCGGGGGGGCTTTGCAAGCGGGCAGCACGCTGTCGATCACGGCGAACGCGATCACCAATTCCGGTACGTTGCAGATCGGCGCGCTCAATGCTGTGCTCACCGGCCTGAACTCGTTCAACAACAGCGGAACGTTGCAGAGCGACGGTTCGCTGACGCTGGCGAGCCAGGGTTGGTTCACCAATACCGGCAATGTGGTCGGGGGCGGCGACGTGACGGTGAACGCGGCGCTGCTCAATGGCGCGGGCGCTTCGGTCCACGCGGGTCGCGATCTGTCGATGACGGGCGACGTGGTCAACAACGGGTTGCTGGAAGCGGAGCGGAACCTGTCGGCGACGGGCGGCAACTTCACCAATGTGGGCGCGAAGACGCAGGCAGCCGGCAATGTCACGTTCACGTTGCCGGGGCAACTGAACAATATTGGCGGCACGATCATCGCCGGCAATAACCTGGCGGTGAACGCCGGGGCCGTGATAAACGATCAGGCAGCCGGGGCTGGTGCCGTGACCACGACGACGACCGTCATCGATCCGGGTCTGATCTGGAGCGCCGTGATCGGCACGCGGGGCACGACGATTCGCGATTGGTCTGCACCGACCGGCGGCGAGGGCGACATGAACCCCCGATGGATGAACGTGTCGTCCACGGCGACGCTCGGTGACTTGCTCTCGCCGACGGGCGTCACGCTGGAAGGCAAGACGGAAGGGATCAACCCGTGGACGGGAGATCGGTGCGACGGCGCCTTCGGCGTGAGTTGTGATGCAGGAACGGCCGCACCGGTGACCGGATCGGGAACGTTCTACATGAACAAGCTTCGCGGCAGCCGGATGGTTGGGGACAATCCCGTCGATTACGACTACTGGATGATGAGCGCCACCCCGATATCCGGGGCGCAGGCATCGGTCGCGATCGCGTTGCCGACGGTCAGCCAGACCTCGACGGTGATGCAGATGGGGGCGTCAGGCGTGATGATCGCCGGAGGCGACATCTCGCTGACGACGGCGAATCTGTCAAACAAGGGCGGTCAGATCGCGGCGGGACGCAACCTGACGCTGAATGTTGGCGCGTTGTCCAACGGCGCGGTGTCGCCCACGACCACCAGTTCGGTGGTGAACGCGGTCGATCAAGGGCAGTACTCTGCCTTCCTCGCGCAGCTTGCATCGCTGGGTGCCATCGAGGTTCCTGCCTATCAAAACGGGAATTTGTCTGACGCACAGCTCGCGCACCAGACGGTTTCGTTCAACATTGCAACGGGATCGGCCGCGCCGACGTCAACGTCGACCATTTCCTGGTCGACGTCGCTCGGCTTGATCACCGCAGCGAACACGATCAACCTGTACGGCGGCAATCTCGTCAACGAGGGCATGATCTATGCCCAGAACAACGTCAATATCTTCGCGGCGAGCGTCACGAATCAGGGCGGCAATACGCAGCAGTTCACGTCTCAGGCAGGGTGTGCGCCGGGCACGAGCAACGTTGCCTGCTACCGAGGCAACGATGTCCGGGGGCAGAATCCCGACACTACGAGCTTCACCTACGCGCAGAACAACGCAGCAATCATCGCAGGCAACAACCTCACGATTGCCGCGGGCACGATCACCAACAAATACGGCGATCTGATCGCGGGTCACGATCTCGTGATCGGTGGGGTTGGCTCGTCCGCGACGGGCACGACGGCGGCCGATTCGCTGACCAATACGTCGGGCAACATCCTCGCGGGCAACAACCTGACGCTTAACGTCGCCGGTGGCATCACCAACACGCTGCCACCGCCGGTTCAGGTGCACGAGAACTACGGCAAGCTCGAAAAGTACTCGGGCTGTATGACGGCGGGCGGCTACAAGGAAAGCTACTGCGAGGCATACGTCGATCAGCAGTCGGGCAATTCATCGATCATCGGTGCGGGGAACAATCTGACGATCAACGCCGGGTCGCTGACGAACGTCGGCAGTCTGATCACGGCGGGGCTTAACGCGACGATCAACGTCAGCGGTCCGGTGGTCAACAGCGCGCAGACGCTCAATGCCTACTGGCACTCGCACTGGGTGCAAGAGACGGGCATGTTCGAGTCGGACAAGCGTCACGATGTGTGGAACTGCGGCAGTGCTGCGGAATGTACGTCGCTGTATGGGGATGCTTATACGAGCGTAGGCGGCGTGATCAACCCACCGACGCCGGTAGGCAACATCGCGGCGACGATTCAAGCGCCGAACCTGACGGTGACGTCGGGCGGTCAGATCGTCAACGTCGGTAACGTGGTGGGACAGTCGGTGTCGCTGACCGGTACGAGCCTGATCAACGGCATCACGACAGCGAATACGTACACGCCGCAAGTCGGCAACGCACCGCAAGTGATCAGCCTGGCTCCGGCGAACGGTGGTCTGGATCTGACGATCCCGGCGAGCCTGGGCGGTGCAGGGTCGTCGATCCTGGCGGGCACCACAGGCCAGCAGAACGGGCCGAGCTACGTCGTGGGCGGGTTGGGCGCAACGCTCGATCCCGTCTCGCCGCAAGTGCTGATCTCGAACTTGCCCGCGTCGCTGCAACCGAGCACGACGACGTTCTACTTCTCACCGCAACAAGAAGCGATTCAACTCCAACAAGCCGCCCTGATGCAAACGGGCAAGGCGAGCTTTATCAATGGGTTGTCGACGGACAGCACGTCACAACTTACCGTCAACGACCAGCAGAAGCTCGTGCTGTACGGCAACGCGGTCGAGTACGCGAAGGCGAACAACATCCAGTTGGGCCAGGCGCTGACACCTGAGCAGGTGGCAGGACTGTCGCAACCGATGCTGTGGTACGTCGAGCAGACGGTACCGGAGCCGGGATGTGCTGCAACGGGCAACGCAAAGTGCCCGACGGTCACGGCGCTGATGCCGCAGGTGTACTTGCCGGAGAACTTCACGGCGCTGTCCGCAGGCGGGCAGATTCTGGCGAGCAATGACCTGTCGCTGAACTTCGGCAGCACGGCGACGGGTGGCAGCATCCTGAACACAGGCTCGATCACCTCAGGCGGGACGCTGACGGTGAACACGGGCACGCTGACGAACCGCGCGAACGTGGTGGACGTCGGTGAAATCTGGAGCTACATCAAGGACGCGGGTTACCTGAAGACGACCGGCACGATGGTGCAGCCGGGCGGCTTCATGAGCGCAGCGGCGGGTGGGCTGACGCTGAACGTCGACCAGTTCAACCAGATCGGCGGCGCACTTCAACTCTTGGCCCCGAACGGCCAAGTCGACCAAGCCGCGACGCAAGCATTCATTGCGGGTGTGTCGGCACAGTTGGGCGCGAACTTCCTGCAACAGGCACTGAAGGACGACCTGCACACGGACTTCGTGAAGCAGGGCGGTGACTTCGGGATTCAGCAGGTTGGGATGATCATGGCGGCGGCCATGACGGGTGCAGCTCTTGGCCCGCTGTTCTCGGGAATGGTTGCGGCCCAACTTGGCACGACGGCCGCGACATTCGTAACGGGTGGATTGGGCAACGTGATGGCGAGCGCAGCGCTCACCGCCATGACGAGCTCCACCCTCACGCAAGTGATGTTCAACGGCACGTTCGATCTCGGCTCAGCGCTGAAGACGGGGTTGTCTGCGGCGGTTACGGCGGGGTTGTTGAACGGGATCACGTATTCGAGCGCCGATGGCTTGGGGTTCTCGACAACGGCGTCCCCGAATAGCCTGGCGAGTCTCGCAGGCGTGAAGCCGACGTTTGTAGACGGCGCAGTAAGTCAAGCCGGTGCAACGACCGCAAGCCAGTGGCTCACGCAAGGCATGGCGATACTCGGCCAATCGGTGATTCAGGCTGGGGTGCAATCAACGATTCAGGGTGGGAGTTTCCTTGAGGCGCTGAAGGCAAGTGGAGTCAGCAATCTGAGTGCGGCGCTGGCTTACCAGGTCGGCGAACTAGGCACATCGAATCTAGGCAGCGTGGGGTACGTGGCCGCACACGCTGCGCTCGGTTGCGCGAGTGCGGAAGCGCTGGGCACCGGTTGTAGCGGCGGGGCTATTGGCGCAGCATTTTCTGCAATGTTCGCTAACGAAATCGCCAAATTTGTGACCGGTGGCCAAGGTGTAACAGATCCCGCCCAGCTAGCTATCATTTCAGTTGGTACCCAGTTGCTGAGCGGTGTGATTGCCGGGTTAGTGGGAGCAGACGCGAATGCAGCCGCCTTAGCTGCGCAGAGCGAGACAATAAACAATGCGTGTGGAAGCAAGCACGGATGCGGTCAGATTGGTGCTGCGGCGGGCGCTGCCGTCGGTGGCGGTGCGGCGGCGGTAGGCTCTGTTGTCATTGACGCCGCAACCGGCGGAATTAATATTATCGCGACTCCTGCGGAAGTTGCCGCCGTTGCTGCATTGGGCGGTATGCTTGGTGGTGCCCTCGGAGCTGCGATTGATCGGCTCGACGCGATGATGAGTTCTTCCGGCGAGGGAAAGTCGGAAACGAAGACCCCAAACGTTGGAGACCCCGGGTCGTGGTACACCAATCCCGGAAGCGGGCAGCAGAGGCAATATGGTAATGATGGATTCCCAATTACCGACATTGATACGGATCACGACCATGGGCAAGGAAATCCGCATTCGCACAATTGGGAGCCGAATCCGAACGGTGGGTTTCCCTCTCGTGGCCCGGGCGTTCCTGTCTCAAACTGGCCACCAATCGTTGTCCCTTAACATTAATGGTAGCGGAGGACGGAATGGTCCAAGAGTTCGCGTCAGAAGACGCTTCGGAATTTCATGATTCTGAAATATCGTCGGTTGAAATCATGAAGTCAGAGAATGAGATGCGAATCATTTTATTGAAGCCATCTGGAGTTCGTGCATGTTTAGAAATCAAAAATATTAGATTTGCAAGAATTAATGATTTTGTTATGCAAAATGTCGTTTCCGAGATTCGTATTTCAAAATTTTATAAGTTTTCAGAAGATGAATTGAAAGGACTTGTGAACTGGTCGAACTCATTCTCCGACGTGGAAATTGAATTGACACCCGATTCAATGAGGAAATGCCTGGGGGATATTGGTAATGGCAGATTGCAAGTCCTTGCCATAGAGCCCTCACGAGGGGCAGAGGCTGTAATCGTTGCAGAGGGGATTTTCGTCAGTTGGTGCGAGTGAGTTGGTGCGGCAAGGTTGAGTCGATCGATCCTTTTTAAGGATCGTTATCGAGTAACATAGAAAGCTACTGCGAGGCATACGTCGATCAGCAGTCCGGCAACTCGTCGATCATCGGCGCGGGGAACAATCTGACGATCAACGCCGGGTCGCTGACGAACGTCGGCAGCCTGATCACGGCGGGGCTTAACGCGACGATCAACGTCAGCGGTCCGGTGGTCAACAGCGCGCAGACGCTCAATGCCTACTGGCACTCGCACTGGGTGCAAGAGACGGGCATGTTCGAGTCGGACAAGCGTCACGATGTGTGGAACTGCGGCAGTGCTGCGGAATGTACGTCGCTGTATGGGGATGCTTATACGAGCGTAGGCGGCGTGATCAACCCACCGACGCCGGTAGGCAACATCGCGGCGACGATTCAAGCGCCGAACCTGACGGTGACGTCGGGCGGTCAGATCGTCAACGTCGGTAACGTGGTGGGACAGTCGGTGTCGCTGACCGGTACGAGCCTGATCAACGGCATCACGACAGCGAATACGTACACGCCGCAAGTCGGCAACGCACCGCAAGTGATCAGCCTGGCTCCGGCGAACGGTGGTCTGGATCTGACGATCCCGGCGAGCCTGGGCGGTGCAGGGTCGTCGATCCTGGCGGGCACCACAGGCCAGCAGAACGGGCCGAGCTACGTCGTGGGCGGGTTGGGCGCAACGCTCGATCCCGTCTCGCCGCAAGTGCTGATCTCGAACTTGCCCGCGTCGCTGCAACCGAGCACGACGACGTTCTACTTCTCACCGCAACAAGAAGCGATTCAACTCCAACAAGCCGCCCTGATGCAAACGGGCAAGGCGAGCTTTATCAATGGGTTGTCGACGGACAGCACGTCACAACTTACCGTCAACGACCAGCAGAAGCTCGTGCTGTACGGCAACGCGGTCGAGTACGCGAAGGCGAACAACATCCAGTTGGGCCAGGCGCTGACACCTGAGCAGGTGGCAGGACTGTCGCAACCGATGCTGTGGTACGTCGAGCAGACGGTACCGGAGCCGGGATGTGCTGCAACGGGCAACGCAAAGTGCCCGACGGTCACGGCGCTGATGCCGCAGGTGTACTTGCCGGAGAACTTCACGGCGCTGTCCGCAGGCGGGCAGATTCTGGCGAGCAATGACCTGTCGCTGAACTTCGGCAGCACGGCGACGGGTGGCAGCATCCTGAACACAGGCTCGATCACCTCAGGCGGGACGCTGACGGTGAACACGGGCACGCTGACGAACCGCGCGAACGTGGTGGACGTCGGTGAAATCTGGAGCTACATCAAGGACGCGGGTTACCTGAAGACGACCGGCACGATGGTGCAGCCGGGCGGCTTCATGAGCGCAGCGGCGGGTGGGCTGACACTGAACGTCGACCAGTTCAACCAGATCGGCGGCGCACTCCAACTCCTGGACCCGAACGGTCAAGTTGACCAAGCGGCAACGCAAGCGTTTATCGCAGGTGTGTCGGCACAGTTGGGCGACAACTTCCTGCAACAGGCACTGAAAGACGACCTGCACACGGACTTTGTGAAGCAGGGCGGTGACTTTGGGATTCAGCAGGTTGGGATGATTGTCTCAGCAGTTGCGCTCTCGATGGTGGCGGGGCCAATGTTCTCGGCGCTGATCGGGAACATGGCCGGGGCCACGGCAGGTACTGCGACGCTCATGGCAGCGGCCGGGACGACCGCTGAAGGCGTTGCGATTGGTGCGGGTCTGGGCAATATCGCGTTGAGCGCAGCGATGACGGCGATGACGAGCTCGGCGTTCTCGCAGTTGGTGATGACGGGATCGATCGATTTCGGTTCGGTGATGACAAGCGGGATGTCCAGTGCGATTACGGCGGGCTTGCTCAACGGCATCACCTACTCGAACGAGTATGGCCTGGGATTTGTCGATGTGGGTGGCGCGGGCAACAGCCTAAGCAGCTTGGCTGGGGTCAATCCTAGCTATGTGGCGGGAACGGCAAGCAATGTGGTTGCGACTACCGCCGACAAGCTGCTCTCGCAGGGCGTGGCCATATTGGCGCAGTCAGCCATTCAGGCGGGGGTGCAGTCAACGATTCAAGGGGGGAGCTTCCTTGATGCATTGAAGGCGAGTGGGATTAATAATCTCGGCGCGGCATTGGCGTTCCAGATTGGGGATCTTGGAACGGATCGCTTGGGAGCACTTGGCTATTTGGGTGCACACGCAGCGCTGGGGTGCGCCGGTAGCGCCGCATTGGGAACTGGCTGTGCCGGCGGGGCAATTGGTGCTTCAATGAGTGCAGCCTTTGCGCCAAGCCTCGT
>OFTX01000104.1_pt1 | contig 52203 bp, 49 predicted proteins | sample 1775051 | NCBI WGS metagenome assembly OFTX01 (sample SAMN08195772, study PRJEB24354) | sludge metagenome | isolation source: sludge from phenol fed wastewater aerobic bioreactor A | place: India: Nagpur | collected 2016-09-15 | reverse complement strand
GCGCGCTGGACGATTTCTTCACCCAGCCGGGCGAGTTCCTCATCATCCACGAGTACCCGCGCTTCTGGCGCTTCGGCAAGCGCATCGTCGGCAACTCGTCGGTGTACCGCTTCGAGCTGGGCGCCCACGCCGACGTGCTGGCGCATTTTCGCGGCCACATGGACGAGGTGCAGAAGCAGTACCGCAACGAGCAGGAATTCCTCTCGCACTTCCTGCACCGCCAGGGCAAGCTGGGCTACTGGCCCGCCGGCTGGTGTCCCAGCTTCAAGTACCACTGCATCCCGCCCTGGCCCAGCAACTACTGGCGCGAGCCGCTGCCGCCCGCCGATGCGCGCATCGTCATCTTTCACGGCGAGGTCAACCCGCACGACGCGCTGGCCGGCCGGCGCAACCGGCGCTGGCGCCACATTCAGCCGGCGCTGTGGGTGGGAAGCGCTTGGCGTGACTCCGAGTAAATAGGCAACTTCACCAAAGGATTCGCAATGCAAGTGTGGCAAAGGTATGGCTACCGATTGTTGACAAGCGCTTTATTTGTGACCGTGATCGTCGGCTGCGCAGCCAGCCTTAACCCTGAGCGTGAAAAATACCTAGACAGTCTGGAACTTCAATACTCAGCCAAACAGCACGAACGCTCCATCCTCGCGCGCCAAATCACTGCTACGTCGGATCAAACCAAAGTAGCTTCAATGCGAGCACGAGTGGCCAGATTGGATAACGAGATTGTGGCGATTGCGAAGGAACTCGACATTCCAACATCACAGCCATATGTCGAAGAACCGTTAGAAACCACACGAATCCCGGTAGTCGCGCCCGAGCATCGTCATGCGTTTGTCGCAGAAGCTAAGAAGCGACTCACTCACGATTTCAAGGACCCGGCCTCAGCCCAATACCGAGACCAATTTATCAGTGAGGTCGCTGGTACCGTGCTGTGCGGCGAGGTGAATGCCAAGAACTCATATGGAGCCTATGTAGGCTTCCGGCGCTTCTATGCCACCGCGTCGCAGTTGGTCCCAACGGAAATTGAACCCACCAAAGGATCGTTTGAGTTTTCGAACGCCTGGGACGTTTACTGCGCTGCTCGGACCATTGAAGTCGAGTAGCCATCTGCCGAGCAGGCATCCCGCATCACTACTATCGTGCCGTTCCCTGGCCCACGCCCACCAGCGGCCGCCCCATCAGCCGGGTCAGGATGGCCAGCGGGCTGGCCTGCGGGTCGGCCTCGTGGCCGGGCGGCAGATACAGCGTCTGCTCCATCATGAACTGGCCGCTCATCACCGCGTGCGTGGCTTGGTCCGAATAGCACACCCACACGCTGCCGGCGGCAAAGGGCACGGTGACTTGGGCGCCGCTCTTCTGGTACTGCTCGTCGAACTTCATGCCGTCGTGCAGTTGCAGCATCAGGTGGTCGTACTCGCTGCGCAGCGACTTGGTGACGTGCAGGGCGTTCAGCGCCCGGGCCTGCCAGCGGCGATAGGGCTTGGCGCGTGGCAGAAACTGGCGCGCCACCGCCTCGAAGGAATCGCCCACGCGCCACACGCGCGGCACGCCGTCGGGGTTGATGTTGGCGAACACGCGCAGGATGCGCTCGCCGTAGTTGGGCCGGGTGGGGAAGGCGTCCACGTGCAGGCGCTGGTCGTCGGCGCGCACCGACTGCTTGCGCGTCTCGACCTGGCGCGGGCGAAAGCTGGTGGGCGCGGCGCGCAGCAGGCCCCGGTATTCGGGCAGCAGGCCGTCGATGAGCCGCAGCGCCTGCTGGCGAAAGCGCCCGACCATGGCCGCCAGCTGCGCCTGCTCGGCGGCGCTGCCGCCGGCACCCTTGAGCACGCCGTCGGCCCCCAGGCTGACGTTGCGCGCCTTGGGCGAGAGCATGCCTTCGCGCAGCAGCGCGCGCTCGGCGGGCAGCACCTCGAAGGCCAGGCGCGGAAAGTACAGCACCCGGCCGTCCTCGACGGCGGCCGTCCATTCGGGGCGGCCGGCCAGCTGCCAGTCGGCGGTGTCGATCTCGACGATGGGCGTATTCATGCGGGTGCACCTCCTCGGCGGCCGGCCAGCGGCCACAGCACCAGGGCGGCGCTGAGCCACTGCACGACGTACAGCGCCGCGCCCAGGCTGTGCCACAGCCGCAGGTTCTGCCGCGCCACGATGCGCGGCGCCACGGCATACTCCAGCAGCAGCGCCAGCAACAGGCCGAATACTACAAATACGATAGCTATCCGCGCTTGATGAGCGGGCGCCAGCGCCCTGTTTTGCTTGTAAACCAGCAGCAGCACCACGCCGCAGGCCAGCGACACCCAGGTCTGCGCTGCAAACAAATGCGCCGCCGCGTGGCCGGCCAGCGCCTTGCTGGGCAGGTTGGCGAACAGCAGCGGCACCGCCATGAAGCCGATCACCGACAGGCTGCCCCACCACAGGGCGGCGGCGTAGACGGGCAGGCGTTCGCTCATGGCAGGCGCGCTCAGACGTATTTGACGGCGATGATCTCGTAGTGCCGCGCGCCGCCGGGCGCCTGCACCTCGGCGGTGTCGCCCTCTTCCTTGCCGATCAGCGCGCGCCCGATCGGGCTGCCGACGTTGATCAGGCCCTGCTTCAGGTCGGCCTCGTCCTCGCCTACGATCTGGTAGGTGACCTGCTCGCCGCTGCTCTCCTCTTCCAGCTCGACGGTGGCGCCGAACACCACGCGCCCGCCGGCCTTGAGCGTGGCCGGATCGATGATCTGCGCCGCCGCCAGCTTGCCCTCGACCTCCTTGATGCGGCCCTCGATGAAGCCCTGGCGGTCCTTGGCGGCGTCGTACTCGGCGTTCTCGCTCAAGTCGCCGTGCGAGCGCGCCTCGGCGATCGCGGCGATCACGGCCGGGCGGTCTTGCGTCTTCAGGCGCTGCAGCTCGGCCTTGAGCAATTCAGCGCCGCGCTTGGTGATGGGAAGGGTAGCCATGACATGCACACTCATGCAACAATTTGAAAAATAAGAAGCCATCCGGGCAGAACCCGATGGCTTCATGTGCTTGGTTGCATTTTAGCGGGTGGCGCGCGCCGGGCCATCCTTTCCCCGCCCGTTGAACCCCTGCAGGAGCCCGCCCATGCCGCCCCTCGACCGCCGCTTCGCCCTCAAGGCCGCCGCCGCCCTGGCCGCGACCGCCACCACCGCCGGCGTGGCCGCCGCCACCTGCGCGGTGCAGACCGCCGCCAGCCAGGCCGCCATGACGCCCGCGGCGGCGCTGCAGCGCCTGCAGGACGGCAACGCCCGCTTCGTCGCCGGCCAGCCGGAGCACTGCGACCTGCTCGAACAGGTCCGGCAGACCGCCGGCGGGCAGGCGCCGTTCGCGGCCGTGCTGGGCTGCATCGACAGCCGGGCGCCGCCCGAGCTGCTGTTCGACCAGCGCATCGGCGACATCTTCACCGCACGCATCGCCGGCAATTTGGTCGACGACGACATGCTGGGCAGCCTGGAATTCGCCACCCACGTGGCCGGAGCCCGGCTGATCGTGGTGCTGGGCCACTCCGAGTGCGGCGCCATCAAGGGCGCCATCGACGGCGTCAAGCTGGGGCACCTGACCGGGCTGCTGGCCAAGATCCGCCCCGCGCTGGGCGCGCTCAAGTACCAGGGCGTCGCCAGCTCCAGGAACGCCGAGCTGGTGCAGCGCGTGGCCGAGCGCAACGTGCAGGACGGCGTGGCCCGCCTGGCGCGCGCCCCGGTGCTGGCCAAGCTGGTGCAGGCCGAGCGCCTGAAGATCGTCGGCGCCATGCACGACCTGGGGACCGGACGCCTCACTTGGACGACCTGAACCAGCAAAAAGCCGCCCGCAGGCGGCTTTTTGCTGGGTGCCTCGTGTTCAGGCCAGTTGCGCGTGCATCTCCTGCACCGAGATCACGCCCAGCTGGTCCATGCTCTTCATGCCCACCACCGCGGCCTCGGCGCCGAAGATGGTGGTGATGGTGGGCACGCGCGCCTGCAGCGCGCTGGTGCGGATGGCGCGGCTGTCGGCAATGGCGTTGCGCCGCTCCTCGACGGTGTTGATGACCAGCGAGATGCCGCCGTTCTTGATCAGGTCGACCACGTGCGGGCGGCCTTCGGTGACCTTGTTGACGGTCTCGCAGGCGATGCCCGCGGCCTGGATGGCGGCGGCCGTGCCGCGCGTGGCCACCAGCGCAAAGCCCATGGCCACCAGGTCGCGCGCGATCTGCACCGCTTGCGGCTTGTCGTGGTTCTTGACCGTGAGGAACACCTTGCCGGCCGGCGTGCCGTCGGCCTTGAGCGGGCGCGGCAGGCGCTCGCCGGCGCCGATCTCGGCCTTGATGTAAGCCTCGCCGAAGCTCTGGCCCACGCCCATCACCTCGCCGGTGGACTTCATCTCGGGACCCAGGATGGTGTCCACGCCGGGGAACTTGACGAAGGGGAACACCGCTTCCTTCACGCTGAAGTACGGCGGCGTGACTTCGGCGCCGATGCCCTGCGCGTCCAGCGTCTGGCCCACCATGCAGCGCGCGGCCACCTTGGCCAGCTGCACGCCGGTGGCCTTGCTGACGAAGGGTACGGTGCGGCTGGCGCGCGGGTTGACCTCCAGCACGAAGATCACGTCCTCGGTGCCGCCGCCGTCCAGGGGCTTTTCCTGAATGGCGAACTGCACGTTCATCAGGCCGACCACGTTCAGGCCCTGGGCCATGGCGGCGGTCTGGCGCTTGAGCTCGGCCACCGTCGCGGCCTTGAGGTAGTACGGCGGCAGCGAGCAGCCCGAGTCGCCCGAGTGCACGCCGGCCTGCTCGATGTGCTCCATCACGCCGCCGATGAACACGCGCCCGGCGCTATCGCGCACGGCATCGACGTCGCACTCGATGGCGTCGGACAAAAAGCGGTCCAGCAGCACCGGCGAGTCGTTGCTGACCTTGACGGCCTCGCGCATGTAGCGCTCCAGGCCCTGCTGCTCGTGCACGATCTCCATCGCGCGCCCGCCCAGCACGTAGCTGGGGCGCACCACCAGCGGGTAGCCCAGGGCGGTGGCCTTGTCGATCGCCTCGCCCTCGGTGCGCGCGGTGGCGTTGGGCGGCTGGCGCAGGCCCAGCTGCTGCAGCAGGTGCTGAAAGCGCTCGCGGTCTTCGGCGGCATCGATCATGTCGGGACTGGTGCCGATGATGGGCACGCCCGCGGCCTCCAGGTCGAGCGCCAGCTTGAGCGGGGTCTGGCCGCCGTACTGCACGATCACGCCTGCGGGCTTTTCGGTGTCGACGATCTCCAGCACGTCCTCCAGCGTCAGCGGCTCGAAATACAGGCGGTCGCTGGTGTCGTAGTCGGTCGAGACGGTCTCGGGGTTGCAGTTGACCATGATGGTCTCGTAGCCGTCCTCGCGCATCGCCAGCGCCGCGTGCACGCAGCAGTAGTCGAACTCGATGCCCTGGCCGATGCGGTTGGGGCCACCGCCCAGCACCATGATCTTCTTCTTGCCGCTGGGCGCGGCCTCGCACTCGCTCTCGTACGTCGAGTACATGTAGGCGGTGTTGGTCGGAAACTCGGCCGCGCAGGTGTCCACCCGCTTGTAGACCGGGCGCACGTCCTGGGCGCGGCGCGCCTCGCGCACCGCCTGATCCGTTGTCTTGAGCAGCTTGGCCAGGCGGCGGTCGGAAAAGCCCTTGCGCTTGAGCGCCAGCAGCTCCTCTTTCGATAGCATCGCCAGCGCCTTGTCGCCGTGCTGCGCGGTGTGCGCGTCCAGCTCCAGCTCGATCTTGACGATCTCCTCGATCTGCACCAGAAACCACGGGTCGATCCTGGTCAGCTGGTGCACCTCATCGAGCGACCAGCCGGCGGCAAAGGCGTCGCCCACGTACCAGATGCGCTCGGGGCCGGGCTCGCCCAGCTCTTTTTCAAGCAGCTCGCGGTCCTGCGTCTTTTCGTTCATGCCGTCGACGCCCACCTCCAGGCCGCGCAGCGCCTTCTGGAACGATTCCTGAAAAGTGCGGCCGATGGCCATCACCTCGCCCACGCTCTTCATCTGCGTGGTCAGGCGGTTGTCGGCGGCGGGAAACTTCTCGAACGCGAAGCGCGGGATCTTGGTGACCACATAGTCGATGGTCGGCTCGAACGAGGCCGGCGTGGCGCCGCCCGTGACCTCGTTCTTCAGCTCGTCCAGCGTGTAGCCGACGGCCAGCTTGGCCGCCACCTTGGCGATCGGGAAACCCGTGGCCTTGGAGGCCAGCGCCGACGAGCGGCTGACGCGCGGGTTCATCTCGATCACGATCATGCGACCGTTGGACGGGTTGACCGAGAACTGCACGTTGGAGCCGCCGGTGTCGACGCCGATCTCGCGCAGGATGGCGATGCTGGCGTTGCGCATCAGCTGGTATTCCTTGTCGGTCAGCGTCTGCGCGGGGGCCACGGTGATCGAGTCGCCGGTGTGCACGCCCATGGGGTCCAGGTTCTCGATCGAGCAGACGATGATGCAGTTGTCCGCCGGGTCGCGCACCACCTCCATCTCGTACTCCTTCCAGCCCAGCAGCGACTCCTCGATCAGCAGCTCCTTGGTCGGCGAGGCCTCCAGGCCGCGCTTGCAGATGGTCTCGAACTCTTCCGGGTTGTAGGCAATGCCGCCGCCCGTGCCGCCCAGGGTGAAGCTGGGGCGGATCACGGTGGGAAAGCCCACGTGCCGCTGCACCGCCCAGGCCTCGTCCATGCTGTGCGCGATGCCCGAGCGCGCCGATTCGAGGCCGATGCGCGTCATCGCCTCCTTGAACTTCAGGCGGTCCTCGGCCTTGTCGATGGCCTCGGGCTTGGCGCCGATCAGCTCGACGTTGTACTTGGCCAGCACGCCGTGACGCCACAGATCGAGCGCACAGTTCAGCGCCGTCTGTCCGCCCATGGTGGGCAGGATGGCGAAGCCCTCGCTGCTGTGCTGGCGCTCCTTGGCGATGATTTTTTCGACCGTCTGCCAGGTGATGGGCTCGATGTAGGTGACGTCGGCCGTGGCCGGGTCGGTCATGATGGTGGCGGGGTTGCTGTTGATCAGCACCACGCGGTAGCCCTCCTCGCGCAGCGCCTTGCAGGCCTGCACGCCGGAGTAGTCGAATTCGCAGGCCTGGCCGATGACGATGGGGCCGGCGCCGATGATGAGGATGGTTTTCAGGTCGTTGCGTTTAGGCATGGCGGTCGTTGTCCAGCTTGTCGAGCAGCGCCTGGGCGCGCTCGGCAGACATGTTTTTTTGCATCAGTTGAATCAGGCCGTCGCCCTCGATCAGCGGGCGCAGCACGGCGGCCTCGGCGGCGTAGAACTTCACGTCCCAGCCGGCCAGTTCGGCGGCGAACTCCTCGTCGCTCCAGCTCTTGCCCTTGGCCAGGAAAGTCACCAGCGGCATGGCCTTCAGCTCGATGAAGGACTTCTTGTAGGGCTTCTGGCTCCAGCGCTCGGCAAACCACGCGCGCTCGGGCGCCGCCAGGCCCAGCATGCGCTTGGCAATGGCCTTTTCGAGGCTGGCCTGGGGAAAGGAATAGAGCTTCATGGCGCGGCGATCAGGCGGGTTGGCGGGCCTGCTCCATCAGGGTGATGAAGCGGTCGAACAGGTAGGCGATGTCCTGCGGACCGCCCGAGGCCTCGGGGTGGCCCTGAAAGCAGAACGCCGGCTGGTCCTTGAACTCGAAGCCCTGCAGCGTGCCGTCGAACAGGCTGATGTGCGTGGTGCGCACGTTGCCCGGCAAGGTCTTGGGATCGACCGCGAAGCCGTGGTTCTGGCTGGTGATGCTGACGCGGCCGCTGGCCAGCTCGCGCACCGGGTGGTTGGCGCCGTGGTGGCTGTTGGCCATCTTGAAGGTCTTGGCGCCCACCGCCAGCGCCATGATCTGGTGGCCCAGGCAAATGCCGAAGGTGGGCATGCCGCTGGCCACGATGGTGCGCGTGGCGGCGATGGCGTAGTCGCAGGGCTCGGGGTCGCCCGGGCCGTTGGACAGGAACACGCCGTCGGGGCGCAGCGCCAGCACCTCGGCGGCCGGCGTTTGCGCCGGCACCACCGTGATCTGGCAGCCGCGCGCGGCCAGCATGCGCAGGATGTTGAACTTGACGCCGTAGTCGTAGGCCACGACCTTGAAGCGCGGCGCGGCCTGCGTGCCATAGCCGCTGCCCAGGCTCCAGACCGTCTCGCTCCATTCGTAGGGCGCGGCGGTGCTCACCACCTTGGCCAGGTCCAGCCCGTTCATGGGCGGCACGGCGCGCGCGGCGGCCAAGGCCTGCCGGGTGCGCGCGGGCGTGGCCGTCTCGCCGGCGGCCAGCGCCAGGATGCAGCCGTTTTGCGCCCCCTTGTCGCGCAGCAGGCGCGTGAGCTGGCGCGTGTCGATGCCGGCAATGGCCACCGCGCCCTCGGCGCGCAGGTAGTCGGACAGGCTTTGCGTGGCGCGAAAGTTGCTGTGCAGCAGCGGCAGGTCGCGCACGATCAGGCCGGCGGCCTGCACCTTGGCGGACTCGACGTCCTCGGGGTTGGCGCCGGTGTTGCCGATGTGGGGATAGGTCAGCGTGACGAGCTGCTGGCAGTAGCTGGGGTCGGTCAGGATTTCCTGATAGCCCGTCATCGAGGTGTTGAACACCACCTCGCCCACCGTGCTGCCGGTGGCGCCGATGGCCTCGCCGATGAAGATGCTGCCGTCGGCGAGGGCCAGGATGGCGGGTGGGAATTTCCCCTGCAGGGAAGAAAGCACTGGGGTTCTCCGTATGGTGACGGTCGCCCGTGCCGGTGCGGGGCGCGTCGCGCGGGCGACGGCTGAAGGCACTGCTGGAGGTGCTTTTGACGCGGTCGGGCGACGCTGTTGCGAAAAGCTCTTGATTGTAGCCGACGCCCGACGGCCCGCCCGCTCAGGCCTGCGCCGGCGCCGCCGCGGCGAGCGCGCTGGCGTGCAGACAGATGGCCGCGGCGGCCGCCACGTTGAGCGACTCCTCGCCGCCCGGCTGGGCGATGCGCAGCGCCTGCGCGGCGCGCGCGGCCAGCGCCGCGTCGACGCCCTGCCCCTCGTGCCCCAGCACCCAGGCGCAGGGCCAGGGCAGGCGCGCCTGGTGCAGCCACTGGCCCTGGTGCGAGCTGGTGACCAGCAGCGGCACCCGCAGCGCGGCCAGCTCATCGGCCGCCAGCCCTTCGACCAGGCGCAGGCCGAAGTGCGCGCCCATGCCGGCGCGCAGCACCTTGGGCGAACCCAGCAGCGCCGTGCCGGCAATGGCCGCGATCTGCGTGAAGCCGAAGGCCGCCGCGCTGCGCAGGATGGAGCCCACGTTGCCGGCATCCTGCACGCGGTCGAGGACGACCGTGGGCGCATCGGCCACCAGCGCGGGCGCGGCCGGCCAGTCGAGCACGAAGGCCAGCGGTGCGGGCGAAGGCAGGCCGCCGATGTGGTGCATCAACGCATCACCAACCACTATTATTTTGCTAGCTGTCTGCGCATATTCGACGGGCGCCACAGGCCAAAATGACTCTGAAAACACCGCCAGCGCCGGCTTCAGGCCGCGCGCCAGCGCGGCGCGGCACAGGTGGTCGCCCTCGACCCAGATGCGGCCCTGCTTGCGGTAGGCGCCGCTGTCCTGCGCCAGCCGCCGCAGGTCCTTGACCTGGGGGTTGTCACGCGAGTGGATGAACTGCGGCGCGCTCATTGGATCACCCTCCGCGCCATGCGCTGCGGGATTCGCGCTTGGGGCGGCCCGGCGCGCTCATTGGACCACCCTCCGCGCCATGCGCTGCGGGATTCGCGCTTGGGGCGGCCCGGCGCGCTCATGCCGGGATCGTGTAGCGTGCGGCCGCCTGCGCGACCGGCGCGAAGCTGCGGCGATGCAGCGCGCAGGGGCCATGCGCCTGCAGCGCCGCCAGATGCGCCGCCGTGCCATAGCCCTTGTGCGCGGCAAAGCCGTATTGCGGCCACTGGGCATCAACCTCGGCGCACCAGCGATCGCGCGTGACCTTGGCCAGAATCGAGGCCGCCGAGATGGCCGGCACCCGCGCGTCGCCGCCCACCACCGCCTCGGCGCGCATGGTCAGCCTGGGCAGGCGGTTGCCGTCGACCAGCACCTTGGACGGCGGCAGGCGCAGGCCGGCGACGGCGCGCTGCATGGCCAGCAGCGTGGCCTGCAGGATGTTCAGGCGGTCGATCTCCTCGACGCTGGCCTCGGCCACGGCGCAGCACAGGGCCTTGGCGCGGATTTCGTCGTACAGCCGCGCGCGCCGCAGCGCGGTGAGCTTCTTGGAATCGGCCAGGCCGGCAATCGGCTGGCGCGGATCGAGGATCACGGCCGCGGCCACCACCGGCCCGGCCAGCGGCCCGCGCCCGGCCTCGTCCACGCCGGCCACCAGGCCCGGCGCGTCCCAGTCCAGGGGCGATTGTTCAGCGTGCAAGAAGCGTTTGGATCGCATCGGTGGCCAGGCGCGCGGTGTCGCGCCGCAACTCGTCGTGGAGCCGGGCAAAGCGCGCCTGCAGGGCCGCCATTTTCTCAGGCGCGGCCAGCCAGTCCAACACGGCGCGCGCCAGCGCATCGGGCGTGGCGGCGTCCTGCAGCAGCTCGGGCACCACGAAGGGCGCATCGGGCCGGTCGGCGGCCTGCTGCGCCGTCAGGCCCGCCGGCCGCTGCAGCCAGGCCGGCGGCGCGCACAGCACGTTGGGCAGGCCCACCCAGGGCAGCTGGCGCCGGCGGCGCATCAGCGCATGACTCAGGCGCGGCATGGCGTAGGCAATGACCATGGGGCGCTTGAACAGCGCCGCCTCCAGCGTGGCGGTGCCGCTGGCGATCAGCGTCACGTCACAGGCCGCCAGCGCCGCATGCGACTGGCCGGGCAGCACCTGCAGCGCCGCGCCCAGGCCGCTGGCGCGCGCCAGCGCCTGCACGCGGGCCAGCAGGTGCGGCACCGCCGGGACTACGAATTTTGTAGCTGGCTGCGCTTGCTGGATCAGCGCTGCAGCCCGAAAAAACCTTGGGGCCAGATGCTCGATCTCGGCCGCGCGGCTGCCCGGCAGCAGCGCCACCACGGGGGTGTCGGCGGGCAGGCCCAGTGCCTGGCGCGCGGCCGCGCGGTCGGGCTGCATGGGGATGACGCTGGCCAGCGGGTGGCCCACGTAGGTCGCCGCGATGCCGTGCGCGGCCAGCAAGTCGGGCTCGAACGGAAACAGGCACAGCACGTGGTCGGCCGCGGCCTTCAGCTTGATGAGCTTCTCGGGCCGCCAGGCCCAGAATGAGGGGCTGACGAAATGCAGGGTCTTGATGCCGCCGGCCTTCAGGCGCGCCTCCAGGTCGAAGTTGAAGTCCGGCGCGTCGATGCCGATGAAGGCATCGGGCCGCTCGGCCAGCAGGCGGTCGCCCAGCTGGCGGCGGATGCGCAGCAGCTCGGGCAGGCGCGGCAGCACCTCCAGGTAGCCGCGCACGGCCAGCTTCTCCATCGGCCACCAGGCCGCAAAGCCCTGCGCCGCCATCTGGGCGCCACCGATGCCCGCGGCCTGCAGGCCGGGCCAGCGCGCGCGCAGCGCGGCCAGCAGATGGCCACCCAACAAATCGCCCGAGCTTTCGCCCGCCACCAGCGCCAGGCGCGGCTCGCCGCTCATGGGTTCAGCGCACGATGCCGCGCGACGCCGCGCTCAGGAAGGCTTGCATCGACGCAATGTCGGCATCGGCCTCCGCCACCTCGCCACGCAGCGCCTCGATCTGCTGGCGCGCGGCCTCCAGCGTCAGGCCGCGCCGGTACAGCAGGCGGTGCATCTGCTTGACGATGGCGATGCGCTCGGGGGTGTAGCCGCGCCGGCGCAGGCCCTCGGCGTTGATGCCCTGCGCCTCGGCCGGGTTGCCGCCAGCGGTGACGAAGGGCGGCAGGTCTTGCGCCAGTCGGGTGTGAAAGCCGGTCATCGCGTGTGCGCCGACGCGCACGAACTGGTGCACGCCCGTGAGGCCGCCCAGAAACACCCAGTCGCCCAGGTGCACGTGGCCGGCCAGTTGCACCGAGTTGGCCAGGATGGTGTGGTCGCCCACCTGGCAGTCGTGCGCGATGTGCACGTAGGCCATGACCCAGTTGTCGTCGCCCACGCGCGTGACGCCGGCATCCTGCACGGTACCGGTGTTGATGGTGACGAACTCGCGGATGGTGTTGCCGGCGCCGATGGTGAGCCGCGTGGGCTCGCCGGCGTACTTCTTGTCCTGCGGCGGCGCGCCGATGCTGGTGAACTGGAAGATGCGGTTGTCGGCGCCGATGCTGGTGTGGCCGTCGATCACGCTGTGCGCGCCGATGGTGGTGCCGGCGCCGATGCGCACGTGCGGGCCGATGAGGGCGTAGGGCCCGACCTGCACCGAGGCATCGAGCTCGGCCTGGGGGTCGACCAGGGCGGTCGGGTGGATCGCCGGGCCGGGGGGCGCCATCAGCCCACGTCGCGCATGGTGCACATGATGGCGGCCTCGCAGGCCACCTCCTCGCCCACCATGGCCTTGCAGTTGAAGCGGTAGATGCCGGCGCGCGCGCGGTCGAGCGCCGCATGCAGCACCAACTGGTCGCCGGGCTCGACCGGGCGCTTGAAGCGCGCGCCGTCGATGCCGACGAAATAAAACACCTGGTTGTCGCCCAGCGAGACGCCCTCGGTCTCGAACGAGAGCAGCGCGCAGGACTGGGCCATGGCTTCGAGCATCAGCACGCCGGGCATCACCGGGCGGCCGGGAAAGTGGCCGGTGAAGCAGGGCTCGTTGACGGTGACGTTCTTGATGGCGCGGATCGTCTTGGCCTGCAGGTCGATGTCGAGCACCCGATCGACCAGCAGAAACGGGTAGCGATGGGGCAGTTTCTCGAGGATGCGGTGGATGTCCATCATGGCGAATGCTGCAATTTTAATAGCTATTGGCGCAGAAGCTGCCCGCGCGACAGCCCATTCTACGCATGAGACGGGCCGTCCAGCCGCTTTTCGAGCGCGCGCACGCGATCGCGCAGCGCGTGGATGTGCTTGAGCGCAGCGGCGTTCTTCTCCCAGCTGCCGTTGTCGTCGATGGGGAAAAAGCCCGTGTAGTGGCCCGGCTTGAGGATGGAGCGCGTGACGATGGAGGCCGAGGAGATGTGCACGTGGTCGACGATCGTCAGATGCCCCAGGATCATGCCCGCGCCGCCCACCGTGCAATGGGCGCCGATGCGCGCGCTGCCGGCCACGCCCACGCAGCCGGCCATGGCCGTGTGCTTGCCGATGTGGCAGTTGTGGCCGATCTGGATCAGGTTGTCGAGCTTGACGCCGTCCTCGATCACCGTGTCCTGCAGCGCGCCGCGGTCGATGCAGGTGTTGGCGCCGACCTCCACGTCGTCGCCCAGGCGCACCGCGCCCAGCTGCTCGATGCGCTCCCAGCGTCCTTCGTCGGGCGCAAAGCCGAAGCCGTCGCCGCCGATCACGGCGCCGCTTTGGATCAGGCCGCGCGCGCCGATGACGCAGTCCTCGCCCACGGTGACGCGCGGTTTGAGCACGGTGCCGGCGCCGATGCGCGCGCCGCGGCCGATGAAGCACTGCGCGCCGATGCTGGCGCTGGGGTCGATGCGGGCGCCCTCCTCCACCACTGCGGTCGGGTGCACGCCGGCGCGCGGCGTGCCGCCGTGCGCGCGCCGCCACAACTGCGTGACGCGGGCGAAGTACAGGTGCGGGTTGTCGGCCACGATGCAGTCGCCGCGCCGGCTGGCCGCTGCCGCGCCCGCGGGGCCGACGATGATGCAGCCGGCATGCGTGTCGGCCAGCCGATGGGCCAACCGCGGATCGACCAGAAAGCTCAGCTCGTCGGGCTGGGCGCTTTCGAGCGGCGCCAGCCGCGTGACCACGCGATCGGCATCGCCCCGCAGCTCGCCGCCCAGGGCTTCGACGATGGCTCCGATGCGCAGCGACATGGGAGCGCGGGGGTGGGGGTGATCAGCGGGGCCGGCCGGGGCAGCGCGCGCCGCCCTCACTTGCCGCCGTTGCCGCCGTTGAGCGCCTTGATCACCTTGTCGGTGATGTCCAGGCGCGGGTTGATGTAGACCGCTTCCTGGAAGATGGCGTCGTACTTCTCGGACTCGGCCAGCTGGCGCACGATGCGGTTGGCGCGGTCGAGGATTTGCTGCAGCTCTTCCTGCTTGCGCGCGTTCAGGTCTTCCTGGAACTCGCGGCGCTTGCGCTGCAGCTCGCGGTCCTGGTCGACCAGCTGGCGCTGGCGCGCCTGGCGCTGGCCGTCGCTCAGCGTGAGCGACTCACGCTCGAAGCGGTCGGACGCGTTCTTGAGCGCCTGGCTGGCGTCGTCGATTTCCTTCTCGCGCTTGGAGAACTCCTGCTCCAGCTTGGCCTGCGCGGCCTTGGCGGGCGCGGCCTCGCGCAGCAGGCGGTCGGTGTTGACAAAGGCGATGCGGGCGACATCCTGCGCCCAGGCGACCGGGGCGCACAAGGCGGCACCCGCGAGCAGGGCCACCGACAAACGACGAACAAGGGGGGACATCAAAACGAGGTTCCGATCTGAAACTGCAGGCGCTGGATTCTATCGCCGGGGCGCTTGCGCAAGGGCACGGCCCAGGCAAAGCGCAGCGGCCCCAGCGGCGAGATCCAGGACAGGCCGATGCCGGTGGAGTAGCGCAGCGCGCTGCCGCTGATCTTCTCGCCGTCGCCGTACAGCGCGCCGGCGTCGACAAAGGCGAACAGGCGCAGCGTGCGGTCGTTGCCGGCGCCGGGGAAGGGGGTCAGCAGCTCGGTGTTGAGCGTGAACTTGCGCGTGCCGCCGATGAAGGCGCCGGTGACGTCGCGCGGGCCCAAGGTGCCCTGGTCGTAGCCGCGCACCGAACCCAGGCCGCCGGAGTAGAAGTTCTTGAACACCGGGAACGACCGTCCGCCCAGGCCCTTGCCCCAGCCCGCCTCGCCGTTGAAGGCCAGGGTATAGGCCTTGGACAGCGGCACGTACTGCTGGTACTGGTAGTTGGCCTTGGCGTAGCGCGCATCGCCGAACAGGCCCAGCTCGCCCATCAGGCGCTGGTAGCGGCCCGAGTTGGGCGCCAGCGCGCTGTCGCGCGAGTCGCGCGACCAGCCCAGGGTGAAGGGAAAGGCCGAGCTGCTGTAGCCGAAGCGGTTGGCGTAGTCCAGGTAGGAGGCCGGGATGTTGGTGCCGGGCTTGATGCGCGTGCGCTCGATGTTCATGCCCAGGTAGACGGTGTCGAGCTCGGTCACCGGCACGCCGAACTTCAGGCCCGCGCCCATGGTGACCAGGGTGTAGTTGCCGCCCTGGTCCTGGTAGGGCTTCTGCGTCTTGTAGTAGACCTCGACCGTGCGCGAGACGCCGTTGTTGGTGAAGTACGGGTCGGTGGCGCTGACCACCACGGTGCGGTTGAACTTGCCGGTGTTGAGCTGCAGGTCGAGCCGGTTGCCCGAGCCGAACACGTTGTCCTGCGACAGGCCGAAGGTGAACGAGAGCTTTTCGGCCGACGAGTAGCCGGCGCCCAGCGAGATGTTGCCGGTGGGCTTTTCCTTGACCTCGACGTTCAGGTCCACCTCGTCGGGCGCGCCGGGCACCTCGGCGGTGGTGATGGACAGCTCGGTGAAGTAGCCCAGGCGGTCGACGCGGTCGCGCGAGAGCTTGATCTTGTCGGCGTCGTACCAGCTCGACTCGTACTGGCGAAACTCGCGCCGGATGACTTCGTCGCGCGTGCGGTTGTTGCCCGCGATGTTGATGCGGCGCACGTAGGCACGGCGCTCGGGGTCGACCCGCAGCTCGATCGCCACGCGGTTGTTGGCGCGGTCGACGTCGGGCACCGCCTCGACCTTGGCGAAGGCGTAGCCGTAGTTGCCCAGCTGGTCGGTGATGGCCTTGGTGGTGTTGGCCACCTGCTCGGCGTTGTAGGCCTCGCCCGGCTTGATGGTGATGAGCGACTTGAACTCGTCATCGCGCCCCAGCAGGTTGCCGTCGATGGACACGCCCGAGACCACGAAACGCTGGCCCTCGGTGACGTTGACGGTGATCGAGATCGACTGCTTGTCGGGCGAGATGGCGACCTGGGTGGAGTCGATCTTGAAATCGAGGTAGCCGCGGTTGAGGTAGTACGAGCGCAGCGCCTCCAGGTCGGCGTTGAGCTTGCTGCGCGAATACTGGTCGCTCTTGGTGTACCAGGCCAGCCAGCCGCCGGTGTCCAGGTTGAACAGGTCCTTGAGCGTGCCCTCGTCGAAGGCGTGGTTGCCGACAATGCTGATGTCCTTGATGCGCGCCGGCCGCCCCTCGATGATGTTGAAGGTCAGGCGCACCTGGTTGCGCTCGGTGGGCGTGACCGTGGTCTGCACCTCGGCGCCGTACAGGCTGCGGTTGATGTACTGGCGCTTGATCTCCTGCTCGGCGCGGTCGGCCAGCGCGCGGTCGTAGGCACGCCCGGAGGTCACGCCGGCATCGCGCAGCACGCCCTGCAGAATCTCGTTGCTGAACTCCTTGTTGCCGGCGAAGTCGACCGCGGCGATGGTCGGGCGCTCCTGCACCACCACCACCAGCACGTCGCCGCTGGTCTCCAGGCGCACGTCCGAGAACAGGCCCAGCGCGAACAGCGCGCGGATGGCCGCCGCGCCCTTGTCGTCGTTGTAGGTGTCGCCAATGTGCACCGGCAGCGAGGCGAACACCGTGCCCGGCTCGACGCGCTGCAGGCCTTCGATGCGGATGTCGCGCACGGTGAAGGGCGTCACGGCCCAGGCCAGCTGCGCGGCGAAGGCCAGGGAAACCAGGACGGCCGTGGCACGCAGGTGCAGGCGATGAGCTGAACGTTTCATGAATGCAGCAAAACAAGCGGCCTGCTGAAGGCCGCGACGTGGAGAAAAATCAATCAGCCCAACCGGTTGGCGATGTCGTTGAACATCGCGATCGCCATCATGCTCAGCAGCAAAGCCATGCCGACGTATTGCAGGCGTTCCAGCCAGACGCCGGTGACTGCCTTGCCCGTCACCGCCTCCCAAAGATAATACATCAGGTGCCCCCCGTCCAAGACGGGAATCGGCAGCAGATTGAGCACCCCCAGGCTGACGCTGATGAAGGCCAGAAAGGCCAGGTAATACGTCAGCCCCAGACTGGCGGACTTGCCCGCGTAGTCGGCGATGGCGATCGGGCCGCTGAGGTTGCGCAGCGACACCTCGCCCACCGCCATGCGCCCCAGCAGGCGCAGCGACAGGGCCGACACCTCCCACACGCGCGAGACGCCCGACCACAGCCCGTCGATGGGCCCCAGGCGCACCAGCACCATCTCGGGCGCGCCGCCCACCATGGCGCCGATGCGGCCGATGCGCTGGCCCTGCTCCTGCACCACGTCGGGCCGCACGGTGAGATCCATCACCTGGTCGCCGCGCACGATCTGCCACTGGCTCGCGCGCGGCTCGCCATCCTGCGCCGAGGCGCGGATGCGCTCGCGCAGCTGCTGGCCGTCGTCGATCACGACGTCGCCCATGCGCCGCACCAGGTCGCCCGGCTGCAGGCCCGCGCGCTCGGCCGCGCCGCCGGGCACCACCTCGCCGATCAAGGGGCGGCTCAGCGGCGCCGTGATGCCGATGGCGCGAAACAGGCTGGCGTCCGGGTCGTGCCCCGCCAGCGCGGACAGCGGCAGCCGCAGCTCGTGGTGGCGGCCGGTGCCGGCGGCGGCGGCCACCTCGAGCACCACGTCCTGGCCGTCCAGCGCGCCGCGCGTCAGCAGCCAGCGCAGGCTCTCGAACGAGGCCAGCGGCTCCAGCTCGTCGCCGGCCAGCGCGCCCTGCTCCACCAGGTCGCCGCCCTGCAGGCCGGCCTTGGCGGCCAGCGATCCGGCCACCGGCGGCGCCAGCACGGCGCGCGGCTCGTCCACCCCCACCCAGTTGACCAGCGCGTACAGCAGCGCGGCCAGCACCAGGTTGGCCACCGGGCCGGCGGCCACCACCAGCGCGCGCGACCTGAGCGGCTGGGTGTTGAAGGCCAGGTGGCGCTCTTCGGGCGCGACCGTGCCTTCGCGCTCGTCCAGCATCTTGACGTAGCCGCCCAACGGAAAGGCGGCGATGACGAATTCGGTGTCCTGGCCGGGGTGCTGTTTGCGCGGCTTCCAGCGCACCAGCGTGGGCCCGAAGCCGATCGAAAAGCGCAGCACCTTGACGCCGCAGGCCACGGCCACGCGGTAGTGGCCCCATTCGTGCACGGCGATCAGGATCGCCAAGGCGGCCAGAAAGGCGATCAGGGTGGTCAGCATGGCTGGCATTGTCCTCCTGCCGGCGCCCGCGCGGCGCGGCGTCGATGCGTCATGGACTGCAGGCGCGCACCGCAAGTTCCGCCCGCCCGCGGGCACGCTGGTCCAGCGCCAGCAGCGCCGCCAGCGTGTCGGGGCGCTCGGGCTGCACGGCGTCCAGCGTGGCGCGGTTGACCTGGTGAATCTGGTCGAAGCGGATGCGCCGATCCAGAAAGGCGGCAACGGCCACCTCGTTGGCGGCGTTCAGCACCGCGCAGGTGCCGGGCGCTGCGCGCAGGGCCTCCCAGGCCAGCGCCAGGCCGGGGTAGCGCGCGCGGTGCCCGTCGCCGTCGATGGCCTCGAAGCTCAGGCCCTGCAGGGCGTGAAAGTCCAGCGCCTGCGCGCCCGAGGCGATGCGCTCGGGCCAGGCCAGGCCGTAGGCAATGGGCACGCGCATGTCGGGCGTGCCCAATTGCGCCACCACCGATGTGTCCCGGTACTGCACCATCGAATGAATCACGCTTTGCGGGTGGATCACCACCTCGATCTGCTCGGGCGCGACGCCGAACAGGTAGCGCGCCTCGATCACCTCCAGCGCCTTGTTCATCATGGTGGCCGAGTCGACCGAGATCTTGCGGCCCATCACCCAGTTCGGGTGGGCGCAGGCCTGTTCGGGCGTCACATCGCGCAGGGTGGCGGGCTCGCGCGTGCGAAACGGCCCGCCCGAGGCGGTGAGGATGATCTTGTCGACGCGCGCGGCCCAGGTGGCCGGGTCCTCGGGCAGCGACTGGAACACCGCCGAATGCTCGCTGTCGATCGGCAGCAGGGTGGCACCGCCCTCGCGCACGGCACGCAAAAAGACCTCGCCGCCCACCACCAGCGCTTCCTTGTTGGCCAGCAGCAGGCGCTTGCCGGCGCGCGCCGCCGCCAGGCAGGGCGCCAGGCCGGCGGCGCCGACGATGGCGGCCATGACGGTATCGACATCGGGCGACGACGCTATTGATCCAAGAGCGTCTGGCGCTTGTTCCACCTGCGTCGGAAGGCCATTTGCCTTCAATTTGCGCGCCAGCTCGGCGGCGTGCGCCGCGCTGGCCATCACGGCCCGGCGCGGGCGAAAGCGCGCGCACTGCGCAAGCATCTCGTCCACCCGCGTGGCGGCCGTCAGCGCGACCACCTCGAAGCGCTCGGGGTGACGCGCCACCACGTCCAGCGTGTTCACGCCGATCGAGCCGGTGCTGCCCAGCACGGCGATGCGCTGGCGCGCCGTCATGCCAACCTCGACACCAGCGTCGCCGCCAGCATCGCCAGCGGCAGCGTGGGCAGCAGCGCGTCGATGCGGTCCAGCACGCCGCCGTGGCCGGGCAGCAGCTGGCTGGAATCCTTCATGCCGGCGCTGCGCTTGACCAGCGATTCGATCAGGTCGCCCACCACGCTCATGGCGGCCAGAAACACGATGCCCAGCACCAGGCCCGCCAGGCCGAATTCATTGAGCCGGCTGTACAGGCTGGGCGCCGCCTCGGGGTGCGCGCGGTCGTAGGCGATCCAGCTCGCGCCCACCAGCAGCACGCCCAGCATGCCGCCCCACACGCCTTCCCAGCTCTTGCCCGGGCTGATGCTGGGCGCCAGCTTGCGCCCCTGTGTGAAGCGCCCGCCCAGCGCGCGGCCGGCAAAATAGGCAAAGATGTCGGCCGCCCACACGAGCACCAGCACCGACAGCAAGAAATTGACCCCCAGGCGCCGCGCCTGCGCCAGCGCCAGCCAGGCGGTGCACAGCATGGCCAGGCCCAGCGCCCAGCGCAGCGCGCGCGGCAGCCGCGGCCAGCCCGCCACGCCACGCCCCAGCAGCCAGGTGCCGCCCAGCACCCAGGCCGCGCCGGCAACCATCCACACCCCAGGCAGCGGCCGCTGCACCAGCCCCGTGCCCCACAGGCCGGCGCACAGCGCGGCGCACAGCACGCCGGTGGCCAGCGCCCGCGCACCGGTCACGCCGTTCAGGCGCGCCCACTCCCAGGCGGCGGCGGCGATGAACAGCAGGGTCAGGCCGATGAAGGGCTCGGGCGAGGCGGCGAACAGCGCCGGCAACAGGATCGCCAGCAGCACCAGCGCGGTCAGGATGCGGGGCAGCAGCATGTCGAGACGCCTCAGCCCGCCGCGGCCTGCGGCGGGGCGGCGACCTGCTCGGAGGTCTGGCCAAAACGGCGCTCGCGCGCGGCGTAGGCCGCCAGTGCCTCGTCCAGCGCGGTCTCGTCGAAGTCGGGCCACAGCGCATCGCTGAAGTACAGCTCGCTGTAGGCGCACTGCCACAGCAGGAAGTTGCTGATGCGCTGCTCGCCGCCGGTGCGAATGAGCAGATCCGGGTCGGGCACGTGCGCCAGCGCCATGGCGCCGGCCAGCGCGGCCTCGGTGATCGGCTCGCCGCGGGCGGCCAGGCCGGCAGCGGCCTGCGCGATGTCCCAGCGCCCGCCGTAGTTGAAGCACACGTTCAGGCCCATGCCGGTACCGGCGGCGGTGGCGGCCTCGGCCTCGGCCAGGCCCGCCTTCATGCGCTCGGACAGGCTGGCGCGCTCGCCCACGAAGCGCAGGCGGATGCCGTTTTGCCGCAGCTCGGGCACCTCGCGCGCCAGCGCCTTGGCCATCAGCTCCATCAGGCCGCTGACCTCGTCGGGCGGGCGATTCCAGTTCTCGGACGAAAACGCGAACACCGTCAGCGCCTGCACGCCGCGCTCGGCACAGGCGCGGATGCAGCGGCGCAGCGACTCCACGCCCTGGCGATGGCCGGCAATGCGCGGCAGCAGGCGCCGCTTGGCCCAGCGGCCGTTGCCATCCATCACGATGGCGATGTGACGGGGAACGGCCGCCGGGCGGCTGGCGGCAGTGCGTGCGAGCATGGGACGAATCGAGGCAGGAATCCGCGCGGGGCTCAAACCTCCAGGATGTCCTTTTCCTTGGCCGCCACCAGCGCGTCGATGTCGCCCACGTGCTTGTCGGTGACCTTCTGGATCTCGGCCTCCGAGCGCTTTTGCTCGTCCTCGGTGGCTTCCTTGTCCTTGACCAGCTTCTTGATGGCGTCGTTGGCGTCGCGGCGCAGGTTGCGGATGGCGATCTTGGACTGCTCGCCCTCGGCGCGCACGACCTTGGTCATCTCCTTGCGGCGCTCCTCGCTCATGGGCGGCATGGGCACGCGGATCAAATCGCCCATGTTGGACGGGTTGAGGCCCAGCTCGCTTTCGCGGATCGCCTTCTCGATCTTGGCGCCCATGCCCTTTTCCCACGGCTGCACGCTGATGGTGCGCGCGTCCAGCAGCGACACGTTGGCCACCTGCGACAGCGGCACGTGGTTGCCGTAGTACTCGACGTGGATGGTGTCCAGCAGCGCCGGGTTGGCACGGCCGGTGCGAATCTTGGTCAGGTTCTGCTTGAAGGCGGCGATGGACTGGTCCATCTTGCCCTGCGCGTTTTTCTTGATGTCGGCGATCGTCATGTCAAAACTCCTCGAATCAGGCGTGCACCAGGGTGCCTTCGTCGCTGCCCAGCACGATGGCCTTGAGCGCACCGGGCTTGAAGATGGAAAACACCTTGACCGGCAGCTTCTGGTCGCGGCACAGCGCGAAGGCGGTGGCGTCCATGATGCCCAGGTTGCGGCTCATGGCCTCGTCGAAGGTCAGCTTGGCGTAGCGCGTGGCCGTCTTGTCCTTGTGCGGGTCGGCCGTGTACACGCCGTCGACCTTGGTGGCCTTGAGCACCAGCTCGGCGCCGATCTCGGCGCCGCGCAGCGCGGCCGCCGTGTCGGTGGTGAAAAAGGGGTTGCCGGTGCCGGCCGCGAACACCACCACCTTGCCTTCTTCCAGGTACTGCAGGGCCTTGGGCCGCACGTAGGGCTCGACCACCTGCTCGATGGCGATGGCGGACATCACGCGCGCCACCAGGCCCTGGTGGTTCATGGCGTCGGCCAGCGCCAGCGCGTTCATCACCGTGGCCAGCATGCCCATGTAGTCGGCCGTGGCACGGTCCATGCCGGCCGAGCCGCCGGCCACGCCGCGAAAGATGTTGCCGCCGCCGATCACCACCGCCACCTGCACGCCCATGCCCGTGACCTCGGCGATCTCGCCCACGATGCGCTCGATCGTCGCCCGGTTGATGCCGAAGGCATCGTCGCCCATCAGGGCCTCGCCGGACAGTTTGAGCAAAATGCGTTGATGGGCGGGTTTGGCTTTGGTCATGGGCAGGCTGGCGGGCGTTAAACCCGTCAAGTTTAGCGTCTGACAGGCCGGCAGACGTGACAAAGGCGCGCCGCCTGCGCGACGCGCCCTCGGCTGGGACAGACCAATCAGGCCTTGCCTTGCGCGGCGGCGACCTGGGCGGCCACCTCGGCGGCAAAGTCATCCTGCTTCTTCTCGATGCCCTCGCCCACCACGTACAGCGTAAAGCCGCGCACCTGGGTGGCCTTTTCCTTCAGCATCTGCTCCACGCTCTGCTTGTCGTTCTTCACGAAGGGCTGGTTGAACAGCGACACTTCCTTCAAGAACTTCTGCACCGAGCCTTCGACCATCTTGGCGGCGATGTCGGCCGGCTTGCCCGACTCGGCGGCCTTGGCCTGCGCCACGCTGCGCTCGGTCTCGACCAGTTCGGCCGGCACGTCGGCGGCGGTCAGCGCCTTGGGCTTCATGGCGGCCACGTGCATGGCGACGTCGCGCGCCGCGGCCTCGTCGCCCGAGTATTCGACCAGCACGCCGATGCGCGTGCCGTGCAGGTAGCTGGTCAGCTGGCCGCCGCCGGCCTTGCGCACGAAGCGGCGAAAGCTCATGTTCTCGCCGATTTTGCCGATCAGGCCCTTGCGCACGTCTTCCAGCGTGGGGCCGTAGCCGTCCTGCTCGTACGCCAGCGCGCCCAGCGCGGCAACGTCGGCGGGGTTCTTCTCGGCCACCAGGCGGGCGGCGGCGTTGGCCATGGCGATGAACATGTCGTTCTTGGTGACGAAGTCGGTCTCGCAGTTGACCTCGAGCATCGCGCCGGTGCTGCCTTCGATGTGCGCGGCGATCACGCCTTCGGCGGTGACGCGGCTGGCGGCCTTGCCGGCCTTGGTGCCCAGCTTGACGCGCAGCAGCTCCTCGGCCTTGGCCATGTCGCCGTCGGCCTCGGTCAATGCCTTCTTGCACTCCATCATGGGGGCGTCGGTCTTGGCGCGCAGTTCGGCGACCATGCTTGCGGTGATTGCTGCCATGTGTGCTTCTCCAGTGTGTTCGGGGCCGCGCTCGCAGGCGGCCGAAAGAATTGAAAAAAGGGGCTGCGGGGCCCCTTTGCCGTCAGCCGCGGGGCGCGCGGCCGGAGGGAACGCTCAGGCGGCGCCGTCCTGCACTTCGACGAATTCGTCGCTGCCTTCGGCGGCCACGGCCTTGACCACGTCATTGACGGCGTTGGCCTTGCCTTCGAGCACGGCGTCGGCCATGCCGCGGGCGTACAGCGTCACGGCCTTGGCCGAGTCGTCGTTGCCAGGGATGACGTAGTCGATGCCCACCGGGTTGTGGTTGGAGTCCACCACGCCGATCAGCGGAATGCCCAGCTTTTGCGCCTCGGAGACGGCGATCTTGTGGTAGCCCACGTCGATCACGAAGATGGCGTCGGGCAGCGCGGCCATGTCCTGGATGCCGCCGATGTCGCGCTCGAGCTTGGCGATCTCGCGCGTGAACATCAGCTGCTCCTTCTTGCTCATCGCGTCCAGGCCGCCTTCCTGCTGTGCCTTCATGTCCTTCAGGCGCTTGATGGAGGTCTTGACGGTCTTGAAGTTGGTCAGCATGCCGCCCAGCCAGCGCTGGTCGACGTAGGGCATGCCGGCGCGGCGGGCCTCCTCGGCCACGATCTCGCGCGCCTGGCGCTTGGTGCCCACGAACAGCACGGTGCCGCGGTTGGCCGCCAGCTGGCGCGCGAACTTTTGCGCCTCCTGGAACATCGGCAGCGATTTTTCCAGGTTGATGATGTGGATCTTGTTGCGATGGCCGAAGATATACGGGGCCATCTTGGGGTTCCAGAAGCGCGTCTGGTGCCCGAAGTGGACACCGGCTTCCAGCATTTCACGCATGGTGACGGACATGATTTGCCTTTGCAAGGTTGGGTCTAAAATCCGGCCCGCTCATCGCCCCTGGCGCCGTGTTTCAGGCCGGGGCGACACCTCGTGAGGGCCGGTTTGCGATTTGCTTTGCCGGGCCGGGCGACATGCCCAGCGAACTGCAAAACCTAAAGATTTTAGCACGCGCCCACCCGCGTTCGGCCGCCCCATGAACATTGCCATCATCGGCGCCGGCATCATCGGCGTCGCCACCGCGTACGAACTGGCCTTTGATGGCCACCAAGTCACCGTCTTCGAGCGCCACGCCAGCGTGGCCGAGGGCGCCAGCTTCGCCAACGCCGGCGTGCTGGCGCCGGGCTATGTCACGCCCTGGGCCGCGCCGGGCATGCCGGCCAAGGTCATCGGCCACCTGCTGGCGCGCCACGCCCCGGTGCGCGTGGCACGGCCGCTGGCCATGGCCGACCTGGCCTGGATGCGCCGCTGGCTGCGCGCCTGCGAGGCCGGCCACTACGCCGCCCACCGCGCGCAACTGCAGCGCCTGGCCTTCTACAGCCGCCAGCGCCTGCACGAGGTGGCCGCGCGCATGCAGTACGAGTTCGACCGCAGCCAGGGCTACCTGGTGCTGCTGCGCGGCGAGCCCGAGCAGCGCATCGTGCAGCCCGGCCTGGCGCTGCTGCGCGAGGCCGGCGTGGTGTTTCACGAAATCGACGGCGAGCAGGCGCGCCGCATCGAGCCCGCGCTCAAGCCCGACACGCCGCTGGCGGGCGCCATCCACCTGCCGCAGGACGAGGTGGGCAACTGCCGCCAGTTCGCCGTCATCCTGCGCGACGCGGCGCAGACGCTGGGCGCGCAGTTCTGCTTCGACACCGCCGTGCCGGCGCCCAGCGCCGCCGCGCCGACCACGCTGCGGTGGGACGGCGGCAGCGCGCGCTTCGACGCCGTGGTGCTGTGCGCGGGCGTGCGCTCGGCCGCCTGGCTGGCGCCGCTGGGCCTGCGCGTGCCGCTGCGGCCGGTGTACGGCTACTCGGTCAGCGCGCACATGCCCGACCCTGACCTGGGCCCGCGCAGCGGCGTGATGGACGAGCGCTACAAGGTCGCCATCTCGCGCCTGGGCCAGCGCGTGCGCGTGGCCGGCTCGGCCGAGATCGGCGGCCGGCCCGACGCCGTCAACGGGCGCGCCGTGCAGACGCTGTACAAGGTGCTGGACGACTGGTTTCCCGGCGCCGCGCGCCGCACCGGCGCCGTGCAGGTGTGGAAGGGTGCGCGCCCCATGCTGCCCGACGGCCCGCCGCTGATCGGCGCCAGCGGCGTGCCGGGCCTGTGGCTCAACGTGGGGCACGGCTCCAGCGGCTGGGCGTTGTCCTGCGGCTCGGCCCGCGTGCTGGCCGACCAGATCGCCGGCCGCCAGCCCGCCATCGACGCCCGCGGCTTCGACGTGGCGCGCTACCACTGACGGCGTGCCCGCCGTGGCTGACGGCGCGCCCGCCGCGCGGGCACAATGGCTGCGCCATGCCCACCCTGGTTCGCAGCACGCACCCGCTGGCGCTGCACGACAGCGCCGCCACCCGCCGCATCGAGCACGCCGCGGCCAGCGCCCTGCCCCCGCACACCCTGATGCAGCGCGCCGGCCTGGCCACCGCGCGCCTGGCGCTGGCGCTGGCGCCGCACGCGCGCCGCGTCTGGATCGCCGCCGGCCCCGGCAACAACGGCGGCGACGGGCTGGAGGCCGCCCTGCACCTGCACGCCTGGGGCCTGAACCCCGTCGTCACTTGGCTGGGCAGGCCCGACACGGCGCCGCCCGATGCGCGCGCCTCGTGGCAGCGCGCCGTGCAGGCCGGCGTGATGTTTGCCGAGCAGCCACCGGCCGACCTGGGTCCGCAGGACCTGGCCATCGACGCGCTGCTGGGCATCGGCGCCACGCGCGCGCCCGGCGGCCGCATGGCCGACTGGCTGCAACAACTGCATGCCAGCCCCGCGCCGGTGCTGGCGGTCGATGTGCCCACCGGGCTGAATGCCGACACGGGCTGGATGCGGACGCCGGTAACTACTGAAATAATAGCTGCTCGCGCTGATCCAGCAAGCGCTGCAGGCCAATTTGGCTTGAAACCGTTGCCACCGCCGCACCACACCTTGAGCCTGCTCACCCTCAAGCCCGGCCTGTTCACCGCCCACGGCCGCGACGCGAGCGGCGCGATCTGGTTCGACGACCTGGGCCTGCCCGCCAACCTGCGCGACGCCGAGCCGCCCAGCGCCTGGCTGAACGCCGCACCCACCGCCGCGCCGCGCCCGCACGCCAGCCACAAGGGCAGCTTCGGCGACGTCGCCATCGTCGGCGGCGAGGGCCTGGCCGCGCGCGGCCTGGGCATGACCGGCGCCGCCCTGCTGGCCGCCAGCGCCGCGCTGCACGGGGGCGCCGGCCGCGTGCTGCTCAGCCTGCTGGACGATGGCCAAATGACCCACATCGCCAGCCAGCCCGAGCTGATGCTGCGCCGCTTCGAGCGGTTGGAACTGCCAGCGCTCACGGTGGTGTGCGGCTGCGGCGGCGGCGACGCGGTCTCCGCCGTGCTGCCCGCCGTGCTGCACGCCGCGCCGCGTGCGGTGCTGGACGCCGACGCGCTCAACGTCATCGCCGCCGACGCCGCGCTGCAAGCCGCCCTGCGCCAACGCGCCCCCGCCGGCCAGGCCACCGTGCTGACGCCCCACCCGCTCGAAGCCGCGCGCCTGCTGGGCAGCACCTCTGCCCAGGTGCAACAAGGCCGCCTGCAGGCCGCCACGCAACTGGCCGAGCGCTTTGCCTGCACCGTGGTGCTCAAGGGCTCGGGCAGCGTCATCGCCACGCCAGGGCAGCCGCCGGTCATCAACCCCACCGGCAACGCCCGCCTGGCCACCGCCGGCACCGGCGACGTGCTGGCCGGGCTGATCGGCGCGCACCTGGCCGCCGGGCAAAGCGCGCCCCAGGCGGCGGCCGATGCGGTCTATCGGCATGGCTGGGTCGCCGATCATTGGGCGGCCGAGCAGCCCTTCACGGCGGGGGCGCTGGCGCGGCATGTGGGTGCATTCGACACATCGCCGCGCGCCGACATACGCCTGCGCGATCAATCCCTCCTGGCACCCGGCGGATAGACCCCAGCCAGCCGCGCACGGCCGCATCAGATGCGCCGGAGCCTTGGCGTGCGGGCCTCAGCGCCCGCCTGTCGCCAGCGCTCGCCCACGTCGAGGCCGACGCAGGCTCGGCCCATCCTGCTGCTGCGCGAACTCGTGGACCACGTCCAGAAACGCGGCCAGCACCGGCGACGCATCGCCCCGGCGATACAGGCAGGCCAGTTCGAGGTCGCGCAGCGCATCGCTGTCGAGCGGGCGATAGACCACGCCGGGCAGGCGCAGGCTGGTGCTCGCCGCGGCGGCCAGGCACAGGCCGAAACCACCGGCCACCAGCGCCATGGCCGTCAGCACGCCCTCGACCTCCTGCTCGACGTGCAGGGGCACGCCCTCGTGCGCAAAGGCGGCCGCCACGCGCTGCGCCATGCCGGGCAGCGGCTGGCTGAGGTAGAGGATGATCGGCTCCCCGGCCAGGTCGGCCAGGGTCAGGCGCTTGCGCTTGGCCAAGTTGTGGCGCCTGGGCAACGCGACGACCACGCTCTCGCGCAGCACGGTTTCAATCACCAGGTCGCTGGCCGGCGGCACCAGGCGGTTGAAGCCGACGGCGATGCGCCGCTCGCGCAGCGCGTCGATCTGCTCGTCCTTGGTCTGGCTGTGCAGCACGATGCGCACGCCGGGCCGCAGCGCGTGAAAGCGCGCCAGCAGGCGCGGGATCACCTCGAGCACGCCCGAGCCGAACACGCCGACGTCGAGCCGCCCGCTGCGCCCCTGGCCGGCCAGTTGCGTGCGTTCGCGCGCGCGTTGCGCCAGCGCCAGCAGGTTGGGCGCCTCCTCCAGCAGCGCTGCGCCGGCCTCGGTCAGCTCCGCGCCCCGGGGCATGCGCAGGAACAGCGCGGTGCCCAACTCGTCCTCCAGCGCGCGGATCTGCCGCGTCAGCGGCGGCTGGGCCATGTGCAGCCGCTCGGCGGCGCGCGTGAAGTTGCGCTCCTCGGCCACCGCCAGAAACTGGCGCATCTGCTTGAGCTCCATCGGCCGGCTCTCCTGGTTGGCTTCTTGCTCGCCATACTCATTCGGTATCGAGCACGCATCGATCGGTATTAGACAGTATCCGGGCGCCCCGCCTATCGTTGCGGCTGCCTGCACCGCTCGCCCTCCTCCCGCCCCTTTCCCCGGAGTTCTCCATGTCATCCATCGCGGCCACCTCGGCCACCACCGCCCGACCCACGCGCGCCCGCGTGGGGCTGGCCGTCATCCTTTTCGTCACCCTGTTGATCTCGTACTTCGATCGCGTCAACGTCTCGGTGCTGGTGGCCGATCCAACCTTCCTGGACAGCATGGGCATTGCCGGCCAGCCGGTGAAGATGGGCATGTTGATGTCGCTTTTCCTGTTTGCCTACGGCATCGGCAACATCGTGCTCACGCCCATCGGCAACTGGCTGGGGCCGCGCAAGGCCATGGCCCTGTCCATCCTGCTGTGGGCCGTGTCGGTGGCGCTGGGCGGCCTGGCCGGCAGTTTCGGCATGCTGCTGGCCACCCGCGTGCTGCTGGGCCTGGGCGAGGGCCTGCACTGGCCGATGCAAAGCACCTTCGTGAAAAACTGGTTTCCGCCCAGCGAGCGCGCGCGCGCCAACTCGGCCTGGCTGCTGGGCATCACGGTCGGGCCGATGATCGCCATCCCCCTGATCACCGCCGTGGTGGCGGGCGCGGGCTGGCGCGCCAGCTTTTTCGTGCTGGTGCTGCTGAGCCTGATTCCGCTGACCCTGGTGTGGTTCTTCACCAGCGACGAGCCGCGCGGCAGCCGCTTCGCCAACGCCGCCGAGGTCGAATACATCGAGGCCGGCCTGCGCGCCGAGCAGCAGGCCAGCACGCCGGGCCAGTCCTCGTTCGCCTTCCTGCGCGACATGCGCTACTGGCTGATCGTGGTGGCCTTCCTGTGCTCGGCGGGCATGTTCTGGGGCGTGCTGGCCTGGCTGCCGGCCTACCTGAAGACCGCGCGCGGCTTCTCGTGGGCGCAGATGGGTTCGCTCGCCACGCTGCCCTACGTGGCGGGCGTGGTCACCATCATCATCGCCGGCATCGTGGCCGACCGCATGCAGCGCAACAAGGCCATCCTGCCGGTGATTGCGCTGTTCGGCGCCGCGGCTGGCATCTGGGCCAGCGTGCACGCCGCCGACAACACCACCAGCGCGTTGGCCATGACGGCCGCCATCGCTTCGCTGGGCATCGGCCTGGCAACCTACTGGACCATGATGCAGGCCATCGTCGCCAAGGCCTCCGTCGGCGTGGCCGCCGGCGTGATGAACGGCGTGGCCAGCCTGGGTTCGGCCGGCATCCCGGCCCTGGTGGGTTACCTGATCGCCAGCAACGGCGGCAGCTTCACGGCGGGCCTCAGCTTCCTGGTCGCCCTGGGCGTCGTCGGGGGCCTGTGCATGCTGGTGCTGTTCGTCACCCGGCGCTGAGAACTTTCGCGCCTGGAGACGGCGCGCTGGCACCGTCAGCGCCGTGCGGTTATCGTGCGAGGTTTGAACACGTCCGGATAGCCCGGCGTGCATAACACCCCTTCGCCCGAATCACCCATGACGGAAGACCCCAACACCATCCGCATCGACCGCAGCAACCACCCCGCCGGCGGCTGGGGCGCGGTCAAGAGCACCTTCAAGGTGTTTCGCCTGCAGGAGATCGCCGGCAAGGTCGGCACCGGCCTGCTGCGCACCAACCAGCCCGGCGCCTTCGACTGCCCGGGCTGCGCCTTTCCGGACAAGCCGGGCAAGGCCGTGGTCGACACCTGCGAGCAGGGCCAGAAGGCCGTGGCCTGGGAGATGACGCGCAAGGCACCGGGGCCGGATTTTTTTGCCGGGCATTCGCTGGAACAGCTGCGCGCGCTCAGCGACTACGAGCTGGAATCGCAGGGGCGGCTGACGGTGCCCTTGCTGTACACGACCGAGAGCGGGCACTACACGCCCATCGGCTGGGACCAGGTGTTCGAGATCACGGGCCGCGAGCTGGGCGCGCTGGGACCCGATCAGGCCGCCTTCTACGCCTCAGGACGCAGCAGCAACGAGGCGGCGTTCTTGTGGCAGCTGGTGGCGCGCGCCTGGGGCTGCTCCAACCTGCCGGACTCGTCCAACTTCTGCCACGAGCCCTCGGGCTACGCGCTCAAGGCCGCCATCGGCGTGGGCAAGGGCACCTGCCAGCTGGATGACTTCGAGCGCGCCGACCTGATCCTGGTGATCGGCCAGAACCCGGCCACCAACCACCCGCGCATGATGGCGGCGCTGCACGACGCGGCGCGGCGCGGCGCCAAGGTGGTGGCCATCAACCCGCTGCGCGAGCGCGGCTTCACCAATTTTTCCGACCCCAAGGCGGTGGGCGAGATGCTGACGGGCCGCGGCATGGCGGTGGCGCACCGCATCATCCAGGTGCGCATCGGCGGCGACTTGGCGCTGTTCAAGGGCGTGATGAAGCGCCTGCTGGAGCTGGACGAGCAGGCCCGCGCCAGCGGCGCGCCGCGCCCGATCGACGAGGCCTTCATCGCCCAGCACACCACCGGCTTCGAGGCCGTGGCGGCCGACCTGGCGGCCGAGTCGTGGGACCTGCTGGTGGCCGAGTCGGGCGTGCGGCGCGAGCAGATCGACGAGCTGGCGCAGCTGTACGCCGAGGCGCCGGCCACCATGGCCACCTGGTGCATGGGCCTGACGCACCACGAGCACAGCGTGGCCACCATCCAGACCCTGGCCAACCTGCTGCTGCTGCGCGGCAACATCGGCCGCCCCGGTGCCGGCGCCATGCCGGTGCGCGGCCACAGCAACGTGCAGGGCGACCGCACCATGGGCGCCACCTCGACCATGCCGGCGCGCTGGCTCGACAACCTGACGGGCGAGTTTCCGCAGGCGGCCATCACCCGCCAGGCGGGCCTGGACGCCGCCGGCGTGACCGAGCGCCTGCTGCGCGGCGACCTGGGCGCGCTGCTGAGCCTGGGCGGCAACTTCGCCGTCGCCGGGCCCGACTCCACTCGCGTGCTGGCGGCGCTGTCGGGCTGCCGCTTCACGCTGCACATCGCCACCAAGCTCAACCGCACGCACTGCCATCCGGGGCAGGTCGGCCTGCTGCTGCCCACGCTGGGGCGCACCGACCTGGACCTGCAGCAGGGCCGCCCGCAGGTGGTGAGCGTGGAAGACTCGACCAGCACGGTGCGCAGCTCGCGCGGCATCCAGGCCCCGCTGGCCGCCACCATGATGAGCGAGCCGGCCATCGTCTGCGGCCTGGGTCAGGCGCTGGTGCCGGCCGGCGGCATCGACTGGGCCGCCATGGCCGCCGACTACGGCCAGATCCGCGAGCACATCGAGCGCGTGCAGCGTGGCATCAACGACGACTTCGCCGACTTCAACCGCAAGCTGGCCGAGCGCGGCCGCCTGACGCTGACCAACAGCGCGCGCGAGCGCCAGTGGAAGACCGCCAGCGGCAAGGCCGAGTTCAACGTGCACCCGGTGCCGACGGCGGGCGCGGTGGCACGCGCGCGCCAGCGCCACGGCGAGGCCGTGCTGGCACTGATGACGGTGCGCTCGCACGATCAGTTCAACACCACCGTCTACGGCCCCGACGACCGCTACCGCGGCGTGTTCGGCGGCCGGCGCGTGGTGTTCCTGAGCGCGGCCGACCTGCAGGCGCGTGGCCTGCGCGACGGCCAGCTGGTGGACTTGCACGGCTGCGGCGACGAGGACGAGCACGAGCGCGTGGTGCGCGGCTTCAAGGCCGTGCGCTACGACATCCCCGCCGGCTGCGCGGCGGCGTACTTTCCCGAGGCCACGCCGCTGCTGGCGGCCAGCAACCTGTCGCTGCACACGCGCACGCCGGCGTACAAGGACATTCCGGTGCTGGTGCGCGCGGCGCGACAAGAGCAAGACACCGCCGGGGCCTCGTGATCAACCCCTGCCCCGGCCCTCGGATCCCGTACATTTTTCAAGCCATGACCCCGTCCCGCTCCAGCCCCTTTCAACTCGCCCAGACCCTCAGCAGCCTGGCCTGGCACTCGCCCCTGGTCATCGCCAGCCGCACGCTGCAGCTCACCCAACCGGGCGCCCTGCTGTCGGCCAACGGCCAGGTCGAGTTTTTTCGCATGTTTGCCGAAAAGCAGGCGGCGGCAACCGAGTCGTACTTCGCCATGCTGGCGAGCGCGGTCACGTTGTCGCAGCAACTGTTCTTCGGCGCCTGGTCATCCTGGGCCCGCGGCCAGGCGCCGCAGTGGTCCACCCATGCCATGGCGAGCACGGCCAACAACGCCCTGAGGCCCTTTCAGCGGCGCGCCCGCGCCAATGCGCGCCGGCTGAGCCGATCGCGCAAGCCGGGTTGACGGCGCACCGACCCGCACATCGGCCGCTACGGCAGACCATTGATTAAAATCACCTGTAGCGCCCGTCCATCAAGCGCGGGCAGCTATGTTTTATATAGTTAACGGTTAGCGCGGGAGCATGAGATTCGGATGACGTTTTGCGCATTCTGAAGCGCTGCCCGACTCGGTCAAACGGCGTACCATGGCCTTCGCCCGGCCATTGCCTGCGAGGTGCACCATGACCACCGCCCTTGCCACCGCAGCCCCCCCCCGTCTCGCTGATCCGCCTGCACTACCTGTGGTATGTGGCCGCGGCGCTGGCCGTCATGGTGGCGGCCATCGTCATCGGCAACCGGTGGTTCCTCAACTGGGTGCACGTGATGAGCGGCGTGCTGTGGACGGGCATCGACCTGTTCATGGGCTTCGTCATCGGGCCGATCCTGCGGCGCGTCGACGTGCCGGTGCGCAAGGCCATCCTGACCCGGCTGACGCCGGTGACGCTGTTCCTGCTGCCCACGCTGTCCATCATCACCGGCACCGCCGGCTGGTTCCTGGCCGTGCAGATGGGCCTGACACAACTGCCCTGGCCGCAGTTCGGCTGGATCGCGGCAGCGCTGGTGCTGGTGACGCTGATGACCCTCCAGGGCATCGGCTACCTGCTGCCCACCAGCCTGCGCATCTGCCTGGAGCTGCAAAAGGAGCGCCCCGACGGCGCCTGGATCGGCCGCACCATGAGCCGCTTCTACTACGTGGTGGCCAGCCAGGGCGCGATGCAGGTGGCCATCATCGTGGTGATGGCGCGGCTCGTCACGGGGATTTGAAAGCGATGAGGCGCCCGGGCCAACCGCCAACCTGCCGGCTGCACGGCCGGGGCACGGCCCAATCCGCGACCCAGTTTTGAGGAGCCCGCCCATGATCGACGTTCATTCCTGGCCCACGCCCAATGGCCACAAGGTGCACATCATGCTGGAGGAATGCGGCCTGCCCTACCGCGTGCATGCGGTGGACATCGGCGCGGGCGACCAGTTCAAGCCGGCGTTTCTGGCCATCAGCCCCAACAACAAGATTCCGGCCATCGTCGACCCCGACGGCCCCGATGGACAGCCCATTTCGGTATTCGAGTCGGGCGCCATCCTGCTGTACCTGGCGGGCAAGACGGGCCAATTTTTGCCATCCGACACGCGCGGCAAATTCGAGGTGCTGCAGTGGCTGATGTTCCAGATGGGCGGCGTCGGCCCCATGCTGGGCCAGGCGCATCACTTTCGCATCTACGCGCCCGAGCCCATCGACTACGCCGTCAACCGCTACACCAACGAGGCGCGGCGCCTGTACGGCGTGATGGACCGGCAGATCGAGCGTACCGGCGCCTACATCGCCGGCACCGACTACAGCATCGCCGACATCGCCATCTTTCCGTGGCTGCGCTCGTGGCAAAACCAGGGCATAGCCTGGGCCGACTACCCGGCGCTCAAGGCCTGGTTCGACCGCATCGCGGCACGCCCCGCCGTGCAGCGCGGCGTGCAGGTGCTGGCCGATCGCCGCAAGGCAACCCGCAGCGCCGCCGAAAGGGAAGTGCTGTTCGGCGCCACCCAATACCAGCGGCACTGAGCCGCCGCACGGTAGAATGCGCCCCTTGTCGGAGCGTAGCGCAGCCTGGTAGCGCATCTGGTTTGGGACCAGAGGGTCGCGAGTTCGAATCCCGCCGCTCCGACCATCGAACACACAGGCCCGCATCCGTCGGGCCTGTTTTCGTTGAACCTGGAAACCGCAGTTGGATGCGCTTGCCAGTGCCGCTATCGGCGGGCCAGGCAAGACGCGAGGACGCGGCAGGCTCAGGCCTGCAAGGACGAGCAACGCCGCATGGCACACCGAGAGTGGTGCTGGCGAGTGCATAGCGCGGCCCCGCAACCGATGCGTGCGATCGAAGCAGCCAAGTTCGCTGTCCGTTCCGGTTTATCGGAGAATGAAAGCGATCAACTGCGGTTTCCAGGTTTTTCTGCCCGTAGCTCAACTGGATAGAGCAGCTGCCTTCTAAGCAGCAGGTCGGGGGTTCGAGTCCCTCCGGGCAGGCCACGTCGGCTAAAATGCGCGGTTCTCCCAACCCATCCCTTCGGAGAATTCGCGCGCCCAAGATCTGCGGATGCCAAGCGCTTTTTCCTGCCCCTTCATAGGGGGAGTCTCTAGGTCGGAACTCGATGTCTGATTTAAGTCTTCAACACCAGCAGGCGGCAACTCAACTTCCCGTCCATTCCTATTTCGATCCGGCGCTGTTCGCGCGTGAAAAGAAGCTGCTCTTCGATGGCGGCCCCCGCTACGTCGGGCATGCGCTGGCGGTGCCCCACCCGGGCGACTACAGCACCCTCAGGCAAGAGCAGGACGGACGCGCGCTGGTTCGCAACGCGCAGGGCCAGGTCGAGCTGATCTCCAACTGCTGCCGCCACCGACAGGCCATCATGCTGGGCGGGCGCGGCAACCTGCAGGGCCAGGGCAAGGGCCACGCGGGTGGCAACATCGTGTGCCCCATCCACCGCTGGACGTATGCGCCCGGCGGCGAGTTGCTGGGCGCGCCGCACTTCGCGCACGATCCGGGCCTCGACCTGAACAACTACGCGCTGCGCGAGTGGAACGGCCTCTTGTTCGAGGACAACGGCCGCGACATCGGCGCCGACCTGGCCGGCATGAAGGTGGCCGCCGAGCTCTCCTTCGACGGCTACGCGCTGGACCACGTCGAGCTGCACGAGTGCAATTACAACTGGAAGACCTTCATCGAGGTCTATCTGGAGGACTACCACGTCGGGCCCTTTCACCCCGGCCTGGGCAACTTCGTGTCCTGCGAAGACCTGAGCTGGCAGTTCGGCCGCGACTACTCGGTGCAGACCGTGGGCGTGGCGCCCAGCTTCGGCCGGCCCGGCAGCGACGCCTACAAGCTGTGGCACGAGGTGCTGCTGCGCTACCAGGGCGGCGCGCTGCCCACGCGCGGCGCCATCTGGCTGACCTATTACCCGCACATCATGGTCGAGTGGTATCCGCACGTGCTGACGGTGTCGACGCTGCACCCGATCGGCCCCGAGAAGACGCTGAACATGGTCGAGTTCTTCTACCCCGAGGAGATCGCCTGCTTCGAGCGCGAATTCGTCGAGGCGCAGCGCGCCGCCTACATGGAAACCGCGGTCGAGGACGACGAGATCGGCGAGCGCATGGATGCCGGCCGCAAGGCGCTGATGCAGCGCGGCGACAACGAGGTGGGCCCCTACCAAAGCCCGATGGAAGACGGCATGCAGCACTTTCACGAGTGGTACCGGCGTGCCATGGGCCTGGTCACCACCACCTGACGAATTCAAAAACAACATCAAACCGCGCCTGCCCCGCACTGCATGAGCGCCAAAGAGCCCCGCGGCCGCGGAGCAGGCCATGCCAGCAATCGCCGTGGCCGGGGTCTCCCCGGCCACGGGCGATGCCCCCTTGAGGGGGGATGCCGAAACATCGCGCAGCGAGTGGAGCAACGGGGGTAATCCGTCTCATCATGCAAGCCGCCTGGATGGTCGCCGCCTCGCTGTTCTTCGCCGGCATGGGCGCGTGCATCAAGTTCGCCTCCGACACCTACACGCCGCTGGAGGTGGTGTTCTATCGCGGCCTCATCAGCGTGCTCGTCGTCGGCGTGCTGGCGCGTTCGCGCGGCGTCAGCCTGCGCACCCACGTGCCCATGATGCACGTGTGGCGCAATGTGGTGGGCGTGGCCTCGCTGCTGGCCTGGTTCTACGCCATCGCGCACCTGCCGCTGTCCACCGCCATCACGCTCAACTACATGAGCGGCATCTGGATCGCCGCCTTCGTCATCGGCGGCACCCTGGCGCTGGGCAAGCTGGCCGACGTGCGCCGCCAAGGCCCGTTGATCGGGACGGTGATGCTGGGCTTTGGCGGCGTGGTGCTGCTGTTGCGCCCCACGCTGGACCAGAACCAGCTGTTCGCCGGCCTGGTCGGCCTGCTGGGCAGCCTGATGGCGGCGCTGGCCTACATGCAGGTGGCGGCCCTGGGCCGCGTGGGCGAACCCGAGACGCGCACGGTGTTTTATTTCTCGCTGGCCGCGCTGGTGGCCGGCGCCGGGGGCATGCTGGTCTTCGGCGCGCACAGCCTGGCCACGCCGCAGGCGCTGTGGCTGCTGCCCATGGGCCTGCTGGGCGCCCTGGGCCAGTTGTGCATGACGCGCGCCTATACCCACGGCTCGACCATCGTGGTGGCCAACCTGCAATACTCGGGCATCGTGTTCGGCGCGCTGCTGGGCATGACGCTGTTCGGCGACCACATCCCGCCGCTGGGTTGGCTGGGCATGGCGCTGATCATCGCCTGCGGCATGGCCGCCACCGTGCTGCGCGCCCGCGCCCTGCCCAACCCCCCTGCCGAGGAGTTCTGATGTTCACCCACCTGATTTCGGTCGATCAACTCCAGGCCTTGCAGGCCACCGGCGCGCCGCTGATGGTGTTCGACTGCAGCTTCGACCTGGCCGACCCGGCCAAGGCCGACGCGATGTTTGCCGAGCAGCACATCGCCGGCAGCGTGCAGGCCCATCTGGACCGCGACCTGAGCGCGCACGCGCCGCAAGACGCGGTCAACGGCGGCCGCCATCCGCTACCAAAACGAGAGCTGTTCGCGCAGACCCTGCGCCGGCTGGGCTTTGAAAACACCATGCAGGCCGTGGTGGTCGACCGCAACGGCGCCAACTACTGCGGGCGCCTGTGGTGGATGCTGAAATGGGCCGGCCACGAGGCCGTGGCCGTGCTCGACGGCGGCCTGCCGGCCTGGCTGGCGGCCGGCGGCGCCACCGCCAGCGGGCCGGCGCCGGCGCGCGCGCCGGGCCACTTCGAGCTCAAGCCCGAGCTGCGCCACTGGGTCGGCACGCAAGAGGTCGCCCAGCATCTGGGCCAGCCCACGCAAACGCTGATCGACGCGCGCGGCGCGCCACGCTACCGCGGCGAGGTCGAGCCGCTGGACCCGATCGCCGGCCACATCCCCGGCGCGCTCAACCGCCCCTTCGGCGACAACCTGGGGCCCGACGGGCGCTTCAAGTCGCCCGCGCAGCTCAAGACGGAGTTCGCCGCCCTGCTGGCCGGGCGCGACGCCGCCGGCGTGGTGCACCACTGCGGCAGCGGCGTCAGCACCGTGCCCAACATCATCGCGATGGAGCTGGCCGGCTACCCGCCGGTGGCGCTGTACGCCGGCAGCTGGAGCGAATGGAGCCGCACGCCGGGCTTGCCGGTGGCCAAGGGCTGAAACCGGGTCGGACGAGCATGACGCTGGACGACTTCCTCGCCCGCATTCCCAAGGTGGAGTTGCACTGCCACCTGTTGGGCACCGTGCGCCGCGGCACCTTCACCGACCTGGTGCGGCGCGCCCAGGCGCCCATCAGCGACGAAGACATCGCCGCCTTCTACACCCGCGGCGAAAAGCCCGTGGGCGTGCTGCGCGTGCTGCGGGCGCTGGATGCCTGGCTGCTGCGCACGCCCGACGACTTTCACCGCCTGACCTACGAATACCTGCAGGACGCCGCAGCGCACCAAGTGCGCCACGCCGAGTTCTTCTGGAACCCCACCGGCACCGCGCAACTAGGCGGCCTGTCCTATGCCCAGGCGCTGGCCGGCATTCGCCGTGCCATCGCGGACGCGCGAGCCGACTTCGGCATCAGCGGCCGCCTTATCGCCGCCATCGACCGCGAGGCCGCGCCCGAGGCCGCGCTGGAAATGGTGCAATGGGTGATCGCCCAGCCTTGCGAGGAGGTGGTGGGCATCGGCATCGACTACCGCGAAAACGACCGCCCGCCCGAGCTGTTTGCCGCCGCCTACCGCACCGCGCGCCAGGCCGGCCTGAAAACCACCGCGCACGCTGGCGAATTCGGCATGCCCTGGACCAACGTGCGCACCGCGGTGGAGCTGCTCAAGGTCGATCGCATCGACCACGGCTACACGGTGGTGGATGCGCCCGACTTCGCGCGCCAGTGCGCCGACGCCGGCATCGTCTTCACCGTGGTGCCCACCAACTCCTACTACCTGCGCACGCTGGCGCCCGAGCGCTGGGCGCTCGACCACCCCATCCGCCGCATGCCCGCCTTGGGCCTGCGCGTGCACCCCAACACCGACGACCCGACACTGCACCACGTCACACCCACCGGCGCCTGGCGCATGATGACGCGCGATTTCGGTTTCGGGCTGGATGACTTGCGCGCCTTTACCGACAACGGCCTGCGGGCGGCCTGGATCGACGCGGACACGCGCCGCGCTTGGCAGCGCGAGCACTTGGCCGAGTTCGATGCACTGCGCGCCCACCTCGATGCAGCCAGTCCCTGATTCAAGACCCACGGCCCACCCGGCCATTCGAGCCATCATGAACAAACGCCTCTTCCTCGCCAGTGCCGTGCTGCTGGCCGCCCCCACCGTCTTCGCACAGGCGGCCTGGCCGACGGCCAAGCCCATCAGCATCATCGTGCCCTTTGGCGCCGGCGGCAGCGTGGATGCCACGGCGCGCCTGCTGGCCGACAAGCTGGGCGAGCGCCTGAAGCAGTCCGTGGTGGTGGACAACGTCTCCGGCGCTGGCGGCGTCATCGGCCTGACCAAGGCCGCGCAGGCCGCGCCCGACGGCTACACGCTGGTGATGGGCGCCGACAGCCCGGTGGCCATCGCCCCCTACGCCAACCCCAAAGCCGTGCGCTACGACGTGGCGCGCGATCTGGCGCCCATCGGCCTGGTCAACACCGCGCCCATGGTGCTGGTGGCGCGCAAGGACCTTCCGGCGGGCAACCTCGCCGAATTGGTGCAACTGGCCAAAAAGGAACCTGGCAAGCTCAGTTACGCCACTTCGGGTGTGGGCACCGTGCTGCATCTGGCGATGGAGTTGATCAAGCAGCAGGGCCAGTTCTTTGCCACCCACGTGCCCTACCGCGGCGGCGCGCAGATTGCCACCGACGTGATCGGCGGCCAGGTGGACCTGGCCATGCTGGTCAGCGTGTCGGCCGCACCCTTCGTGCAGAGCGGCAAGCTCAAGGCCATCGCCGTGACCGGCGCCAAGCGCCTGGACATCCTGCCGAATGTGCCCACCGTGGCCGAAACACCCGGCTTCAAGGGTTATGACGTGGTCGCCTGGACGGGCCTGTTCGCCCCCGCCAAAACCCCGACGCCGGTGATCGAGCAGCTCAACCACGAACTGAACGCCGTGCTGTCTCTGCCCGAGGTACGCGCCACCTTGCAAAAGCAGGGCGCCGTTGCCGGCAGCGGCAGCGCGCAGGACTTTGGGCGCTTCGGGAAAGCCGAGCAGCAGCGCTATGAAAAGGCGGTGAAGACCGCCGGCATCAAGGAATAGCACAGGCGGCCGCGGCGGCGACCACGGTCGCCGTCAATGCGCATGCTCCGGCCCCGCCAGGCCGACGGCAATCACCAGCCCCATGCCGACCAGCAGCCACAGAATCTGCGCCGCCGTCTGGCGCGCGTTCAGGCGCTTTTGCAACTGCGGAATCAAGTCGGCCAGCGCCACGTAGATGAAGCTGCTGGCCGCCAGCATCAGCAAATAGGGCAGCAGCCCGTTCAGGCTTTCGATCAGCGCCCAGCCGGCCAGCCCGCCCAGCGCGGTCACCGCGCCGGCCAGCGACACCTTGACCAGCGCCGTGCGCCACCGGCGCCGGCTGCCCTGGTGCAGCACGGCCAGATCGCCCATGTGGTGCGGCACCTCGTGCACCAGCACCGCCAGCGTGGCGGCCCAGCCCAGCGCGGGGCTGGCCAGGAAGGCCGAGGCGATCAGCACGCCGTCGCCGAAGCAGTGCACGGCGTCGCCCGTCAGCACGGCCCAGCCGCCACCGCCTTGCGGCGCGGCGTGGGTGTGCCCGGCACGGTCGTGGCGATGGGCGTCGGCCTGCGCATGGGCGTGGGCGTGCTCGTGCATCACGTCGGCGTCGACCATGGCCTCGTCCAGCGTCGGCAGGCTGGGGTGGTGCTCATGACCGTGGTGCCACAGCTCGGCCTTGTCGAGCAAGAAGAAAAACAGCAGGCCGGCCAGCAGCGTGGCCGACAGCACGTGCACCTCCACCCCGCTCTCGAAGCCCTCGGGCAGCAGCCGGATGAAGGCCGTGGCCAGCAGCGCGCCGGCCGCCAGGCTGAGCATGTGCTGGGTGTAGCGCGCCAGCACGCCGAAGGACAGGGTGGCGGCGATCCACACGCTGCCCACGCCGGCGATCAGGGTGCCGGTCAGGATTGAAATCAAATTCATAGCTGCTCGCGCTTGTCTGGCAAGGGCCAGATTCATAAAACATCAAAAAAGCCGCCTCGCGGGCGGCTTGCGTCCAACCAGCGTACCCGACTTGTCAAGCCACCCCGTGCGCCTTGAACCAGGCCAGCGCGCGCTTGTAGCCATCCTCGGCCGCGTCCTTGCGGTAGCTGGGACGGTAGTCGGCATGAAAGGCGTGCGGCGCATCGGGGTAGACCACGAACTCGCAGGCCTTGGCGGCGGCATTGCCCTTGGCGGCGGCCTCGGCCAAGGCTTTTTTCATCGTATCAATCGTGTCAAGCGGAATGCCGGTGTCGGCGCCGCCGTACAGGCCCAGCACTGGCGCCTTCAGCTGCGCCGCGCCGTCCAGCGGGTTGGTGGGCGCCAGCGGCGTGGGCTGGCCCACCAGCCGCCCGTACCAGGCCACGGCGGCCTTCAGCTTCGGGTTGTGCTCGGCATACAGCCACACCTGGCGCCCGCCCCAGCAAAAGCCGGTCACGCCCAGCTTGTCGGTGTTGCCGCCGTTGGCCGCCGCCCAGGCCACGGTGGCGTCCAGATCGCCCATCACCTGCGCGTCGGGCACCTTGGCGATCACCTCGCTCATCAGCTTGGACAGCTCGCCATAGCTTTGCGCGTCGCCCTGGCGCACGAACAGCTCGGGCGCGATGGCCAGATAGCCCGCATGCGCGAAGCGGCGCGCGACGTCGGCGATGTACTCGTGCACGCCGAAGATCTCCGACAGCACCAGCACCACCGGCAGGCCGGTCTTGCCCGCCGGCTGGGCGCGAAACGCCGGCATCTTGAAGCCGGCCACGTCGATCGTCACCTCGCCGGTGGTCAGGCCGTCCGACGAGGTCTTGATGGCCGACTGCGCCAGCGCCGGCAGCGTGGCCGCCGCATAGCCCACGCCCAGCGCCAGCCCCAGCGCCTGGCGGCGCGAGGGCACGCCGCGCTCGGGCGCCACATCCAGCAGCGCACGGGTATCGGTCAGGTGATCGGTCTTCAGCATCTTCAGGGGCCTCCTGGGCGGTTGGTTGAGGGGGTCGATGACGGGCCAATAACGAGCAAGTGGCCAGCTATAATCGTAGACTTTACGAGAAAAGCCGGCTTAGCTCAGTTGGTAGAGCAACGCACTCGTAACGCGTAGGTCGCCAGTTCGATTCCGGCAGCCGGCACCAGTTCAAGGTCTCACGAAGTCCAAGAACCTCCCGAAACCCGCATGCTTCCTAGCAATGCGGGTTTTTTCTTGTCTGCCGTAATCGCAGGATGTAGCATTGAAGCGCGCATTTTTGACGGTATTTTTGACGGTAGTTTTTTGCCTTCACCGATTTCGGTCCAAAAAATACCGTCAACGGGAGACGCAATGGCACTCACAGACACCTTCATCCGGCAGGTCAAGCACCGCGGCAGGCAGGCCGGCGACAAGCACGCCGACGGCGCCGGCCTGTACCTGCTGGTGACGGCCAGCGGCAAATACTGGCGCCTGGACTACCGCCACGCCGGCAAGCGCCGCACCATGGCCCTGGGCGTCTATCCCAAGGTCACCCTCGCCAAGGCCCGCAAACGCCGCGAGGAGGCCCGCGAGTTGCTGGCCGATGGCGTAGACCCCGCCGAGGAGAAACGCGCCCGCAAGGCCGCCGATGCGGCCGCCGTGGACAGCATCGTCGAGGCCGTCGGCCTGGACTGGCTGGCAACGCACCGCAGCGCATGGAGTCAGGCGCACTTCACCCGCGAGGAGCGCAACCTCAAGAAGGACGTGTTCCCCTACCTTGGCAAGCGCCGCATCGGCGATATCGAGCCGCCCGAGTTGCTGCAGGTGATCCGCAAGGTCGAGGCCCGTGGCGCCCTCGACGTGGCGCACCGCGTGCTGATTACCGCGCGGGGCGTTTGGCAACACGCCGTCGCCCACGGCCACGCCACGCGCGACGTCACGCAGGACATCAAGAAGGCCCTCAGGCCGCACATCAAGCGCAACCTGCCCGCCATCGTCGAACCGATCGCCTTTGGCGAGCTGCTGCGCGCGAGTGACGCCTATCAGGGCGGGCCGGTGGTGCGCGCCGCGCTGGCGCTGGCCCCGCTGCTGTTCCAACGTCCCGGCAACCTGCGCACGATGCGATGGGCCGACCTGGACCTGGACGGCGCGCGCTGGTCCATCCCCAGCGAGGACATGAAGCGCACCCTGACGCAAAAGATCAACGGGCAGGCCCACATCGTCCCGCTGCCGCGCCAGGCCGTCGCCATCCTGCGCGAGCTGCAGCCCCTGACCGGCGCGCGTGAATACGTGTTCCCCGGCTTTCGTGATCCGACCGCGCCCATGAGCGAGGCCGGCATCAGCGCCGCCTTGCACGCCATGGGCTACAAGGGCCGCCATTCGTGGCACGGCTACCGCGCCAGCGGGCGCACGATGCTGCGCGAGGTGCTGGGCTATGACGCCGACGTGATCGAAACCCAGTTGGCGCACAAGGGCCAGGTCACGCACGGCGGCGCCTACGACCGCGCCCAGTTCATCGATGAACGCGTCGGCATGTTGCAGTCGTGGGCGGACTACCTGGACAAGCTGCGCATGGGGGCGGACGTGATCCAGTTGCGGCATGGGTGAGGCGCGGGTGATGACAAAGAGGAAGCCAGATTTTGAAGGGGAGCGCCGCGTGGCAATCTGGTACGGCGCGGGGAACCTAAACGAACATGAGCGGGTCGCCTGTTCCAACCATGTGCCGGCGAGCTGGTTCAAAGACGCTACGCGCAATCGTCGCGGACAGACAGATGCCGAACGGCTGCTGATCGGTGTTGACCACGCGATCGGATATTTCGATACCCAAGGTGGCCGTGTCTCAGTTGCGGGTAACGCTCTCGCGTCCGATGTTCAGACGATCGTCAGCGCGGCCCAGCGACTGCTGCTTGCAATTCAGACTGCCGACAAAGCCGCGCGCGTTGCAATCGATTTACACGCTTCAGCCAGTATCCCGCCCGACCCCGATCAGCTTCAATTGAGTGACGCCGGCTTGATGGCGGTGCACCCGTTCCAAGCGTTGCGGCACATGGGGCACTTGGATGTCGCGTACGTCGTCCTTGAGGCGGGAATTTTTGAGGATTGCTCAAGCTCGTTCTTGGCTGCGCTATGGGACGTTACATCAGACGTCGTGAACCTTGGGCAGCAAGTGATCGCGAGCACTAACAAAGGGCCGCAGGTTCGCCCTGATCGCTTGACTGCTGAAGCGATGGCCAAATCCATTGTTGCACATGCATCCTCGGAGCTTGGCCGACCACTGCCTGTTTCACCATGGATTGCGGAGCTGATCGGCGAGGCCGCATCATTTCGCGGCGTAACCATCGGCAAGCAGGTGGCATTGCGCGCAGTGCGCACCTATGCCAGTCGCCACAAGGATCAATCGAGGCGACTGGCATAGCGTCCGCGTGCGCTTGACGTTGAAATCCCTACGTCCCGCAACAAAGCGGGACGAAAGGGGTTCAATTGATTCAATCCAACACTTCAAGCCGCCCCCGGCAAGCTGCTGAGCTGCTGGGCATCAGCCGCGCGACCCTGTGGCGCTGGGCCGCAACCCGCCATGATTTCCCACGCGCCCGGCGCCTGTCGGCACGCTGCACGGTTTTCGACACCGGCGAAATCCTGGCTTGGCGCGACGCCCAGGCCCGGACCATCAAGGTGGAGGGCTGAGCGATGGCCGACCCGCAAATCCTCACCCGTCGCGCGCCGCCTGCCGACTACAAATCCACGGCCGCCACGCTCTACGCCTTGAGCGCCGACGCGCTGAGTGCAATCGAGATGCTCGCCAACCTGGCGTTGAGAGAAATCGACCACGGCCCCGGCCGGATGGATGGCGCCCTGATCGTCCGCGCGCTTACCGAAATCGTTTACCGGGCGTCCGACGCGGAAAACGGTGTCAGCTACGCCGCCGAGTGCGCCGGCCTTGCGTCCGCTGGCGACCACCTGCGCCACCTGACGCGCGCCGCCGCCCTTGAGGGCCGCACCTGGCCGCCGGAGGGCAGCGCGAAATGAAATCCTCAAACGATAAGGCCGCTGGGGTGGTGCAAACACCCGCAGCGGCCAAAAAGATTCTCAAACCCGAATCAGGCCCAAGTGTAGCAATCCGCCCCACTCGACGCAACCCGGCGCGCTCGCTGCTGGGTATCGCCAGCAAGCCCCTTGTCCGCGCCGCCTGGACGTCGCTTGCTGATCGCTTCGAGCCCGACCGCCCGCTGCGCAAGGGGCGCATCGCGCTGGATGGCCGCAGCTACGACTTCGAGCTGCGCGTCGACCTGTCCATTCTGGTTCTTGACCCGGCCGACGGCGCCATCGTGGCCGAATCGCCGCCGCTGATCGTGCGGGAGGTGACGCGATGAGCAGCATGATCGATGCCATGCGCCTGGCCGGCCTGGCGCCGCACAAGGAGCTGATCCTGACCGCCGATGGCCGCCTGCGCCGCTACCGCGTGGAGGGCGACAAGCCCGGCAGTGCCAACGGCTGGGCCGTGCTGCACGAAGGCGCCATCCAGTCCGGCGCCTTCGGCTCTTGGAAGACCGGCGCCGTGCACACCTGGCGCCAGAACAGTGACCGTCGTCTGAGCGCGGCCGAACGCCAGGCGCTGCGCCAGCAACAAGCCGCCGCACAGCAGGCGCGCGCCGCTGAACAGCGCCAAGTGCAGGCGCAGGCCGCCCAGCGTGCCGAACGGCTGTGGCAGCGCGCCCGGCCGGCGACGGATGCACATCCTTACCTGGCAAAAAAGCGCGTGCGCGCCATCGGCCTGCGCCAGTTGCGCGACATGCTGATGGTGCCGGCGCGCGACACGTCCGGGCGGCTGTCGACGCTGCAATTCATCGGCCCGGATGGCACCAAGCGATTCCTGACGGGCGGGCGCATTCAGGGCTGTTACTGCGCCATGGGCCGGCCGTCCGACTGCTTGCTGGTGTGCGAGGGCTACGCCACGGGCGCCACCATCTTTGCGGCCACCGGCCAGGCCGTTGCCGTGTGCTTCAACTGCGGCAACATGCTGCCGGTTGCGCAGGCGCTGCGGCGCAAGTTCCCCGCGCTGCGCCTGATCGTCTGCGCCGACAACGACGCCGGCACGCCCGGCAATCCTGGCCTGACCCATGCACGCGCCGCCGCGCGCGCCGTGGGCGGCGAGGTGGTGGCGCCCGACTTTGCGGGGGTGCCGGCATGAGCGCGCAGCCGAGCGATTTCAACGACCTGGCCGCCGCGCGCGGACTGGCCGCCGTGCGCCAGCAGATCGAGCCCGCCGTCCAAGGCGTGACCGATTGGCCGGTGCCCATCGTGTCCGCCGCCCTGCCGCCCGCCATTGGTGCCGACCTGCTGCCGGCCTGGCTGGGCCGCTACGTGGCCGCCCTGGCCGCCAGCACGCAGACGCCGGTCACCATGAGCGCGCTGTTTGCGCTGTCGGTGGTGAGCGCCTGCGCGCAACGCCGCTACGTGGTGGCGCCGCTGGGGGTTGATGCCGGCTACACCGAACCGGCGACGTTTTGGTCGCTGTCCGTGGCCGCCAGCGGCAGCCGCAAGAGCGCCATCGTCGACCCCCTCACCCGGCCGCTGGCCGCATGGGAAAAGCGCGCCAGCGACCGCATGCGGCGCGAGATCAACACCAACGCCTCCCGGCGCATCGTGGCCGAATCCGTCATCAAGCGCCTGCAGGGGCAGGCCGGCAAGACTGACGATCCGCAAGAGCGCGAGCGCCTGCGCCAGCAGATCGAGGACGAGCAAAACGCCATGCCCGAGCCGCTGTTCGCGCCGCGCGTGTTCCTTGATGACAGCACCGTCGAGCGGCTGCAGGGCGTGCTGTCCGAGCAGGGCGGGCGCGTGGCCGTGTTGTCCGACGAGGGTGGACTGTTCAACACCATCGCCGGCTCCTACGGCGGGGGCGCCGGCCCGGCGTTGGATGTGCTGCTGAAAGGTCACCACGGCGGGTCGGTGCGTGTGGAGCGCGCCACCCGTACCGCCTACGTCGACCGGGCCGCGCTGGTGCTGGGCTTGATGCTGCAGCCCGACCTGTTGAACGACGCGGCCGGCAGCAACCGCTTTCGCGCCAGCGGCTTGATGGCCCGCTTCGCCTACGCCATCCCCGGCCAGGTGGTGGGCGGGCGCGACGTGCGGGCGTACACGGCCATCCCGGCCGACCTGCAAAAAGAGTACGAGCACGAGGTCGACGCGCTGCTGGGCGATCCGATGGAAGGTCCACACCTGCCGCCGCGCATGCTGCCGCTGGCCGACGATGCGCGCGAGGCTTGGCTGGACTACGCGCAGGAGATCGAGCACGCCCTGGCGCCCGATGGCGAGCTGGCCGCGATTGCCGACTGGGGCGCCAAGCTGGCCGGCCTGGCCGCGCGCATCGCGCTGCTGTTCGAGCTGGTCACCAGCGGGCCAGGTGCCGAGCTGGTGTGCGCCGACAGCACCCAGCGCGCCATCGCCTTGTGCCGCCTGCTGGTGCCGCACGCGAAGGCGGCCTTCCGCCTGCTGGCTGCCGACGAAGCCGACCGCGACGCCGATGCCGTGCTGGCGTGGGCGGTGCGCACGGGCCTGCGCGACGAGTTCAAGCAGTCCGAGGTTCACCTCGCCCTGCGCAGCCGCTTCACCAAGAAGGAGCGCCTGATCGCTGCGCTGCAGCGGCTGCAGGCCAATGGCGCGCTGCGCCATGAGCAGCGTAAGAACCAAGGGGCGCGTCCGTCCGACGTGTGGCACATCAACCCGCGCCTGTTCCTGCAGTGAATCACGTTTCTCCATATAGAGGAATAAATGAATTCATCTTTATCTACATACACATACGCATGCACGCGGCTGGGAGGCATGAAAAACGTGAAAAACGTGAAGAAGCCAAAGCCGCTCAGGTCTTTCACGTTCTTCATGTTTTTCACCCTGTCGGGGCGCACGCATGCATGTGGACCACGGGGCGTCAGGCTGGCAGCCAGCGGGCGCGCGGGTCCTCCCCAGCCCTCCCCATCGAGGGTAATCGCGACGCGCGATCTCTCGCTAGTGGGTGCGCTTTCCAATAGCTTGACAGTGCCCTTGACACCATGACATTGTTTGACTTCGACCCCACCGAAGTCGCCGCCATCGCGCAGGCCCAGGAGCGCGACAAAGACCAGGCCGGCCACGCTCGCGCCCGAGCTGGTGGGAAAGGCGGAGGACGTCATCGCATCAACCATCGCGCAATTTGTGGAAAACACACTGCGCACGACCTCCCAACACCTTCAAAAGATTTCCACCATGGAGGCTGCCCGATGAGCTTTGACCACCTGAGCCTTGGCTCCGCCGGGACGAGGTTCTGGTGGTGGAGGTCAAACCGTGACCGTTGATCCGCTACTGCTGCTGGCATGCGCCGCCAGAGGTGAAGCAGTGACGATGCCCGCCGACCTGGCCGCCACGCTGCTGCAGGCCAACCCCGCCGACCTACCTGCTCTGCTGGGCCTGGACCGCGCAAGCCGCACGCGCCGGCGCAACGCAGCCTTGGGGCGTGCGGCCGAGCTGCTGTCTGGCGACGGTTGCGGCGCATGGATTACTGCCGGGCGCCTGGCAGCCGCGATCGAGCGGTTCGAGCGCGCCCTATGGCCGGCGCTGCTGGGCGGCGCGCGACTGGAGCTGTCGGAGATCGAGCAAGCCCTGTACGAGGCTTTTTTGACTGGTGCAACGCCGGTTACCTGCCAGCGCCGCCTGTTCGAGCTGCTGCGCGCCGACTGACCAAAGAGCCGCCCCGCGTCAGTGCAATGGCCGTGATCATCGCAACATGGCCCAGCAAAACACCCCCCAAACCATCGTCGGTATCGAGCCCGACGGCCCGTTCGTTCGCCTGGCGCTGCGCGCTGGCGACACCGAACTGATTGCCACCCTGGACCCGCGCCGCACCGCGCTGCTGGCCGCACGCCTGAGCTACGCCATCGGCGAGGCCATCCTGGCCGCCGAACAAATTGGTAAGGCGCTCGCTGGCGCCCAGGCCGACACCCTGCTCTACCACCGTCGCCACGACGTCGAGAACCTCGCCGCGCCAGCCATCGACGCCGCTGCCGCGCTGGAATTGGCCGGTGCCGTGCTCAGCCGCGCCGCTGCGCATGACAACCGCCAAACGGGGGCGCGCTGATGCTGACCCGTCAAATCGAGCTGCGCGCCGACGCTGCCGGCGATGTCGAGGCAATCCCCTGCACCATCGCCACCAATGCGCCCGTGCCGCGATCCATGGGTGCCGAAATCCTCGATTGCACGCCCGCCGGTGTAGACCTCACGCGCGCGCCGTTGCCGCTGTTGATCGCCCATGATGCCGGTAGCCTGGCCGTGGGTCACGTTGACGCATTGGCAGCCGACGGCAACCGCGTGACCGGCCGGGCGCGCTTCGCCACCTCGCCCGAGGCTCAGCAGATTTTGGCCGACGTGAAAGCCGGCATTCACCGATCGCTCAGCGTCGGCTATCAGCACATCGGCGAGGGCGTGCCCACCGACGCCGGCACCGTGTACCGCTGGCAGCCGCATGAAGTCTCCATCGTCCCCGTTCCCGCCGACGTCGCCGCCGGTTTTTTCCGCTCATTGCACGACACGAACATGAACACCACCGCGCCCGCCACCACCGCACCCGCCACCACCGCGCCCGCCATCAACCGCGCCGGACTGCAAGCCGAGATCATGGAGCTGGGCAAGCGCCACGGCCTGACCGACTTTGCGCGCGGCCTGGCGCAAAGCGCCACCGACATCGGCGCGGCCCGAACCGCCATCGCGAACGAGCTAGGCGCCCGTGACCTGGCCGCAGGCGGTCACATCAACGTGAGCCCGATGGACTACTCCGGTGGGCGCAACGAGCGCGAAGTCCTGATTGCTAGCCTGGCGCACCGCATGGGCGCGCGCCAGAAGGATCAGCCCATCCTGCGCGGCCTCGACGCCGTGGGCCTGGCGCTGCGCTCGCTGGAGCTGGCTGGCGAGCGTGTCTACTCCGACATGAGCCGCACGCAGATCATTGAGCGCGCCATGCACGGCACGGGCGACTTCCCGAACCTGCTGGGCGCTGCGGCTGGCCGTGTGCTTCATGATGCCTACGCCGCCGCGCCGGCCGCGCTGAAAGCGGTTGCACGCGAAACCCTGCTGCCCGACTTTCGCGACCGCACTGCGGTTCGCTTGGGCAGCGCGCCGTCGCTGGAGAAGGTCAACGAGCACGGCGAGTTCCACTACGGCACCATCGAAGAGGGCGCCGCCGTCTGGCGCCTGGCGACCTACGGCCGCATTTTCTCCATCACGCGCCAAGCCCTGGTCAATGACGATCTGGGCGCCTTCGGCGACCTGGTGCGCATGTTTGCCGAGGCCGCTGCGCGCCGTGAGGCCGACGAGCTGGTCAAGGCCCTGACGAGCCCCGGTCAGGTCGACGGCGCCGCCCTGTTCAGCAGCGCGCGCAGCACGCAGACCGCGCGCAAGCTGACGCTGGCCGGACTGGGCGTTGCCGTGCAGGCGCTGCGCAGTCAAAAGCATTTCGGCGAGCTGGTCGCCCAAGAGCCCGGCGCCATCGTGGTGCCCGCCGCGCTGGAAATGACCGCGCGCCAATTGGTGGCCAGCATCAGCGCCACCAAGACCAGCGACGTGCAGCCCTTCGGCCCGCTGGGCGTGGTGGTCGAGCCGCGCCTGACCGATGCCGATGGATGGTATTTGGTGGCCGTCAATCAGCGCGCCCTCGAATACGGCTACCTGGACGGCGAGGCCGGCCCGCAGATCAGCCAGCGCGAGGGCTTCGAGGTCGACGGCCTGGAGGTCAAGGCCCGCCTGGACTTCGGTTGCGGCTGGGTCTCGCCCGTTGGCTGGGTGCAGAACACCGGCGCCACTGGCGACGTATAACGAACACCGCGTTTCGGCGGTTACCGCGCCCGCTTGTCTGGCATTGCAAGCGGCACGCCTCCCCTGCGGACGTACCCACCGGCGGCGAGGGAAGGCACCTACACCACAAGCCCGGCCGCGTGCCGGGCTTTTCTTTGCGGCATGGACGCAGCCGACTGGTGGTCGCATCCGCGCCACAAGATGGGTCACGCGACGATTTGTCGGTATTTTTGACGGTATGTCAGGATGACGATTGGTGAAAACCTAGCATCCATGCGGTCTACACAGTGATATTCGATTCCGGCAGCCGCACCAGTTCAAGGTCTCACGAAGTCCAAGAACCTCCCGAAACCCGCATGCAGCCTAGCATCGCGGGTTTTTTTGTTATCCCCGTTAGTCCCGATTGATACCATGACATACCAGCAAATTGATGGCACTTTTGTTGGTATGGAGCCAAACCAGCCAAATCGGATACCAACACGGGAGCACGGATGCCTGAACTTGGCATTGCGTGTCTGTTGTCAGCAGTCGCAGATGTGCAAGCCAAAAGACAACGAAACATGACCACCTTCCACCCACGCGCCGACGATAACGGCAAGCACCGTCAAATCCTGAAACCGAGCCAACCCACCGATCTGGGCACATGGAGCGACCCATCCGCGATAGCACGTGCGGTGCCCGACAGCACCATGCCTGATTTGATTGGCGACGTGTCTGTGGCTGCATGGAACGACGCACCTGCCACTTCAGAGGACTGGGAACTGCTCGTTAAAGGCCTGACGTTCAGTGAGCCGCCGATGCCCAGCGCGTTAGGCAAGAAGCCGGCCGCAGGCGTGGTGACGATCGAGCCAGACGGCAGGGTGTGGGCAGTCGCGCCGACCGACGGGTATGGCGGCTACGCGACGACCTTTCCCAAGGGAAAGCTCGATGGTTTGAGCCCACGCGCCACGGCCATCAAGGAAGCTTTCGAGGAATCCGGCTTGCGTGTCGAGCTGACTGGTTATCTGTGCGACATTGTCCGCACCACCAGCGTGACGCGCTACTACACCGCGCGGCGCGTTGGCGGCAACCCGGCGGCGATGGGTTGGGAATCGCAGGCGGTCATGCTGGTGCCGATCAATGAACTGCGCAGCGTGACGACGCACCCCAACGACGCCCCGATCATCTCTGCTCTGCCCCACCGCGCAATCATTGCCTACGAGTGGGGGCTGGCATCCGGGCATAGGGTTCTCGATACGCTAGCGGGATACTTCGCGCGCTATGGCGAGTGGCCGACAGAAATTTCCATTGAGATAGACATGCACGATGGACTCCGTGACACCATCTTCACCCCGTATGGATGGCGACTGTTGAATGAACGACTGAAGGTGCATGCAACCGACACACCACGGCTGGAAGCCGAAGGAGGTCACGGACAGAAGCACAGCTATGACACGAATGGCCCCGTCGATCTACGTGTCGCATCCCGGACGATCATAAGGTCGCTTGTGAAACAGATGCGGGCTCTCCTGATACCACTGCTTCATGGCCTGC
>OFTX01000103.1_pt1 | contig 52298 bp, 38 predicted proteins | sample 1775051 | NCBI WGS metagenome assembly OFTX01 (sample SAMN08195772, study PRJEB24354) | sludge metagenome | isolation source: sludge from phenol fed wastewater aerobic bioreactor A | place: India: Nagpur | collected 2016-09-15 | reverse complement strand
TTCCTGGGCTTTGCCGTGGCCGGCTGCGAGCCCGACGAGATGGGCATCGGCCCGGTGTTCGCCGTGCCCAAGGTGCTGAAAAAGCTGGGCCTGACGGTGGCCGACATCGACCTGTGGGAGCTGAACGAAGCCTTTGCCGTGCAGGTGCTGTACTGCCGCGACAAGCTGGGCATTCCGGCCGACAAGCTCAACGTCAACGGCGGCGCCATTGCCCTGGGCCACCCCTATGGCGTCAGCGGCCAGCGCCTCACGGGCCACGCCCTCATCGAAGGCAAGCGCCGCGGCGCCAAGCGCGTGTGCGTCACCATGTGCATCGGCGGCGGCATGGGCGCGGCGGGGGTGTTCGAGGTGCTGTGAGATGAGGCGCGGCGAGGCTTCGACCACCGCGCCGCCGCACTCTGGATTGCTATATAAATCATAGCTGTTCGCGCTTGATTGGCGGGCGCTGTAACCGTTTTTGATTCAAAATGAACCTGCGCGATACGCTTGAATTTTTGCTCTACGACTGGCTCGACGCCCCCGCGCTGACCACCCGCCCGCGCTTTGCCGAGCACTCGCGCGACACCTTCGACGCGGTGCTGGACACCTGCGAGCGCATCGCGCGCGAGAAGTACGCGCCCTTCAACCGCCTGGTCGACACCGAGGAGCCGCGTGCCGAGCCCGCCGCCGATGGCAGCCTGTGCGTGGTGCTGCCGCGCGCCACCCACGAGGCGCGCGCCGCCTACGCCGAGTCGGGCATGCTGGCGGCGGCGCAGGACTACGCGCACGGCGGCATGCAGCTGCCGTATCTGGTCGAGGCGGCGGCCAACGCCTTTTTCAGCAAGGCCTCGGTCAGCATCGGCTCCAGCCTGCTCACCGTGGGCAACGCCAACCTCTTGATGGCGCACGGCACGCCGCTGCAGCAGCGGGTGTTTGCCGCCAACGAATTCAACGGCCGTTGGGCCGGCACCATGTGCCTGAGCGAGCCTCAGGCCGGCTCGTCCCTGAGCGACGTGGCCACGCGCGCGGTGCTGGAGGACGGCAGCGATCCGCTCGGTGCGCGCTATCGCCTCAGGGGCAACAAGATGTGGATCTCGTCCGGCGAGCACGAGATGACCGAGAACATCGTGCACCTGGTGCTGGCCAAGATTCCGGGGCCGGATGGCAGGCTGGCGCCGGGGGTCAAGGGCATTTCGCTGTTCATCGTGCCGAAGTTTCTGGTGAACGTGGCCGGCCCTCTCCCGAAAGCGGGCGAGGGTGGTGACGGCAGCGCGCCGCTGCGCGTCACGCTGGGGCCAAGGAACGACGTGGCGCTGGCGGGGCTGAACCACAAGCTGGGCTGGCGTGGCACCACCAACACGCTGCTCAACTTTGGCGAAGGCAAGTTCCCGGTCGATGGCCAACCCGGCGCCGTGGGCTACCTGGTCGGCCAGCCCGGTGATGGGCTGCGCTGCATGTTCCACATGATGAACGAGGCGCGCATCGCCGTCGGCATGGCCGCTGTCACGCTGGGGCTGGCGGGCTACGAAGCGTCGCTGGACTATGCCAGGACGCGCGTGCAGGGCCGGCCGATACGCAGCGGCGCCAGCGCCGCGGGCGCGGCCGGCAAGGACGCGTCGCAGCCCCCGGTGCGCCTGATCGAGCATGCCGACATCCGCCGCATGCTGCTGGCGCAAAAGGCGACTTGCGAAGGCGCGCTGGCGCTGCTGCTGTACTGCGCGCGCCTGGTCGACGAGCAGCACACCGGCACGCCCGAGGCCGCCGACGAGGCGCGCCTGCTGCTGGAGGTGCTGACGCCGGTGGCCAAGAGCTGGCCCAGCGAAAACGCGCTGGAGGCCAACAGCCTGGCGATCCAGATCCACGGCGGCTACGGCTACACGCGCGACTTTCCGGTGGAGCAATATTGGCGCGACAACCGCCTGAACATGATCCACGAGGGCACGCACGGCATCCAGGCCATCGACCTGCTGGGCCGCAAGGTGCGCATCGAGGGCGGCCGGGGCCTGACCCTGCTGGCCGCGCGCATGCAGGCCACGATCGAGAAGGCGCAGGCGCACGAGGGCCTGCATCACGGCGCCGCCGCGCTGGCCGCGGCGCTGGAGCGCATCGGCCAGGTCACGCACGCCGCCTGGGCCGGCGGCGACGCCAGCGAGGCGCTGGCCAACGCCGTACCCTACATGCAGGCCTTCGGCCACGTGGTGATCGCGTGGATCTGGCTGGACTTGGCACTGGCCGCCGGCGCTACAAAATCAGAAGCTGCTCGCGCAGGACTGGTGGGCGCCAAAACCTATTTTTATCATTATGAATTGCCCAAGATCGGCGCCTGGCTGCGCGTGGTGGAAAACCGCGACACGACCTGTGCCGCATTGCCCGAGGAGGCGTTTTGACATGTTGAAGCACATCGTGATGTGGACCTTGGCCGACCAGGCCGAAGGCAAAAGCAAGGCCGCCAACCTGGCGCAGGCCAAGACCCTGCTGGAAGGTTGCGCCGACCTGGTGCCCGGCATGCGCCGGCTCGAAGTGGCCGGCGCCACGCCGGGGCTGGACTGCACCTGTGACCTGGTGCTGTACAGCGAGTTCGACGACCGCGCCGCGCTCGACGCCTACCAGGTGCACCCCAGGCATGCGCCGGTCAAGGCCTTCCTGCGCTCGGTGGTCGTTGCGCGCCAGTGCATGGATTACGAAACCTGAAACCGGAGGACTTGCGATGGCACGTACCGTTCAACAACTGTTCGACCTGAAGGGCCAGACCGCCCTGATCACCGGCGGCTCGCGCGGTCTGGGCCTGTACATGGCGCATGCGCTGGGCGAGGCCGGCGCGCGCATCATGCTCAGCTCGCGCAAGGCCGACGACCTGGAACAGGCCACGGCCGAATTGCAGGCCGCCAACATCGACGCGCGCTGGATCGCCGCCGACTGCGCCCGCGAGGACGACACGCGCCGCCTGGCCGACGAGACCCTGCAGCGCATGGGCGCCATCGACATCCTGGTCAACAACGCCGGCGCCACCTGGGGCGCACCGGCCGAGGAGCACCCCGTCGCCGCCTGGGACAAGGTGATGAACCTCAACGTGCGCGGCTACTTCATCCTCAGCCAGCAGGTGGCCAATGGCTGCATGATCGCCCGGCGGCGCGGGCGCATCATCAACGTCTCCTCCATCGCCGGCCTCAACGGCAACCCGCTGGGCATGAAGACCATTGCCTACAACACCTCCAAGACGGCGGTCATCGGCTTCACCCGCGCGCTGGCGGCCGAATGGGGGCGCTTCGGCATCACCGTCAACGCCATCTGCCCGGGCTTTTTCCGCACCAAGATGGCCACCTACCTGATCGACGAGCTGGGCGAGGACAACATGACCGCCGGCGCGCCGCTGGGCCGCCTGGGCGACGACGAGGACCTGAAGGGCATCACCCTGCTGTACGCCAGCGAGGCCGGCAAGCACATCACCGGCCAGTGGCTGGCGGTGGACGGCGGCGTGAGCGTGGTGCTGGGGGCCGCATGATCGCGGAACGTGCATGAGTGCGCCGGGCCGCTCCCAAGCGCGAGTCCCGCAGCGCGCAGCGCGGAGGATCGTGCCATGAGCCTCGGGTTTCACGCCAGCATCCCGTTTGCCGATCACCTGGGCTTCACGCTCGAGCGCTTCGAGGGCGGTGAGTCCACGCTGCACTTTCTGCCCCGGCCCGAGCACTGCAACTCGTTCGGCGTGGCGCACGGCGGCGCGCTGATGACTTTTCTGGACGTCATCATGGCCACCGCCGCACGCAGCATGCAGCCCGATTCGGGCGCGGTCACCATCGAGATGAAGAGCAGCTTCATGCGGCCGGCGCCGGTCGCCCCCGGCGCCGCCCTGGTCGGGCGCGGGCGCCTGCTGCATCGCACGCGCAACCTGGCCTTCGTCGAGGGCTCGGTGTTCGCCCCCGGCGGCGAGCTGTGCGCGCATGCCACCGGCACCTTCAAGTACGTGGCGGCGCGCGCCGCCACCATTCCAACCGATTGACCGGAGACCCTTATGCCCACCAACCGCCAGATCCTGCTCGACAACCGCCCCCAGGGCGAGGCCACGCTGGCCAACTTCAAGCTGGTCAGCACCGAAACCCCGGCACTGCAGGACGGCCAGGTGCTGGTGCGCCATCACTACCTGAGCCTGGACCCCTACATGCGCGGGCGCATGAACGACGCCAAGAGCTACGCCGCCTGCCAGCCGCTGGGCCAGGTGTTCCAGGGCGGCACGGTGGGCGAGGTGGTCGAGAGCCGCCACCCCAGGTTCGCCGTCGGTGACAAGGTCGTCGGCTACGGCGGCTGGCAGGAATACAGCGTGGTCGACGCCAACCAGCCCGGCATGCTGAAGAAGGTGGACACCACCCGCGTGCCGCTGTCGCACTACCTGGGCGCGGTTGGCATGCCGGGCGTGACGGCCTGGTACGGCCTGAACAAGATCATCGCGCCCAAGGCCGGCCAGACGCTCACCGTCACCGCCGCCTCGGGCGCCGTGGGCAGCGCCTTCGGCGCGCTGGCCAGGGCGCGCGGCTGCCGCGTGGTCGGCATCGCCGGCGGGCCGGACAAGTGCCGATACGTCACCGACGAGCTGGGCTTCGACGCCTGCATCGACTACCGCCAGCATGGCGACGTGAAAAGCATGAGTGCCGCGCTCAAGGCCGAGTGCCCCGACGGCATCGACGGCCACTTCGAGAACGTGGGTGGCTACATCCTGGATGCGGTCCTGCTGCGCACCAACGCGTTTGCGCGCATCGCCCTGTGCGGCATGATCGCCGGCTACGACGGCCAGCCCCTGCCCATGGCCAACCCGGCGCTGCTGCTCATCAACCGCATCCGGTTGGAGGGCTTCATCGTCAGCGAGCACATGGACGTCTGGCCCGAGGCGCTGGCCGAGCTGGGCCAACTGGTGGGCTCGGGCAAGCTGCGCCCGCGCGAGAGCATCGCCCAGGGCATCGAATCCGCGCCGCAAGCCTTCCTGGGTTTGCTCAAGGGCAAGAACTTCGGCAAGCAACTGGTCAAAATGGTCTGATCCGCCGCCAGGAGAGCCGACATGACCCACGCCACGCACGAAGTCTTCAACCAGCCGCTGCCGCTGGCCGACGTCAACCTGTTCGACATCAACCAGCCGCTGCAAGATGCGGTCAGGTTCAACGCACCCGGCTTGGACACCGGCGCGCTGCGCGAGCTGGGCCGCCTGGCCGGCTCGGCCGAGATGCAGAACCACGCGCGCCTGGCCAACGTGCACACGCCCGAGCTGCGCAGCTTCGACCCTTACGGCCACCGCATCGACGAGGTGGAGTTTCACCCCAGCTACCACGCGCTGATGGGCGCGGCCACGGCGGCCGGCCTGCATGGCACACCCTGGTCGGGCGCCGGCAGCAATCCGCATGTGCTGCGCGCCGTCAGCTTCATGCTGTTCACCGAGCTGGAGCCCTCCATCCTGTGCCCCATCTCGATGACCTACGCCGTCACCCCGGCGCTGCAAGAGAACGCCGCCGTCTATGCCGACTGGGGCCCCAGGCTGACCAGCCGCGCCTATGACCCGGCGCTGAAGGTCTACAAGGACAAGCCCGGCGTGACCATGGGCATGGGCATGACCGAGAAGCAGGGCGGCTCGGACGTGCGCGCCAACACCAGTCAGGCCGTGCCCGATGGGCGCGACGCCTGGGGCGAGCGCTATCGCATCACCGGTCACAAGTGGTTTTTCTCGGCGCCCATGTGCGACGCCTTTCTGGTGCTGGCGCAGGCGGCCGACGGTCTGACCTGCTTCTTTTTGCCGCGCGTATTGCCGGATGGCAGCCGCAACGGCCTGCGCATCCAGCGCCTGAAGGACAAGCTGGGCAACAAGGCCAACGCCAGCTCCGAGGTCGAGTTTCAGGACGCCCTGGCCTGGCGCGTGGGCGACGAGGGCCGCGGCGTGCCGCAAATCCTGGAGATGGGCACGCGCACGCGGCTGGACTGCAGCCTGGGCACCAGCGCGCTGATGCGCCAGGCGCTTGCCATCGCCATCCACCACACGCGCCAGCGCAAGGCCTTCGGCAAGTTCCTGATCGAGCAGCCGCTGATGAAGAACGTGCTGGCCGACCTGGCGCTGGAGAGCGAAGCCGCCACCGCGCTGGCGCTGCGCCTGGCGCGCGCCTTCGAGCGCCACGACGACGCGCACGAGCGCCTGATCGCCCGCGTGCTCACGCCCGTGGCCAAGTTCTGGATCTGCAAGCGCGGCAGCCACTTCAGCGAAGAAGCCATGGAATGCATGGGCGGCAACGGCTACGTCGAAGAGGACGGCCACGGCATCCAGGCGCGCATCTACCGCGAAATGCCGGTCAACTCGATCTGGGAGGGCGCCGGCAACATCATGGCCATCGACCTGCTGCGCGCCCTGCGCAAGGGCGACGTGGCCGGCGCGCTGCAGGCCGAGTTGGCCCCCGCGCGCGGCGCGCACGCCGCGCTCGACCGCATGATCGATGCGCTGCCCACCCGCATCGACGCCTTGGCCAACGAGACCGAGGCGCGCCGCCTGGCGCAGGACGTGGCGCTGGCCCTGCAGGGCGCGCTGCTGGCGCAAACCGCGCCGGCCGCGGTGACGGATGCCTTCTGCGCCTCGCGCCTGGGCGGCGACTGGGGTCAGGCCTTCGGCACGCTGTCGGCCAGCGCCGACATGGACGCCATCGTGAAGCGCGCGATGCCCTGATATATGAATACCGGGATACCGAACGCAGAGGACGCAAAGGATTCGCAGAGGGCGCAAAAGAGAACAAGAAATTTTGATGAAATTTGGCTGTAACCCGCATGCAGTCAGCGTGACAAGCTATATTTGTAATAGTAATTTAATGGGTATTTTTTGCGTCCTCTGCGATTTTTTTGCGTCCTCTGCGTCCGGCTGTTCAAGCCTTTCATTCCCTAAAAAGACCACGCCATGATTCAAGACTTCCAAGGCAAGACCGCCGTGCTGACCGGCGCCGGCTCGGGCTTCGGGCTGGAATGCGCGCGCATCGGCGCCGCGCGCGGCATGAACCTGGTGCTGGTCGACGTGCAGCCCGATGCGCTGGACCAGGCCGAGGCCGAGATGAAGGCCGCCGGCGTCCAGGTCATGGCGCGTCGGGTCGACGTGTCCGATGCGACACAAATGGAGGCGCTGGCGGCTGACGTGAAAGCACGCTTCGGCGCGCCGCACTTCGTGTTCAACAACGCCGGCGTGGGCGCGGGCGGCCTGGTGTGGGAAAACACCGTCGCCGACTGGAACTGGGTGCTGGGCGTGGACCTGTGGGGCGTGATCCACGGCGTGCGCCTGTTCGTGCCCATGATGCTGGAGGCCGCCGCGCAAGACCCCGCGTATCGCGGCCACGTCACCAACACCGCCAGCATGGCCGGCCTGCTGACGCCGCCCAACATGGGCATATACAACGCCGCCAAGGCCGCCGTGGTGAGTCTGACCGAAACGATGTACCAGGACCTGCGCCTGGTTACCGACCAGGTCGGCGCCAGCCTGCTGTGCCCCTACTTCGTGCCCACCGGCATCAGCCACAGCGAGCGCAACCGGCCGCAGGACGGCGCGGCATCCCAGGCCTTGACCAAGAGCCAGCAGATCGGTCAGGCCATGACCGAAAAGGCCGTCACCAGCGGCAAGATCACCGCCGCCGAGGTGGCGCACAAGGTCTTCAAGGCCATCACGGCCAACCAGTTCTACGTCTTCAGCCACGAAAGCCCCAAGGCGCTGGGCAACGTCACGCATCGCATGCAGAACATCGTGGCCATGCAGAACCCGGCCGATCCGTTTCTGGAAACCCCCGAGATCGGCGCGCGCCTGCGCCAGCAGTTGCGCGGCGGGTAAACGCTCAGCGCTCGACCTGCGTCAGCTGCCGCCGCCAGAAGGCCGGCATCAGGTCGAACAGCGGCGTGGGGTCGCGCTGCATCATTTGCGTGTTTTGGGCCGGCAGGGGTGCGATGTTGGCCAGCGGGTCCACGTAGGCCAGTTGCTCCATCCAGCGGATGTTGATCTTGCCGTCCGACAGTGGACGGGAGTCGATCAACTCCAGCATGTGCCTGGCTTGCTGGCTGCCGCGGCTGGCCGCCAGTTGGTAGTAGTGGATCGCCTCGGCAAAATTGGCCTGCGTGCCCGGCCGGCGGTGATAGCCCTGTGCCTTGGCCAAGGCCGCCTGCGCGTCGGCGTTGGGGGTGGGCGAGGGGCCGGTCGAGCGCTCCGGCGCGCCGCGGTCGTTCTTGAGGATCTGCAGGTTGGTTTCGGCCGCGCGCGACCGGGAACTTGCGCGCTCGAAGAAGCGCAGCGCCTCGGCGCTTCGTTGCTCGTCCGCCGCCATGATGCCCAGCTCCAGATTGGCCTGCACGTCGCACGCCGCCGCCGTCTGCTGCAGCAGGGCCAGGTCGGGCACGCCAGGCGCCAGCGCCTGGCCCAGGCGGTTGCTGGCCAGCTGCGCCGGTGCCTCGCGCGAGGCCAGCACCCAGGCCAGATAGTCTGCCCGCACCGGGTGCTGGCGGCGCAGCAGGGCGATGTTGCGCTTCGCCTCGTCGACCCGGGGCGGACCCACGCAGCCATCGATGGCGCACCACGCCAGGCCAGCGTAGGCCCAGGGCTCGCGGCCCAACCGCGCCGCGCGCTGAAACCACAGCAGCGCCAGCGCCGCGTCGCGCCGCACGCCCGCGCCATGCAGATAGATCAAGCCCAGTTCCCACGCCGCCCGTGCCGAAGCAGGCGTGCTGCCAAAGCTTTTCGATTCCTCGGCCTGCAGCTTCAGGCGCTCCAGTTGACGCGCAACCTCCGCCGACTGTGCACCGCGCGGCGCCGACGCTTGCACGGTGGACGGCAGGGACTCCACTGGCGTTGCCCGCCCCAAAGCCGGCACGAACTGGGTCGCCAAGGCGATCACGGCGATCGGCAATACGGCCGGCGCGCTGCGCAACGAAGCCGCTTGGGGCCACGGCGATGTCGCAGGCCGCGGGCCGAGGCCACGGGCTGCGGACCCTTGCTGTGCCGCACCCAAGGCGACGAAGGCAAGCGGTTTGATGACCAGGTCCTCCAAAGATGCCGAACGAAACGGGATCCGGTCGACGGGGCTGGATCTCTTGATCGTGCCTCGACGCGGGCCGTCCACGCTTCGAGCCGAGTGGGACGTCATGCGCGTTTTCGGCTTTGTCAAGACTCAGTGTGGGCGTCGCGATGGTCTATGCCAATCGCCATGTTGAGATACACCGCCTGCGGTACGCCGACCCGCCGAAGCCGGCGTAAAAAGGGGGCGCGGTGCAGGTTGTTGTTGAAACCGGCGCTTCGGAATGCAGAGCAGTGAGCATCTGTGAACTGGGTAGTTTCTAGTTGTATCTATTGCAAGAACATACACACATCGTGAAAATGTTATTTGATTTGGTTGCACACTTTCTGTTTCCTGAGTGCAAACACGCGACTCTGCGGCGAAAATCCCCAAGGTTTTCCCCTTGCACAGCGCGGTAGAGAACGCTGACTCGGAGGGATGGGTTACAAGTGTCACAACCTGCGGGTTGTAGGGAGAAAGACATGAACACCACCACGGATTGGTTGGGTTCGAGAGAACTCGGTGGCATCGCCAGCACCATGGCCACGGAGGCCACCACCTGGCCGCCCTTCTTGCGCGGCCAGCCCGATCACCCTGTTCGGGTGGTGATGATCGACGACGACCCCCACATGTGCCGGGTGATCGCGCAAGAACTGCTGGCCGATGCCCGCATCGACCTGGTGGCGCAGGCCAACTCGTTGCGCGAGGGGCGGCACATGGTGGCCCGGTACGACTTCGACGTCATGCTGGTGGACCTGAACCTGGGCGACGGCACCGGTTTCGAGCTGATCGAATACATGAAGAGCGCCCATCCGGTGGCCGAGGCGGTGGTGGTGTCGGCGATGGAAGACGAAGAGCACGCCATTCATGCCTTCGAGCTGGGCGCCACCGGCTATCTGGTCAAGGGCTCCTGGTTCGGCAACTTCGCGCAGGCGGTGCTGCACGTGGTCAACGGCGGCGCTACCGTCACGCCCAATCTGGCGCGGCGTCTGCTGCGCCGCCTGGGCGCGCACGGCGAAGGGGCGCTGGGGGCCGGCGCGGCCAGCCGGCATGCCCCCGGCGCCGAGCGCCTGTCCGAGCGCGAGCGCGAGATCCTGCGCCTGGTGGCCAGCGGCCACACCAGCTGCGAGATCGGGCGCGACCTGTCGATCAGCGCGCAAACCGTGAACACGCACATCAAGAACATCTACCGCAAGCTGCAGGTGCGCACGCGGGCGCAGGCAGCCACCCGGGCGTCGCAGTTCGGCCTGCTGTCCTGAAGGCCCCGGGGCCGCCGGCCCTGGGCGCGAAAGGCGCCAACGCCATGGACTTTTCCCTGCTGCTGCCTTGGGTGGCCATGCTGTCCTCGCTGGCCCTGGCGGGTTATGCGCTGGCGCGTGGGGTGCACCGCCGTCGGCGGCTGGATATCGTGTTCGGCGTCACCGCGCTGGCGTTTGCCGCGCTGGCCGTGCTGGACTTGGCTGCCGCCTACGGCTGGATCGGCCCGTCGACAAGGCGCCCGCTGACGCAGCTGGCTTACCAGCTGATGACGCTGGGCGTGATCGTCTTTTTGCTGTTGACGGCCCGTGGCTGGCGCCCGCCGCAGCAGCTGATCGTGGGGGCGCAGGCGGTGCTGGGCCTGGCCTTGATCGTGCGTGCGCCCGCGCCGCTGGGGCCGATGCCGGCCTGGGCCTTGTTCAACCTGCTGTGTGCGACCGTGTTGCTGATGTCGATGGTCTATGCGCTGGTGGCGCGCCGCGCGAGCGCGCCGGTCTGGATGGCGATGGTGGCGGCGCTGGCCAGCCTGAACGTGATGGTGGGGGATTTTCAGGTGGCCAAGGACGGGGTGCTGTCGGCGTCCTGGTCGCAGGTGCTGCTGCTGCTGATACTGCTGGCGCTGTGGCTGGCCTGCACGCGGCGCGTCCGCGCGTTCGCGCCGCCGGGCCCCGCTGCACCGGCACTGGACCGCCAGCGCCTGGCGCAGGATTTGCATGACGGCGTGGGCTCGCAACTGACCACCATCATCTCCGCACTGGGCGCCGGCACAGCCAAGGAGCGCTCGACCGCCGCGCTGCTGCAGGAGTGCCTGGTCGAGCTGAAGCTGCTGGTGGACGGCATGGACGAGGACGCGACCGTGCTCAGCCTGCTGGCCAGCCTGCGCTATCGCATCGAGCCGCTGCTGAGCGCCGCGCACATCCGCCTGCACTGGGCCGTGGCCGATGACGAGGAGCTGGAGCGCGTGACCGGCGACACCGCCCGCCAGGTGCTGCACCTGACGCAGGAGGCACTGGCCAACGTGCTGCGCCATTCCGGCGCCGACCAGGTGTCCATCACCTGCTGTGTCAGCAAGACCCGGCAGGCGCTGATGCTGGAGATCAACGACAACGGCGTCGGCCTGCCCGAGCCCGCGGATGCGCCCACCGGGCAGCGCCCCTGCGGCAAGGGCCTGCGCGGCATGCGCGCGCGCGCGCACCAGCTGGGCGGGCAGCTGCTGATCGAGTCCGCCCCGCACCGCGGCACCCGCCTGCGCATGCTGGTGCCGCTGATGAGCCTCGAAACCGAGGAGTCCTGACCGACGCCGCCGGGCCGCGCGCGTCGGGCGCTGTGGCAAACTCAGCGGCTTTTTGGCCCGCGCCTCGGCCTTTCGCCGCGCGGGCAAGCCCGGTTGTCATGCTCTCCATCGCCTCCCAGATCGCGTCCGAACTCAAGGTGCGCGAAGCCCAGGTCCAGTCCGCCATCGAGCTCATCGACGGCGGCGCCACGGTGCCTTTCATCGCCCGCTACCGCAAGGAGGCCACGGGCGGCCTGGACGACGTGCAGCTGCGCGAGCTGGACGCGCGCCTGGCCTACCTGCGCGAACTGCACGAGCGCCGCGCCGCGGTGCTGAAAAGCATTGACGAGCAGGGCAAGCTGACGCCCGCGCTGCGCGCCGCCATCGACGCCGCGCCCACCAAGCAGGAGCTGGAAGACCTGTACCTGCCCTACAAGCCCCGGCGCCGCACCAAGGGCCAGATCGCGCGCGAATTCGGTATCGAGCCGCTGGCCGACCGGCTGTGGGCCGACCCCACGCTCGACCCGCAGGCCGAGGCCCGGGCCTTCGTCAAGCCCGAGAAGGGCGAGGGCGGCGAGGACTTCACGACCACCACGACCGTGCTCGACGGCGTGCGCGACATCCTGAGCGAGCGCTGGGCCGAGGACGCGGCGCTGGTGCAGAGCCTGCGCGAATGGCTGTGGGCCGAGGGCCTGCTGCAAAGCAAGCTGGCGGCCGGCAAGAACGAGAGCGATGCCGAGGTCGCCAAGTTTCGCGACTACCACGACTACGACGAGCCGATCGGCCGCGTGCCCAGCCACCGCGCGCTGGCGGTGTTTCGGGGGCGGCAGCTCGGCACGCTGGAGGCCAAGCTGGTGGTGCCGGAGGCTCTTGCTCCCTCCCCCTCTGGGGGAGGGGAGGGGTGGGGGCCAGCCACGCCCTCCACCAACGCCGCGCCCCCATCCCCACCTTCCCCCAGCGGGGGAAGGAGCCAAGCCCCCAGCCTGGCCGAAGGCCGCATCGCGCTGCACTTGGGTTGGAGTCACCAGGGTCGCCCGGCCGACGACCTGCTGCGCAAGAGCGTGTCCTGGACCTGGCGCGTCAAGCTGTCGCTCAGCACCGAGCGCGACCTGTTCGCCCGCCTGCGCGACGAGGCCGAGAAGGTGGCCATCAAGGTGTTTGGCGACAACTTGCGCGACCTGCTGCTGGCCGCGCCCGCCGGCCAGAAGGTGGTGATGGGGCTGGACCCCGGCATCCGCACCGGCGTCAAGGTGGCCGTGGTCGACGCCACCGGCAAGCTGCTCGACACCGCCACCGTCTACCCGCACGAGCCGCGCCGCGACTGGGACGGCGCCCTGCACACCCTCGGCCGGCTGGTCGCCCAGCACGGCGTGCAGCTGATCGCCATCGGCAACGGCACCGCCAGCCGCGAAACCGACAAGCTGGCGGGCGATCTCATCAAATTGATGCAAAATGAGGCTGCGGCGCCCGCCAGTCAAGCGCAAGCAGCTATACAAAAGATAGTTGTCAGCGAGGCCGGCGCCTCGGTCTACTCGGCCAGCGAGTTCGCCAGTGCCGAGCTGCCCGACGTCGACGTCAGCCTGCGCGGCGCCGCCAGCATCGCGCGCCGCCTGCAGGACCCGCTGGCCGAGCTGGTGAAGATCGACCCCAAGAGCATCGGCGTCGGTCAGTACCAGCACGACGTCAACCAGAGCGAGCTGGCGCGCACGCTGGACGCCGTGGTCGAGGACTGCGTCAACGGCGTCGGCGTGGACTTGAACACCGCCAGCAGCCCGCTGCTGGCGCGCGTGTCGGGCCTGTCGGGTACGGTGGCCAAGGCGGTGGTGCGCTGGCGCGAGCAGCACGGCGCCTTCACCAACCGCCAGCAGCTGCTGCAGGTCAGCGGCCTGGGGCCCAAGAGCTTCGAGCAGAGCGCGGGCTTTTTGCGCATCCGCGGCGGCGACAACCCGCTGGACATGACCGGCGTGCACCCCGAAACCTATGCCGTGGTCGAGCAGATCATCGTCAAGACCGGCAAGCCGGTCGACCAGCTGATGGGCCGCGCCGAGCAGATCAAGGCGCTCAAGCCCGAGGCCTTCGCCACGCCGCAGTTCGGCGCCGTCACCGTGCGCGACATCCTGGCCGAGCTGGAAAAGCCTGGGCGCGACCCGCGCGGCGACTTTCAGGTGGCGCGCTTCAACGACGGGGTGGAGTCGATCGGCGACCTGCGCGAGGGCATGGTGCTGGAGGGCACCGTCAGCAACGTGGCCCAGTTCGGCGCCTTCGTCGACCTGGGCGTGCACCAGGACGGCCTGGTGCACGTCAGCCAACTGGCCAAGCGCTTTGTCGGCGACGCGCGCGAGGTGGTCAAGACCGGCCAGATCGTCAAGGTCAAGGTGCTGGAGGTGGACGTGCCGCGCGGGCGCATCGGCCTGACGATGAAGCTGGACGCGCCGTCGCCGCGCCGGGACGGCCCGCGCGAGAACCGCTTCGAGCACGCCGGCCGCGACATGCGCGGGCGCGGCGGCTTCGCGGGCGGGCAGGGCGCGCGTGGCGCCGCGCAGCCGCAGGGCGCCACCGCCATGGCGTCGGCGTTCGAGAAGCTCAAGGGTTTGCAAGCCAAATAAGGCTGTGGCCGGCTCCCATCAAGCGCGAGCAGCTATCGATTCAATAGTTTTCGTGCGGCTTCTCGAACGGTCGAAATGGCGGCAAGCCCGCGTGTCTTCAGGCCGGCTTGGGCGAGCGCCTGGTGCGCCGGGGCACGGCGGGCACCGCGCGGCGGCGCGTGCTGGGGTCGGGCGTCCGGGGCGCCAGGTCTTCGTCCGGTTCGGCTTCGGGTGCGTGTCGTGCCAGGGCGCGCAGCGCCGTCGTGGCGTGGGCCGCGCCGGACATCAGGGCCAGCCAGCGGACGGTGAATTGGGCAAAGAGCAGGTGCATGGGGGTCTCCTTCATGCATCGGCTGAAAGGCCGCGGCGGTGCGTGGGCGCAGCGGGCGGTGCGAACCGCAAGGGTGCGCTCCCTGTGTGAACGCCCTGTGACGACAAGGTTCCACCCGTGACGGCGAAGGGGTAAGCAGATGCGCGGGCTGGGTGCCCGGCAAAATGTTCATCCGACCCCATTTATCCCCATTTAATTTATTCTCACGCGCCCTTGGCCGGCACGTTGGTGAGCAGCGGCCCCAACCCTTCGCCCATCGTCGGGTGCACCAGGATGGCGTCGCGCAGCTTTTGATAGGGCAGGCCGGCCAGCATCGTCATCTGCACCGCCGCCACCACCTCGCCCGCTTCGGGGCCCAGCATCATGAAGCCGACGATGCGATCGTCGGCGCCGATCAGCGCCTTCATGAAGCCCTGCTGCTCGCCGATGGTGCGCGTGCGCAGCACGCCGCGCATCGGCAGCTTGGCCACGCGCACCGCGATGCCCTGCTGCTGCGCCTCGCGCTCGCTCAGGCCCACGCGCGCCAGCGGCGGGTCGGTGAACATGCAGTAAGGCACCAGCCGGCCGCGCGTGGAGCGCTGCCCGCCCGCCAGGTTGTCGCGGATGACGCGGAAATCGTCGAAGGACGCGTGCGTGAACTGCGGGCTGCCGGCGCATTCGCCGATCGCCCACACGCCCGGCGCGCTGGTCTCCAGCCGCTCGTTGACCTGGATGTAGCCCCGCGCGCCCAGCTCGACACCGGCCAGGTCGAGCCCGATGCCGGCCGTGTTGGGCGTGCGCCCGGCCGCCACCAGGATGTCGCTGCCTTCGATCGTGCGTTCACCCGCCGGCGTGCGCAGCTGCAGCCGGACGGCGTCGCCCGATTGGCCTTCGACGCGCAGCGTTTCGGCCGACAGCACCAGCTCGATGCCGGCGTCGCTGAAAATCTGCCGCAGCTCGTCGCCCACGTCCGGGTCTTCGCGCGCGGCCAGCTGCGGCCCGTGCTCGATCACCGTCACGGCGCTGCCGAAGCGCCGGTACGCCTGGGCCAGCTCCAGCCCGACGTAGCCGCCGCCCAGCACGATGAGGTGGCGCGGCGCGCGGTCCAGCTCCAGCGCCTCGATGTTGGTCATCGGCGCCGCTGCCGACAGGCCCGGCACATCCGGGATCGCCGCGTGCGTGCCGACGTTGAGAAACACCTGGCTGGCGGTCAGCGTGCGCGTGCCGCCGTCGTTCAGGCGCACGTCCAGCGTTTTGGACCCGGTGAAGCGCCCCGCGCCCATGATCAACTCGGCACCGCTGGCCTTGTAATTGCCCAGGTGCATGGTGATCAGGCCGTCGACCATCTCGCGCTTGCGCTGGCGCACCCGGGCCATGTCGACCGTCACCGGCCCGGTCTGCGTGCCGAATGAGCCGGCGTGCCGGGCCAGGTCGGCCACCTTGGCGCTCCAGATCTCGTTCTTGCTGGGCAGGCAGTTGATGTTGGGGCACGAGCCGCCGATCCAGCGCCGTTCCACCACCGCCGTGCGCTGCCCGCTGCGCGCCAGGTGCCAGGCCAGGTATTTGCCGCCTTCGCCGCTGCCGAGGACAAGCGCGTCGAAGACTTCGGGTTGCGTCATGCTGGACTCTATGGCCGTGCGACTGCCGGCACTCGTCGAACGAGTCTACGCGCCTGGGTGCATTCGGTCTTGGGCGGTGCGCTCTTCTCGTTCGGCGGCGGTCACGCGTTCGTCGCGATTTCAGAGACACGAGGGGAGGGAAATGTTGATCTGACCCCATTCCCGCCTATCTGACCCCATTCCCGCCTCATTCCCGCCGGGAACGGATGGAGGTGAGCGCAGCGGCGCCTGTCGCTCACCGGACTCGCCGCGCACGCACTCGATCTCACAATGCGTCTTCAGCCAGCGCCCTTTCTGCGTCGATTGATGCAAAAACAGGAGCATTCGATGAAAGCCGTTCGCTACATCCAGGCGGGCCAGCCGCCGGAGATCGTCGATGTGCCACAGCCCACGCCCGGCCCCGGCCAGGTGCTGCTGCGCGTGGCCGGCGCCGGCGTGTGCCATTCCGACCTGCACGTGCTCGACCACGGCGGCTTCGCCAACCCCTTCACCCTGGGCCACGAGAACGCCGGCCACATCGCCGCGCTGGGCCAGGGCGTGGTGGGCTACAAGGAGGGCGACGCGGTGGCCGTCTACGGCCCCTGGGGCTGCGGCCACTGCCATGCCTGCCAGCGCTCGGCCGAAAACTACTGCCAGCGCCACGCCAGCCTGCCCGCGATGGGCGGCGGCCTGGGCGCCGATGGCGGCATGGCCGAATACATGATCGTGCCCTCGCCGCGCCTGCTGGTGCCGCTGGGCACGCTCGACCCGGTGCAGGCCGCGCCGCTGTCCGACGCTGCCCTCACGCCCTACCACGCCATCAAGGCCGCGCTGCCCTGGCTCACACCCGATGCCAGCGTGGTGGTGGTCGGCATCGGCGGGCTGGGCCACATGGCGGTGCAGATCCTGCGGGCGCTTACCCCGGCGCAACTCATTGCCTGCGACATCGACGACGCCAAGCTGGCACACGCCGCGCAGCTGGGCGCCCACCACACCGTGAACACGGGCGACCTCAAGGCCGCGCGCGAGGCCATCGCCGCCCTGGTGGGCGAGCGCGGCGCCGCGGTGGCGCTGGATTTTGTGGGTGCGCAGCCCACGATAGACCTGTGCGCGCGCATCGTCGGCCGCGCCAGCCGCCTGACCATCGTCGGCCTGGGCGGCGGCGTGCTGCACTACGGCGCCAACCGGCCGCCCTACGGCTGCGAAGTCAGCGTGCCCTACTGGGGCACGCGCGCCGAGCTGATGGAAGTCATCGCCCTGGCCGAGGCCGGGCGCATCCAGGCCGAGGTCGAAAGCTTTCCGCTGGAGCAGGCGCCGCAGGTGTACCAGCGGCTGCGCGAAGGGCGCATCCGCGGCCGGGCGGTGCTGCGGCCCTGACGCGCCCCCGCCCCGGCACTCCGAAAACAATCAGACCGAAGCCACGGCCCATCCATGCTTGCATGCCGGGCCGGCAATTGATGTCGAGGCGCGAGCCACCGATCCAGCGCCGCTACGCGTCGATCGAGTCTGCGTGCCTCGGTGCATTCGGTCCTGGGCGGCGCCGCGTTCCTCAGCGGAACACACCGCTGCAACCAACCCGCGCGCGGAAAGCACGCATCGCCTGCTGCAGCACCTCGGGCGCAACGAAGGGCCGGACTGCACTGGATGAGGACGGGCTCTGCGCCGAGCGCTCAGCGGCGCTGGACATCAGGGCACTCGAATTTTGGAGCTTGGCGAATACTCGACGGCTTCAAGCGTCCGCCTGGTCGCCCGGCGAACCTGACTTGAAGACGGGTGCGGCCCACGGAAAAGTGCTGCGCCACGGAAGCGGCGCAGCGCTGCAAGAGTGATAGCTGGTGGCGCTGGACTGGCAAGCGCTGGAGGCCAAAAAGACTGCAAACCTGCGCAGCGTATGCAGGCGAAGCCTGGCGGGCAGCCTAAACCCCAAAGGAGAAACCTTTGAGTAAGCCAGTATGCGTTCCGTAGCTCAGGGTGCGTCATCTGAGTCTATCGGCAGAATCAGAGGGAAATGGGTTTCCAGGATTTCGTCCGTGGTGTCGATCGCGTTCCTCGCTTCAAGAATTGAGGGCACGTGGTCTCGGTGGGCCACTCTATTTCGAGCATCTATTAACCGCTCCCTTATCATTTCGGGAAACGAAAAATTCATGGCGCGAGCTAAATCTATCCGACCACTGAGCATCTTGAATTTTTTTTGGATTATTTCCGCGTAATGGATGCTATCTGCGGCCAATCTTCTGTCGGTTAGATCGGTCACTGCGATTTCCGCAGCTACCGCTGTCTCTATAACTGATTTTCTATAATCGTCACTTTGAAACGCGCGATACGCAGCGAGCTGAAATTGATATGGTGCTGGAACGAGGAAGCTCTCGGAAGAAGCCATTGAACATGCGTCGCGGAAATTTTCAAGTGTGGGTACCTCAATCCCATGGGTGGCGGTGAATGTAATCACTTCGGTGGGTTCTACGGTTTGAGGGCGCAATTGCTTTCCATCGGGGCTCCAAACAAATAAATCCAGATTCTCGGATGTTTTTTCGATGACTAAATTTCTTTGAGTATTCAAGCATTGTTTGCTCTTTAAATCCAACAAATCAAAAAATCTACCCTCCCATGCTTTAAAGCTATTCTGCAACTGCGTGGTTGCAGTGTTCATATTTTTCGCGGGGATGTCAAAATATAATAATGCTTGGCGGACCTCGGGATTTCCCCTTGGATAGCTGTATGCGAATCGTGTCCCCCAAGAGATCGGCTTACCGCCTTTCTTCCAAGTTTTGGCATCCGAAGGCGGGATCAGCGGTTCACGCAAAGGGTCCGCCAAGTTTTCAAGCTGCTCGGGAGAGGCCGGCAGCGCCAGCTCGCCAGCGATTCCACCGACAACGACGGGAAGTCGTTCTCCGAGCAAGTTAGGATCGCATATGAGCGGTGGATCGAACTTGAATATCCCGAAGACACGGACTGCTGACTCGCCCTCACAGATCGAAGTATCTGAATCGTCTGGCATGGTTTAGGCTCTATAGCTTTTGGAACAGTGCGTGCCCCGGAAATTTAGGAAGACCATCTCTGATGGGAGCCCACGGCGCCTGCTCCGCGACATACTTGTGCCCCATTGGCTGCTTGTCAAATGGCGTATCGAGAGTTCCGAGACGAATACCAAGGTAGTCAGGCTTTTCCGCACGGTATGCATAGATTGGGGAACCACAGTTTGTACAGAATGCTCTGAACATGCCGGAGGATGATTCAAACTCTCGCAGAACATCGGCGCCACACACCAGCCTGAAATTAGTGCGTTCAATAGGCGCGTTCGCGGCATGCGAGGAGCCGCTCGCTTTGCGGCAGCTCACGCAGTGGCACAACCCGAAGTCTCCCGGATCAGTGGCGAGTTCGTATTGAATCAGTTGACAGAGGCAACTACCTTTATGCACAGCGTCATCTCCTTTACGACGTAGCCATAAACTGTCCGCAGCGGATCCTAACTAAGGTTAGACGACCAAGTCACAGGGCAACGAAGTCGATGAATCAAAACAAAAATTCCGATGCCCCGGCGGAGACCGGGAGCAATCGCCCGTTTAGCCAAACTTAAAAATGGTGGATGATTTTGGATGGGTCGCTTTGCATTGTAGGTTCACGGACGAGCAGCCTCGGTGCTGATTTCTTCCGCTTTGCGCGCATCTGGGCGGCCAGCCAACCGCCGATACACCGTCGCCCGGCTCACCCCCAGCGCCCGCGCGGCGTCGGCCACCCGGCCGCCGGCCTGGCGCACGGCCTGGTGGATCAGGTCGGCCTCGACCGCCTTCAACGAGCGCGTGGCCGCACGGGCGGCCGGTGCCGGCTGCGCCGGGGCCTGCGCGGCGACCTGGACGCGCAGGCCGGACCACAGGGGCACGCTGGCGGCTTCGCCCAGCCGCGCCAGGTCGAACAGCTGCGCCCAGGGCAGGGCGAACAGCTCGCTGGCGTGCAGCGGGGCCTGGGCCGCGCCGTGCAGGGCGGGCAGCATCTGGCGTGCGGTGGCGTTGGCGCCGGTGACCTGGCCGTCGGCGTCCAGGCACAGCAGGCCGGCGCCGGCGGCGCCGCCGCTGACCTGCCAGCCCGCCGGCCAGGCCAGGCGCAGGCGCAGCGCGTGCGGGCGGGCCAGCACCAGGGCGTCTTCGATGTTCTGGGCCGACTGGGCCACCAGGTGCTTCAGTTCGGGCCGCTCGGGCACCTCCACGCCGGTCACGTCCAGCATGCCCAGGCAGGCGCCGTCGGGGCCGAACAGCGGGGCGCCGGCGCAGCTGTAGACGGCGGTGTCGTTGAAGAAGTGTTCGCCGCGGTGCAGCCACACCGGCGCGCGCTCGCCCAGGGCGGCGCCGATGGCGGTGGTGCCCACGCTGCGCTCGGACAGGTCTACCCCCACGCGGGCGATGGCGTGCATGGCGCGGTTGCGGTGGTCGATGGCGCCTGCCGTGTCGATGACGCAGCCCTGCGCGTCGGTCAGCAGCACGAAGTAGCGGATGGGCGCGATGGCGGCGGCCAGGCGCTGCAGCTCGGGCCGGGCGGCGGCCAGCAGGGCGGCGTGGGCGTCTTGCGCGTCGGCGCGGGCGCGGGCGGGCACGGGGTCGAAGGCCACGCGCGACTGCGGCCGGTGGCCCAGCGCCAGGCAGCGGCGCCAGCTTTGCATGATCCAGGCGCGGTCGACCCAGGCGCTGGCCAGGGCCTCGGTCAGCTCGGTGCCTTCGGTCAGCAGGCTTTGCCGCGCCAGGGCGATCTGCTGCAGGCGCGGCTGGGCGGAGAAGGCGGGCAGGGCGTTCATCGCGGTGTCTCCGTGTCTCAAACTGAGAATAATCGGGCCGGGGGCTGAAAACCAAGGGTTTTGCCTAGGCACCCTGGAATGCGTTGTTCCAAGAATGACCGTTTTTACCCCAAGCTTGAAAACCCACCACGACAAGGAGATGCCCGCGATGAAAGTCGAGCTCAAGGTCAATGGCAAGGCGGTGTCGGCCGACGTGCCGCCCAACACGCTGCTGGTGCAGTTCATTCGCGAGCATTTGCGCCTGACGGGCACGCACGTGGGCTGCGACACGGCCCAGTGCGGCGCCTGCACGGTGATCGCGAACGGCCGCTCCATCAAGGCCTGCAACACGCTGGTGGCGCAGATGGCGGGCGCCGACATCACCACCATCGAGGGCGTGGCCGCCGCCGATGGCACGCTGCACCCGGTGCAGGCGGCGTTCAAGGAATGCCACGGCCTGCAATGCGGCTACTGCACGCCCGGCATGGTGATGAGCACGATCGACCTGCTCAAGCACCACCCCACGGCCACCGAGGGCGAGATCCGCAGCCTGCTGGAGGGCAACCTGTGCCGATGCACGGGCTACCAGAACATCGTCGCCGCGGTGCAGACCGCGCAAAAGGCCCTGGCCGCCTGAGACCCCACACCAAGGCAAGGAGACACGACATGGGTGCCAATGAATTTGCCAAGCTGCCGCACATCGGCGAATCGCTCAAGCGCAAGGAAGACCTGCGCTTTCTGACCGGCGTGGGCAACTACACCGACGACATCGTGCAGGCGAACCAGAAGTACGCGTACTTCGTGCGCTCGCCGCACGCGCATGCCATCGTCAAGAAGGTGGACACCGCCGCCGCCAGCGCCATGCCGGGCGTGGCGCGCGTGTTCACCGGCGCCGACATCGACGGCAAGATGGGCGGGCTGCCCTGCGGCTGGCTCATCAGCAACCCCGACGGCACGCCGATGAAGGAGCCGCCGCACCCCATCCTGGCGATCAAGAAGGTGCGCTACGTGGGCGACCACGTGGCGATGGTGGTGGCCGACACGCTGCAGCAGGCCAGGGACGCGGCCGAGGCGGTCGAGGTGGACTACGAGGTGCTGGGCGCCGTGATCGACATGCGCACCGCCGCCAAGGCCCCGGCGCTGCACGACGAGGCGCCCGACAACCACTGCTACAAGTGGACGCTGGGCGACAAGGCCGCGGTCGACGCCGCCTTTGCCGGCGCCGCGCACGTCACCCAGCTCGATTTGACCAACAACCGCCTGATCCCCAACGCGATGGAGCCGCGCGCCGTCAACGCCAGCTACAACCGCGGCACGGACGAGTCGGTGCTGTACGTGGCCAACCAGAACCCGCACGTCGAGCGTCTCTTGATGACCGCCTTCGTGCTGCAGTGGCCCGAGCACAAGGTGCGCGTGGTGGCGCCCGACGTGGGCGGCGGCTTCGGCTCCAAGATCTTCCTGTACGCCGAGGACGTGGCGGCCACCTGGGCGGCCAAGCAGCTCAATTGCGCCATCAAGTGGACGGCCGAGCGCAGCGAGTCCTTCGTCAGCGACGCGCACGGGCGCGACCACATCACCCACGCCGAAATGGCGATGGACAAGGACGGCAAGTTCCTGGCCCTGCGCGTGCACACCCACGCCAACCTGGGCGCCTACCTGTCGACCTTTGCCTCCAGCGTGCCCACCATCCTGTACGGCACCCTGCTGGCGGGGCAGTACGCCACGCCGCAGATCTATGTGGAGGTCGACGGCTGGTTCACCAGCACCGCGCCGGTCGACGCCTATCGCGGCGCCGGCCGGCCCGAGGCGGCTTACCTGATCGAGCGCCTGGCCACGCGCTGCGCCTGGGAGCTGGGCTTGAGCCAGGACGAGATCCGCAAGCGCAACTTCGTCACCCACTTTCCCTACCAGACGCCGGTGGCGCTGCAGTACGACACGGGCGACTTTCCCGCCTGCATGAACGAGGCGCAAAAGCTGGCCGACGTGGCCGGCTACGCCGCACGCAAGCAGGCCAGCGAGGCCAAGGGCCTCAAGCGCGGCATCGGCTACAGCAGCTACATCGAGGCCTGCGGCCTGGCGCCCAGCAACATCGCCGGCGCCCTGGGCGCGCGCGCCGGCCTGTTCGAGGCCGGCGAGGTGCGCGTCAACCCCACCGGCAGCGTGACGGTGTTCACCGGCTCGCACAGCCACGGCCAGGGGCACGAAACCACCTTTGCGCAGCTGGTGGCGGCGCGGCTGGGCATCGACCCCGGCCAGGTCGACATCGTGCACGGCGACACCGGCCGCATCCCGTTCGGCATGGGCACCTACGGCAGCCGCTCGCTCAGCGTGGGCGGCACGGCCATCATGAAGGCGCTGGACAAGATCGAGGAAAAGGCCAAGAAGATCGCCGCGCACCTGATGGAGGCCAGCGACGCCGACATCGAGTTCAGCGGCGGCGAGTTCAAGGTCAAGGGCACCGACAAGAAGATCCCCTTTGCCCAGGTGGCGCTGACGGCCTACGTGCCGCACAACTACCCGCTGGACAAGCTGGAGCCCGGGCTGGACGAAACGGCCTTCTACGACCCGACCAACTTCACCTATCCCGCCGGCACCTACATCTGCGAGGTCGAGGTCGACCCGGCCACCGGCGTGGTGCGCGTCGACCGCTTCACCACCGTGGACGACTTCGGCGTCATCATCAACCCGATGATCGTCGAGGGCCAGGTGCACGGCGGCGTGGTGCAGGGCCTGGGCCAGGCGCTGCTGGAGCATGGCGTGTACGACCCCGAAAGCGGCCAGCTGCTGACCGGCAGCTACACCGACTACACCATGCCGCGTGCCGACGACTTCCCCCAGTTCAAGCTCGGCCACGTGTGCACGCCCTGCACCCACAACCCGATCGGCAGCAAGGGCTGCGGCGAAGCGGGCGCCATCGGCTCGCCGCCGGCGGTCATCAACGCCGTGCTCGACGCGCTGGCGCCGCTGGGCGTGAAAGACCTCGACATGCCCGCCACGCCGCACCGCGTATGGCAGGCCATTCAATCGGCCAAGGCCTGAAAGGAGCCCCTCATGTACGCATTCACCTATGAGCGCCCCGCCACCCAGGCCGACGCGCTGAAGCTGGCCCAGGCCGGCGGCAAGCTGCTGGCCGGCGGCCAGACCCTGCTGGCCTCGATGAAGCTGCGCCTGGCCGCGCCCGAGCAGCTGGTCGACCTGGCCGGCATCAAGGAGCTGCAGGGCATCCGCCGCGAGGCCGGCACGCTCACCATCGGCGCCATGACGCGCCACTGCGACGTGGCCGAGAGCGCCGAGGTGCGCGCCGACATCCCCGCGCTGGCCGAGCTGGCCAGCCACATCGGCGACAAGCAGGTGCGCGCCATGGGCACCCTCGGCGGCTCGGTGGCCAACAACGACCCGGCCGCCGACTACCCGGCCGCGCTGATGGCGCTGGGCGCCACGGTGCACACCAGCAAGCGCCAAATCAAGGCCGACGACTTCTTTCAGGGCCTGTTTGCCACCGCGCTGGAAGACGGCGAGCTGATCACCGCCATCGGCTTTCCCATTCCCAAGCGCGCGGCCTACGTCAAGTTCGCGCAGCCGGCCTCGCGCTTCGCGCTGATCGGCGTGTTCGTGGCGCAGGGCGACGGCGGCGTGCGCGTCGCGGTCACCGGCGGCGGCAACGGCGTGTTTCGCCACGCCGGCATGGAGGCGGCGCTGGGCCAGCAGTTCAGCCCCGACGCCGTGGCGGGCGTGAAGACCGACGAGGCCGAGATGAGCAGTGACCTGCACGGCTCGGCCGCCTACCGCGCGCACCTGGTCGGCGTGATGACCCAGCGCGCCGTGGCGCAGGCGCTGGCTTGAGGGGCCGACGCCTTTCCCCCTCTCCCTCCGGGAGAGGGCAGGGGTGAGGGCCAGCGGCCTTGATCGGGCCGCAGGATTTTAAGCCATTTCGGGCTCCAGCGCCCGCCCATCAAGCACGATAAGCTATCGTTTATATAGTGTCTGGCTTCACCGCCTCATCTGCCATGCCTGCTCCCTCGGCGCCTGCCCCGATCGCCTCCATCGACGCCCTGATCGCCGCGCTGCAAACGCAGGGTTACTTTGCCGACCGGCGCCTGGCCACGGCGGTGTTCTTGGCGCTCAAGCTGCAGCGCCCGCTGCTGCTGGAGGGCGAGCCCGGCGTTGGCAAGACCGAGCTGGCCAAGGCGCTGGCGCAGGTGCTGGGGCGCGAGCTGCTGCGCCTGCAGTGCTTCGACGGCCTGGAGCAACGCGAGGCACTGTATGAGTGGAACTACGCGGCGCAGCTTTTGCACCTCAGGGCTGCTGACGGCAAGGCCCCCGCCAGCGAGCTGGAGCAGGAGGTCTACCAGCCGCGCTACCTGGTGCGCCGCCCGCTGCTGCAGGCGCTGGAGGCGCCGCCGCCCGGCGCGCTGCTGCTGATCGACGAGGTCGATCGCGCCGACGAGCCCTTCGAGGCCTTCCTGCTCGAATACCTGGGCGAGTACCAGGTCAGCATCCCCGAACTGGGCACGGTGCGCGCGGCGGTGCCGCCGGTGACCCTGCTCACCAGCAACCGCACGCGCGAACTCAACGACGCCGTCAAGCGCCGCTGCCTGTACCACTGGCTGGACTACCCCGAGCGCGAGCGCGAGCTGGCCATCGTGCGCGCCCTGGTGCCCGAGGCGCCGCAGCGGCTGGCCGACCAGGTGGCCGCCTTCGTGCAGCAGCTGCGCAGCGCGCCCTATGGCGAGCACTTCCAGCGCGTGCCGGGCATCGCCGAGACGGTGGAATGGGCGCGCGCGCTGGTGGCGCTGGACACCGTCAACCTCGATCCCGAGGTGGTGCTGGACACCGCCGGCATCCTGTTCAAGCAGCGCGACGACGTGGCCGCGCTGGACCGGGCCCTGGCCGACGAGGCCCTGCAGGCGGCGCGCCAGGCCGCGTGACCGCAGACGCCGCCGTGTCCAGCGACCACATCGTCTCGCAACTGGGCGACGCCCGCAGCGGCAAGCTGGCGGGCAACCTGAGCGCCTTCGGCCGCACGCTGCGGCGCGCCGGAGTGCGCGTCGACGCCTCGCGCATCGCGCTGGCGCAGCAGGCGGTGCAGTGGGTGGGCGTGGCGCACAAGAGCGACCTGAGCGCCGCGCTGGAGGCCGTGCTGGTCAGCCGCGAGCAGGACCGCGTGGTGTTCCGCGAGCTGTTCGACGCCTTTTTTCGCGACCCCGACCTGGCCAAGAAGCTGCTGGCGCAGATGCTGCCCACCGCCGAGGGCCGCGCCGCGCCGCCGCGCCAGCGCCCGCGGGTGCGCGAGGCGCTGGCCCCGCCCAAGGCCGCGCGCCCGGGCGAGCCGCCCAAGCCCGACCAGGAGGTGGACCTGGACGCCGCCATGACGGCCAGCGCGCTGGCGCGCCTGAAGACCGCCGACTTCAATCAATTGACGGCCAGCGAATACACCCTGGTCGAGCGCCTGGTGCGCGACATCCCGCTGCCGCTGCCCACCGTGGCCGCGCGCCGCACGCGCGCCGGCGGCCGTGGCGCGCGCGTGCACTGGGGGCGCACGCTGCGCCAGGCGGCGCAGACCGGCGGCGACGTGATGGCCATCACGCGTCTGCAGCGCCGCCGCCAGCCGCTGCCGCTGCTGGTGCTGATGGACGTGTCGGGCTCGATGGAGCGCTACACCCGGCTGCTGCTGGCCTTTCTGCACGCCGCCACCGCGCGCGCGCTGGTGGCCGGCCAGCGCCAGAGCATTCGCCCCGACGTGTTCGCCTTCGGCACGCGCCTGACCGATTTGAGCGCCAGCTTTCGCCAGGCCGACACCGACGCCATGCTGGTCGAGGCCGGCGCGCACATCCAAGACTATGCCGGCGGCACGCGCCTGGGCGAGTCGCTGGCCAGCCTGCATCGCCACCACGCGCGCCGGCTGGTGGGCCGGCGCACCCTGGTGCTGATCGTGAGCGACGGGCTGGACACCGGCGAGCCCGAGCTGCTGGCGCAGGAACTGGCCTGGCTCAGGCGCCACACGCGCCGCATCCTGTGGCTCAACCCGCTGCTGCGCTTCGACGGCTACCAGCCGCTGGCGCGCGGCGCGGCGGTGCTGCACCAGGCCTGCGACGGCACCCTGGCGGTGCACAATGTGACCAAGCTGAACGAGCTGGCCAGCGCGATCGCGGTACTCATGAAAAAATGAACGCACGAGGAGATTGAACATGGACATGCAAGGCTCGCGGCAACTGGCCGTCACGCAACAACAGGCTTGGGACGCGCTGAACGACCCCGAGGTGCTCAAGGCCTGCATCCCCGGCTGCGAGAGCATCGAGGCCACGGGCGAGAACGCCTATGCGCTGGTCAACGCGATCAAGGTCGGCCCGGTGGCGGCCAAGTTCAGGGGCGCCATCCAGCTGGCCGACATTCAGGCGCCCGGCAGCTATACCATCAACTTCGAGGGCAATGGCGGCGTGGCCGGCTTCGGCAAGGGCAGCGCCAAGGTGGTGCTGACCCCCAACGACGCCGGCTGCGAGCTGGGCTACACCGTCAACGCCACGGTGGGCGGCAAGATCGCGCAAGTGGGCCAGCGCCTGATCGACGGCGTGGCCAAGTCCATGGCCGAGAGTTTTTTCCAGCGCTTCGACGAGGAGATGCAGCGCCGCCATCCGGCCGCCGAAGCGCCGGCGGGCGAAGCCGCCGCCGGCCAGGCCGTGGTGCCGGCGCGCGTGCCCGGCGGCGAGGCAGGCGTGCCGGCCTGGGTGTGGGTGCTGGTGGCCATCGTGGTCATCGTCGCCATTGGCTGGGCCTTGAAGTAGTTGAAGGCCGAAAGGAGATTTTGAATGGAAAACCTTGACGTCACGGTCCTGCGCGCGCTGCGCGACTGGCGCCAGGACGGCAAGCGGGCCGTGCTGGCCACCGTGGTGCGCACCTGGGGTTCGTCGCCGCGGCCGGTGGGCTGCATCATGGCGCTGCGCGAGGACGGCGCGGTGATGGGCTCGGTGTCGGGCGGCTGCATCGAGTACGACCTGATCGACCGCTACACCAAGCAGGGCGCCGCCGACGCGCTGCCGCGCGAAGGCCCGCCGCAGTTCGTCAAGTACGGCGTGACGGCCGACGAGGCGCACCGCTTCGGCCTGCCCTGCGGCGGCACGCTGGAGGTGATGCTGGAGTTCGACCCCGACGCCGCGCGCGTGGCCGAGCTGCTGCAGGCGCTGGACGCCGGCCGGCTGATGCAGCGCCGCGTGCGCCTGGCCGATGGGCAGGTCACGCTGCAGCCCACCGAGCACCCGGCGGAGTTGATTCTGAACGCCGCCGAGCTGGTCAACACCTTCGGCCCCGGCTATCGCATGCTGATCATCGGCGCCGGCCAGATGAGCGAGTACCTGGCCACCATGGCCCTGTTTTGCGGCTTCTCGGTGACGGTGTGCGACCCGCGCGAGGAGTTTGCCGGCAGCTGGAGCGTGCCCGGTGCGCGCCTGGTCGGCACCATGCCCGACGACACCGTCGCCGAGATGGCACTGGACGGGCGCAGCTGCGTCATCGCCCTCACGCACGACCCGAAGCTGGACGATTTGGCCCTGCTGCAGGCGCTGGAGACGCCGGCGTTCTACATCGGCGCCATCGGCAGCCGGCGCAACAGTCTGCTGCGCCACCAGCGCATGATCGAGCACCTCGACCAGACCGAGGAAAGCCTGAAGGGCCTGCGCGGCCCGATCGGCATCTACATCGGCAGCAAGACCCCGCCCGAGATCGCCGTCAGCGTGATGGCCGAGGTGCTGGCGGTGAAAAACGGCGTGCCGCTGCCGCGCGACATGAACGTCGCGCACGTCAAGGACCTGCAGGACATCGCGCCCAACGACGCCGGGCAGGTCTGCTTCGTGCCGCAGCCATGAGCGCAGTCGGCGCCGTTGGCGCCGTCGTCATGGCGGCCGGCGCGGGGCGGCGCATGGGCTATCGGCCCAAGTCGCTGCTGCGGCGCGACGGGCGGCCCCTGATCGAGCGCGTGCTGCGCGCCCTGCTGGACAAGGACGTGGCGCCGGTGGTGGTCGTGCTGGGCCATCATGCGGCGGCCATCGAGCCCGTGTTGCGCGGCATCCAGGACAGCCTGCCGGATGGCCGCGCGCTGCAATGGGTGCTCAACCCGACGCCCGACGAGGGGCAGGGCGGCTCGCTGCGCACCGGCCTGGCGGCCTTGCCGCCCGACCTGGACGCGGTGCTGGTGGCGCTGGCGGACCAGCCGCTGCTCGAACCCGCGGACGTCGCGGCCGTGCTGAGCGCCTGGGCCGAGCATGCGCCCGGCATCGACCTGCTGGTGCCGCAGTTCGACGGCCAGCCGGGCCACCCCATCGTCTTCGGCCGCGCCGTGCGCGCCGCGGTGATGCAGACCAGCGGCGCTGCCGGCGTGCGCGAATGGCGGCGCGCCCACCCCGATCGCGTGCAGGCGCTGCCGGTGCCGCATGCACGCCATGTGGTCGACGTGGATGCGCCCGAAGACCTGCTGGCCGTGGCGCGAACCCACGGCGTGCGGCTGTGCTGGCCGGACAGCGACGGCCGTGAAGAAGTCAGCCGCCCGCCAGGCCGGCCCGGCTCATGATGGCCTCGAACACCGCGTCATCCAGCGCATCGCCGGCCGCCAGGTGGGCATCGGCGCGAAACGCCGCGATGGCGCGGCGGGTGTTCTGGCCCAGCACGCCGTCCGGGTCGCCCGGGTTGAAGCCCAGAAACAGCAGCGCGCCTTGCGCCGCGCGCGCCCGCAGGTCGCGGCTGATGCCGGACGAAAATTTTTCGAACGCCGACTTCAGCTTCACGTCGTACGCGTTCTTCCAGTAGCTGGGTCCGTTGTAGCGGCGCGCAAAACCGGTCCAGTCGCGCGCCCGCAGCCGGGCGTCCAGCCCCTGGCTGGCCATGAAGCGCGCCATGCCGGCCAACTGGGCGGATTCGCTTTCGGCCATCTGCGTGACCATGTCGCGCGTCGTCTGAAAGCCGGCGGCGTCGGCGTTGAAGCCCATCACCTGGCCCAGGCCCCAACTGGCGCTGCGCAGCGCCGGCTCGTCGCCCAGGCCCGCCACGCGGCACAAGGCCAGGGCCCGCGCCAGGCGGTCGTATTCGGCGCCGCCACCCACGTAGCCGCCGCCGGTCTTGGCGCACAGATCGGGCGCGGTGGCGGCAAAGCGCCCGTCCGTCTGCTTGAAAAAGATGTGCCGCTCGAACAGCAGCTTGGGCCGGCGATCGGCCAGAAAGCCGAAGCCACGGCTTTCCACCGTCAGCACCGACCACAGCGCGGGCATGTCGGCGCCGGCATCCAGCCCCAGGATGGCCAGGGCCTGCGCCATGTCGGCGTCGGCCAGGGGGCGGCCGAGGCCGGAAAAGTCCAGGTTCGAAGTGGCCGGCATGAGACTCTCCTGAATGCGCAGTGTGCCTGCGCCGGGGCCGTTTGGCCAGCGCGTTCAGCCGCCCAGGTAGGCCTTGCGCACGGCGTCGTTCTTGAGCAGGTTGGCGCCCGTGTCTTCCAGCACCAGGCGGCCGTTTTCGAGCACGTAGCCGCGGTCGGCGATCTGCAGCGCCTTGTTGGCGTTCTGCTCGACCAGGAACACGGTCACGCCCTCGGCGCGCACGGTCAGGATGATCTCGAAGATCTGCGCAATGATGAGCGGCGCCAGGCCCAGGGTGGGCTCGTCCAGCAGCAGCAGGCGCGGCTTGCTCATCAGGGCGCGGCCGATGGCCAGCATCTGCTGCTCGCCTCCCGAGAGCGTGCCGGCGCGCTGCACGGCGCGCTCGCGCAGGCGCGGAAACAGCTCGAACACGTGCTCGATGCCGGCCTGGATCTCGTCCTTGCCGAGGAAGAAGCCGCCCATCTGCAGGTTCTCGGTCACCGTCAGCGCCGGGAACACGCGCCGGCCCTCGGGCGAGACGGCGATGCCCCGGCGCATGATGTGGTGCGAGGGCAGGTAGGTGATGTCCTGGCCGTCCAGCAGGACGTGGCCGCCGCTGGCGCGCGGGCTGCCGCACACCGTCATCAGCAGCGAGGTCTTGCCGGCGCCGTTGGAGCCGATCAGCGAGACGATCTCGCCCGGGTCGACGTGCAGGCTGACCTGGTCGACCGCGCAGATGGCGCCGTAGTGGGTGCTCAGCGCGCGGACCTCCAGCATGGGCGTCATCATTCTTCTCCCAGGTAGGCCTTGATGACGCGCTGGTCGTTGCGGATCGCCTCGGGCTCGTCGAGTGCGATGCGGCGGCCGTGCTCCATCACCAGGATGCGCTCGGACACGCCCATCACCAGGCTCATGTCGTGCTCGATCAGCAGCACCGCCAGCTCGTGCTGGGCGCGCAGCTGCTGGATCAGGCCCTGCAGGTCTTTCTTTTCCTGCGGGTTCAGGCCGGCGGCGGGTTCGTCGAGCATCAGCACGCGCGGCTCGGTGACCATGCAGCGGGCGATCTCCAGGCGCCGCTGGTGGCCGTAGGCCAGGGTGCCGGCCGGCCGGTTGGCGAACTCGCGCAACTCCATGTAGTCCAGCCAGTGCAGGGCGCGCTCGAGCGCCTTCTTTTCGCTGTCGCGATAGGCGCGCGTCTTGAGCAGGCCGGCGGGCAGCGAGGTCTTGAGGTGCCGGTGCTGCGCCACCAGCAGGTTCTCGAGCGCCGTCATGGTCTTGAACAGGCGCACGTTCTGGAACGTGCGCACCACGCCGTGGCGCGCCACCGTGTGGCTGCCCAGGCCGCCGATGTCGCGCCCCTGCAGGCGGATGCGGCCGGTGGTGGGCTTGTAGAAGCCGCTGATGCAGTTGAACACCGTCGTCTTGCCCGCGCCGTTGGGGCCGATGATGGCGAAGATCTCGCGCTCGCGCACGCCGAACTCGATGCCGTCGACGGCCAGCAGGCCGCCGAAACGCATGCTCAGGCCCTGCACCTCGATGAAGGGCGCGTCGGCCATCACGCCACCTCCACGTGGCGGCGCTTCATCGGCAGCAGGCCCTGCGGGCGCCAGATCATCATCACGATCATCACCAGGCCGAACACCAGCATGCGGTATTCGGAGAACTCGCGCGCCAGCTCGGGCAGCACGGTGATCAGGATGGCCGCCAGGATCACGCCCAGCTGCGAGCCCATGCCGCCCAGCACCACGATGGCCAGGATCAGCGCCGACTCGATGAAGGTGAAGGACTCGGGGTTGACGATGCCCTGGCGCGCGGCGAAGAAGGCGCCGCCGAAGCCGGCGAACATGGCGCCCATGGTGAAGGCCGACAGCTTGATGGTCATCGGGTTGAGGCCCAGCGAGCGGCAGGCGATCTCGTCCTCGCGCAGCGCCTCCCAGGCGCGGCCGATCGGCATGCGCAGCAGGCGGTTGGAAAACCACAGCGTGATCGCTGCCAGCATGAGCGCCATCAGGTACAGGAAGATCACCATGTGCATGGAGTTGAATTCGAGTCCGAAGAACTCGTGGAAGGTGCTGGCGCCCTCCACGCTGGCGCTGCGCGCCATCTCCAGGCCGAACACCGTCGGCTTGGGCAGGCCCGAGATGCCGTCCGGCCCGCCGGTGAAGCTGGTCAGGTTGACCAGCAGCAGGCGGATGATCTCGCCGAAGCCCAGGGTGACGATGGCCAGGTAGTCGCCGCGCAGCCGCAGCACCGGAAAGCCCAGGATGAAGCCGAACAGCGCCGACATCGCGCCCGTGAGCGGCAGCGCCTGCCAGAAGCTCCAGCCGGCCCAGTGGTAGAGCAGGGCGAAGGTGTAGGCGCCGGTGGCATAAAAGCCCACGAAGCCCAGGTCGAGCAGGCCGGCAAAGCCGACCACGATGTTCAGCCCCAGGCCCAGCATGACGTAGATCAGCGCCAGCGTGGCGATGTCGACCGCGTTGCGCCCGGCCATGAAGGGCCAGCTGACGGCCATCAGCAGCACCACGGTGAGCAGCAGGCGGCGCTGCGGCTGCGAGACTTCGGGCAGCGTCGGCCAGGGAATGCGCCGCGCCGTCGCCAGGCCACCCAGCCAGGGGCGCGCCAGTTGCACCAGAAACACCGCCAGGCAGGCCCAGGCGACCTTGTCCCAGTGCGGCACGACGATGGTGCGCACGCCCACGCGCTCCAGCCGCAGGCCGAAGATGGGCGCCACCAGCAGGGCGGTGATGACGGTCGCGCCCAGCGCGTGCGAGAGGTTCTGGCGCCAGTCGGCGCGCGGGGTGGAGGCGGGCGTGCTCATCAGACTTTCTCCACTTCGGGCTTGCCCAGCAGGCCGCTGGGCCGCACCAGCAGCACACCCACCAGCACGGCGAAGGCGACGATGTCCTTGTATTCGGACGAGATGTAGGCGGCGGCCAGGGTCTCGGCGATGCCCAGCAGCACGCCGCCCAGCATGGCGCCGGGGATCGAGCCGATGCCGCCCAGCACCGCGGCGGTGAAGGCCTTGATGCCGGCGATGAAGCCGATGAAGGGGTTGAGCTTGCCCACCGCCAGCGCGATCAGCACGCCGCCCACGGCGGCCAGCATGGCGCCCAGGATGAAGGTGAAGGAGATTACCCGGTTGGTGTCGATGCCCAGCAGGTTGGCCATGTGCATGTCCTGCGAGCAGGCGCGCGAGGCGCGGCCCATGCGCGAGTTGCGGATGTACAGCGTCAGCAGCACCATCAGCACCACGGTGACGGCGATCACCAGCACGCGGGCGTAGGGAATGTAGATTTCGAAGCCGCCCGCGCCGGCGAAGCGGAAGGCGCCGGGCAGCAGCGCCGGCACCGCCATGTCGCGCGCGCCTTGGCCCAGCGCCACCCAGTTCTGCAGGAAGATCGACATGCCGATGGCCGAGATCAGCGGCACCAGGCGCGGACTGCCCCGCAGCGGCTTGTAGGCCAGCTGGTCGACCGCGAAGCCGTAGACGCCGGTGATCAGCACCGCCGCCACCAGCATCAGCGCGATCACCAGCCACACCGACAGGCCGCTTTGCACCCCCAGCGCCGACAGCGTGACCAGGCCCACGTAGCCGCCGATCATGTAGATCTCGCCATGGGCGAAGTTGATCATGCCGATGATGCCGTACACCATGGTGTAGCCGATGGCGATCAGCGCGTAGATCGCGCCCAGTGACAGGCCGTTGAACAGCTGCTGGATCAGTTGCGGCAGAAAGTCGGACATGCGTTGTCTCCGTTTGATCGCGCATGCGCCCGGCGCTGCGTGCCGGCGCAGTGAACGACGCCCCGGGGCTGCCCCCTTCGGGTCGGGGCGTTGCCGGGGCGCTTTCTCAGCTCTCTCGCAAGCGAGCGGCCGTGTTTACTTGACGAGCGACTTGCTGCCGTCCTTGTGCCACTCGAAGACCTGGAACTCGAAGGACTTCAGGTCGCCCTTGGCGTCCCAGGACACCGGGCCGATCGGGGTGTCGAAGCTGGTCTTGTGCATGTAGTCGGCCACCTTCTTGGGGTCGTCGCCCACGGCCTTGATGCTGTCCATGATCACCTGCGCGGCGGCGTAGGAGGTCAGCTGGAAGGCGCCCGAGGCGTCGCGCTTCTTGTCCTTGAAGGCCTTGACGATGGCGGCGTTCTTGGGGTTGGCCGAGAAGTCGGCCGGCAGCGTCAGCAGCATGCCCTCGACGGCCGGGCCGGCGATGGCGTTGACCTCGGGGTTGCCCACGCCCTCGGGGCCCATCATCTTGACCTTCAGGCCCTGCTCGCCGGCCTGGCGCAGCAGCAGGCCCATCTCGGGGTGGTAGCCGCCGTAGTAGACAAAGTCCACGCCCGCGCTCTTGAGCTTGGTGATGACGGCCGAGTAGTCGCTGTCGCCGGCGTTGATGCCCTCGAACAGCACGACGTCGATGCCGGCCTTCTTCAGGTCGTCGCGCACGTTGGCCGCGATGCCCTGGCCGTACGACTGCTTGTCGTGCAGCACGGCGACCTTCTTGGGCTTGATCTTCTCGGCGATGAACTTGGCCGCCGCCGGGCCCTGCTGGTCGTCGCGCCCGATCGTGCGGAAGATGTAGTGGAACTTCTTGCCGTCGGTCAGCGCAGGGGAGGTAGCCGACGGGGTCACGACCACCACGCCCTCGTTGTTGTAGATCGGCGCGGCGGCGATCGAGGCGCCGGAGCACACCGGGCCGACCACGTAGTGGATCTTGTCGTTGATCACGCGGTTGGCCGCCACCGGGCCCTGCTTGGGCTCGCAGGCGTCGTCCACCACCACGGTCTCGAACTTCTTGCCGTTCGCGCCGCCGGCGGCGTTGAACATCTCGACGGCGGTCGTCACGCCTTCCTTGACCATGTCGCCGTACTGGGTCACCGGACCGGTGGCCGGGCCGACGATGGCGATCTTGATCTGCGCCTGGGCGGTGGAAAACGCGAACAGCCCCGCCACGCCCAAGGCGGCGGCAACGGTCTTCATGCGAAAGGAAGTGCTCATGACATCTCTCTTCAACGTGACAAATTGATAATCGGGCGCGCGCCGAATACCGGCGCGTCATCCCGTCTGCTAGAGCCGGCGAGTCTACCGCTTTCGCCTCTTTGCGCAGATCAAGTCAACCGTGCTGCAAGCAGGTGAATGCGGGCGTCCGCGGGCCTTCGGCCTTCCGCGCCGCCGCCGCGTCGTGCGGATAATCGAGGCCCTCATGCCCGCGCCGCTGCCTGCCACATCCGCCCTCCCGATCGAGTTTCCCGACAGCCTGCCGGTCAGCGCGCGGCGCGCCGAGATCGAGCAGGCGCTGCGCGCGCATCAAGTCATCATCGTCTGTGGCGAAACCGGCTCGGGCAAGACCACGCAGCTGCCCAAGATCGCGCTGGCCATGGGCCGCGGCCGGCTGAACGCCCGGCCGGGCGAGCGCGGGCGTCTGATCGGCCACACCCAGCCGCGGCGCATCGCCGCCAGCAGCGTGGCCAAGCGCATTGCCCAGGAGCTGCACACGCCGCTGGGCGAGGTGGTGGGCTACAAGGTGCGCTTTCAGGACCGCCTGTCGCCCGGCGCGTCGATCAAGCTGATGACCGACGGCATCCTGCTGGCCGAGACGCAGACCGACCCGCTGCTGCAGGCCTACGACACGCTCATCATCGACGAGGCGCACGAGCGCAGCCTGAACATCGACTTTCTGCTGGGCTACCTCAGGCAGCTGCTGCCGCGCCGGCCTGACCTGAAGCTGATCGTCACCTCGGCCACCATCGACGCCGAGCGCTTTGCCAAGCATTTCGCCGACGCCAAGGGGCAAGCTGCGCCGGTGATGATGGTGTCGGGCCGCACCTACCCGGTCGAGCAGCGCTATCGCCCGTTCGAGGACAGCCGCGACTACGGCCTGAACGAGGCCATTGCCGACGGCGTGGACGAGCTGTGGCGCGAGCCGGGGCAGCAGGGGGACATTCTGGTGTTCCTGCCCGGCGAGCGCGAGATCCGCGAGGCGGCCGACCACCTGCGCAAGCACCTGGCCCACAGCCCGGTGCTGCGCAGTGCCGAGGTGCTGCCGCTGTTCGCGCGCCTGTCGCAGGCCGAGCAGGATCGCGTGTTCGACGCGCACCACGGCCGGCGCATCGTTCTGGCCACCAACGTGGCCGAGACCTCGCTTACCGTGCCGGGCATTCGATACGTCATTGACGCTGGCACGGCGCGCGTCAAGCGCTACAGTTATCGCAGCAAGGTCGAACAACTGCTGATCGAGCCGGTGAGCCAGGCGGCGGCCAACCAGCGCGCCGGCCGCTGCGGGCGCGTGGCCGACGGCATCTGCATCCGCCTGTACGACGAGAAGGACTTTGCCGGCCGCCCGCGCTTTACCGACCCGGAAATCCTGCGCTCCTCGCTGGCGGGGGTGATCCTGCGCATGAAAAGCCTGCGGCTGATGCCCGAGGGCGCGCGGGTGGAGGACTTTCCCTTTCTGGAGCCGCCCTCGGGCCGCGCCATCGCCGACGGCTACCAGCTGCTGGGCGAGCTGGGCGCGGCCGACGATGCCGGCGAGCTGACCCCGCTGGGCCGCGAGCTGGCGCGCCTGCCGCTGGACCCGCGCGTGGGCCGCATGATCCTGGCTGGGCGCGAGCGCGGCGCCCTGCGCGAGGTGCTGGTGATCGCCAGTGCGCTCAGCGTGCAGGACGTGCGCGACCGCCCGCTGGAGCAGCAGGCCCAGGCCGACCAACAGCATGCCAAGTTCGACGACGAGAAAAGCGAGTTCAGCGGCTACCTGAAACTGTGGCAGTGGCTGCAGGATGCAAGGGGAGGCCGAGCCGTGGCCACGACGCGGGCGGAGATGGCGCAGCAACATGGGGGCGCGCGCAAGAGCGTCAACTTGGCCACGCTGCCGGTGGCGCAGCGGGCGGAGATGGCCCTGGTGGCGGCGCGGCAGGCGCTGGGCGCGTCCACGGCCGTCGGGCCCTCACCCCAGCCCTCTCCCAGAGGGAGAGGGAGCAAGACCGGAGGCGGGGGCACAGGCAAGCTCCCTCTCCCGCTGGCGGGAGAGGGTTGGGGTGAGGGTGAGGGTGCGGCCCACAAACTCAGCAACCGCCAATACGAGCAACTGCTGCGCCAGAACTTCATCAGCGTGCGCCGCGTGCGCGAGTGGCGCGACATCCACACCCAGCTGCACACCGTGGTGGCCGAGCACCAGTGGCAGGAGAACACGCGCCCAAGCAGTTACGACGACCTGCACAAGGCCCTGCTCACCGGCCTGCTGGGCAACGTGGGCTGCAAGATCGAGACCGAGGGCAAGGCTGGCGCGGCGGCGGGCGAATACCTGGGGCCGCGCGGCATCAAGTTTCATCGCCACCCCGGCGCGCACCTCAGCAAGCGGCCGGGCCGCTGGGTGGTGTGCGCCGAGCTGGTCGAGACCACGCGCCTGTACGGCCGCGGCATGGCCCACATCGAGCCGCAGTGGCTGGAAGAGGTGGCGGGCCATCTGCTGAAGCGGCAGGTGCTGGACGCGCACTGGGAGAAGAAGGCCGGCGAGGCCATCGCCTTCGAGCGCGGCACGCTGTACGGGCTGCCGGTCTACAGCGGCCGGCGCGTGCGCTACGGCCAGGTCGATCCGGCCGGCGCGCGCGAGCTCTTGATCCGCGAGGCGCTGGTGGGTGGCGAATGGCCCGAGGACTGGGCGCGCACGCTGCCCTTTCTGCCCGCCAACCGCAAGCTGGTGGCGCAGATCGAGGCGCTGGAGCACAAGTCGCGCCGCCAGGACGTGCTGGTGGACGACGAGCTGATCTATGCTTTTTACGACCAGCACCTGCCCGCCGACGTGGTGGACGGGCGCACGCTGCAGGCCTGGTGGCGCCAGGCCCAGCGCGCCACGCCCGGCTTGCTGACGCTCACGCGCGAGGAGCTGATGCGCCACGAGGCGGCGGGCATCACCACCGCCGCCTTTCCCAAGGTGCTGCGCCTGGGCGGCGTGGACTGCGCGGCCAGCTACCTGCACGCGCCGGGCGACGCGCACGACGGCCTGACGGTGACGGTGCCGCTGTTCGTGCTCAACCAGGTCTCGCCCGAGCGCGCCGAATGGCTGGTGCCGGGCATGCTGAAGGAAAAAATCCAGGCGCTGCTCAAGAGCCTGCCGCAGCGGCCGCGCAGCCGCTTCGTGCCGCTGCCGCAAAGCGCCGAGCGCCTGAACGAGACGCTGGGCGCGCCCGGGCAGTTCGGCGTCGGCAGCCTGAATGCGGCGCTGCTGCGCCTGGTGCGCGAGGCCACCAGCCTCGACGTGAAGCCCACCGACTTCAAGCTCGACATGCTGCCGGCGCACCTGTTCATGAACTTTCGCGTGGTGGGCGACGACGGCCGCCAGCTCGGCGCCGGGCGCGACTTGGGCGCGCTCAAGGCCCAACTGGGCGGGCAGGCGCGCGGGGCGTTCCAGGCGCTGGCGGGGTTGAAGGCGGCCAAAAACCAGCTGGCGGCCGGCCCTTTGCCGTCTTCAGAACAAAATATGGCTCCAGCGCCCGCCCATCCAGCGCAAGCAGCTATCAAAACCGTAGTCGATGAGGCCTTGACGGAGGATACGCGCCACACCCGCTGGGATTTCGGCCAGCTGCCTGAGCTGCTCGAAGTGCGGCGCAAGGGCCAGGTGCTGATCGGCTTTCCGGCCCTGGTCGACGCCGGCGACGCGGTGACGATCGAGGTGTTCGACGAGCCCGAGCTGGCCGCCGCCCGCCACCGCGCGGGCCTGCGCCGCCTGTTTGCGTTGCAGGTACGCGACACGCTCAAGCACCTCGAAAAGAACATTCCCGAGCTGCAAAAAATGGCCGTGGCCTACATGCAGGTCGGACGCACGCCCGACGGCGCGGGCGGGGGAACCACCGATGAGCTGCGCCAGCAGATCGTCGACGTGGCGCTGGAGCGCGCCTTTCTGGTCGAGCCGCTGCCCACCGACGAGGCCGCCTTCGCCCGGCGCACCGAGGAGGGCCGCGCGCGCCTGGTGCTGATCGCCGGCGAAGTGGCGCGGCTGGCCGGCGCCATCCTGGCCGAATACGCCTTGGCGGTGCGCAAGATCAAGGACACCCGGGCCGCGCCCGCCGCCACGCAGGACGCGGCCGAGCAGCTGCAGCGCCTGATGCCGCGCGACTTTCTGGCTGCCACGCCCTGGGCCGCGCTGCAGCACGTTCCACGCTACCTGAAGGCCATCGTGCTGCGGCTGGACAAGCTGCGAGCCGACCCGGCGCGCGACGCCGAGCGCATGGCGCAGGCGCGCGCGCAGGAGCAGCGCTTTGGGCGCCTGGTGGCCGAGCGCAAGGGCGTGCAGGACGAGCGCCTGCGCGAGCTGCGCTGGCTGCTGGAGGAGCTGCGGGTGAGCCTTTTTGCCCAGGAGCTGCGCACGCCGCAGCCCGTCAGCATCAAGCGTCTGGACAAGTTTTGGGCCCAAATACGCTAGTTGCGCTGGCCGCAGGGGGGCGGATGGGCGACAATTGCCAATAGAACAACAGCGATTTGCCGCAAAGGACTAAAGGAGGTCTTTGTCGTCCATGGGTATGCACCCCACCATCGTTTTCGTCGACTTGACGGGCAGCTCGGCTGCCTACGAAGCTTTTGAGAGCGAGGTGGTCGCCGGCATGATCTCCCGCGTCACGCACTGGGTGTCGCGCGTGTGCGAGGTCCATGGCGGGCGCACCGTCAAGCTGCTGGGCGACGGGGTGCTGCTGCAGTTTCCCTCCAGCATCGCCGCGCTGAGCGCGGCCATCTTCCTGCAACAGCGCTACGTGAGCTACCTGGGCGACGTGCCCCAGGGCCTGCGCCTGGGCATGAAGATCGGCCTGGCCAGCGGCTCGGTCGTGCAACTCGACGCCGACAGCTATGGCGATCCGGTCAACCTGGCGGCGCGCCTGTGCGACATGGCCGGCGCCGACACCATCTGGGCCGACGAATCGGTGTTCGAGTGGGCCAGCGCGGGCCACGCCGAGGCGCCGCCGGTGGTGGGCGAGGCGCGCGTGCGTGTGCTGTCCTGGCTGGAGGTGCGCCGCCGCCACCTGGGCCTGATGCGCATTCCGGGCCTCAATCAGCCGCGCTCGGTGTTCCAGGTGCTGTGGAACGCCGACGTGAACCCCGACCAGCTGACGCGGCCCGCCAATCTGGCCGAGCTGCAGGCCCGGACGGCCACGCCCACCCTCAAGCTGAGGTGGCTGGACCAGAGCAAGGTGTTCGACGCGGGCCCCGACACGGTCCACATCGGCCGCACCGACGACAACGACCTGACGATCAGCGACCAGCGGGTGTCGCGCCGGCACGCCGGCATCCAGTGGCAGGACGGCGCCTATGTGCTGACCGACCTGAGCAGCTATGGCACCACGGTGCGCTTTGCCGACGCCGCCGGCCCCGAGGTGCTCTTGCGGCGCACCTCCTGCCTGCTGCACTCGTCCGGCGAGATCGCCCTGGGCGCGCCGTTCAGCGACTTTTCCGCGCCGGTGGTGTCGTTCGAGGTGCAGCGCCGGGACGGCGGTGGCGTGGCGGTCGGCCACAAGACCAACACCTTGCCCCTGTTCGACGCTCCCTGAGCGGTCGGCTACGCCAGGCTGGCCAGAAAGGCGCGCGCCCGCTCGTGGCGTGGCGCGGCAAAAAATTCGGTGGCCGGCCGGTCCTCGACGATGCGGCCCTGATCCATGAAGACCACCCGGTGCGCCACCTCGCGCGCAAACGCCATCTCGTGCGTCACCACCAGCATGGTCATGCGCTGCTCGGCCAGCTGGCGCATGGTGCGCAGCACCTCGGCGGTCAGCTCGGGGTCGAGCGCGCTGGTGGGCTCGTCGAACAGCAGGATGTCCGGCTGCATGGCCAGCGCGCGCGCAATGGCCACGCGCTGCTTCTGCCCACCCGACAGGCGGCCGGGCCAGGCGTCGCGCTTGTCGGCCAGGCCCACCTGGGCCAGCAGCGCCTCGGCCAGCGGCACCACCTCGGCGCGCGGGCGCCTGCGCACCGTCATCGGCGCCTCGATCAGGTTTTGCAGCACCGTCAGGTGCGGAAACAGGTTGAAGTGCTGAAACACCATGCCCGTGTGCTGGCAGATGCGGCGCACCTCGCTCTCGGAAGGATAGCGCGCCACGCCCGTCGCGTCTGCCCGAGCGAGCGTTTTGCCCGCAATCTCGATGTGCCCGCGCTCGATCGTCTCCAGATGGTTGAGGCAGCGCAGCAGGGTCGACTTTCCCGAGCCCGAGGGCCCCAGCACGGCCACCACCTCGCCGCGTGCCACCGTGAGCGACACGCCGCGCAGCACGTGCAGCGCGCCGAAGTGCTTGTGCACCTCGGTGGTGCGCACCATGGGGTCCAAAGTGTCCATGTCAGTTCTTCACGAGCCGACGCGTTGCCCGCAAGGATGTCCACCCAAAGAGCCAGAAGGCCGCGGAGCAGGCCATGCCGGCGAACGCCGTGGCCGGGGTTTCCCCGGTCACTGGCGGTGCCCCCTCGAGGGGGGAGGCGCAACAACGCGAAGCGCGTGGAGTCTGGGGGAGGTCATGGACTTGCATAACGGCGCTCCAGGCGCTGGAAGACCCAGGTCAGCACCAGCGTCATCAACAGGTAGAACGCGGCGGCGACGACGAAGGGCGTGATGCTGAAGTCGCGCTGCACGATGCCGCGCGCGGCGCGCAGCAGGTCGTTGAGCGCCAGCACGTAGATGATGGAAGTGTCCTTGACCAGGGTAATGGTCTCGTTGGCCAACGGCGGCAGGCTGATGCGCCACACCTGGGGCATGACGATGCGGCGCAGGGTCTGCGCGTAGCTCATGCCCAGCGCCTTGGCGCCTTCGTACTGTCCGCGGTCGATCGACTGGATGCCCGCGCGCAGGATCTCGGCGAAATAGGCCGCGTAGTTCAGCGTGAAGGCCACCACGGCCGAGGGGTAGTCCGGCAGCCGCACGCCGATCACCGGCACGAAGGGCAGGGCGTAGTAGACGAACAGCAGCTGCAGCATCAGCGGCGTGCCGCGCATCAGCCAGATGAAGCCGCTGACCGCCCCGCGCAGCGCCGCCAGCCGCGACAGGCGCGCCAGCGCCAGCGCCAGGCCCAGCGGCAGCGAGAGCGCCAGGGTGACGACGAACAGGCCCAGCGTCACGCCCGCGCCGTCCAGCAGCGGGGGCAGGATGCGCAGCAGGTAGTCCATGGGGCGCCGGCCCGGGCTCAGCCGCCCCTTATTTCAGGATGTTCTTGCCGAACCACTTGTCCGAAATCTGCGCGCCGCTGCCGTCCTGCTTCATGGCGGCCAGCGCCTGGTCCAGGCGCGCGTGCAGCTCCGTGTCGCCCTGGCGCAGGCCCACGCCGTAGTCCTCGGTGCCGAAGTTGTCGTCCAGCACCACGTACTCGCCCGGCTTCTTGGCGGCGTAGTAGCGGCCCACCACCTCGTCCAGCACCACGGCGTCCAGGCGGCCGGTGGCCAGGTCCATCAGCGCCGTCACGTTGTCGCCGTATTTCTTCAGCTCCTTGAAGCTCTTGGCCGTGGCCTCGTCCTTGGCGATGGCGTCGACGGCGCTGCTGCCGTCCTGCACGCCCACCGTCTTGCCCGCCAGCTCGGCCTTGGTCTTGATGGCGGCGTCGGCGCGCACCACGACGATCTGGTGGTTCTGCATGTAGGGCGCGGTGAAGGCGATGTTCTTCTTGCGCTCCTCGGTGATGGTCAGGCCGTTCCACAGCGCGTCCACGCGCTGGCCGTTCAGCTCGGCCTCCTTGGCGTTCCAGTCGATGGGCTTGAACTCGACCTGCACGCCCAGGCGCTTGGCCGCCTCGCGCGCCAGGTCCACGTCGAAGCCGACCAACTCGTTCTTGTCGTCGCGAAAGCCCATGGGCGGAAAGTTGTCGTCCAGGCCGATGACGATCTTGGCCGGCAGGGCCGCTGCGGCCGGCGCGGCGGCCTGGGACGTGGCCGGCGCTTCGGTCTTGCCGCAGGCGGCCAGCAGGGCGGTGGAGGCGGCCAGCGCGAGCACGAGGCGGCGGGAGGTGGACAGGGCAGAAGTCATGGCAGTCGGGAAAAGGACAGACAAGGGAAGGGCGCCGCAGCGCGTGCGCCGCAAGGCATGAGTATCGGGAAAACCCTTAATTTTAACGGCTGCATCCGTGCGGCGCCCGCGGCAGTGCCGAAGACGGCGGCTCAACCCGGCTCCAGCGCCTGCAGCAGCTCCTGCTCGATGGTCACCCGCGTGCGCTCGGGCTGCAGTTGCTCGCCGCGCAGCAAAAACATGTCTTCCACCCGCTCGCCCAGGGTCGTCACCTTGGCCAGCTCGACGCTGATGGCGTGGGCGGCCAGCACGCGGGCCATGCTGTAGAGCAGGCCGGTGCGGTCGCTGGCCGACACGGACAGCAGCCAGTGCTGCGCCTTCTCGTCGGGGCGCAGGTCGACGTGGGGCGCCACCGGAAAGCTGCGCACGCGGCGCGACACGCGGCCCAGGCGCGGCGGTGGCAGCGGGCGCAGGCTGTCGACGGCGGCGGGCAGCTCGGCCTCGATGCGGGCCATCAGCGCGGGCGCCTCCTCGGGCAGCAGGTCGCTCACGACCTGGAAGGTGTCCAGCGCCCAGCCGTCGCGCGTGCTGTGGACCTTGGCGTCCTGGATCGACAGGTCGGCGCGGTCGAAGTAGCCGCAGATGCGCGCGAACAGCTCGTCGCGCAGGCTGGCGTGCACCAGCACCTGCAGGCCTTCGCCCACCGGCGAGCGGCGCGCGCGCACGCGCGGCGTGGTGCTGGCGCCGGGGCCCTGCAGGGCGATCTCGTAGGCGTGCCAGGCGATGTCGCCGGCGTCGTGGCGCATGAAGTAGGCCACGTCCAGCGTCTGCCACAGCGGCGGCGGCGCCACCGTGTGGCCGGCCAGGCGCGACAGCTCGGCCAGCGCCTGGCGCTTGCGCGCCTCAACCACGGCATCGCGGTCGGGCGCGCGCCCGCCCAGCGCACGCACCGTCAGGCGGTAGAGGTCTTCGAGCAGCTTGCCCTTCCAGGCGCTCCACACCGTGGGGCTGGTGCCGCGCACGTCGGCCACCGTCAGCAGGTACAGCGCGGTCAGGCGCCGCTCGTGCCCCACGCGGCGGGCAAAGGCGGCCACCACGTCCGGATCGCCCAAGTCCTGCTGCTGCGCCACCTGGCTCATGGACAGGTGCTCGCGCACCAGGAATTCGAGCAGCTCGCGGTCGGCGCGGGCAATGCCGTGCTGGCGCGCGAAGCGTCCGACCTCGCGCGCGCCCAGCTGCGAGTGATCGCCCCCGCGCCCCTTGGCGATGTCATGAAACAGCGCCGCCACGTACAGCAGCCAGGGCTGGTCCCAGCCGGCGGCCAGCTGCGAGCAGAACGGGTATTCGTGCGCGTGCTCGGGGATGAAAAAGCGCCGCACGTTGCGCAGCACCATCAGGATGTGCTGGTCGACCGTGTAGACGTGGAACAGGTCGTGCTGCATCTGCCCCACGATGCGCCGAAACGGCCACAGCGTGCGGCCCAGCACCGAGGTCTGGTTCATCAGCCGAAAGGCGCGCGTGATGCCCTGCGGCTGCTGCAGCAGCGCCAGGAACTGCTGGCGGTTGACCGGGTCGGCGCGAAAGCGCCGGTCCATGGTGGTGCGCGCGTTGTAGAGCGCGCGCAGCGTGCGGGCCGAAAAGCCCTTGACGCCCGGCACGCGCTCCAGCAGCAAAAAGCTTTCCAGGATGGCGTGCGGCTGGCGCGTGTAGAGCGCGTCGTCGGCCACTTCCAGCAGGCCGGCGCGCTCCAGAAAGCGTGCGTTCAGCGGCCGCAGCGCGGGGGCGGGCTCGCCGCGTTCGGCGCGCAGGCGCTCCTCGATCACCTGCAGCAGGATCTGGTTGAGCTGCACCACCGCCTTGGCGGCCCAGTAGTAGCGCCGCATCAGCAGCTCGCTGGCGCGCAGGGCCAGGCGGCCGTCGGGCGTGGTGCGGTCGGCCAGGCCGAAGGACGCGGCCACGGCGCCTTGCAGGTCGAACACCAGCCGGTCCTCGCGCCGGCCCGCCACCAGGTGCAGGTGCATGCGCACGCGCGCCAGCAGGGCCTCGTTGCGGCGCAGCTGGCGCACTTCGAGCGCGGTGGCCAGGCCGGCGCGCGCCAGGTCGTCCCAGCGCTGGCCGATGCCGGCCGCGCGCATGGCCCAGCCGATGATGTGCAAATCGCGCAGGCCGCCGGGCGACTCCTTGCAGTTGGGCTCCAGCGCGTAGGGCGTGTCCTCGTACTTGAGGTGGCGCTGGCGCATCTCCAGCCGCTTGGCGACAAAGAAGTCCAGCGCGTCCAGCGCGGCGGCAAAGCGCTGCTCGAACCGGGCGAACAGCGTGCGGCTGCCGGCGATGCGGCGCGCCTCCAGCAGCGCGGTCTGCACCGTGACGTCGGCGGCGGCGGTCTGCAGCGACTCGGCCACGGTGCGCACGCTGGCGCCGATCTCCAGCCCGGCGTCCCAGCACTGGCCGATGAAGGACTCGATGCGCTCGCGCAGCGCCGCGTCGCGCGCCGGGTCGGCGCCCTCGGGCAGCAGCAGCAGCACGTCGACGTCGGAATACGGAAACAGCTCGGCGCGGCCGTAGCCACCCACGGCCAGCAGCGCGCAGGTGCCGTCGAAGCCGCAGGCCTGCCACAGGCTGCGCAGCGTGTCGTCGGTCAGTGCCGTCAGGTGGCGCAGGGCGCCGTCCACGCTGCGGGTGGACAGGGCCACGTGCCGCAGCCGGGCCAGCAGCGCCTGCTTGTCCTGGCGGTAGCTGGCCGCCGGCGGCGCCGTCGCCACGGGCTGGGCAAGTCCGGGCGACATGGTCGGGTGGATGAGCCGGCGAGGGCGGCTTCAGGCGGCGGCTTGCGCCATGCCCTGCACGAACTCGGGCACCGCCGGGCTGCCAGCGGAGCGCGTCAGCACCTCGTAGCCGGTGGGCGTGACCAGCACCGTGTGCTCCCACTGCGCCGACAGCGAGCGATCCTTGGTGACGATGGTCCAGCCGTCGGGCATTTCCTTGATCTCGCGCCGGCCGATGTTGACCATGGGCTCGATGGTGAAGGTCATGCCTGGCACCAGCTCGACGCCGGTGCCCGGCTTGCCGTAGTGCAGCACCTGCGGATCGTCGTGAAACACCTGGCCGATGCCGTGGCCGCAGAACTCGCGCACCACCGACAGGCCGTGGCCTTCGATGAAGCTCTGGATGGCGTGCCCCACGTCGCCCAGGCGCGCGCCGGGCTTGACCTGGTCGATGCCCAGCCACATCGAGTCGTAGGTCAGCTGGCACAGGCGCCTGGCGGCGATCGAGCATTCGCCGATCTCGAACATGCGGCTGGTGTCGCCGAACCAGCCCTCGGGCGTGATGACGGTGACGTCGACGTTGACGATGTCGCCCTTCTTCAGCACCTTGTCGGCCGGCATGCCGTGGCATACCACGTGGTTGACCGAGGTGCAGACGTGGCCGGGGTAGGGCGGGTAGCCGGGCGGCTGGTAGCCGATGGTGGCCGAGCGCGTGCCCTGCGCGGCCATGAATTCGGCCGACCAGCGGTCGATGTCCAGCGTGGTGATGCCCGGGCGGATGAGCGGCGTGAGTTGATCCAGCACCTCGGCCGCCAAGCGGCACGCGGTGCGCATGGCGGCAATGCCCGCCTCGTCCTTGATGGTGATGCTCATGGGGCCAAATTATCCCACCCGAGGCGCGTGGCTGCAGGCGGCGCGCCCGGCGACGGGCGGGCGGCGCAGATAAAATCGCTCGGCGTTTGCGGCGCGGCCCCAGTCAGCGGCCGCGCACCCGCCGCGCAGCCCGCGCGCCCCGTCCATTGCCGTCCTGTCCACCGTGACCCAGCCCATTCATTTTTTCGACGGCGGCAACGCCCTGAGCGAGTTTCGCGCCCAAGGCCTGCTGCGCCGCCTGCGGGCGGTCGAGCCCGGCATCGACGCGGTGCGCGCGCGCTTCGTGCACCTGGCCGGCTTCGACGCGGCGCCCACCGCGGCCACGCTGCAGCGCCTGGGCGAGCTGCTGACCTACGGCGAGCCGGCCGCGCCCGCGCTGGGCGAGGGCGCCCCCACCTGGGTCGTCACGCCGCGCCTGGGCACGGTGTCGCCCTGGGCCTCCAAGGCCACCGACATCGCGCGCAACTGCGGCCTGGCGGTGAGCCGCGTGGAGCGCATCGTCGAGTATCAAATCGGCCTCAAGCGCGCGTTGATCAAGCGCCGGCAGCTATCACAAGAGCAGCAAGACGCGGTGGCCGCGCTGCTGCACGACCGCATGACCGAAAGCGTGCTGGCCTCGCGCGAGGCAGCGCAGGCGCTGTTCACCGCGCTGCAGCCCGAGCCGCTGGCGCACGTCGACGTGCTGGCCGGCGGCCGCGCGGCGCTGCAGCAGGCCAACACCGACTGGGGCCTGGCGCTGGCGGCCGACGAGATCGACTACCTGGTGCAGGCCTTCACCCGGCTGGGACGCAACCCCACCGACGTCGAGCTGATGATGTTCGCGCAGGCCAACAGCGAGCATTGCCGCCACAAGATCTTCAATGCCGACTGGCGCATCGACGGCGTGGCGCAGCCGCACAGCCTGTTCGGCATGATCCGCCACACGCACCGGCAAAACCCGCAGCACACGGTGGTGGCCTACAGCGACAACGCGGCGGTGATGGAAGGCCACGCCTGCCAGGTGTTTCAAGCCAAATCGGCCGCCGGCGCCGATGAATCAAGCGCGAGAAGCTATCAAAAAAAGAGTGACGTGCGTCACGTGCTGATGAAGGTGGAGACGCATAACCACCCCACGGCCATCAGCCCTTTCCCCGGCGCCAGCACCGGCGCCGGCGGCGAGATCCGCGACGAGGGCGCCACCGGGCGCGGCGCGCGGCCCAAGGCGGGGCTGACGGGCTTTACGGTCAGCAAGCTGTGGGATTCGAGCGTCGGCAAGCCCGATCACCTGGCCAGCGCGCTGCAGATCATGACCGAGGGCCCGCTGGGTGGCGCGGCCTTCAACAACGAGTTCGGCCGGCCCAACCTGCTGGGCTACTTTCGCGAATACGAGCTGGAAGCAGGTGGCGTGCAGCGCGGCTACCACAAGCCGATCATGATCGCCGGCGGCATCGGCAGCATCGACGCGCTTTTGACGCACAAGATCGAGTTTGCGGCCGGCAGCCTGCTGATCCAGCTGGGCGGGCCGGGCATGAAGATCGGCATGGGCGGCGGCGCGGCCAGCTCGCTGGCCAGCGGGGCCAACGCGGCGCAGCTGGACTTCGACTCGGTGCAGCGCGGCAACCCCGAGATCGAGCGCCGCGCGCAGGAGGTCATCACCCAGTGCCAGGCGTTGGGCGCGGACAACCCCATCCTGGCGATCCACGACGTGGGCGCGGGCGGGCTTTCCAACGCCTTCCCCGAGCTGGTCAACGACGCCGGGCGCGGCGCGCGCTTCGACCTGCGCGCCATCCCGTTGGAGGAGTCGGGCCTGGCGCCCAAGGAAATCTGGTGCAACGAAAGCCAGGAGCGTTACGTGCTGGCGATCGCGCCCGAGTCGCTGGCGCAGTTCGAGGCGCTGTGCGCGCGCGAGCGCTGCCCGTTCGCGGTGGTGGGGGTGACGACGGCGGAGCGGCAGCTGCTTGTCGACGATGCGCCGCTGCCCCTCACCCCAAGCCTCTCCCCGGAGGGGCGAGGGAGCAAGACCGAACTCCCTCTCCCGCCCGCGGGAGAGGGCAGGGGTGAGGGTGCGGCGGTGGATATGCCGCTGGACGTGCTGCTGGGCAAGCCACCCAAGATGCAGCGTGACGTCGCCACCGTGGCGCGCCAATTCAAGCCACTCGATTTGGACCGCCTGACGCTCCAGGACGCCGTCATCCAGGTGCTGAGCCACCCCACCGTGGCCAGCAAGCGCTTTCTCATCACCATCGGCGACCGCAGCGTGGGCGGCCTCACGCACCGCGACCCCATGGTCGGGCCCTGGCAGGTTCCGGTGGCCGATTGCGCGGTCACGCTGGCCGACTACGCGTGCTTTGCCGGCGAGGCCATGAGCATGGGCGAGCGCACGCCGCTGGCCGCGCTGGATGCGCCGGCTTCGGGCCGCATGGCCGTGGCCGAGGCCATCACCAATCTGCTGGCGGCGCCGATCGAGCTGGCGCGCGTCAAGCTGTCGGCCAACTGGATGGCGGCGTGCGGCGAGCCGGGCGAGGACGCGGCGCTGTACGCCACCGTCCAGGCCGTGGGCCTGGAGCTGTGCCCGGCGCTGGGCGTGAGCATCCCGGTCGGCAAGGACAGCCTGTCGATGCGCACGCAGTGGCAGGACGCCGATGGCACGGCGCGCAAGGTGGTCTCGCCCGTCAGCCTGATCGTGAGCGCCTTTGCCAGCGTGTCTGACGTGCGCGGCACGCTGACGCCGCAGCTCGATCGCGATGAGGCCGACAGCTCGCTGATCCTGGTCGACCTGGGCCGCGGGCGCAACCGCCTGGCGGGCAGCGTGCTGGCGCAGGCCATGGGGCAAAGCGGCTGCCCGGTGCAGGATGGCGTGCCCGACCTGGCCGATCCGCAGGATTTGAAGGCGCTGGTGGCGGCCGTCAACGAGCTGCGCGCGGACGGAAAAATCCTGGCCTATCACGACCGCAGCGACGGCGGCCTGCTGGCCACGGTGGCCGAGATGGCCTTTGCCGGCCAGGTGGGCGTGGCGCTGAACGTGGACATGCTGCTGCAGGAAGGCGACGGCGTGCACGACAGCCACATGGAATCGGGCGAGGGCAAGGAGTGGACCAAGCAGGTCAGCGGCCGGCGCGACTGGCTGACGCTGAAGGCCTTGTTTGCCGAAGAGCTGGGCGTGGTGCTGCAGGTGCGCACGGCCGAGCGCAACCAAGTGATGCAGGTGCTGCGCACGCACGGCCTGTCCCGCCACAGCCACGTCATCGGCAAGACGCGGCCGGCGTCCTCGGGCATCGACAAGGGCAAGGGGCAGCTCAGCGTGTGGCGCGACGCCAGGGAGGTCTTCAGCGCCCCTCTGCACGACTTGCAGCAGGTGTGGGACAGCGTGAGCTGGAAGATCGCCCAGGGGCGCGACAACCCTGCGTGTGCCGATGCCGAGCACGCGGCGGCGGGGGCGGTGGATGACCCGGGCTTGCATGTGCATCTGACGTTCGACGTTCACGCGCCGTCGCCCCTCACCCCAACCCTCTCCCCAGAGGGGCGAGGGAGCCAGAATCCCCCTCTCCCGCATGCGGGAGAGGGCAGGGGTGAGGGCGCGGACGCATCCGCTGCAACCGGCCTGGCTCCCGCTCTGGCGCTCAGCCGCCCCAAAGTCGCCATCCTGCGCGAGCAAGGCGTCAACTCGCACGTCGAAATGGCCTACGCCTTCACCGAGGCGGGCTTCGAGGCCTTCGACGTGCACATGACCGACCTGCAGACCGGGCGCGTGCGGCTGGCCGACTTCCAGGGCCTGGTGGCCTGCGGCGGCTTCAGCTATGGCGACACGCTGGGCGCGGGCATCGGCTGGGCGCGCTCGATCACCTTCAACGCGCCGCTGGCCGATCGGTTCAAGGCCTTCTTCGGCCGCAGCGACACCTTCGCCCTGGGCGTGTGCAACGGCTGCCAGATGTTCGCCGAGCTGGCCGACATCATCCCCGGCGCCGACGCCTGGCCGCGCTTCACCACCAACCGCAGCGAGCGCTTCGAGGCGCGGCTGTCGATGGTGGAGGTGCTGGATTCGCCCAGCCTGTTCTTTGCCGGCATGGCCGGCAGCCGCCTGCCCATCGCGGTGGCGCACGGCGAGGGCTACGCCAACTTCAGTCAGCGCGGCGACGCGGCGCGCGTCGTCGCCGCCATGCGCTTCGTCGACCACCACGGCCGGCCGACCGAGCAATACCCCTTCAACCCCAACGGCAGCGCGGGCGGCCTGACGGCGGTGACCACGCCCGATGGGCGCTTCACCGCGCTGATGCCGCACCCGGAGCGGGTGTTTCGCAACATCCAGATGAGCTGGACCGACCAGGACCGCAGCAGCTTCAGCCCTTGGATGCAGATCTGGCGCAATGCCCGGCGCTGGCTTGGCTGAAGGCGCACAATTTCAGGCTGACCATGAACACCGCCGCCATTACCGCCGGGCCGCCCCAGGCCCCCGAGGGCACGCGCTTTCGCGTGCTGTACGCCATCAGCTTCTCGCACTTTCTCAACGACATGATCCAGTCGTTGATCCTGGCGATCTACCCCATGCTCAAGGGCGAGTTCAGCCTGAGCTTCGCGCAGATCGGGCTGATCACGCTGACCTACCAGTTGACGGCCTCGCTGCTGCAGCCGCTGGTGGGCCTGTACACCGACAAGCACCCCAAGCCGCATTCGCTGGCCTTCGGCATGGGCTCCACGCTGTGCGGGCTGCTGCTGCTGTCGGTGGCGCCCAACTTCGGCGTGGTGCTGGTGGCCGCGGCGCTGGTGGGCACGGGTTCGTCGGTGTTTCACCCCGAGTCCTCGCGCATCGCGCGCCTGGCCTCGGGCGGGCAGCCGGGGCTGGCGCAGTCGATCTTTCAGGTCGGCGGCAACACCGGCAGCGCGGTCGGGCCGCTGCTGGCCGCGGCCGTGGTGATGCCGCACGGGCAGCGCGCCATCGCCTGGTTCGGGCTGGCGGCGCTGGTGGCCATCGGCGTGCTGTGGCAGATCGGCACCTGGTACAAGACGCGGCATTTGAGCGGCCCGCGTGCCAAGAAGCCGGCGACGGCGCTGGCCAGCCCGGTGCCACCGCGCACGGTGGCGCTGGCCATCGGCGTGCTGCTGGTGCTGATCTTCTCCAAGTATTTCTACCTGACCAGCCTGACCAGCTACTACACCTTCTATCTGATGACGCGCTTCGGCGTCTCGGTGCAGTCGGCGCAGGTGTACCTGTTCATCTTTTTGTTCGCGGTGGCCGCCGGCACGCTGGTGGGCGGGCCCATCGGCGACCGCATCGGGCGCAAGCGCGTGATTTGGGGCTCGATCCTGGGCGTGGCGCCGTTCACCCTGGCCATGCCCTACGTCGACCTGACCTGGACCGTGGTCCTCAGCTTCGTCATCGGCCTGATCATCGCCTCGGCCTTCTCGGCCATCCTGGTGTTCGCGCAAGAGCTGATGCCGGGCAAGGTGGGCGCGGTGTCGGGCATGTTCTTCGGCTTCGCCTTCGGCATGGGCGGCATCGGCGCGGCGGTGCTGGGCGCGCTGGCCGATGCGCGCGGCATCGTGTTCGTCTACCACCTGTGCGCCTTCTTGCCG
>OFTX01000102.1_pt1 | contig 52967 bp, 49 predicted proteins | sample 1775051 | NCBI WGS metagenome assembly OFTX01 (sample SAMN08195772, study PRJEB24354) | sludge metagenome | isolation source: sludge from phenol fed wastewater aerobic bioreactor A | place: India: Nagpur | collected 2016-09-15 | reverse complement strand
ATTCAATTTCGCGCCCGGCTCTCGGATTGACCAGACACGTGGCGGTACGGTCCGTAAAGATTCGATCGAGACAGGCCTGATTGCACGCGATACAGGTATTGATTTCGTCCGGCACGCCAAGCATCGTCTTCTTTGCGAAATCCGGATCCGCGAGCAATGGGCGCGCCATCGATACAAGATCGGCAGCCCCAGACGACACAACTTGCTCTGCAATGTCGGGGGTGTTGATTCGGTTGGACGCCATCACCGGAATCGCGACCGCCTGTTTCACATTTCGGACGGCATCGGACCACGCGGCGCGCGGCACCGATGCAGCGATCGTGGGCACTGCGGACTCATGCCACCCGACTCCCGTATTGATCATGTCCGCACCGGCGCGCTCCACACGTCGCGCGAACTCAGCCACCTCGCTACCGTTCATGCCTCCGTCCATCAGATCGATGGAGGAAATCCGATAGATCACGACGAAGTCCTGCCCCACTCGTTCGCGGACGGCCCGGATAATTTCGAGGGGGAATCGGATACGGGCGTCAAAGCTGCCCCCGAATTCGTCCTCGCGACGATTGGTTACAGCAGCCGTGAATTCGTTGATCAGGTATCCCTCGGACCCCATGATCTCGATGCCTTCGTAACCTGCCTCCATTGCGAGCGCCGCCGTGTTGGCAAACGACTCGACGGTTTCCCACACCTGTGCGGTGCTCAGGACCCGCGGTGGGAATACATTGATACGAGCCTTTCCGGCCGATGGCGCAACGCAGTCGGCAACTTTCGCATAGCGCCCTGCATGGAGAATTTGCAGGATGATTCGCCCGCCTGCGGCATGGACAGCGGATGTGATGCGCCGATGCTCATCGAGCTGGTCGGCACAATTCAGTAGCGGGCCACCTTCGTCCATCACCCCTTCCGGTACTGGCGAATATCCGCCAGTAAGAATGAGGCCTATGTCCCCCTGAGCCCGGCGCGCATAGAACGCGGCGAGTCGCTCGTGTGGACGGTCAAGTGTCTCGAGGCGCGTATGCATCGCCCCCATGACCATACGATTTGGCAGCGTCAGACCACCGACGCGCAGCGGACTAAGAATTGTGGGGTGATTTGTCATTTCTGCGTTCCCTCCTCAGGTTCGCAGATAGTCGAACATCGCCCTTATTTGTGTCAAGTACTTGACTTAATATTTTGTTGATTTCAGGGTTTTCACCGTACTATCGGTAAATAATTTTCGATAAAACATCAAGATCTATTCATTTCCCGTGCATGCGAACAAGCGTCACCAACCCCTGACGCATGCGCCACGCCCTTGGCGGCCGCGCGCTTACCACGACACTTCGGGCACACCAATTCGTCAAATTAATTTGACAGATTGTTCACATTCTTTGTGATTGTCTAGGAACATCGAATTCCCCAGAATGCACGTCAATACCTTTACGAATCACAGGAGTGATACATGGCTCTCGATCAGGAAACCTTCGATCTGCTTCAGGCGACTGTGGAGCGCTTCATTCAGGAGCGGCTCGTTCCAGCCGAAGACATCGTCGAAGAGCGGGACGAAGTGCCTGCGGACATCGTGGACGATATGCGTACCCTTGGTCTTTTCGGCCTTTCGATCCCGGAAGAATTCGGGGGAATCGGCTTGTCAATGAGCCAGGAAGTCCAGGTTGCGTATGCGCTCGGACAAACTGCGCTCGCCTTCCGCTCCGTCGTCGGCACGAACATAGGCATCGGATCGCAAGGGATCCTCATGGACGGCACGCCCGAGCAGAAAGCCACATATCTCCCGCGCATCGCAAGCGGTGAGTTGATCGTGTCGTTCGCACTGACCGAACCGGACGCGGGGTCCGACGCGGCGTCGCTGCGCACCCGAGCCGTTCGCGACGGTGACGACTACCTCCTGACAGGTACGAAGCGATTCATTACAAATGCACCGCGCGCCGGCGCCTTTACGCTGATGGCCAGAACTGGCGATGCGGGTGCAGGTGGAATCAGTGCATTCGTTGTGCCGGCCGATCTCCCCGGCCTGACGCTCGGCAAACCGGACAAAAAGATGGGGCAGCGTGGCACCAAGACGTGCGACGTGAATCTCGACGGCGTCAGAGTGCCTGCGGCAAACATCATCGGTGGCGTACCCGGCATGGGTTTCAAGACGGCCATGAAGATCATCGATCGCGGTCGCCTCCACATTTCAGCGCTCGCATGCGGCATGGCGAACCGAATTCTGCGCGAGAGCATCGCCTACGCCGCACAGAGAAAGCAATTCGGCAAACGCATCGGAGACTTCCAGCTCGTTCAGGCGATGCTCGCCGATAGCCAGGCAGAGTTGCTCGCCGGATGGTCACTTGTGCAGGAAACGGCCAAGAAGTACGACGCGAAACCCGTCGGGGCAAGCGACCCCGACGTCAGCATGCGCGCCTCGTGCACGAAGATGTTCACAACCGAAATGGTCGGTCGCGTCGCTGACCGGGGTGTTCAGATCCACGGCGGCGCGGGCTACATCAACGAGTACAAGGTCGAACGGTTCTATCGAGACGTTCGCTTGTTGCGGTTGTACGAAGGCACCACACAAATTCAGCAACTTGTGATCGGAAAGCACCTGATGCGCACCGAGTAACAGTACTCGCCCTTCTCCCCGAGAATTTGTAACCGCTCGCTCATGTACATCGTCAGTCAAGGCATCGCCGTCGTTTCACTCGACCATCCGCCTGTCAACAGCCTGAGCCATTCGCTGCGCTCCGACATTGTCCAGCAGATACTTCTAGCTCAAGCCGACGCTTCGGTAATCGGCATTGTGCTTTCTGGCACAACCAAAGCGTTTTCCGCAGGTGCAGACGTGACCGAATTTGGTACGCCTCGCCAAATGTACTCACCGATGCTCAAAGATGTCCTTGAATGCATCGAGAATTCACCGAAGCCCGTTGTCGCGGCCATCGAAGGCGTCGCGCTTGGCGGCGGCCTGGAACTCGCTCTTGCTTGCCACGCACGCGTCGCGCTCGCCACCGCTCGCGTTGGCCTGCCGGAGATCCATCTCGGGTTGATTCCCGGTAGTGGGGGCACCCAGCGGTTACCTCGACTGATCGGTATCGAACGCGCGATAGAGATGATTCTAGGTGGGCAGCCAATTGTCGCGAAATCGCTTTCCGACACGCAGCTGTTCGATGTTGTCGTGGAAATCGACACATTGGGCGCCGCCCAAGCTCGAGCCATGGCGCTTGCCAATGGCGACGGTGCGCTGCCGCAGGTCCGTCGGTCCACGCTGGATGCAGCGGTGGTCGAGGATCGGGTCAACGCAAAGCGAGCTTCCCTCACCGCCCGCCAAAAGTGCCAGCCCGCATATGCTGCGGCACTTACCGCGCTGGCGGCGTCCGGACAGGAGTTCAACGACGGCGTCAAGGTCGAACGGGAGCAGTTCCTTCTTTTGCTTGATACGCCAGAAGCGAAGGCGTTGCGGTACCAATTCAAAGCTGAGCGCGAAACAACACGGCCCCCCAACGAATCAGGTGCACCCGCAGCGCCTCTCTCATGCGTGGCCGTGATCGGTGCCGGAACGATGGGGGCGGGGATTGCCATTGCACTGCTGGACGTGGGCATTCACGTCACATTGTTAGATCAGGACGAGGCGTCGATCGAGCGAGGTAAAGCACGTATAGAAAAGCATTACCAGGATCGTGTGAGTGCAGGCAAGATGCGCGCGGAAGTCGCGGATGCGAGCACGTCCGCACTGCGCGTCACGACCGACTGGGAAACCCTCTCAGGTGCAGATCTGGTGATCGAAGCGGTATTCGAAGATCTTGACGTCAAACGCGAGGTCTTCAGGAAAATCGACGACTTCGCGCGCCCTGGCGCCATTCTGGCGACGAATACCTCGTACTTGGACGTCGACGAAATCGCGAAGGCCACACGACGCCCCGAAAGTGTCGTTGGACTGCATTTTTTCAGTCCGGCAAACGTAATGAAGCTGCTTGAGGTCGTACGCGCCACCCGGACATCGCCGGATGCGATTCGTACCGGCATGGCACTGGGTGCGCGCTTGAAGAAAGTCCCCGTGCTGACTGGAAACGCGTTCGGTTTCATCGGCAATCGAATCTACAACGCTTACCGCCGTGAATGCGAATTCATGCTTGAGGATGGTGCCTGGCCCGAGGATGTCGATAACGCGCTGACCGCCCTGGGCTTCGCAATGGGACCCTTCGCAGTAGCGGACCTTTCCGGACTCGACATCGCGTGGCGTATGCGCAAAGCGCAAGCACCGAACCGTGATCCCCGAGTTCGATACGTGTCGATTCTCGACACGCTGTGCGACCAGGGCCGTCTCGGGCGAAAAACCGGTGCCGGTTATTACACGTATATCGAGGGAAAAGCGTCGCGTGTTACGGACGATAGGGTCCACGCGATCATCGAACAAGCGAGCCAAGCACGCGGCATCACCCGCCGTGCATTGACGTCGCAGGCCATTCAGCGACGCGCCCTGCTCGCTATGGTGAATGAAGCCGGTCTGCTGATCGCCGAAGGGGTCGCAAGTCGCCCCAGCGACGTCGACGTCGTGATGGTGCAGGGATACGGTTTTCCGCGTTGGCTGGGAGGCCCTGTCTGGTGGGCACAAGAGCAACCCAGGTCGAGTTTGACAAATGACTTGCGGGCGCTGGGCGAGGCAACCGGATTCGGGTTTGTGCAGGCGGACTTGTCCGTCCTCCTCAAAGACTAAGGACTCAAGGAAAGAACACCATGACACGTCAGGCATACATTTGCGACGCAATTCGCACGCCCTTCGGGCGCTACGGCGGCGCCCTATCCTCTATTCGCGCCGACGATCTTGGCGCGGTCCCACTCCGCGCGCTGGTTGCCCGCAACCCAGCCGTCGATTGGGCAGCACTCTCGGACGTTATTTTCGGATGTGCAAATCAGGCGGGTGAAGACAATCGGAACGTCGCCCGCATGTCGTCGCTGCTTGCGGGACTTCCCGAGTCGGTTCCCGGTGCAACCGTCAATCGGCTTTGCGGCTCTGGACTCGATGCTGTCGGCACAGCGGCCCGGGCAATCAAGTCCGGCGAAGCGTCGCTGATGATCGCGGGCGGCGTCGAAAGCATGAGCCGCGCCCCCTTCGTCATGCCCAAAGCCGAAAGCGCATTTTCGCGTGCCAACGCAATCCATGACACGACGATCGGCTGGCGCTTCATCAACCCCCTGATGAAGGCGCAATATGGCGTGGACGCAATGCCGGAGACCGCGGAGAATGTTGCAACAGACTTCAACATCGAACGTCTTGCTCAGGATCGAATGGCGCTCGCCAGCCAACGCAACGCTTTAGCCGCGCAGCTCGCAGGACATCTCGCTCGCGAAATTACCCCCGTTCACGTGCGCCAGAAAAAAGGCGATCCGATCGTGGTCGATCAGGATGAACATCCTCGGGCGACCAGTGCCGACGTTCTGGCCAAGCTCAAAGGCGTTGTGCGCCCCGATGGCACGGTCACCGCAGGCAACGCCAGTGGTGTGAACGACGGCGCGTGTGCGCTCTTGCTCGCCGACGAAGAGAGCGCCGTCAAATTCGGACTGTCCCCGCGCGCCCGCGTCGTTGGCATGGCGGTTGCCGGCGTCGCCCCCCGCATCATGGGCATTGGCCCCGCTCCCGCGACACAAAAGGTGCTTGCCCAGACTGGCTTACGGCTCGACCAAATGGATGTCATCGAACTCAACGAAGCCTTCGCCGCGCAAGGCGTTGCGGTGTTGCGCCTGCTCGGCCTGCCGGACGACGATCCCCGCGTCAACGCATGGGGTGGCGCCATTGCGCTGGGTCACCCACTCGGTGCCAGCGGCGCACGACTCGTGACGACCGCCGTGAATCGACTGCATGCCACCGGCGGAAGATACGCTCTCGCCACCATGTGCATTGGCGTCGGTCAAGGCATCGCAGTCGTCATCGAACGTGTCTGAGGTAGCAATGACGATTCGGCTGGATTCGGAAAGTACGCAAACACCCGTGAGGGAAATCATGCAGTGCGATGTCGTGATCGTAGGGGGAGGCCCCGCCGGGCTGTCCGCAGCGATCCGGCTGCGGCAACTCGCGGCTGCGACGCGACGCGATCTGAACGTGATTGTTTTGGAGAAAGGCGCGGCCCCTGGCTTGCACACGCTTTCCGGGGCCATCATGGACCCGAAAGCGCTCACGGAGTTATTCGCCGACTGGCGTGAACGAGGCGCCCCGTTGCACCAGCAGGTGACGTCCGACGCCATGATGCTCTTGAGCAAGAAGCGGGGAATTCAGATACCGAACGCGCTGCTTCCTCCGAACCTTCACAACGACGGCAACTACATCGTTCAACTCGGCAATGTCGTTGCCTGGATGGCGGAGCAGGCCGAATCGCTAGGTGTAGAGATTTTCCCGGGATTTTCGGCGACGGAACTTCTATTCGCAGACGACGGTAGTGTTTGCGGTGTCGCGACCGGCGACATGGGCGTAGACCGGCAAGGAACACCGACATCGGGTTTCACTCCGGGCGTCGAGATTCACTCGAAATATACCCTTCTCGCGGAAGGGGCTCGCGGGAGCCTTGGAAGGCAAGTGATCGAGCGATTTTCACTTGACGAAGGACGCGATCCGCAAAGTTACGCGCTCGGGATCAAGGAACTCTGGGAAATCGATCCCGAGCGCCACAAACCCGGTCTTGTCATCCATACCGCTGGCTGGCCACTCGACAATTCGACTTATGGCGGAGGGTTTCTTTACCATTTGGGCGAGAACAAAGTGTCACTCGGATTCATCACCGGGCTGGGTTACGCGAATCCGTACCTTAGTCCTTTCGACGAATTTCAGCGCTGGAAAACACACCCGAAGATTCTGCAGTTTCTCGAGAATGGGCGACGCATCGGATATGGTGCGCGAGCTATTACCGCCGGCGGCCTATCCTCGCTGCCAAAGACCTCGTTTCCCGGCGGAGCGCTCATCGGCTGCGACGCCGGCTTCCTCAACGTCAGTCGAATCAAAGGCAGCCACGCCGCCATCAAGACCGGGATGCTCGCTGCGCAGACCACGTTCGATGCCATCGTCTCCGGTCGAGAGCGGGACGAACTTTCCGCATTCGAAGCCGAGTTTTCCCGAAGCTGGTTATTCGACGAGCTTCACAAAGACCGCAACTTCAAGACGTGGTTCAAGCATGGACTCATCGTCGGCACCGTCATGAATGGATTTGAACAATTGGTACTGCGCGGACGGATGCCTTGGACGCGACATCGGCGCGTGCCCGATCACGCATCCCTGAAGCCGGCGATGCTGTATCGCCCGATCGACTATCCGAAACCGGACGGGCGAATTACATTCGATCGTCTGTCGAGTGTCTTTCTGAGCGGCACGAATCACACGGAGAACCAGCCGGTTCATCTGCGATTGCGTGACCCGGAAGTTCCGATGTCGTTGAATCTTGCGATATATGGCGGCCCCGAGACGAGATATTGCCCGGCAGGTGTGTACGAATTCGTTTCAGACGCAGCAGACCCCGCTCGCCAACGTCTTCAAATCAATGCTCAGAACTGCGTTCACTGCAAGACGTGCGACATCAAGGATCCAACACAGAACATTACGTGGGTTCCCCCGGAGGGGGGTGGCGGTCCGACCTACAGCGGGATGTGATTCCAACTGCGGACATCGTCCCGGTTCACCTGCCCTCATTTACCCTCAGGAGCTGAATCATGCAGAACATTGCGCTTTCCATCGACCGCGGTATCGCCCGCATTACGCTGAATCGCCCAGAGCGCCTTAACAGCCTTGACGACGTCAGCATGAGAGAACTCCGCAACGCGGTCGAAGCGTGCGCGGACGATCAGTCTGTTCGTGCCTTGGTGATGTCGGGCGCAGGAAGGGCCTTCTGCGCCGGACAGGACCTGGAAGACCCGCAGATGCAAAAAATCGGAGACAAACGCCCGGACATCGGCGACATCGTCGAGCGCCATTTCAAACCGCTGGTGCTGCGCCTTCAGGAACTTCCCTTTCCCACGCTGGCTGCCGTCAACGGACTCGCCGCCGGCGGCGGCGCGTCGCTGGCGCTCGCGTGCGACCTGGTAGTCGCGAGCAGCTCTGCCTACTTCCTTCAGGCGTTCTCCCGCATCGGCCTCACTCCCGACACGGGCAGTACGTGGTTCCTGACCCAGAGACTCGGGCCTGCTCGAGCGCTTGGTTTGACGATGTTGGCTGACCGCCTACCGGCCACCAAGGCCGCCGAGTGGGGGTTGATATGGGAAGCGGTCGACGACGAGAATTTTTCCGCTCGTATCGAGCAACTGTCGCAACAACTCGCCGAGCTCCCGACGACCGCACTCGTCCGGACCCGCCAGCTTGTCAACACAGCCACCACGCACACGCTCGAGCAGCAGTTGACGATGGAGGCGACCTACATTCGCGAGCGCGGTTGGAGCGAGGACTATCAGGAGGGCATCAATGCCTTCCAGGAAAAGCGCAAGGCACGATTCGTCGGCCGTTGACCGAGTTCGAGCCGTTGCGATGCAATAAATCCACAGAGAGAAAGAGTATGAAGATTCTTGTCGCTGTCAAACGAGTCGTCGACTACAACGTGAAAATTCGCGTGAAGGCAGATCAAAGTGGTGTCGATCTCGCGAACGTGAAAATGAGCGTGAATCCGTTCGACGAAATCGCCATCGAACAAGCCGTTCAGTTAAAGGAGTCTGGATGTGCAACCGAAGTAGTCGCGGTATCGTGCGGTACGACGCACTCGCAGGAGTCGCTTCGGACCGCTCTGGCAATGGGTGCCGACCGTGGGCTACTGATCGAAACGGATGCCGAATTGCAACCGCTTGCGGTGGCAAAGCTGCTGAAAGCCGTCGTAGAGAAAGAGCAGCCGAGCATCGTCCTGCTGGGCAAACAAGCCATCGACGACGACGCCAACCAAACGGGCCAGATGCTCGCCGCATTGCTGGACGTACCTCAGGCAACCTTCGCATCCAACATCGATGTCACGCCTGACGGAATCACCGTGACGCGAGAAGTGGACGGTGGCCTGGAAACCATCGCATTATCCCTTCCCGCTGTAGTCACGACCGATCTGCGTCTCAACGAGCCACGATACGTCACGTTGCCCAACATCATGAAGGCAAAAAAAAAGCCACTCGACGTGACATCGCCGGACACCCTCGGCGTCAACGTACAGCCGCGACTGAAGACGATCAAGGTTGAAGAGCCTGCGCACCGCGCTGCTGGCATCAAAGTCACCGACGTCCCTGCATTGCTGGACAAGCTAACAAACACCGCGAAGGTCATTTAAGGAGGACACGTCCATGACTACACTTGTTATCGCAGATCACGATAATCACACCCTCCAGAGCGCAACGCTTCACGCGGTTAGCGCAGCCACTACATGTTCCGACGACGTTGATGTCCTCGTTGCGGGTTACGAATCCACTGCGGTTGCACAGGCCGCCGCGCGCATTCAAGGCGTTCGTCGCGTGATTCACGGGAACGATCCTGCACTTCAGCACGGTCTTGCCGAACCGCTGGCTGCACAGGTACTCTCTATCGCCAGTCGCTATTCCCATATCGTTTTTTCGGCAACGGCCTTCGGCAAGAACGTTTCCCCTCGCGTTGCCGCCCGGCTGGATGTCGCGCAGATCAGCGATGTCGTCGACGTCGTAAACCCGGCGACTTTCCGTCGTCCAATCTACGCCGGAAATGCTATTGCAACGGTCGAATCTTCCGATCCGATTAAGGTGTTGACAGTGAGGACAACAAGTTTCCCGGCGGCGAACGTGGTGGAAACGTCCGTGGAGGTCGAGCCGCTCTCCGCCGTAACAGGCTCAGTGAAGTCCCGATTCGTTGGACTCGAAACGACAAAGTCCGACCGCCCTGAACTCACGGCAGCTCGCGTTGTCGTCTCCGGCGGGCGTGCGCTCGGCAGCCGGGATAAGTTCGACGAGATCATGACACCGTTGGCGGACGCGTTGGGCGCTGCCATTGGTGCAAGCCGGGCTGCGGTGGATTCGGGTTACGCCCCCAATGACCTTCAGGTGGGGCAGACTGGCAAGATTGTGGCACCACAGCTCTACATTGCCGCCGGTATTTCCGGGGCGATTCAGCATCTCGCCGGCATGAAGGACTCGAAGGTCATCGTCGCGATCAACAAAGATCCGGAGGCACCGATCTTCAGCATCGCAGATTACGGCCTCGAAGCCGATCTCTTCACGGCGGTGCCGGAACTCACTCGTGCGTTGGACGCCAGGACACGCGCCTGACACGGTTGTCCGACATCGGGCCGAACACGCTCCGCGTTCGGCCCCGAATTCATCGCCGAAGCGTAGGCACCTACTTGACGTAATACTGAAGTTCGAGCGCGATCGCACCGCCCGTCGAAGACATTGGACCGTGCGGTGTACCCGGCGGACGCAGCGAATAGCGAGGCGCCTGCATCGTTCGTGATTCCGGTGTGTCCAACGGTGAGGTCAGATCGCCGGACAACAAGTAAAACTCTTCCCAGTAGGTATGCACGAAGGCGCATGGTGTTCTGGCTCCCGGCGCGAACCGCACAAAACGCGTCCGGGCACCAGTCCTTGATGCCTCGTCCAGATCGTTCGCAAGATACTTCACTTCTAGCCCTGGGATACCTTCAAGGGGTTGCCATCCCGAGTCCAGATCGACACGTTCCATTTCGATGTGATTCCGCATACGCAGCTGATCGTCTCCGAGTTATTCGCGCCCGAATGAAATTTGTACAGGCTCGAAGCTGCCCCGATTATGGACGTCGGACTTCGATGGGCTAAAGACGATTTTTGCAAACCGTGTGTGCACAAATCGCCAATGCCATTGGCGATCGAGTGCTGACGCGAAAGGCATTCGCCTATTGGGCCCACGCTCGCACGCGTGCGACCACGAAATCGATCAACGTTCGCGCAGCCAGCGTCTGATAACGCCCCGGCATGCGAAGAAGGAACATGCGCGTACCGAATATGCTCAATCGCCACTCAGGGAGCGCCGTGACCATACGTGATTCGAGAATATCCTCCCTAACCAGATAGTCGGGCACAAGCCCGACGCCCAATCCGGATAACACCGCCTCGCGCAAGAACTGGAAATTCTCGGAGGCAAGCGTTGGCTTCAGCGAGACCTCGCGTCGCTCGTCGCCCCGATAGGCAGACACCCTTAACTCGCGCCCCCCGACCGCCGACGTGATCAACGGCACAGACGCAATATCGTCAAGCGCCGCCGGCATACCGTTGGTCGCCGCATATTCAGTCGTCGCGCAGAGCACGTAACGCACCTTGGCCAACTCGATGGCGACCATCTGCTGGGGAGGCTCGGACATCACCCGAATGGCGATATCGACCTCCTCGCGAAGCAGATCGTCCACCCGGTTCTCGAACAGCAGTTCCAACGCGATATCGGGGTAGGCTCGCTTGAACTCGATGAGCCAATCCGACATCACGAGATGACCAAATCCTGTCGGCAAACTCAACCGAATCGCGCCATGCAGTCCTTTGCCCAGAGACGCCACGGATTCACGCGCGGCGAGCAACTCGTCGCGAATGACGCGTCCATGCTGGAAGAGCTGCATACCGATTTCCGTCGGCTCGACACGTCGAGTGGTTCGCCGCAACAGTTGCAGGCCCAACGACTGCTCGAGATGCGAGAGGTGGTAACTGATGTTGGCGCGGCTCATCTTGAGTTTTCGCGCTGCCGAGCTGAGATTGCCTGCCTCGATAATATCTACGAGGAGAATGAGCGATTGTGCATCCATGGCGCCACCCGTCGATTTGATTCGACAGAATGTCGACTACGTCGAGAATTGTCCAGCGAAAATCGAACTTCTGCGAAGCCCGGGCACGCGCGAGAGTGCCGTTATCGTCGCGATGCTCATGCAACGGATTCCAACGGCACTCAGCGCGTGCCCCGGGCACGAATGCCGTTACAGTGAGATCTGGTTGGCGATTCTCACCCAGTTTGCAATCGTTTTGTCGTCGGACGCGTCGACCTGGGCGGAAATGGCGGCCAATAGCGGTGCTGAAAATCCACTGCTGGCCGCAAGATCCAGCGCAAGATGCAAGTCCTTACTGACGATACGCATCATGTCGTGAAACAGCGACTCCGTTCGCGCCCACGCCTGATACTGCGCCATCCCCTGCTCGGCATCGGCGGTAAGGAAATTGCGACCTGTGCTGGTTTCAACGATCGGCGCAATCTGTGCAAAGCTCAGGCCATTGCGCTGCCCGATGGCAATGGTCTCCGCGGTAAGAAACATACTGGTGATGCCGAGAATGTTGTTGAGCACCTTCGTGACGGACGCCGTGCCCAACGAGCCGCAGTGAAAGACACGCTCGGCAAATGTCTCAAAGACGGGACGCATACGCTCCACATCTTCATTTTCCCCACCTGCCATCACTGTCAATCGGCCCTCACGCGCCTTAACGATTCCACCACTGATCGGTGCGTCGACAATGCGTGCCCCGGCAGGTGCGATTGTGCTGCGGACCTTGTCTAGCGTGCCCGGCAGCGTCGTGCTCATAATGCAGACGACCGGGTGCTGTCCGGCAAGCACCGCACCGGCCAGCGCGGATGTCACTGCCATGATCTGTGCATCATTGGCGACCAGGACAAGAATCGCGTCGGCCGATGCGCAGTCTTCGGCCGACGCGGTGACAGCAATACCATCTTGCGTAAATGCGGATCGAATCTCTGCACTGGTATCGCAAACCAACAGATCGAACCCGGCGCGGTGCAGGCAATGCGCCATAGGACCGCCCATATTTCCCGCACCGATGAGGGCAACAGATTTCACAGAGCTCATGTCTCTATTCTCCTTTTGTCCCGACTCAAACCGGAGACCGAGGCGAAAAATCCGGGGCGCGCTTTTCACGCAGAGATGCCAATCCTTCCTTCGCTTCCGGCCCGGAGAAACCCATGAACTCCAGCGCCAGCGATGCGTCGAAAATCGGCCCCGCCTGACGCAGCCAGTTGTTCAGCGCATATTTCGTCCAACGGATGGCCGACGGTGCACCATTCGCCAGGCGCTGCGCAACGTCTAGCGAACGGCTCTCCAACTCACCTTCGTCTACACTCAGAGACACGAGACCCAGCGATTCGGCTTGCTCTCCGGTCACCGGCTCACATAGCAACAGGTGATACTTCGCCTTCGCCATGCCGCATAGCAACGGCCAGACAATCGCAGCATGATCACCAGCGGCAACCCCCAAACGCGTGTGGCCGTCCACAATGCGGGCCGACTTCGTCGCAATCGAAATATCGGCCAGCAGCGCAGCGACGAGTCCAGCGCCTACAGCCGGTCCATGAACGGCAGAGACGATAGGCTTGGAACAGTTGATGATGTTGTAGACGAGGTCGCGGGACTCTCGCCAGATGCGGGCGCGCGAGTCAAAACTGTCGATCATCTCCTGAATCATCTCAAAATCGCCGCCTGCCGAAAATGCACGTCCGGAACCCCGGAGAATTACGGCGCCTACCTCAGAATCGGTATCGATTTCCTTCCACACGTCAGCCAGTTCCGCGTGCCCTTTGGCGTCCAGCGCGTTCATCCGTTCGGGTTTGCTGAGCGTCAGCCGAAGTACACCCTGTGCCGGCCAGTCGAAAGTGATGTTTTCATAGCCTTGGTATCGCTGTGAATTTGTTGCCATGGTGAAACCTCCTTGAATCGTTAGTGGATGCTGTCAGGCCTCAGGCAATGGACCTGGCGGAACTCAATCCGCCGTCTACGGCCAGCACCACGCCGGTGGTCTGCCGGGAACGTCCACTGGCGAGAAAAACGATGAGATCGGCAACCTCGTCCGCCTGCGCCAATCGCCCCCCCGGAAGCGACTTGCCTTGCGTCGGGCTTCCCACAGCGCCATTGCCCGATACCGATCGCGCGGCCATCAGTGCCTTTACGCGCTCCGTGTTGACCGGACCGGGATTCACACCGAGCACACGTATGCCATCACGAAGACTGCGGCCGCCAATGGCTCGGGTGAAAGCAACCAGGGCAGCATTGCCGGCCGTGCCAGCGACGTAGTCGAAATCAAAATTTTCAGCGGCGTTGCCGATGTTGTTGACGATGACGCCGCCGCCTCGCGCCTGCATAGAGGCGTAAAACGCGCGCGTCATGTTGATGTAGCCGAACACTTTTAGCTCCCAACCCGCACGCCAACGTCCCTCATCTACCTGCCAGAGGTCACCGCCAGGAATCGCGCCGGCGTTGTTAATCAGTATGTCCACGTTCGGAAAATCGCGGGCAAGCGACTCCACGCACCCGGGCTCGGTCAAATCTATCGAGCGGGTGCGGACACTGACGCCGTATTGTTCGCTGAGCCGTATGGCTAGCGCGTCAAGTCGCTGCACGTTGCGTGCGACAAGCACCAGATTTGCCCGCTCTTGCGCGAACCGCTCCGCGACGGCAGCACCGATTCCTTGCGACGCGCCGGAGATCAGTACCCACTTGCCTGCCAGTTCGAGGTCCATTGGCATTTCAGGAAATGGTCAGACCGCCATCCACGTTCAGGATGTGGCCTGTGGTGGAGCGGGACTCGTCGGAGGCGAGGTAAAGAACGGCAGACGCGACGTCCTCGGGGGGCACCATGCCGAAGAGCTGTCCTTTCGCGGCCCCCGACGTCGAGTTGTCCGCCTTCATCATCTCAAGCACACGCTCGGTCGCTGTCGCTCCCGGCGCGACGGCATTGACGCGAACATTAGCGTGGGCATACTCCACTGCCATCGAACGAGTCAATGCGCTGATCCCGCCTTTCGCCGCCGTATACGCATCCTTGTTGTGAACACCGATCAGCGCGAAGATCGAGGTCATGTTGATCACCGCTCCCCCTCCGCTCGCGATGATCGCGGGAAGGGCATACCGGCAGCCTATCCAGGTACCGAACAAGTCGATCTTGATCTTCTTCCAAAACTCCTCTTCAGGCGCGTCCGTCACCGACGCGTCTTTGGCAGACGACCCACCCGCATTGTTGTGAAGGATGTGAAGCGCTCCGAATTTCTCCACCGTCATACTGACGGCCTTCTGCACCTGCTCCGACTCTGTGACGTCGGTGTGAATGAATAGCGAGTCGTGACCGAGTTCGCTGATCAAGCGAGCTGTTTCCGCACCGCTCTCAGCATTGACGTCCATCAGCGCCACCTTCGCCCCTTCTCGTGCAAACAGCAATGCCGTGGCGCGACCGATGCCAGCACCGGCACCACTGATGAGAGCGACTTTTCCCGTAAGGCGAGACATATGATTCCTCAATAAGCAAGAACACGCATCGCAAAGGCGACGCCTAGATACCGAGATAGGCGCGTTGAACCTCTGGGCTACCTGCCAACTGCCCCGACGCGCCGCGCAGTACGATTTCCCCGTGTTCCAGGATGTACGCCTGCGCTGAAATCTCGAGGGCAATCTCCGCGTTCTGCTCCACCAGCAGAACATCTACGCCCTCACGAGAGATGGTTTGAATGATGTCGGCAATGACATCGACCATCGACGGCGCCAACCCGATCGTCGGCTCGTCAAGCAGCAGCAGCCGGGGGCGTGCCATCATGGCGCGCGCGACGGCCACCATTTGCTGCTGGCCGCCGCTCAGACGACCCGATAGGGTGCGGAACTTGGTGCGTAGCGGGGGAAAGAGCTCGAGCACGCGTTCGAGGTCACGTCGAATTTCAGCCGTGTCTGTGCGTTGGTAAGCGCCCAAATCCAGGTTCTCACCGACCGTCATGGATTTAAAGAGACGTCGGCCCTCGGGCACCAAAACCAGTCCTTTCCGAACGAGCGTGTCCGGCTCACTTCCCGTCACGTCGTCGCCATAGAGCGCGACGTGTCCGTGAACCGGCTTAAGCAGACCCGCTAGCGCCTTCATGATGGTCGACTTTCCCGCACCATTCGAGCCGACGATCGTTGTGATCGCGCCGCGCCGTACCTCGAATGACACCGCTTCAATGGCAGGGACGGTGCCGTAGCGCACTGTCAGGTCGTTCACCTGAAGCGCCAGATCAGTGTTCATGAGCGTTTTCCCAGATATGCCGAAATGACGGCCGGATTCTTCTTGATGTCCTCAGGCGTGCCGGTCGCAAGAAACTCACCGTGGTCGAGCACAACAATTCGGTTGCAGATCGACATCACTGCCTTCATGTTGTGCTCCACCAAAAGGATCGACGTCTTGAACTCGTCCCGAATGCGCTTGAATACGTCGATGGCACTCGTCACTTCAGTTTGGTGCAACCCCGTCAGCGGTTCGTCCAGGCACAGCAGGCGCGGACGTGTCGCGGCGGCAATCGCGAGACTCACAAGACGCTGGGTACCATGTGGCAAGCTGCCTGCGCGTTCATCCAGATAGCGTCCAATGCCAATTAATGCTGCGGTATCCAGCACTCTCCTGTGGCGATCTGCCCGGCCGCGCAGTTGGGCCATGGTCGCAATGAGAATGTTGTCGTACACCGTCATTTCCGCCAGATAGCTGTCGTGCTGGAACGTGCGCACTAGTCCTTTTCGGCTGATCCGCGATGGGGGCATATGTGTGATGTCCTCCCCGGCGAACCAAAGGCGGCCAGACGACGGGGGATAAAACCCGCTAACCACGTTAAATGTGGTGCTTTTGCCAGCACCATTCGGGCCAATCAATCCCAGAATCTCGCCGTGATATACGTCAAAACTCAGATTGGACACCGCGGTCACGCCCCCAAAGCGCCGCGACATTTCTTTGACGCTAAGCAGTGAATCATTGGCCATGTTGGCTCCCCGCAGTGGTGTTGGACGGAGGCGTCTGAGACATCAAACGTCCTTTAAGGCTATGCGCAACTCCCACCAGCCCGTTCGGCATAGTCAATAGCGCGAGCACAATAGCGGCACCGTAGAAGATGTGTTCATAGGGTCCAAAGCTAAGGGCAACCTGGGCCAGCAACGTGAGTACGACAGCGCCGAGTACCGCGCCGGAAAGACGCGATTCGCCACCGACTTTGACGGCTGCCAGTGCATAAACGGCAATCAGGAAGCTAAAGTCTCCCGGACTTATAACGTTGTTCGCATGCGCAAGCAGTGCGCCACCTGCCCCGGCGAATACCGCCGACATCGTGACGCACACAACTTTCGTCCAATGCACGTTAATGCCCACCGACTGCACCACCGAGTCATTGTTCCGAATCGCAACAAGGATCTTCCCGAAGCCGGATCTTTCGGCGGCAAAGAGAAGCCACAGCGAAACGATCACAGCCGCGACAACGAAAGAAACATAGTGATTACCCAGCAATTCCGGGGGGAAAATCCCGACCATCCCGGAGTTGCCGCCGATCGCAGGGATTTGCGTGTAGACAAGCCCCAGCACTTCGGTCAGCGTAAAGCTGATCAACATGAAGTACGGCCCTTTTGCGCGCAACGTAACGTATGACGTGACAAGCCCAAAAAGGCCTGCCACGAATGCCCCGGTGACGAGCGACACGACAAACGGATATCCGAGCGCCGTAGTCATATACCCAGACGCGTAGGCGCCGAGTCCAAAGAAGCCCGCGATCGCGAAGTTGAGTTCTCCAATGAGTTGCACGAATCGAAAACTCGATGCCAGCAGAACGTTGATCGTCACCCAGATGCAGACGCTGGCCGCGAAACTTCCGCTGGCCAAAGTGAAGCTGAGTGCGACGGCCAGCGCGCTCAGCGCTGCGTAGGGGAGCATTTTTGATTTATCCATTGCCAAGTAACCCCTTGGGACGGACCAGAAGCACTAGCACGGCGATCACGAATACGGCGATCGAGGCAGTGGTCGGATCGAAGTAGAAGCCGCCAACCCCTTCGATGACGGCCAGGATGACGCTACCGAGGATGGCCCCCGGAATGCTCCCGAGTCCGCCGATCACGATGGCAATGAAACCTTTGATGAGGTAGCTGTTGCCGATGACCGGCGTCACGACGGAAACGGGTGCCATGAGTGCTCCGGCGATCGCTGCAAGCAACGTCGCACACAGGAATCCGTATTGCGCAATGCGTCGATACGGAATGCCCTGCAACATGGCGGCTTCATGATCCTCAGCGACCGCCCGCAGGGCCTTACCGAACCGCGTGTAGGCGATAAACAGACACATGCCCGCTGCAACTGCCATTGCGAGACCGCTAAGCACGAGTCGTTCGATCGTGATGGCGCCACCGAGAATGTTGATCGTGCCGTCGATCAGCCCTGGCAGCTTACGAGGAGCTCCGCCAAATGCTTCCAGCAGAAGCCCCTGGATCAACAGAGACAGGCCGACCGACAACACGAACGACCCCACCATATCGCGCTGAAACCGCTTGAAGGCATACTCGTAGAGCAACTTGCCCAGAACAAGCGTTGCGCCGATCGATACCACGGCAGCAAGTCCGTAGACAACAAGCGTCGGAAGGTGTGCCGATGCGGCCGCCGCAATGCAGACCGACATCAGCAACAGGACGAAGGTAAAGAACTCGCAGTGCGCGAAGTTGACGACACGCATGACGCCAAACACCAACGTGAGTCCGAGCGAGAACAGAATGTAGACCGAACTGATCTGCAAGCTGTTCATCAACAGTTGAACGAAGATATCCATAATTCAGGCGGTTTCCATGTGAACGACCGACAGCAGACCACCCAAATCAGCGCAGACGCTGCTTCAGTTCGTCCGGAACCGTGCGGGCGAGCTCAACAAGCTTGCCCCCCTTGATCTGCGTGAGGATCACGGGAATCAAAAGTTGTTGCGCCGTGCCGTAGGTGGCGGCACCGCCAAACGCCGTCTTGCCGTAAGACGTATCGAAAATGATCTTGGGCAGCGCTTTGGCTACATCTTTAGAGTCGAGGCTCTGCGCGGCTTCGATGCCTGCCTTGAGCGCATACATGCCGTCATAGCTTGAGAGTTGAAGCGGATTGAGCGCCTCACCAACGCTTTTTTCCATGCCCTGATTGAGCGTGCGTTGCTTGGCAGAGGCCAGTTTTCCGCTGTAGTCGCCCGAGAAACCCATGTAGACATCGTCAACCGCCTTGCCACCGATTTGCACCATCTGTTCGGCATTGGTTGCGACCGGCACGACCTTCACCGCCGACGTTCCCAGCACAGCGAGTTCCTTAAACACGACGCCTGCGTCCGCCGGCGGGGTCACACCGAGATCGATGATGTCGGGCTTCGCAGCAGCGAGCTTCGCTGCGACCGGCTGGAATTGCGTTGTGCTGCGCTCATACCAGTTTTCCGAGATCACCTTTACGCCCAACGACTCCCACACCGCCTTCGCTTCCGGGAGCATTTCCTTACCGGTCGCATCGTTAGGATTCAGAAATGCGACGGTCTTGATTCCCGGATGCTGCGCCTTGATATGACTGTAGAGCGGTCGCAGGATCTCGTAAGGGGAATTCGACGTTGTGAAGGTCAGCGGATGGCTCTCGCCCTTAAGGCTCTTGCCCCATGCCGACTGGAACATCAGAACGCCAGTGCGCTCTGCGAGTGGCTGCATGGCTAGCACGGGTGCAGTGCCGATAGCCCCGACGATGTATCGCACCTTGTCACGGCTGATAAGCGTCTGGGCGACCTTGATGCCATCCGCCGCGTTGTACTTGTTGTCGTACGAAATCACTTCGAACTTGTACTTCTTGCCGCCAACGGTCACGCCACCTGCTGCGTTGATTTCGCTGGCCGCGGCCTTGGCCGCCCAATCCATGCCCAACCCCCAGTTGGCTGCTGCGCCAGACATGGGCGCCGAAATGCCGACCTTGATTACTTCCTGCGCCTGAGCTGCCGAAAGCGCCGAAGTCATTGCGACGACTGCCAACGCAGCGAATCTCTTAACGTAGTGCATGGTTTGTCTCCTGGTTAGGATGTATTTGCTTTTTTTCGGCCACTGTCACCAGCATTGGGGGGGCGGCGACAGCGCGTTTCAGTCTTGCGCACGACTGCAGAAAGTGCAGGGTGCAGGCTCCCCTTCCGGGTGGCCGAGACGCGTCCGGACGGGAGGGAGATACATGGGATCGAACTATGTTGTGCGCTTCGCGCTCCGGGACGATGTCCACGTTGCGTCATCGCACATTGCGCAATGCATGCTCAGCAGGCAAAGACAAGCGATGCGTCGGTCCGCTCGATCAACTGGTTTCGCGTGACGTCATGTGCCAGCTCGCGCACAACGAGGCCCTCGTTGGTCACATCAAGTACGGCAAGATCGGTAATGATCCGATTGACAACCTGCGAGCCGGTGAGCGGCAGCGTGCAACGCTGCATGATCTTGGCTCCGCCGTCGCGCGTGTTGTGCTCCATCAGCACAATCACCCGCCGAGCACCACCAACCAGATCCATAGCGCCGCCCATGCCCTTGACCATCTTTCCCGGAATCATCCAGTTGGCCAGATCCCCTGCTGCGCTGACTTGCATACCGCCGAGAATCGTGAGATCCATGTGACCGCCACGAATCATGGCGAAGGACATCGAGGACGAACAGATCGACGCGCCCGGCGCCATCGTGATCGTCTGTTTGGCGGCATCGATCAGGTCGGGATCGATCTCGTCTTCGTAAGGCGGCGGGCCGATGCCGATGAGGCCATTCTCCGATTGCAGCCACACCTGCATGCCTTCCGGAACATGCTGAACCACCTGAGTCGGAAGGCCGATCCCGAGATTCACATAGTCCCCATCCCGGAGTTCTGTCGCGGCGCGTGCCGCCATTTGTTCATGCGTCCACGCCATGCTCGACCTCTTGATGATTGCGGGTGCGGAAGCTCATCCGTTCGATTCGCTTCTCGGGATTGGGAACCACGATGATCCGGTCGACGAAAATGCCCGGAAGATGCACATCGTCGGGATCGATCTCGCCAACGTCAACCAGTTCCTCGACCTCTACGATCGTGATCTTTCCAGCCATCGCGACGTCCGGATTGAAATTTCGGGCGGTGCGCGAGAATTTGAGGTTGCCGGCGCGATCGGCGACTTGCGCTTTGACGAGTGCAACATCGGCGGTGAGCCCATGCTCCAGGACATAGCTCGTGCCATCGAACTCCCGTACTTCCTTGTTCTCGGATACCACGGTGCCGACGCCGGTCCGCGTGTAGAACGCCGGAATGCCGGAACCGCCCGCGCGCAGCCGTTCGGCCAAGGTGCCTTGCGGGCTGAATTCCAGCTCAAGTTCCCCGCTCAGGTATTGGCGTTCAAACTCCTTGTTCTCGCCGACGTACGAAGCCACCATCTTTTTGACCTGGCGCGTCTGCAATAACTGGCCAAGGCCGAAATCATCCACACCCGCGTTATTACTAATGCATGTGAGGCCAGTAACGCCGGTGGCCCGGAGTGCGCCAATTAGCGCAGATGGAATGCCGCACAAACCGAAACCACCGACTGCTATGGTTTGTCCGGACGTGACAATGCCTTGGAGCGCGTCACGTGCGCTCTCGAAAATCTTTGTCATGAAATGCCTCTCAAACACTGATTGAAGAAGTCGTGGTGTCGCTTGCGACTTCCATCCGTTTGACGGAATCGGAGAAGCTCAGACACCCGCGGGAAATGGCCATTTAAGTGACCAATTCGCGTGCGCCATGAGTTGAACTATCGTCTCCATCGTTCTATTGATTTGCGCTTCACCGCTTGCATGCCGCTGGGTACCTTGTGCTGCAAGGCATTCCAACTGTGCAAGGAAATTATGGGTTTGCGATGTCTCGGTACAAAGCCAAACCGCGCAACCTGATTGTGCATAAATGCACAATCAGAATCCTCGTCGGATTATTTGAACGATGTGTGAGCGAGCGCGCTGAAGCTATCGGCGAAACTTCTTCGGCAATCGTTCTACGCTGGCGCGAATAAAGTCCCAGACGACGCGAATACGTCGAATACGGAACAAGTCCTCCGGCGCCGCAATCCATAGCGTCCGGGTAATCAATGGTCTGTCTGGAAAGATGTTCACCAGGTCATCGCTCTGTTCGGCGACGTAAGGTGTCAGGAGCACCAGGCCCATCCCCGCCGCAGCCGCCGAGCGCTGCGCAAGCACACTGGTCGATGTAAATCTTCGCCTCGGTTGCGGGGTAAGTTCCTGGAGGATTCGATACCGCTCGCTCACGGAACCATCGTGCACATAGTCCACGAACTCATGGTCGGCCACGTCGGAGAGCCTGCGGATTTTGGGTCGAGAGCTAAGGTAAGCGGGAGATCCGTAGAGAAAATAGTCGACCTCCGCCAGTCTCGCTACGGTATAGCGGCCGTTCTGCGGAGGTTCCAGTGTCACAAGGATTTCGACCTCCCGCGTCACCAGGCTGGGGAACTGAGGCTGCGCCATCAGTTCAACGAAGAGATCGGGATGTTGCTCACTGAGCGACAGCAGCCCCGGTGCCAGAACGTTGATGCCGAAAGCCTCTGGCGTGCCGACCCGCACAGTGCCGTTCACGTTTCCGGAACGGCCCATACTTTCCTCGACCGCCCCGAGAAGCGCGTTCTCCATGCTTTCTGCATACGGCACTAATGCGCGCCCGGCGTCGGTCAGCGAATAGCCACTGCGCCGCCGGTCGAATAGCACCGACCCCAGACTCTCCTCGAGCCGGTCGATCCGACGTGACACGGTGGAGTGCTCTACCCCCAGCTTCTCCCCCGTCACGGAAATCTTTCCAGCTCGGGCCACCTCGAGAAAAAACTTGAGATCGTTCCATTCGGGCTGATTGGCCATGACATCTCCGTGTGCAATTGCGCAGAGCGATTTTGCATTAATCGCCTATTCCACGCAAAATTTCTCACACGCGCGCCAGCGCTTCGCGACGTCGCCCTACTTGCCATTGCGCTGGCGCACCGTTACCGCCAGTAGACGCCTCCAAGTGCAGAACAGGCGAGCAGAAGGCCTGTAATGACGTTCGCATTGAAGAGGCGAAAATTCCTTGCCGGCTGTTGGATGTCAACGCGCCAGGCCTGCCATGCAAGATGCACAGCGATCACAAGCACCCCGATTGTGAAGGCCATCGACATGCCCAGCAACTGACCGCCGATCAACCATGTGATGACAGCGAGCGCGTAGAATGCCCCGATACCAGCACGGCCATGCCGACCAAAAAGTACCGCGGTCGACTTCAGCCCTAGGCGCCTATCATCCTTGACGTCGACGTAAGCGTAGAGGGTGTCATAACCGATTTGCCATGCGATAGCGCCGGCCCACATCAGCACCGCACCTGCGGGAATATGCATGGCCACCGCCGACCATGCCATCAGCATTCCCCAATTGAAAGATGCCCCCAATACGAATTGGGGCCAATGCGTGAATCGTTTGCAGAACGGATACAAAGCCACTAGCGGGACCACCGCAGTCGCCAAAGCACGCGTGTAGGGGTTCAACCAGTACAGTAGCGATGCGGCAACGGTCAGTTGCGCTAGCAGGAAGACGAGGGCCCGAGCCATCGTCGTTTGTCCGCTGGTCAAGGGCCGGAGTCGGGTCCGCTCCACGTGACAGTCGAATTTTCGATCGGCGATATCGTTGATTGTCGATCCCGCGCTGCGCATCAATAACGCCCCGAGCGAGAAAACTACCAGCGTCCGTAAAGCAGGAATGCCGTTCGAGGCCTGGATGAGCGCCGCCCAGCAAGGGAACAGCGTCAGCCATGTGCCAACGGGACGATCGATGCGAGCCAGCCGTGCGAACGGACGCCATCCCGGCGGCAACCGATGATCCACCCAATCACCGGCGTGTATGTCGGTCAAATCTAAGCGACTCAATGGATGTCCCCTTCAGGCCTGCAATTCGCCGGAACGTTTGGCCGCGGCCTGAATCGCGTCGACGACCAAAGACTCGAACCCTCGCATTTGCAGGACGTCGACAGCAGCCTCCGTCGTACCACGCGGCGATGTCACCTGACGTCGCAACGCCACTACGTCGTCCCCTTTACCGGAAGTGGCCAGTTTCGCCGCACCGAGGACTGTCTGAAGTGTCAGCGCGGAGGCAATTTCAGCGGAAAGCCCCAGCGTCTTCCCGGCCTGGATCATCGCCTCCATAAGCAAGTATGTGTAAGCCGGGCCGCTCCCCGAGAGCGCAGTAACGGCGTCGAACTGATCTTCATCATCGAGCCAGAGCGCTTGCCCCGTTGAACACATGAGATTGTGAATCAACGCCCTTTGGTTGTGGGTGACTAGTGAGTTGGCAAAGAGTGCCGATACCCCCTGACCTATCGAAACAGGCGTATTGGGCATGCAGCGGACAATCGCTCGTTCGGACAGGTTTAAATACGTTAGCCACTTCCGCAAGCTCGAGATCGATACGCCAGCGGCGATCGAAACAACGAGCGCGTTACCGGAAAGCGATGGCGCGATCTCGGTGCAAACCGATTCTGCCCCCTGCGGCTTGACCGACAACACTACGATGTCTGCCCCGACGACGCAGTCCGTTGACGTCGAGAAAACCTCGATACCGAATTCGGATTTCAAGCGATCCCGCTGTTCGAGGCGCCGCGAACTCGCAGCAATACGGTCTCGTTTAACGCCCATCGCGATGAACCCCGCAATGAGGCTACTGGCCATATTGCCGGCACCGACAAACGCGATTCGCGACGTGTCCAAGATATTCGGCATCAGTGCGCAGCCCATTGAATCGCGCTGATATCGATACCGTCCTTGTGCATGTCCCACAACGGCGACAATTCACGAAGTTTGGCAACATGTGTCTTTATCACTGCAATTGCCGTATCGATGTCCTGCTCGGTGGTGAATCTGCCGAACGTGATACGCAGGCTCGAATGTGCCACCTCGTCGCTCAGCCCCAGCGCGCGCAGCACGTAACTCGGCTCGAGACTCGCGGAGGTACAGGCAGAGCCTGACGACACGGCAACATTCTTGATCCCCATCAGGAGGGACTCGCCTTCGACGTAGTGGAACGACGCGTTGACCGAATGTGGCACAGAATGCTCAAGATTGCCGTTGATCGTGACTTCCTCAATGTCGCGCAGACCACTCAGCAGCTTGTGTCGCAACATGCGAATGCGCTCGTTCTCGGCCGCCATCTCCAGCTCGGCCAAGCGGAATGCTTCTCCCATGCCCACAATTTGGTGCGTCGGGAGCGTGCCGGAACGCATACCTCGCTCATGTCCCCCCCCGTGCATTTGCGCTTCCAGACGAATGCGCGGCTTACGACGAATGTAGAGCGCACCAATCCCCTTGGGGCCATAAGTCTTATGCGACGCCAGACTCATCAGGTCGACCGGCAATGTCTGGAGGTCGATCTCCACCTTGCCTGTTGCCTGTGCAGCATCGACGTGAAAGACAATGCCCTGCTCTCGACAAAGATTGCCGATTGCAGCGATGTCCTGAATCACCCCGATTTCGTTATTGACCAGCATGACCGACGCGAGGATGGTGTCGGGACGTATCGCCGCCTTGAACACTTCCAGATCGATCAGTCCGTCCGGTTTGACGTCGAGATATGTGACGTCAAACCCCTGACGCTCCAATTCGCGCATGGTGTCGAGCACTGCCTTGTGCTCCGTTTTCGGGGTAATCAAGTGCTTCCCGCGATGCTTGTAGAAATGCGCAGCTCCCTTCAACGCAAGATTGTCCGATTCCGTGGCCCCGGAAGTCCAAACGATCTCACGCGGATCAGCGCCGATAAGAGACGCGACTTGTTCTCGAGCGCGCTCCACCGCCTTTTCCGCTTCCCAGCCCCACGCGTGTGTATTGGAGGCCGGATTGCCGTGATGTTCTCGAAGCCACGGGATCATGGCATCCACGACACGCGGGTCCACCGGCGTAGTGGCGCTGTAGTCCATGTAAATAGGGAGATGACGTGTTTGCATGGTGAATTCTCGTTGCGACACTAAAAAAATACATACATACACCACTGAAAGATCACTTCAGAGGCGCTGAATGACAACTCTTTGGGGGGATCAACACCCCGTGAGTCACCCGCTGACGATCCAAGAGAGCGCCGTCATTTCCGCATCAAATGACAGCAACTCGCAAAATTGCATACAGTTAATGTTTGTATGCATTACAATTGATTTTGTATGGTTATTATAGGCACCAAAGTTAGAAACATCAAACGAGGTCCGTATGACAGATGACTTGAAGCGAGACGTACGCCGAACCGCCTCATGGCTTCAACCGCTTTCACCGAACGGCGGCCCCAGGTATCTGCAAATCGCCAACGCCATCGCGCATGCGATACGTGATGGAGCTCTCGTGCCAGGAGACCAAATCCCGGCGCAGCGTTCGATGGCAACTGAACTCGGCGTCGATCTCACGACCGTCACCAGAGCTTATGCAGAGGCTCGTCGACGCGGCTTGCTGGCATCGTTCGGCGGGCGAGGTTCATTCATCGCCCACCCCCATGAGACGTCACCCGACATCGTTCTCGATCTCACGATGAACTTGCCACCACCGCCGGCCGATAACGCATTGGCCGAGCGAGTCCGGACCGGCATTGAGAGCGTGCTTTCGCGGCAAACCATTGATTCGATTTCCGGTTACCAGATGCCGGACGCGGGCATGGAGGCGCGAGCTGCGGCACGGCTTTGGCTCGGCCCCTGGATGGATGAATTGCCAAATCGTCGACTGCTTCTGTGTGCGGGGGCACAGGCGGCAATCTTCAATTTATTGATGACACACACGCAGCGTGGCGACACAGTGCTGTGCGATGAACTGACGTATCCGGGATTTCTCCGGGCGACCCGATCGCTGGGCCTGAACATGGTCGGCGTGTGCGCAGATGCGTCGGGCGTTTGCCCGGACTCCCTGGAGCAACGCCAGAAAGAGACCGGCGCACGCGTGCTGTATTTGAATCCCACAATTCACAATCCGACCGCTGTCACGATGCCCGCCTTGCGGCGGCAGGAAGTCGCATCGACACTAAAGCGCTTGGACATGACATTGATTGAGGACGACCCTTATCAGCACCTTGCGAACGATGCACCGCCCCCGTTGACTCTCTTCACGGGAGGGGATCGCTCGTATTACCTGGCTTCACTGTCCAAGTGTGTTTGGCCGGGATTACGCTTCGCGTATGTTGTCGCCCCACCCGATCCGATGACAGATGGGTTGCTACAGCATCTGCGTGCTTCCAGCATGGGGTGTTCACCATTGCTGGCGTCGCTCGCGCAATCGTGGATTCAGGACGGCACAGCAAAGTCGCTGGCTGGCGAAATTCAGCGTGAGACGCGTGCCCGCCAGACGATGGCGCGCTCGATGTTGCCTACCGAGATAAAGGCACATCCGTGCGGACTTCATCTCTGGTTACCACTGCCCGAACAGTGGACAACGCAGACGTTTAGCCGTGCGTTGGAAGGCGCAAGAATTCGAGTGGCCACTGCGGATGTGTTCCGCGCAGGCGGCACCGCCCCCGAAGCGGTCAGACTCTCGATAGGCGGAGCCCACAACCACTCCGCCCTTAGTGCCGCGCTCCGCCAGATCGGCGCACTGCTGATGAAATCGCCCGCAGAATCCGCAGGCATGGTCATCTAGCTCGCTGCCAAACGATACATTGCAACGTTGAACCAACGTGACGCATGCACCGTCACCCGACCATACGGGACAGGCGTAGTGTGACTGGAGCGGCCCCACGTATCTGAGGACACAAGGACTCTCTTAAAATAACGGATAGTCTTGTGCCTATCAGTAAGCCTAGTCATTACGTGGAACCCATCGAAATTCTGACCGAGCCGGAGCGCCGTCGGCGGCGCACGGCGCAGGAAAAAATCGCCATCGTGCAGGAGACGCTGGCACCGGGAGCATCGGTGTCAGCCGTGGCCCGGCGGCACGGCGTGAACCCGAACCAAGTGTTCGGCTGGCGCAAGCAATATCAGGAAGGCAGTCTGGCGGCGGTGAAAGCGGGAGAAACCGTAGTGGCCGCATCGGAGTTGGCTGCAGCCATCAAGGAAATCAAGGAGCTGCAACGGCTGCTCGGGAAAAAGACAATGGAAGTCGAAATCCTGAAGGAAGCCGTGGAATGGGGCCGTTCAAAAAACCTGATTGCGCGCTCGCCCTTGCTGCCGGGGGACGACCATTGAAAACGGTCTGCGAAGTTCTCGGCGTGGCGCGCTCTGTTGTGGCAGTGAAGCAGGCTCGTTCGTCTGACTGGCAAGACGGTCGCCGTGCCAAGCCCACCGACGACACGGAACTGGTCGAGGAAATCCATGGCCACGTGGCGCATCTGCCAACCTACGGCTACCGGCGCATCTGGGCGCTGCTGCGCCGCAGTCGCGAGATGGTCGGCGCACCGTGCATCAACCACAAGCGCGTGTATCGGGTCATGCGTGAGCACCATTTGTTGCTGCGTCGTCCCGGCGTGCGGCGAGACAAGCGGCGGCACGACGGTCGCGTGGCCGTGGATAGGAGCAATACCCGCTGGTGCTCGGACGGCTTCGAGTTCCGGTGCGACGATGGCACGCCGCTGCGCGTGACGTTCGCGCTGGATTGCTGTGACCGGGAAGCGATTAGCTGGGCTGCTACGACCGGCGGGCATAGCGGCGACGTGGTGCGCGACGTGATGCTGGCGGCCGTCGAGCAGCGCTTCGGCACCACGCAGACGGCGCAGGCCATCGAATGGCTGACGGACAACGGCTCGGCCTACATCGACCATCGCACGCGCAGCTTCGCGCGCGAGCTGGGCCTGGAGCCGCTGACCACGCCCGTACGTTCGCCGCAGAGCAATGGCATGGCTGAATCGTTCGTGAAGACCATGAAGCACAATTACGTCGCCTATATGGACAAGCCCGACGCGCCAACGGCGCTCTCGCGTCTGGCCATTGCGTTTGAACATTACAATGAGCGCCACCCGCACAAAGCCCTGAAATACCGCTCGCCTCGCGAGTTCAGGCGAGCAGCGGCGTCATCAACCTAACGGTGTCCACGTGTCCTGAGTTACAGGGGCAACTCCAGTGACGATCTCGTTGGCTTCACGCATGATGCGATCGATGAGATCCTTCACAACCGGGACGTCGTGGATAAGCCCTGCAACCATACCGCACGACCACGCACCTGCATCCATTTCCCCCGCTTTCATAATTCGCGGATAAACGCCGGCCACCTCCTCGACGATATCCTCGAACTTGATGCTCGAACCAAGCGCCTGCTCTTTCTGAAGCAACCTGTCGACAGCTGCGTTGCGTAGCACACGCTCGGTATTGCGCAAAGGACGCATCACTAGCCGGGTGTCCAACTCGCTTGCAGCCACGATTGCCTGCTTAACGTTTTCATGAACGGGGGCCTCCTTGGTCGCGACGAATCGCGTCCCCATATTGATCCCGTCCGCCCCCAGCGAAAGTGCAGCGATCAATGAACGTCCATCGGCCATTCCTCCCGACGCAACGAACGGGATCTTCAGCGCCTGCGCCGCCCGCGGCAGCAGGATGAAGTTGGGTACATCGTCCTCACCGGGGTGCCCACCGCACTCGAAACCGTCCACGCTGACCGCATCGCAACCGATCGCTTCGGCCTTCAACGCGTGGCGAACCGCTGTGCATTTGTGAATGACCTTGATCCCCGCTTCCTGCAGCGCAGGTAAGTACTTTTGAGGGTTGTTGCCCGCCGTCTCAACCGCCTTCACCCCTCCCTCAACGATCGCCCGGATATAACCCGGATAGTCGGGTGCATTCACCATGGGAAGAAAGGTCAGGTTCACACCAAACGGCTTGTCCGTCATTTCACGACATCGCCGAATCTCCCTGGCCAGATCGTCCGGCGTACGCTGGGTAAGCCCCGTAATCATGCCAAGACCACCGGCATTCGATACCGCTGCGGCCAGTTCGGCGAATCCGACGTAATGCATGCCGCCCTGAATGATCGGATGCTCAATACCGAACAATTCGGTAATTCTGGTCTTCATTTCGCAAATCCTTAGCGTGTCGCTGCGCTGCACCTTGGTGCAGGCAGGATCGTCGCAATGATCAAAACTCGAGAGGTGCCCTCCAAGGCTTTCACGTCGGGCATGGGATTTTGTCGTCGCAAGAACGACGTCTACGTTGCGTGCCCGCAGGCCAATTTGCTGTCATTGCGAGCAAGGCCCGCCATTAGCAACGCAATGCATTGGTCGGCAATTTGATCGGCGCTAAGTTCGCCATCCGACCGATACCACCGGCCGATCCAACTGAGCGCACCGGCCATGGTGAACGCCGCTAGCTTCGGATCGACTTGCGCAAGAGAACCTTCAGCAATGCCTTGTTCGATCAGCGAGCGGAATTCGCGGTCGATATCGGCTTTGAGACGACGCAACGTCTTCCGGCTTTCAGGCGGCAGTGGGTCTTCCCCAACCCGAATGACGCATTTGCCGAAATCCATCGTGACAGCTTCCACGTACTTTCGTAGCGCCGCCACCAGCTTATCTTTCGCAGTTCCTTGCGACAGGGAAACCGTGCTGATCGCCTCCTGAATCATCTCCAATCCGATACGCACGCACTCGAACAGAATCTCGTCCTTGTTCTTCACGTAGTAATAAAGCGTCGGCTTGGTAACGTTCAGCCGCTCGGCGACCTCGTCCAAGGAAACGGCATGAAACCCCTTCTCGTTGAAAAGTTGGGCCGCCGTTCTCAGCACAGCATCCCGCTTGCCCTCGCGCTCACGGTTGCGGTCTCGCGCTTTTGGCCACGGAGACTCGATCGCATCTTCCATTTCAGTAGTCAATTTTTTCCGCAGTCCTTACTGTGTACGGAACAATGTTACTCAAAAGTAACAAATCTACTCGCAAATAATATTTGTGCCGCTTGATCCTGTCAACAAGCTGTGAACCACCTGTATGCATTGCTGCATCGCATGATTGACAGTCCAAATTGGGCCCAATACGATTTGCCTGGAAAAATTCTACTTTTGAGTAACATAATTACCAAGCAGCTGAAACACGCCTCCGTATGAGACGTCGGGTGACCAGTAACAAGATGTCCCGCCGTCGCCTTATCCACGGATCGGCGCTGTGGAAACACACAAATGAAAAGGAGAACGTATGACCGAACCGGCTGTTTTGTTGGACATGGGCACCGCCCCGGGAGTCGCCACGATCACGCTGAATCGCCCCCAAGCGCTTAATGCGCTCGACCATGACTTAACCGATGCACTTCGCGAGGCGGTCGGACGGGTTGAATTGGAGTCGTCGGTGCGCGCTGTCATCCTGCGCGGCGCGGGCGACCACTTCATGGCTGGAGGCGACATTCGCACGTTTTATGACACGCTCGACCTGTCCCCCGCGGACCGGCAGCACCTTTTCGAGCGCTTCATTGCTGAAGTGCACGAGCCCATCACTCGTATTCGGCGAATGGCAAAACCCGTCATTGCTAGCGTGCAAGGCGCGGTAGCTGGCTTCGGAATGTCTCTGATGAATAGCTGCGATCTCGTCGTGGCCGCCGATAACGCGTATTTCACAATGGCCTATTGCCGGATCGGTGCCAGCCCCGATGGTAGTGGCACGTTTGGATTGCCGCGCGCCGTCGGCATCAAGCGCGCCATGGAGATCGCGTTGCTCGGGGATCGTTTCGACGCGGAGCACGCACTGCAAATCGGCTTGATCAATCGCGTTGTCCCCCTTGTTGCATTGGCTCACACGACAAGTGAACTTGCAGTGCGTCTGGCCGCAGGCCCGACGCTCGCGCTCGGCCGCACCAAGCAGCTACTTAACGAGTCACTGAACCGAAGTCTTACCGAACAGCTGCTCGGGGAGCAAGAGAGCTTCGCCGCCTGCTCTCGAGATGCCGATTTCGCGGAGGGTTTGAGGGCCTTCCTAGAAAAGCGAGCGCCCCAATTCAAAGGCTGTTGATACGCCGCCAGCGACTGACAGTCACACATTCCTGGATCGCGGTTTGACGCGCATGCCGATGACGTTGGCACAACCTGGTCACCGGCAACGTTCAAAGACGCCTCATCGCCCGATGAGGTCCGCGCACTGGCACCAAGACAAAGATTTTTACAAGGAGACACCCCCATGGATAACGCAAATGACCCCGTCATTCTCGCCGCCGTGCGAACGCCCTTCGGGCGCCGCAACGGGGCCCTGCGAGACACACCACCAGTCGAACTGCTCGCAACTATCCTCGGGGAAGCAGTCCACCGCTCCGGCGTTCCTTCGACGCAAATTGCGGACGTCATTACCGGATGCGTCAGTCAGGCTGGTGAGCAGGGCGGAAATATCGCTCGTCAGGCGGTTTTGCTAGCCGGGCTACCCGAGGCCATTCCCGGCGTCAGCCTGAATCGCATGTGCGGCTCAAGCCAATACGCCGTTCATGCTGCGGCGCAGGCGATCGGCGCCGGCGATGTTGACTTCGCTGTCGGTTGCGGCGTCGAGAACATGACTCGCGTTCCGATGCTGTTCGACCTGACGCTTGGAAAAGGTGACTTCAAAGGTTTCGACGATTTGCACCCTGCTATCGCCCGGCGCTTCCCGATCCCCCATCAGGTAGAAAGCGCGGAGTTGATCGCCGAGCGTTGGGGTATCAGTCGCGGAGAATGCGATGCGTTCGCCGTGGAGAGTCATCGTCGCGCGCACGCCGCTCGCGTGGCCGACAGACAAAAGGAAATTGTCCCGACCCCCGGCGTGGATAAGGACGGTACACGGATCACCCTGGATTACGACGAAGGTGTTCGCGCTGTCATCGATACGGAAAAGATGGCCTCTATGCAACCGGTATTCCGCCCACCGGAAACCGGCGTCGTAACTGCGGCGAATGCGAGTCAAATTTCGGATGGCGCATCCGCAATCGTTCTTGGCAGTGCTTCGGCCTGCACTCGCCTCGGACTCAAGCCCATCGCTCGTTTCAAAGCGCGTGTGGTAGTCGGGTCGGACCCCGTACTCCAACTTACCGGTGTGATTCCCGCAACGCACGCGGTTCTAAAAAGAGCAGGCTTGACCATTGGCGACCTCGACTGGATTGAAGTCAACGAGGCATTCGCCAGCGTCGCTCTGGCGTGGGCTCGCGAGTTCAACCCCCATCCCGAAAAGCTCAACCCGTGGGGAGGCGCCATTGCGCACGGGCATCCATTGGGCGGCACCGGAGGCGGACTTATGGCGAAACTGTTGAGTGGCCTTGCCGCAGTCAATGGTCGGTTTGGTCTTCAGGTCATGTGCATCGGGCACGGCATGGCGACCGCCAGCGTTATCGAACGTTTGTCCTGATCCACAGGAGACGCTACCCATCATGCAGAACGCCAATGAAACGACGGGTGTCATCACCCGCGTGCTACGCAACACGCTCGGCGACGCCCTGGAGCGCACAGCCCGCCGTACTCCCGACAAGGAAGCCATACGCTTCGCAGAGCGATCATGGACCTACGACGCACTAGCCAACGCGGCCAACCGCATTGCCAACGCATTGCTGGCGAATGGCCTGAAGCCTGGGGATCGCGTGGCCGCATACGGCAAGAATTCGGACGCATATTTGCTTCTCTGGATGGCATGCAATCGCGCGGGATTGATTCACGTCCCGGTAAACTTCGCCCTTACCGAGGACGAGCTACATTACATCCTCGATCAGTCCGGGTCTCGCGCGGTCTTTCACGACACATCCATCGCCCAGCATATTGACCCATTGAGAGATCGATTGGGCTGCGAGTGCTACGGCACATTCCACAGCGGCACGGGCTTTGACGTCCTGACACTCGCCCAGGGATGTGGCGACGACGCGCCGCCGGACGTCGACATCTCGGAAGACTCGGTTGCGCAAATTCTTTACACGTCGGGCACAACATCGGCGCCGAAGGGCGCCATGATGACGCATCGAGCGCTGCTGGCCGAGTACACGAGCGCGATCGTCGGGTTTGAAATGCAATCCGATGATCGTGCACTGGCGTCGCTCCCTCTCTATCACTCGGCACAAATGCACGCCTTCCTCATGCCGCTGCTTCTGATCGGCGGCATGGCGCGACTCATTCCATCCCCACAGCCCGAGATCTGCTTCGATCTAATAAAACGCGAGGGCATAACGACCTTCTTCGCACCGCCAACGGTATGGATTTCATTGTTGCGCCATCAAGACTTCGACCGATGCGATCTCTCCAGCCTGAAGAAGGGGTATTACGGAGCATCGATCATGCCGCTCCCCGTGCTTGAAGAACTTCGCACGCGATTGCCTGCCATGGCGCTATATAACGGCTACGGTCAGAGTGAGATTGGGCCGTTGGCCACAGTACTCGGTCCCGCAGATCACCAAATCGCACCCGCATCCGCCGGCCGCCCTGTATTGAATGTCGAGACGCGAGTCGTCGACCCATTGATGAACGACACCGAGGCTGGCGGGATGGGTGAAATCGTCCATCGCTCGCCGCAACTCATGGTTGGCTACTGGAATAAACCGGAACAAACCGACGAAGCATTTGCAGGAGGTTGGTTCCACAGCGGCGATGTCGGCTATTTCGACGAACATGGATTTCTCTATGTCGTCGATCGAATCAAGGATGTGATCAACACCGGCGGTGTACTCGTGTCGAGTCGGGAGGTCGAAGAATGCCTATACAAACATCCGTGTGTCGCGGAGGTGGCGGTCATCTCGATTCCGGACGACAAATGGGTAGAGGCGATCTGTGCGGTTGTTTGTCTCAAGTCGGGAACCACAGTCAGCGAGCAGGAGCTCGTCGACTTTGCCAAGCGCCGCATTGCGCCGTTCAAGGTCCCCAAGCGCATCCATTTCAAGGTGGAACTCCCCCGAAACACCGCAGGAAAACTTCTGAAACGCGAATTACGCAAAGAGTACGCCGTCTGACACGGTATACGAGGAATCATGATGTTCTCAGGTCAATGTATTCAGCTCTGCCGATTGGACGACACCATTGCCCATCTGGTTTTCGATCGAAAAGGCGATGTCATCAACAAACTGGACAAGGCCACACTGCTGGAACTTGAAGAGGCTATCAGTCTTCTGGAGACGGCTGACGACGTTCAGGGGATTTTAATTTCCAGTGCGAAGGAGAGCTTTATCGTCGGTGCCGATATTAAGGAATTCAAGTCACTTTTCAACCAGGATGAAAAGGACTTGCTCTCTCACATGCAGTGGGTACATGGATTGTTCTGCCGCCTGGAGGATCTTCGCCAACCGAGCGTTGTTGCCGTTAACGGCATGGCGCTTGGTGGCGGACTCGAACTGGCGCTTTGCGGACTTCAGCGTGTAATGGCTCAGGACGCGCAGGTCGGTGTCCCGGAAGTGAATCTGGGCATATTTCCTGCGTACGGCGGCACCGTCCGCCTGTCGCGTCTGACGGGACCTGCAACGGCGATAGACTGGATTACCGATGGAAAGCCACGCGGTTCAGCGCAAGCGATTGCGGATGGTGTGGTCGACTTCGTCAGTCGCGAAGAGTCGTTGCACGAATCCGCTATTTACATTCTTCGTCGCATGATGTGCGGGGAGATAGACCTAACGCTTCGCCGCGAACGCAAACGCAACGTTGCACCGGGAAGCCCGGCCGAGACCGCGGCTGCACTAACCGCCAGCAGGCAGAAGCAGACGCGGTATTTGGCACAACACCTTCCGGCGGGCGCAGCCGCTATCGAAGCCATTGAACGCGGAGCTTCCTGTGAGAGGAATCTCGCCTTGAACGAGGAGTTACGCTGTTTCCTACATATCGCAAAATCCCAGGCAGCGGGCGCGATGATCCAGGGATTCTTCAATCAATCGGCGCTGAAAAAGCTCTCCAAACAGCATCTCGCCCAAGCACTCCCGATTCGAGACATCGGCGTACTAGGTGCCGGCATCATGGGAGGAGGTATCGCGTTTAGCAGCGCCCTGAAAGGAATGTCCGTCAGACTCAAAGACATCTCTCGGAAACAACTGGATCTGGGTATCTCCGAGGCGACGAACCAGTTGGGGCGGCTGGTAGCATCGGGAAGACTGTCCGATGACCAGAGCGGACAAATCATGGCGTCAATCATTGCGCAAACAGACGACGCAGGATTCGGCGATTGCGATCTCGTGGTGGAAGCCGTCGTCGAACGTCTTTCCGTAAAGCATGTCGTGTTGACGACGTTGGAACAACAAGTGGCAGCAGACGCCATTATTGCGTCCAACACCTCGAGCCTTCGCATCGACGATATTGCCGCACCATTGCAACGCCCCAACAATTTTGTTGGGATGCATTTCTTCAATCCGGTACCGGCAATGCCGCTCGTCGAGATCATTCGGGGCACGAAGACGAGCAACGTCGCCATCGCGACAGCCGCAGGATATGCAATATCGATGGGCAAAACGCCGATCGTCGTGCGCGATTGTCCCGGATTTCTAGTGAACCGGATTCTGACACCTTATATCCGCGCATTTCTGGATCTGGTCGCGCAAGGCGTTGACTTCGCACGCATCGACCGCGTCATGGAAGCGTTCGGATGGCCGATGGGGCCAGCGTACCTAATGGACGTCATCGGTATTGATACGGGCTGTCATGTCTTTGACGTGATTTCCAGTGGTTACCCTGCCGTCATGCCGCGACTGGCACATAACGCGCTGGCTGTCATGGTGACAAACCAACGGTATGGTCAGAAGAGCGGTGTGGGCTTCTATCGGTACGAAGCCGATCCGACTGGCAAACAGAGGAAGACACAAGCACCAGACACCTATGCGTTGCTCCGCACAGTACAGCCGGAAGAACCACGTGAAGTGAACGACGAGGAAATCGTGGAACGCCTTATGCTTTGCTCCATCCTCGAAGCGGCACGCGCTCTGGAAGACAACGTGGTTGAAACCCCGGGGGAATTGGACATCGCGATGCGACTTGGCATCGGATATCCCCAGTATTTGGGAGGGCCGCTCAAATACGCCGACTGGCTGGGATTGCCGCACGTGTTGGCGCTTAGCGAGAAGTACGGATATCTCGGTGCGCAGTATCGTTGCCCGACGATCATCCGCACGATGGCAAGCCAGGGAAAGGGCTTCCACGACTAAAGAAAAAACGCGCACTGGAAATCTCCAGTGCGCGCTCGATTACGATACCGCGTGCGGCAAGACACGCATGCACTTCTACCGAAGCTTTACATGACGCGACGCACCCGTGGTTCCGTCTGTCTCATGGTGCCAGTGTCACTGTAGCTGACATGCCATGCAAGCGCCTCTTCAAGGAGATGGGGTGTCTGCCCCCCCTTAGCGTTCGCGCGTTCGACGTAGTCTCTCAATGCGGCGCGATATCGCGGGTCCGCGCAATTCTCGATGATTCGCGTCGCCCGTTCGCGCGGTGCCAAACCACGCAAGTCGGCAAGCCCGTGTTCCGTGACGATAACGTCGACATCGTGCTCGGTATGATCGACATGAGAGACCATCGGCACGATGCTCGAAATATCGCCGTCCTTCGCGATCGATTTGGTGACGAATACTGACAAATGCGCATTTCGCGCGAAATCCCCCGAGCCGCCAATACCGTTCATCATGTGCGTGCCGCCGACGTGCGTGGAGTTGACATTGCCGTAAATGTCGCATTCCAGCGCCGTATTAATGGCAATCAAGCCGAGCCGCCGAATCAGCTCCGGATGATTGCTAATTTCCTGCGGTCGCAGTATGAGGCGCGACTTGTATCGCTCGATCTCGGACAGGAATCTCTGCTGGACGGAACTGGACAGCGCGATAGCACAGGCAGACGCAAAACGCAGACGTCCGGAATCAAGAAGCGCGATCGTGCTGTCCTGCAAAATCTCCGAGTACATCCGAAGATCCGTGAAGGGTGAGTCCACCATTTCGTGCAAAACCGCGTTCGAAATCGTACCGACTCCAACTTGTAGCGGAGGCAGCGACGCGGGAAGACGCCCCTCGTTCACTTCACGTATCAGGAACTCGTTAAGGTAGCGCGCAATATCCTGCGTCTCGGAATCGGATGGTAGTAGCGTTGTCGGCGAATCGTTGACATCCGTAAATACGATGGCGGCGATCTTTTCAGGATCGACGGGAATAAACGGCAGTCCGACACGCTGCTCAGGCGAAATCAGCGGAATCGGCAAACGATGAGGGCGTTCAACCGGCACGTAGACGTCGTGGAGGCCCTCAAGCGCGGCCGGCATATTCAGGTTGATTTCCACAATCACCTGTTTGGCCATCGCAGCAAAGTCGGCCGAAGCGCCGACCGATGTCGTCGGCACAATGCCACCGCATTCTGTAATGGCTGTCGCTTCGATCACGGCAACGTCCATCGGTCCAAGATACTTCGCTCGGAGTTGCTCGACCAACTCCGAGAGATGTTGATCTATGTACATGACCGATCCGGCGTTGATCTTTCGGCGAAGCGTGGCGTCCGACTGGAACGGCATTCTGCGCATCGTTATATTCGCATCGACCAAAGCCTTGTCAATATCGTGGCCCAGCGACGCGCTGGTAATGAGCGTGACCCGCCTTGCTTCCGTTGCTGCTTGCTCCGCCAATGCAAACGGTACGCGCTTACAATCCCCCGCATATCCAAAACCACTCATACCGATGGTCATGCCATCTTTAATAAGCGCGGCTGCTTCGTGCGCTGTGCTAACCCTGCTACGCAACCGCTCGCAGCGAATCCGATCCATCTCCATCTCGTCTCCCACCTTCAGAATGCCGCCTCTGCCATGCTTAACGTGGCATCGGCACCGTAAATAACCGTGTGGCTCAGCGAAGTCGAGAGAGGCAATACGTGCTCGGCATAGAAGCGCGCCGTCAGGATCTTGCTTTCCAGAAAGTCAGTGTCCGTATCGCTGTTGCCTGCGGTCAGCAAGTCATGTGCGACTAACGCAGCGCGTCCGATCTGCCATCCACAGGTGACAGTGCCAAGAAGATCGAGAAACGGTGACGAGACAGCCAGCGCACGCTTGGGAGCCGTGGCAAACGTTTCCGCCAATGAATCGACAGCACTTGCCAGATCGTTGACACCTCGCTGAAGTTGCGCGCCGATTGCCTGAAGATTCGTATCAGACGCGTTCTCGAGCGCGATCTGCGTGTCCTGCATCGAACGCATCACCCTACGGATCGTGACCGCACCGTCTCTGCCAATTTTTCGGCTGACAAGATCCATCGCCTGGATGCCGGTGGTTCCCTCGTAGATTGTCGTGATGCGTGCATCGCGCAAATACTGCGCAGCACCGGTTTCTTCAATGAATCCGGTCCCGCCATGCACCTGAATGCCCATCGACGCGATGTCCAATCCAGCCTCGGTAAACCAACCCTTTGCGATGGGCATCATCAACTCGACGAAACCCTGGTGGGAAGCACGTTCGCCTGCATCAGGATGCAGTTCGGCCTTGTCCATACTTGCAGCAATCACCAGCGCTAACGTTCGCATGGCTTCGACCCGCGACTTCATACTCATCAACATCCGTCGAACATCAGGGTGGCGAATGATCGGCACCTTGGTACCGTCCCCTGCGCCAGCCTCGACGCCCTGCACGCGCTCACGTGCATAGTCACGAGCCAATTGATATGCCCGCTCTCCGATTCCGATGCCTTCAAGTCCCACGGCGAAACGAGCGGCGTTCATCATGATGAACATGTTCTCCAAGCCATGGTTTTCTTGGCCCACGAGATAGCCAAGTGCACCGTCGCCGTCGCCGAAAGCCAGTACACACGTGGGTGTCGCATGAAGCCCGAGTTTGCGTTCGAGCGATACAACTTTGATGTCGTTACGCTCACCGAGCGAGCCGTCCTCGTTGACCAGGCGCTTCGGTACTGCAAAGAGGGAGATTCCCCGAGTGCCAGACGGCGCGCCTTCGACTCGAGCCAGCACCAAGTGAACAATGTTTTCGGCGAGGTCATGATCACCGTAGGTGATAAATATTTTGGTACCTGTCAGCCGGTACTTACCGTCGCCATCGCGCTTTGCCGTTGTACGGACGGCCGATAGGTCCGAACCCGCCTGAGGCTCGGTCAGCACCATCGTCCCGGTCCATTCTCCTGTCACCATGCGCGGCAAGAACATCGATTTCAGTTGCGTCGACCCGACTCGCTCCAGTACATCGATCGCACCTCGAGTCAGCATCGGCAACAGTGCAAACGCGAAACTTGCACCGTTCCACATCTCATCCACCGCAGCTGCTACGACTCGTGGCAAATTCTGGCCGCCGAGCGCCTCGCTGACGGACAGCGTATTCCAACCGCTCTCAACGAATTGCGTATACGCACCCTGCCACCCAGACGCCATTTTCGGTTGCCCGTTCTCAAGGCGGGCTCCTTCCATATCGCCTGTGCGATTGATTGGCGAAATCACCTCCGTCGCAAACGCACCGGCCTCATTGAGGACCGCCGAGACAACATCAGGCGTTGTGTCGCCGTAACCCGGAAGCGTGGCAATGTCGTGCAGTCCGACAAGCGCCTGCAATGTGAACTGAAGGTCTTTCAGTGGCGGTACATATTCGTTCATGGGTTGTCTCCCTATCTCGTCGTAGTTCGCGCTGAGGCCCACTATCGTTCGATAGCACCATCGAACGCTCCGCACGCGGCGGACAGCTGCCGTCAGCACCTTGAATGAATCCGCCCAAGCATGAGTTGCAACACCGAAAACTCGAACTGAGCGCAATATTCGCATGCTAGCGATCGCCCTGCTTTACGTCAAGTACTTGATATATTTTTTCAAAAAAAATGAGCTATCTTCCTGTTTTTCGATGAATTATAGAAAATAAATGCAATGATGTTGCTATACAAACACGGAGCCCCCACAAGATGCAGATCGGCGATCTAGCCCAACGGACCGGAATCACGCCTTCGCGGATTAGGTTTTACGAGCGCATCGGGCTGCTCAAATCCGTCAAGCGGCAAGATAACGGCTACCGCTCCTTCTCTATGGGAGCGATACAGGCAGTCAAACTGATCGTTGCTGGTCAGCGAGCGGGTTTCAGCCTGGCGGAGCTACGCACACTCGTTCCGGATGAGGTCGAATACTTCGACCATGCGTCGCTCCGCGACACGTTACTAGGGAGGGTGAAGGATATCGAGGAATTCCAGAATCAACTCGCCGTGAGTCGCTCCGCACTTCTGGAATTGCTAGGTGAAATCGAGAGCAATTCGCTGGCGTCACGAGCCCTGCCCGGCGCATGCCAACCGACTTAGGATATCGACCGATGGACTCACCAACACTGCCGCGACGATCCCTTCGCGATCGCGACGCTCAGTTCGATGTGCCTCCGAAACACGGGAATTACAGCGTCGGAAACTCCGCTTCACCGCCTTCGAGATATGTGTAATTCACGTCGAAGGCTTTGTCGGTGATGAACAGGAAGGTCACGTCATTGTCGTCCTGCGCACCATGGAACATGATCTTGCCCTCGGGGAACCACACGAAGCTGACGGGGCCGAAGGAGCCGTCAGAAGTCACCAGCACGCCATCCAGCACATACATGCCGTGACCGCAGTTGTGCCAGTGAGACTGGCTGGTGAAACCCGCCGCATAGCGAATCTTCGAGTGTAGTGGTCAACCCATCCCGTACACAGCGTTAAGTTTTTCTTCCCCTACGGCAGGGGCCAGCCCGTCGTTAAATTGATGCGGACGTAGCCAGTTGTATCGTTGCATCAAGCAATGGCTGATATCGCGGTGAGCTTGCGGCGCCTTCACGTAACCCACGTTCGGCACCCATTCCGGCCAATCCCAGCAAGGGTCAGATTGAACCGACGTTCAAAGCCGATCTTAGACTGAGTGAAACTCCCACGTTAGGACACATGCGCTGAATCGGCTAGGTCGGCAGGAATGAGGGGACATAATTCTCTGCCGTTCTACTTACGGCGCGCTTCACTCGCTCATGGGGGAAAACTCTCGATCGCCCCGACCATTGGCAATTCTGAATGCGAGCAAAAGTGATGCATTCTCACAACGGAGCCTAGCAACGACTTGAGCGGCCCAGTTGAAGTATTCCCGCCTCCGCTCAGGAGACCACTTCGGAGGCGGCGTGTCCACCAAGTCACGCAAGTTGCAAGTCGCGTCAGCGATTTTGATGAGAGCAGCCTTGTGTGACTTTTGAGGCGCTAATTGCACCTGAAGGTCCTTACGCCTTTGCTTTGGCAGCGTCTTATCATCCGTTACTTCCGAAACGATCTGCGCGACCTCTGCCCCGAACAGCGATCTCAGTTCTTCAACCGTCGTCCCCGTGTCTTCGATGGTGTCGTGGAGAATTGCAGCCATCAATACTGAAATATCGCTAACCCCACCCTCCGTCGCAAGCAGATGAGCGACGGCTATCGGATGATTGATATAAGGTGACGCATCAACGTCCTTCCGACGCTGATTCCTGTGTCGCTCGGCCGCAAATTGAATCGCGCAGAGCAAATCTGCCAGATTACTCATTAGCCCTGTCCATTTAATGCGCGCGGACTAAAACCCTGTGCGCGTTTATCGAAATTGCGCGCGCACCTGAATCATGTTTTCTGAGTACCCACATCGGCGCTCGGGCTACCAGTTATCGACCAAGCAGCCCGGGCAAGCTCAGCGTGATCGGCCATCGGGCAAACGTAGCCACGTCGAGCGAGCGTTCGTGCGGTGATCTTGTTGCCCCATAGCGCGTAACGTCCCACGTAGAAGCCATGCGCGCACCACAGCAACAAAGACACCATGTAGAAGTCCCTGTTCGCATATGAGAGCTCCTCCGGTATCACGTCGATGAGCCCAATCCATATCGAGTTGCCTGTGCGAAGCAACGTTTGCGCGACGATGTAGCCGATGACGATCAACGCCGGGATGTACAGACGGCGCCTTGCAAACGCAACAATCGCTACGATTGGAAACGCGAGCCCGAACCAAAACGACCAGGCCACGCCGACCTTCACCGAGACGACGGTTTCATCTTTTTTCATCAGAACGTTCATGTTTCTTCCCACTTATGGGTCCGACTTCGATCGACAAGGAATGCCGCAGCGACTTACTTCTTCGGAATGAGCACCATTGCCCTCGAACGATCATCGAACTCCTTCGTGCCGTCTGGCCAAACGAGGAGATCCCCGATAACGCTGACCGTTTGAGAGGCGTCTTCGAGCCGGTTAATTTGCTCGACAGCACTTTCGGGCACGCTCCCGACGTAACGAAGCTTGTACTGACGGTCACCCACCTGAAGTGCGGTAAATCCGCCAGCGGCATCGTGGTCAAAAACGAGGGTTCCATAAAGGATCACCCCTGCGATTACGGACGTCTTCGGGGGAAGTGGGGCTGGTCCAGTGCCAGGAAGAGCAAGCACTCGGCCGTTTTCTGCGGTCACGCTAAGTGCGCGCGTTCTAGCGCCGTAGGCGTCCGCAATACATTCGTCGGTACGACACTTGTCGCGAATAGTCGTCCGCCACTTGTTCTGGTCTTTTCGAAGCCCCACCTTGTCAGCTGTTCGGGCCGACGCCGCAGCAAACGCCTGTGCAAGTTGACGATCCAGCGCCGAAAGCTCAGGGCTAATGCAGATCGAACGCTCAACCGAACTCGTCGCTTTGCGGCAGTCGAACGAGGGCTGCGACGTCTCGGCCCGCGCCCACCCAGCGAAAGCAGATCCGATCACGACGGACGTGACCAACAGCACGCTTCGCACCCACCTCGAACTCTTTATCCCCCGACTCATCGGATTGCCCCCGCAGCTTGTTGGCATCGTGAAGTCATCCCGCCACCGAACGTGAGCAGCGTCGTGACGTTGATAATCCCCTTTTGCAGTTCATCGCGTGCGGTCGTTGCACAGGCTTGAGCCACCTGGTCATAACCATCGCTCTTGATGTGCGCCCGAATATCCGCCACCAATCCGCGCGTGTCCACGTACCGCTTGGTGTTTTCAAGGTCGGCAGGTTTGCGCAACTCGATGAGCTTGACCAAATCCGCTCCACACACATTGATCGCCGTGACGTATTGCTGGCAGGCCGGAGGAATCGACTGTGCCGTGACGCTTTCTGCGGCACCAGCCAGCAGGACGATGAGCCCCGAATACAACATCTTTTTCATTCTTCAGTTTCCCGAAAGTTCGTCGGACGTTTTCCCATTGCTTCATTCAGGACAAATTGTAGCATTTGTCTTGTAAATAAAAATGTCTACAAGATAGGTGCCGTGGTTACGCGTCGTGTTTCAACCAAGAATCCCGGGGACTTCGTTCTTCGGGAAGGTCTTGATGAGAAGCTTGAGGGAGTGCTTTGCCGAAACGGTCAGAGCCCGCCGCAAACACTTGAAGTTGTCGCAGGAGGCATTCGCGGACAAAGTGGACATGGACAGAACGTCGATTAGCCGCATCGAGCGCACCGCTCCAAACGTTTCAATCCGAACGGTCTTTCGGATCGCCCAAGCACTTCAGACGAAACCGGGCGCGTTGCTCGTCGGCGAACACACCGAGCAGTCGATGAAATCGGTGCCGCCTGAAGTATTCGGTCACGCGGTTAGAGATGCACGCGTGATTCGCGGCCTGTCGCAAAAGGCGGTGGGAGATATGATCGGGATGGATCGGAACTACGTAAGCACGATAGAGCGGTCCGAAGAACTTCCTACGCTTGATACTCTGGAAAAATTCGTCGGCGCCCTTGACCTGGACGTGCGGGCTATTTTCGGCTGATCAATGCCCAGCGGGGTCATCTGACTTGATAGTCGAACTGATAGTCGATCGAAACACCAATAAAAAAAGCCCTTGAAATCAAGGGCTTTTTCACATCTTTGGCGGAGAGAGGGGGATTCGAACCCCCGATAGGCTATTAACCTATACACGCTTTCCAGGCGTGCGACTTAAACCACTCATCCATCTCTCCTGAATGGTCGCGCATTATAGCAGGTTGTCGGCAACATCTCACACCCTTTCCTGCGGCGCGGGATCAAACATGGCGCCGCCCCTGCCGTCACGGGCGTCGCAGATGGTCCACCAGATGTCTGTCCCGCTCGCTCGGACGACCGCCCAGCAGGCTGAACGCGATCGCCACCGCAAACCCCACCGGCACCCCGAACGCCCCCGCCGAGATCGGATCCACGCCCCACCACCGTGCGCCCGCAAAACCCGTCAACCGCGTGAAGAACGGGTACGTCGTCATGATGTAATACACGCACACCAGCAACCCGCTCACCATGCCCGCCGTCGCCCCCAGACGCGTCGTGCGCTTCCAGAACACCCCCAGCACCAGCGCCGGAAACAGGCACGACGCCGCCAAAGAAAACGCCGCCCCCACCAGAAACAATATGTTCCCCAACTTCAGCGACGTCACGTACGACGCAAACATCGCCACGCACAACAACAGTATCTTCGACGTCGTCACCCGCTTCTGGCTCGACGCGTTCCGATCCACCATGTGAAAGTACACGTCGTGCGACAACGCGTTCGCAATCGTCAGCAACAACCCATCCGCTGTCGACAGCACCGCCGCCAAAGCCCCCGCCGCGACCAGCCCGGAAATCACGTACGGCAATCCCGCAATCTCCGGGCCCGCCAGCACCAGCATGTCCGGCTGCATCCAGATTTCGCCCCACTGCACCACCCCGTCACGGTACACATCGGCAATGTCCAGCTGGACAGGCGTCGCGTGCCGCCATTGCGTCACCCACCCCGGCAAGTTCTCGTATCGGGCACCGACCAGATGCAGCAACACGTCATACTTCAACATCACCGCCAACGCCGGCGCACTCACATACAGCAGCGCCACGAAGAACAACGTCCACCCCACAGAACTCCGCGCCCCCTGCACCGTCGCCGTCGTGCCATATCGCGTCAGAATGTGTGGCAGACTCGCCGTCCCGATCATCAGGCACACCATCAGCAACAGGAAATTCAACCGCTGCGAACTGCGCGTGGTGTCGTCCCGCGCCGGAAACGGCTCCGTCATCGCATGCGGCGGTTCGCTGCGCTCCGCATACTGATTTCGCATCTCCAGCCACCGATTCTGCGCCTCGCCCACGTCGCGCGGAAACGCCTCCAACTTCGTCTCCAGCACCTTCACGTCACGCAACGGGCCATTGCGACGCTTCGTGTCCAGCAACTGCCGCTCCAGCTCGGCCCGCTCGCTGTAAAAACTGTCCGGCAACCCGTCCAGCCGTCGCTGCATCTGCTCGGCCTGCTCGCGGTAATAGTCCCGCACCTCACGCTCAGGCACCGACTGCTGAATGTCGCGCTCCAGCGCCTCGACCTTCGCCAGCGCCTTGCCGTAGGTGAACTGCGGAAACCAGCCATTGCCCGTCTGATGCCCAATCATGGCCGTCGGCACCAGAAACGCCGTGATCATGATGATGTACTGCGCCACCTGGGTCCACGTCACCGCACGCATGCCGCCCAGGAACGAACACACCAGAATGCCCGCCAGCCCGAAGAAGATCCCGATCGTGAACTCGACGCCGATGAAACGCGACGCAATCATCCCCACGCCCTGAATCTGCGCCACCAGATACACGAACGAACACAGAATCGTCGAAAACACCCCCAGCGCACGCACCAGATTGCTGTCGTAACGCGTGCCCAGAAAGTCCGGCACCGTGTACCGTCCCATCTTGCGCAAGTACGGCGCCAACAGAAACGCCACCAGACAATATCCGCCCGTCCATCCCATGACGTAAGCCAGGCCGTCGTAACCGGAAACGTACAGCGACCCCGCCAACCCCATGAACGACGCCGCACTCATCCAGTCCGCCGCGCACGCCATGCCATTGAACATCGGCGGCACACGACGCCCCGCCACGTAGTACTCGGCCGCGTCGGACGTGCGGGATATCAGCCCAATCACCGCATACACGGCAATCGTCACGAACAGGAACGCATACCCGATCCAGACGCCCGGACCGTTCACACGCTCAAGCAATCCGATCATCAGCACGAACGCGAGAAACCCCGCTGTGTAATACAGGTAGTAACGCAGCAGCCTGCGCGTGAAACTCATCGGGGAGCACGCGCCGACGTGGCGCGAGAGAGGGGGTCAGGCATTGCGCCGAATTCAGCGCCGGCATCGCGCATTCCGAGGCTGTCCCGATGCGCATCGCGCAACGCCGAGAGCGCCCGGCGATACTGGGTATCGTTGCGACGTTGCATCGCGACGTAGATCACGATCAGCGCAATGTCGATCAGGATCGCCCCCTGTGCGCCCATGTAGAACGGCAGCGGCCAACCCGCGAATCGCATCGCGGCCCATTCCCGCGCCCAGAACTGCGGCACGAAAGTCACCACGAATCCGACGGCCATCAGCACGGCCACGAGCCGTAGCGTGCGGCGCCAGTGGCGCGCCGCAATGCCCGCCGCCTCGCCATGCCAGTCGACGTCGGGCGGCGTGCCGCCGGAGCGCATGTCCGAACGCACACCGCCAACACCGAGGGTCGCGGGCGCGGCAGGTGTGCCCGCCGCCCCCGTCTGCGAACGCTTAGCCATGACCGGCCGGGAACCCCGCGCTTACTGCGCCTGCTTGAGCTGCTCCAGAATGGCCGGATTCTCGAGCGTGGACGTGTCCTGCGTGATCTCCTCGCCCTTGGCAATCACTCGCAACAAGCGACGCATGATCTTGCCGGAGCGGGTCTTCGGCAGATTGTCCCCGAAGCGGATGTCCTTCGGCTTGGCGATCGGCCCGATTTCCTTGCCGACCCAGTTGCGCAGCTCGAGCGCGATCTGCTTGGCTTCGTCCCCCGTCGGACGCGAACGCTTGAGCACCACGAACGCCACGATCGCCTCGCCCGTGGTGTCGTCCGGACGCCCCACCACCGCCGCTTCCGCCACGATCGGATTCGCCACCAGCGCCGACTCGATCTCCATCGTGCCCATGCGGTGACCGGAAACGTTCAGCACGTCGTCGATCCGCCCCATGATCGTGAAGTAACCGGTCTTGGCGTCGCGAATCGATCCGTCGCCGGCCAGGTAGATATGCCCACCCAGCTCCGACGGGAAGTAGCTCGACTTGTAACGCTCCGGGTCGCCCCAGATGGTACGGATCATCGACGGCCACGGACGCTTGATCACCAACATGCCGCCCTGACCGTTCGGCACGTCCTGCCCCGTCTCGTCGACGATGGCCACCGCAACGCCCGGCAACCCCAAAGTGCACGAACCCGGCACCAGCGGCGTCGCCCCCGGCAGCGGCGTGATCACGTGACCGCCCGTCTCCGTCTGCCACCACGTGTCGACGATCGGACAACGCCCGCCGCCAACGTTCTCGTAGTACCACATCCACGCTTCCGGATTGATCGGCTCGCCGACCGAACCGAGAATGCGCAGGGACGACAGGTCGTACTGCTTCGGATGCACGTCCGGCGTCTGCTCGGCCGCCTTGATCAGCGAGCGGATCGCGGTCGGCGCCGTGTAAAAAACGCTGACCTTATGGCGACCGATCATTTCCCAGAAACGGCCGGCGTTCGGATACGTCGGCACGCCCTCGAACACGACCTGCGTCGCGCCCACGGCGAGCGGGCCGTAAGCAATGTACGTATGCCCGGTAATCCAGCCGATGTCGGCCGTGCACCAGAAGACATCGTCGGGCTTGATGTCGAAGGTCCACTGCATGGTGAGCGACGCCCACAACAGGTAACCACCGGTGCTGTGCTGCACGCCCTTGGGCTTGCCCGTCGATCCCGACGTGTAAAGGATGAACAGCGGATGCTCCGCACCGACCCACTCCGGCGCGCACTGATCCGGCTGGCCCGCAACGAGGTCCTGCATGACTTCGTCGCGACCGGCCTGCATGGCCACATTGCCGCCAGTGCGACGGTAGACGATCACCGACTTCACATGGTCGCAACCGCCCATGGCAAGCGCTTCGTCGACGATCGCCTTCAAGGGCAGCGCCTTGCCGCCGCGCATCTGCTCATCGGCCGTGACGATGGCCACCGCGCCGGCATCGATCACGCGCTCGTTGAGCGACTTCGCCGAGAAACCGCCAAACACCACCGAGTGCGTCGCGCCAATGCGGGCGCACGCCTGCATGGCGACCACGCCTTCGATCGACATCGGCATGTAAATGACCACGCGGTCGCCCTTCTTCACGCCCTTGGCCTTGAGCGCATTGGCGAAACGACTCACGCGTGCGAGCAAGTCCCGGTAAGTCTCCGGCGTCACGGAGCCGTCATCGGCCTCGAACAGCATGGCGCTCTTGTCGCCCAGGCCCGCCTCGATCTGACGGTCCAGGCAATTGTAGGAAGCGTTGATCTGACCGTCTTCGAACCACGTGTAGAACGGGGCGTTGGTCTCGTCGAGGACTTTGGTGAACGGCTTGTGCCAGGCCAGGTTCTCGCGCGCCTGACGCGCCCAGAAACCCTCGTAATCCTTCTCGGCCTCGGCGCACAGCGCCTCATAGGCGGGCATGCCGGAGATGTTCGCTTTGGCGACCAGCGCCTGCGGCGGCGCGAAAACGCGCTGCTCCTGCAAAACCGATTCGATTGCTGCCATGAGTTGTCCCCTCTTATGGATATCCAAATACGATTGCAATCAAGCCAAAACCAATCGCTAACGTCACATTAAGACGAGCGACTTACTAACGCCTTACACTGGTGCACACGCTTCGCGCCTCCTGCGCGCGGGACTCGCGCGAACGCGTCGACGCTGTGCCGCAGACTGTGGCGTATTCGCTACAATCCTACCCGTATCAACCCTATCCCGCCACCCCGGACTCGCCCGGAGCGCCCGTGAATTCGACATCTCCGTCTCCGACGCCCCCTCGCACCGAGCCCGGGACGCCGACCGCCGACCGGCTGTTCGCCCGGTTTCCGAGCTTCGCGCTTGCGCTGGCCATGACGTTCGTGGGCACCAACGTAGGCATCGGCAAGACGATGGTGGCCGTGATGCCCGTCGCGGCCTTCGCGCTGTGGCGCTTTCTCATCGCCATTGCCGCCCTGTCGCCCCGTTACCGGCCTTCCGTCATGCGACGCGTGACGCGAAACCAGTGGAAGCACCTCTTCGTGCAGACGTTCTTCGGCACGTTCCTGTTTACACTGCTCATGCTCCACGGCGTGCGCCTGACCACGGCCACCGCCGCGGGCGTGATCACCGCCACGCTGCCCGCCTGCGTCGCACTGCTCTCCTGGGCGGTGCTGCGCGAGCACCCGTCGCGCCGCACGCTCGTAAGCATCGGACTGGCGATTGCCGGCGTGGCGCTGCTCAATGTCTCGCGCGGCGACGCCCACGGCGCCAGCGGCACGGGCGGTGCCCCGAGCGCCTGGCTGGGCAACGCGCTCGTGCTCGGCGCGGTGCTCTGCGAGAGCATCTACGTGATCGTCTCGAAACGCCTGGCCGCCGAGCTGCCCGCCATCGACATCTGCGCCTATACGCACCTGATTGGCGGCGTGCTGATGCTGCCCCTGGGCGCGGCAGGCCTGATGGCCGTGGACTACGCGGCGCTCACGCCCGGCCACTGGGCCCTCATCGTCTGGTATGGCCTGGCGGCGAGCGTTTTCTCGTTTTTCCTGTGGATGCGCGGCATTCGGCACGTCAGCGCACAACTTGCGGGGGTCTTCACGGCGATGGTGCCCGTCTCGGCCACCGCGTACGGCGTGATTTTCCTCGACGAGCGCCTCTCCGTCGCCCAGGGCGCCGCGCTGGCGCTCACCGTCGCGGGAATCGTGCTCGCCGCGCTCCCTTCCCCCGGCGCACGCAAGACGCTATTGCCGGCCCGCGATTGATTCGGCCGCGGCGCGGCGGGCAAGACGTTGTAAAATGCCCGCCATGCCGAATTTCGCGACGCGAAATCCGTGACATGCCGTCAGGCACTGTCTCGCACGTCGCGTCTATTTGATTTGCGTATTTGATAACCCTCGCCTGCGGCCGTCCGCGCCGGCGAACGCCCCCACTCAAAATAGCCATGTCGACTCCCGGCCGCCCGTCCGACGCGCCGATGCGCCCCCTGCCCCGCATCATCTTCTTCAGCCGCTGGCTGCAATTGCCGCTGTATCTGGGGCTGATCGCCGCGCAAGGCGTCTACGTCTACAAATTCCTCGCCGAACTCTGGCATCTCATCTCCCACGCCGCGACCTTCGACGAAACGCAGATCATGCTCGTCGTGCTCGGCCTGATCGACGTGGTGATGATCTCGAACCTGCTGATCATGGTGATCATCGGCGGCTACGAGACGTTTGTATCGCGCCTGGGCGTCGAGGGCCATCCGGACGAGCCGGAATGGCTCGATCACGTGAACGCCGGCGTGCTCAAGGTGAAGTTGTCGATGGCGCTCATCAGCATCTCGTCGATCCACCTGCTCAAGACGTTCATCGACGCCTCGCAGCAAACGCCGCACACGATCATGTGGCAGGTGATCATTCACTGCGCATTCCTGCTTTCCGCCGTGGTCATGGCCGTCGTCAACAAGATGACGAACGAGAGCCATGCCCCGGCCTACGCCTCCCCCCAAGTCGTTACCTCTACCAGTTCCCACTAAGTCGAGAGTCGTTTCATGTCTACCGTCATTAAAGAAGACGACGTCATCCAGAGCGTCGCCGGTGCCCTGCAGTACATCAGCTACTACCATCCGGACGATTACATCCAGGCGCTGGGCCGTGCCTACGAGGCCGAGCAAAGCCCCGCCGCCAAGGACGCCATCGCGCAGATCCTGACCAACAGCCGCATGTGCGCCGAAGGCCGCCGTCCGCTGTGCCAGGACACCGGCATCGTGACCGTCTTCGTGAAGGTCGGCATGAACGTGCGCTGGGACGCCAAGCGCAGCCTCACCGACATGATCAACGAAGGCGTGCGCCAGGCCTACATGCACCCGGACAACGTGCTGCGCGCCTCGATCGTGGCGCCGCCCGAAGCCGGACGCAAGAACACGAAGGACAACACGCCGGCCGTCATTCACTACGAAATCGTGGAAGGCGACAAGGTCGACATCACGGTCGCGGCCAAGGGCGGCGGCTCGGAGAACAAGTCGAAGTTCGTGATGCTCAACCCGTCGGACTCGATCGTCGACTGGGTCGTGAAGACCGTGCCGACGATGGGCGCCGGCTGGTGCCCGCCCGGCATGCTCGGCATCGGTATCGGCGGCACGGCGGAAAAGGCGATGGTGCTCGCCAAGGAATCGCTCATGGACCCGATCGACATCCATGACGTGATCAAGCGCGGTCCGCAGAACTGGAACGAAGAACTGCGTATCGAGCTGTTCGAGAAGGTGAACGCGCTCGGTATCGGCGCACAGGGTCTGGGCGGTCTGGCCACCGTGCTCGACGTGAAGATTCTCGACTACCCGACGCACGCCGCGTCGAAGCCGGTCGCCATGATCCCGAACTGCGCGGCCACGCGTCACGCGCACTTCACGCTGGACGGCTCGGGCCCGTCGTTCCTCGCCGCCCCGTCGCTCGACGCCTGGCCGAATGTGCACTGGGCGCCGAACACCGAAACGAGCAAGCGCGTCGATCTCGACACGCTCACGCCGGAAGAAGTCGCCAGCTGGACGCCGGGCCAGACGCTGCTGCTCTCGGGCAAGATGCTCACCGGCCGCGACGCCGCGCACAAGCGCATCGCCGACATGATCGCCAAGGGCGAGCCGCTGCCGGTCGACTTCAAGGGCCGCGCGATCTATTACGTCGGCCCCGTCGATCCGGTGCGCGACGAAGTCGTCGGCCCGGCAGGCCCGACCACCTCGACCCGCATGGACAAATTCACCGACATGATGCTGTCGAAGACGGGTCTGGCAGTCATGATCGGCAAGTCGGAGCGCGGCCCGGCCGCCATCGAAGCCATCAAGAAGCACAAGGCGGCTTACCTGATGGCCGTGGGCGGCGCCGCCTACCTCGTGTCCAAGGCGATTCGCGCCGCGCGCGTGCTGGCCTTCGAAGACCTCGGCATGGAAGCCATCTACGAGTTCGACGTCAAGGACATGCCCGTGACGGTGGCCGTGGATGCGACCGGCGTGTCGGTGCACAACACCGGCCCGAAGGAATGGCAGGCGAAGATCGGCAAGATTCCGGTCGCCGCGGAGTAATCGCGCCGCGCCCTCGCCACGAAAAGCCCGGCTTCGGCCGGGCTTTTTTATCCACCGCCACGCGAGAATGGCTCGCATTACCATTCGCACCTCGGTTCACGAAAAGCCTTGCAGAGCTTGGCTTTCCAGACGTTTCCGGCTACCCTTCAACGGCTCGCAAACCGCATAACAAGGGATCCGAAATGAAAGGCGACAAGAAAGTCCTCGAACTCCTCAACGCACAGCTCACCAACGAGCTGACGGCGATCAACCAGTACTTTCTGCACGCCCGCATGTACAAACACTGGGGCCTCGAGAAACTCGGCAAGCACGAGTACGACGAGTCCATCGGCGAGATGAAGCACGCCGACAAGCTGATCGAGCGCATCCTGTTCCTCGAAGGCCTGCCC